>Ga0209119_1000114_pt1 | contig 79562 bp, 79 predicted proteins | sample COG_03_FD_184747 | JGI IMG/M metagenome (GOLD analysis project Ga0209119, IMG submission 184747) | Pelagic Microbial community sample from North Sea - COGITO 998_met_03 (SPAdes) (version 2) | ecosystem: Environmental > Aquatic > Marine > Neritic zone/Coastal water | place: Helgoland, sampling...
AGCAGTCGCACGCTTGAAAGAAATGAGCTTTATCGACAGTGAGGAATACTTGCACAATGCCATTCAAAATAACAAGACAATCTTGGCCGAAGGCGCTCAAGGCTCTTTGTTAGATGTGGATTTTGGTACCTACCCATTTGTGACGTCATCCAACACCACTGCAGCAGGTGCCTGTACAGGATTGGGAATCGCGCCCAATAGTATTGGAGAAGTCTATGGAATTTTCAAAGCCTACACTACCCGTGTCGGTTCTGGACCTTTTCCAACAGAATTGTTCGACGAAGACGGAGCTCGCATGGCCAAAGTTGGTCACGAATTTGGTGCCACAACAGGACGTCCAAGGAGATGCGGATGGTTGGATCTAGTTGCTTTAAAATACGCTTGTCAAGTAAACGGAGTGACACAGTTGAACATGATGAAAGGGGATGTTTTGTCCGGTTTTGAAACTTTAAAAATCTGTACTGCATACAACTATAAAGGGGAAATCATCAAACATTTTCCATACAATATCGAACCGGAAAATGTCAGTCCAATCTACACCGAATTCAAAGGGTGGAGCGAGGACATTACTGGAATAAGTTCTGAAACTGAATTTCCCAAAGAACTTTCAGAATACATTGCATTTGTCGAAAAAGAAACGGGCATTCGCATCAGCATCGTTTCTGTTGGACCGGACAGAAAGCAAACGATTGTTCGATAAAAAAGACTCGAAAAAGTCTAAAGTCGGAGGCCTTAAATCGGTTCTCCGATTTTTTTTGCACACTGATAAAATTCTTACAATTGGAAATCAATTCCCACGAATGCGCTGTGTCAAGGAATGGAGAATGGGTTTGATTTCCCCATATACTTTGGGTGTTTCTTTTGCCTTTAATTCGTCATTTTCAAAATACAACTCGTAAGAAAATACAAAACGGGAGGCTTGCTCTGTGATGCCCATCAAGCCAAATCGCAAATCGTTGAAATACAATTTTCCATCCCTCTTCTCTACTGTATACCATCCTTGTGAAAGACGAACCAAGCGTTTGACAAGCGAATGACTCTTGAGTGTTCCCAACAACTCGTGGTTTTTTTCAAAACGCACAAAGTTGACTTTTGAAGAACGGTCAAAAAGAGATGTGTATCCGATCAAATAGGCTTCTTCAGTAGCCACGGTTGCTGACCAAAGCACGCTGTTCATCGGCGTGGGTTTTGTTTGAATTTCGAGGTAAGCAATGGACTGCTCTTCAAGACTTTTCTGAAATATTTGAAACGTCCATGCTTTGAAAACAAGTGTCAATACCATGTAAAGCGAACTGACTACCAAGCCCAACCTATTGCGTTGTGCCCTTTTGGCAGTGCCCCTTGTCGTGCACATGGCCCAAAGCAAAAAGAACAAAAATGGCATGGTGTACAACGGATCGACTACAAAGATGTTTTTAAAAGATAGGCGAAGGTCTAAGGGCCAAAACAATTGGGTTCCCCAAGTCGTATGAGCGTCTAACAAAGGATGGGTAAACAGCGCCCAAAAGAAGAGTTGACTCCACTCCTTCCACGTCGCTATTTTCTTTCGATACAAACGGCATACACCCCACCCAAAAAGAGGGGCCATCAATAGGCTGAAAAGAAGTGAATGCGAGAACCCTCGGTGAAGTTCATTGGACGTTACGGCATCTAGAAAAAGTTTGGACAAAACATCCAAATCGGGAATCGTTCCCGCGATGGCACCCCACATCATGGCTTTGTTGCCAACTTTTTTACCCAAAACAGCCTCTCCAACGGCTGCCCCTAAAACAATTTGTGTCAAAGAATCCATATCAATTTTTAAAAGGATTTCTGAGTTCGAAAGTACTTGGGCCTAAAGAAGCAAAGAGCGGACGCATCAATTTGCTCGCGATGTCACTCCGATGCCGCGCATAAAGTTTCATAGGCACCGGTTTTGCACCCAAACTGCTTTTGATGGTTTCGGCTGTGCGCCCTAATCGAACTTCTCGAATGTTTTTGTGCAGTGCCAAATCTAAAAAATCCAAGAGCATGCGCTGGTACAACTTGTGTGAGTTCTTAAAACGGTTTTCAAATCCGATAAAATTGGCGTCTAAAAATGCATCGAAAAGAAAGGCCGTACTAAAACCGACTAATTCGTCGTCTAAATAATAGCCTGTAAACACAAAATTATCTGCCAAAGCTTCTTTTAAATACACGAACGTTTGGATGTCTAAAACACCCAAATTGTAGTCCACTCTAGAAATCACTTCCTCATACATTTTTTCAATCAAAGAAAGCTGTTCTCGAATTTGTTTCGCTGAAAAATCAACCTTGCAAACAGCTGCTGATTTTTGATAGACATTCTTGAAGCGAGACCGGTATTTGGTGTTCATGGTTCCGATATAAGCAGCCATGTTTCTGATGTTTTCAGCAAATTGAATTACCATATTTACATCAATTTCAAATTCCATAAAACGCTTTTCTTTCAAAGAGTTGCCATCGGAAAAAGAAGGCCAAAACTCCTTGATCAAAACAAAAGAGGGCACCCTTATGTTTTGGTCTGAAAAGTTTTCAGAAACCGCAGCATTCAACAAGGAAAGCACCGTCTTTTTAGAAACCAAATGCGTATGTGCAAAACCATTTTCACCCGAGGCAAATAAATTGCCACAAACCAATATTTGCATTGGATTCTCAGAAAAAGTACTCTTAATTTTTTCGGCCAAAAAAGCAGCGACTTTGTTTTGTAACAAATCCGAAGTTCTTGCGGAAAACTGTTGAAAAACAACGGTAGAAACAGCTTGATTGTCAAGATTGTAAAAGAGGAGGTACCGAAAAGACATGAATGCCTTCATTCCCTTTTCAAATGCACTTAAATAAGAAAAAGAAAGGTAGTGGTTGGACGCAATATTGACCCCATCCCACAAATCCGGATCAATGGCATCAATACTGTCAAAAACGTCGTAACGAAACTGTGCTGAATCAGTTGATGAATGGGTATTGAACATAAAAAAGATTCGGAATCAAATTAATACAGGTAAAAATACGAATTTATGTGTTTCCCATTTTTTGCGTTTGCCGAATTCTTTCAAAAGTTCAAAAGAAAATGTCCTTCCCTACTTTCCATCCCGAAGCGCTTGGGCAAATGCATTGGGCAAAGAACTCGTTTCAATCGCTGAAGTCGCTTTTTCCAAGTCATATGCAACCCGTTGAAAATCTACTTTGAGTCCTTTGGGGTCTTGTAGAGAAAAATTTGCATCCCATTCCAAAACAGCATAACAACCCCTGGAATCTACGTCTTTGGGCTTGCCTAAGGAACCGAGATTGACAGCGTGTTTGTAACCGTTTTCAGTCTGAAGGATTCGGTAAAAAGGCTTGTGACTATGTCCAAAGCACAACACATCAGCATCAGCTTCTTCCATCAACTCTAAAAGCAAGTCAGCATCGGTTTCTTCAGTAATGTATTCGTCGTTTCGTCGCGGACTTCCGTGGACAAACAAGAACTGTATCCGCTGAGCTGGCAACTGAAATTCCAAACGGATATGAGCTGGCAAAGACAAAATATAGGCCTTCTCTGATGCTCCAATCACTTTATTTGTAAAGACTCCTGAAGGACTTTCTGTAGGCAAACCAACAACAGCATCGTGGTTTCCTGCCAACGTGGGGATGTGTTTTTTTCGAATGGCATTGATCACTTCATTTGGCCAAACACAGTAGCCAACAACATCGCCCAAACAATACACCCCATCAGGATTTACAGATTCAAGTTGTGTGAAAAAGGCTTCCAGTGCAGGAAGGTTGGCATGGATATCTGAAAACAATGCGAGTTTCATATGAGTCTTATAAAATTTCTGCTAAAATACAGAACTTGCAACAAGAAAATTCAAAAACGAGCTTGAAACTGTGAACGATTGACCTTTTAATTTTATTGGGAGGAAGAAAAGTGTCAAATTCCACTTCTGCTTATCAACTGCATCAATAGCTGTTTCTTTTTTTTTTTGTAAATTTACAAAGTACGAATCGTTTGATTGTTATGAAGTATTTAAGCCCCGACATCGCCAAACTCGCCAAGGGAATCTCCGACAAAAAACTGGCCAAAATAGGTACTTCTTGCGGAATTTTTCAAGATTGTTTTGACAACGAATTTAAGTATACAAACTCTAGCAAAATTGTAAAGTCAAATGATGCCAAACAACCGCGTTGAAATCAAGAAAACAACAGTCCTTTCAGACAATTGGTACCTCCTTGAAAAAGTAACTTTTGACTACCTTCGTTCGGACGGTACTTGGCAGAGTCAAACTAGAGAAAGCTACAACCGCGGCAATGGGGCCACGGTTTTTTTGTACAACAAAGACAGTCAAAACATTCTTTTGATCCGTCAATTTAGACTGCCTAGCTATTTGAATGACAACCCTACGGGCCACTTGATAGAAACCTGTGCGGGCTTGTTGGACGAGGACAGTCCTGAGGATTGTATCAAAAAAGAAATTCAAGAAGAAACAGGGTATCAGATTGAAAGGGTTCAAAAAGTATTTGAAGCCTATATGACTCCGGGTGCTGTTACTGAAAAATTGCATTTTTTTATCGCTGAATACAACAACACGATGAAAGTAGGGAAAGGCGGTGGTTTGGAACAAGAACAAGAAGACATAGAAGTGCTTGAAATGCCTTTTTCCAAAGCGATTGAATTGTTGAAAAACGGTGAGATACAAGATGCCAAAACGATGCTGCTCTTGCAATATGCAATGCTGCATAAATTGCTCGATTTTTAACCCCTCCCACTTCGAAAACCAACAAAAAAGGCCTTCCTGTTTGGGAAGGCCTTTTTTATCATTTGTTGATGTATCAAGCGAGTACTTCTTGTACTTTGTCTGCAGCTTCTTGAAATTCCGTCGCTGAAATGATCTCCATACCGCTGTTGTCAATGAGTTCTTTAGCTTCAATGGCATTGGTTCCTTGTAAGCGAACGATGATCGGAATGTTGATGGCATCTCCCATATTGGTATAAGCATCCACCACTCCTTGGGCTACACGGTCACAGCGAACAATTCCACCAAATATATTGACCAAAATTGCTTTGACGTTCGGGTCTTTTAAAATGATTCGAAAGGCCGTTTCGACACGTTTTGCATCAGCCGTTCCACCGACATCTAAAAAGTTGGCGGGCTCTCCTCCTGCTTGTTTGATCAAATCCATGGTTCCCATTGCCAATCCAGCACCGTTGACCATACAACCGACATTTCCATCCAAATCTACATAATTCAACCCGGCAGCTTTGGCTTCCACTTCAATAGGGTTTTCTTCGCGAATGTCACGCATTTCTAGGTAATCTTTGTGACGGTACAGTGCGTTTTCATCCAAAGTTACTTTTGCATCTACGGCCAATATTTTTGAGTCGGAGGTTTTCAATACCGGATTGATTTCAAACATCGAAGCGTCGGATTTGTCATATGCCGTGTACAATGCAGTCACAAATTTGACCATCTCTTTCAAAGCATTTCCTTTCAAACCGAGGTTGAAAGCGATTTTTCGTGCTTGAAAAGGAAGGATCCCCAAAGTGGGATCTATTGCCTCTGTAAAAATCAAGTGGGGTGTTTCTTCAGCCACGGTTTCAATGTCCATTCCTCCTTCTGTTGAATACATGACCATGTTGGTTCCTGTTGTCCTGTTCAGCAAAACAGAAATGTAGTATTCTTCTGGCTCACTTTCTCCAGGATAGTAGACATCTTCAGCAATCAATACTTGGTGAACAAGTTTACCTTCTGCACTTGTCTGTGGCGTCACCAAATGCATGCCGATGATTTCATCAGAAATGTGTTTTACCTCTTCCAGATTTTTTGCGAGTTTGACACCACCTCCTTTACCACGACCACCTGCGTGGACTTGTGCTTTGACAACATACCAACTCGTACCTGTTTGGGCAGTCAATTCTTTGGCTGCAGCAACAGCTTCGTCAGGAGTTTGTGCAACGATGCCCCGCTGGATGCGTACACCAAAACTGTTCAAAATCTCTTTTCCTTGATATTCGTGTAAATTCATCTGTGTATTTTTAAAAAACCGTCACAAAAATAGCAATCCATTTTCTATTAACAGGCTATTTCTTATAAAAAAATCGAATTCCAAGCAAAGTTTCAATTGGATCTGGCTTTCCAAAGAATGCTTAAAAAAGAAAGTGCTTATTGCTGCATATTTCCTATTTTTGAGAACTCAAGTCGAAAACCATGATCAAAGCGAGCAACATTCATAAGCACTATGGCCCCTTGGAAGTATTGAAAGGTGTGGACATACACATCAAAAAAGGGGAAGTTGTGGCCATCATAGGCCCTTCAGGAGCTGGAAAAACAACCTTGTTGCAACTCTTAGGCACCTTGGATACTCCTTCCAAAAAGAAAAAAGCTACCTTGGAAATCAATGGTCAAAACCTTCAAAAAATTTCCGAAAAAGCACTTTCAAAATTTCGAAATAAAAACATTGGATTTATCTTTCAATTCCACCAACTATTGCCTGAATTTACAGCCTTGGAAAATGTCTGCATCCCTGCCTTTATTGCAAAAGAAAGCAAAAAAGAAGCGGAGAGCAAAGCATTGGAACTGTTAAACTATTTGGGATTGAAAGAGCGCATCCATCACAAACCTAGCGAGCTTTCTGGAGGCGAACAACAACGTGTGGCTGTCGCGAGGGCGTTGGTCAACAAACCGGCAGTGATATTCGCAGATGAGCCCAGTGGAAATCTGGATTCCAAATCAGCTGAAAGCCTTCACCACCTATTTTTAAAATTGCGAGATGAATTGGGTCAGACATTTGTCATCGTTACCCACAACAAGAAGTTGGCAAAAATGGCAGACCGCACTTTGGAAATGCGCGATGGAAAAATTGTTGCAGACAGTAGCTTTAAACTATGATTTGAAAGACGTACTTCTCGGAAATCCTGCAACGGAAATTGCAAGCGATTTTACATCCACACAAGACATTTTCCTTTCCGCTTCTGACAAAGGTATTTTTTGAAAAGTTCTCCATTTCATTTTCTTTGCTTATCTTTGACAAATCTTTCAAACCAATGCAGGTTAAAAACACCACTTCGTGTCAATTTTTAGCGCTAAATCCACTAGCAAAACCTGATTATTTCATTAGCTATTTCCAATTCACAAACACTGTCACCTCAGGTTTTTACTGGCTTGACACACTTGTATTTGGGAAAAACCCACGTCTCTTAAAATGCTACAACCTATGAATGTTCTTATAAAATCCGCAACGATTGTTGACAAAAACAGTCCCTTTCACCTACAGAAAAAGGACTTGCTTATTGAAAACAATAAGTTTGTTAAAATAGGAAATGGCCTCAAGTGTCCAAAAAACTTCAAACAGATTGAACTAAAAGACCTGTACATATCGAATGGATGGTTTGACAGCAGTGTTTCTCTAGGAGAACCGGGATTTGAGGAGCGAGAAACCCTTGACAACGGTCTTGACGTGGCTGCCAAGAGTGGTTTTACAGACATCGCCCTGAATTCCAACAGTCAGCCCTTGGTCGATTCAAAGACATCCGTTTCTTATTTGATTCATCAAAGCAAATACAAAGCGACCAACCTGCACCCAATCGCGAGTCTGACAAAAAAGAGCAAAGGTGTTGAAATGGCAGAACTTTTTGATCTAAAGAGCTCAGGTGCCATCGCCTTTGGTGACTACAACCTCCCTGTTGCAAATGAAAATTTGTTGAAAATAGCACTTTTGTACGCACAAAATTTTGACGGACTTGTCCTGAGTTTCCCTCACAACAAGAACATTGCCGGAGAAGGAATAGCCAACGAAGGAGAAAACAGCACCCGTTTGGGCATCAAAGGAATCCCTAACCTCGCCGAAGAATTGCAAATCTCACGAGACTTATTTCTCCTCGAATACACCGGCGGAAAGTTGCACATACCGACAATCAGTACTGCCAAATCAGTCGAATTAATTCGAGTCGCAAAACAAAAGAATCTACACGTAACTTGCAGTGTATCAGCACACCATCTAACGCTTACGGACGACGAACTACAGGGCTTTAACGGAAATGTAAAAGTCATTCCTCCCCTACGCACCAAGAAAGATACGGAAGCACTGGTTGCTGGAGTTCTTGACGGAAGCATTGACTGCATCACCTCTGACCACAACCCAATCGATATCGAGCACAAAAAAGTGGAATTTGACCGTGCAAAATACGGTACAATCGGTCTTGAAAGTTTGTTTGGTTCTCTGAGCAATATTTTTGACATTGAAACCATCGTAGATCTTTTGACCACCAAACCTCGCCGTGTGTTCGGACTAAAAACCAACTGCATCGAAGAAGGAAACGAAGCGGCCATCAGCTTATTTACGAATACTGAAACTCGTGTTTTTTCGGAAAAAGAAATCTTATCTACCTCCAAAAATAGCCTGTTTCTTGGAAAAAAAATCAAAGGGAAGGTATATGGAATTTATGCCAACCATGAATTGGTTCTGAACGAAGCAAGCCTGAATTTGTAAAAAAAGTAAGATGAAAACAGGATCGCTGAATTACTTAGAAAGAAAACCCACAATACAGACAGATCTCCCGGCTCCTCTTTTGGTGTTGCTCCACGGTTATGGCAGTAACGAGGCAGACTTGTTTTCCTTTGCAGCGGAACTTCCAAAAAGTTTGCACATTGTAAGCCTTCAAGCTCCTCACGAACTCGGCTACAACAGTTATGCGTGGTACAACATCAACTTTGACGCCAATCAGAATAAATTTTCAGATTTAGCAGAAGCTTCCATTTCCGCAGATCGCATTGCAACTTTTATCCAAGAATTTACAGAAAACCCTATGATCGATGCAAACAAGGTGTTTTTATTGGGTTTTAGTCAAGGAGCCATTTTGAGTTATGGACTGGCTTTAAATTCTACTAAAATTCACCATATCATCGCTTTGAGTGGTTACCTAAATGAAGATTTAATTACTGGAGACCCCGCCAAAAGCACTGCAGATTTCTTTGTCTCACATGGCAGCATGGACCAAGTAATTCCAGTGGAATGGGCTCGAAAAGCTCCGACTTACTTAAAACAACAAGGCTTGGATTGCGGGTACAAAGAATATCCTGTTGGACACGGAGTGCACCCTCAAAATTTTCATGACTTCAAAGAGTGGATGCTACAACGCCTGTAACTCTAAAACAAGGATCTTTTATCCCACTGTAACTTCCAAACCGTCGTAGGCCAAAAATACATTTTTTGGAAGGGTTTTGGAAACTTCTTTATGAAATCCCAAGTGGTGACTGATATGAGTGAAATAGGTCCTTTTGGGGTTTATTTCTGCAACAAAAGCCAAAGCTTCTTCCAAGTTCAAATGTGAAAAATGGGGGGCTATGCGCAGGGCGTTCAAAACCAAAACATCCAAGTTTTTCAATTTCAATCGCTCTTTTGCTGAAATCGATTTTACATCCGTCAAATAAGCCATCTCGCCAAAGCGGTATCCGTAAATGGGCAAAGAACCATGATCTACCTCAATAGGCTGAACGGTGACACCTTTTAATTGGAAGGACTCCAATCCAATTGTGTGTTCGGTAATTTTGGCCACCCCGGGATACGGGTTGTCTTTTTGAAAAATATAATCATAGCGCCTTTCCAAAGATTGCATCACCCGTTTTTTTGCGTAGATGGGCATAGACCCCAATTTGTAACAAAAGGGACGGATATCGTCCAAACCTCCCACATGATCGGAATGTTCGTGCGTGAAAAAGATTCCGTGGATGTCTTTGATTTGTGCCCTTAAAATTTGCTGTCTAAAATCAGGACCACAATCGATCAAATAAGAAGCGTCTTTCCATGATATCAAAGCAGAGGAGCGCAATCTTTGGTCTTTGCTATCAGCGGAAAAATTGACTGGGCCATCGGACAATATCATCGGAATGCCTTGTGAAGTTCCCGTTCCTAAAAAAGTAATTTTCATCGAGTTGTCAGGCATCTAGATCCTAATAATAAGAGTTTTCCAAAAAAACAAAAATAGAATTATATTTCTCAAAACTCCATGAATTTGTTATTTTTGTTAGGCATACATCCAACCCTAACCCAATCATGGCAGTAACTCTCAAAGGCGACAAAGAAATCAGCATCATTCCAACCACAAAAGGAAAATCGCTACGCATCAATTTAAATGAAAACATCTACGGTACCTTTTCTGAAATCGGAGCCGGTCAGGAAACTGTTCGAAATTTTTTTAGATCCGGGGGTTCTTCAGGAACCATTGCAAAAGCGATGAGTGCTTATGACAAGGATTTCTCAGATGCAATTTACGGGATGGAAGACGACCACAGGTATGTGACCGAAGGGCGCCTGAAAAAAATGCTCAAACATGAAATCCGCCTGATGGAACAACGTTTGAGTCGTGACAAACACCCAAATAAATTTTTCTTTAGTTATGCCAATACAGTCGCTACCATAGATTTTGCCAAACAGTTCAAAGGCCATGGCTGGGTAGGCATACGATTTCAATTAGACCCCTTAGAGGACTACAACGAAATCGTGCTGCACCTGCGCTTTAAAGAAACAGATGGAACTTTGCAACAGGAAACACTCGGAAAATTAGGTGTGAATCTTATATATGGGGCTTTCTATATGAATGACAACCCCAAAGACCTTTTGGCATCACTCTACGACAATCTTCACAAAGACCAATTAGAGATCGATATGATCAATTTTTCAGGACCTCGGTTTATGTATGTGGACAATCGATTGATGAGTCTTCAATTGGTGAAAAACGGCATGACCAATGCAGTAATGTTTGATTCCAATGGAAGCAATCTATTACCTGCTCACGTCTTGTACAAAAAAAACATACTGGCTTTGAGAGGAAGTTTTCGACCTGTGACCCGTGTAAACATGGACATGTATGAAAATGCCAAAAAACAGTTTTTTGGCGAAAAAAAAGTGGAAGAAGAAAACACAAAGATTGTTTTTGAAATCACACTCGCCAATTTGAGGTCGGAAGGAAAAATAAACGAAAGGGACTTTTTAGACCGTGCTGAATTGCTTTGTTCTTTGGGGCAAAATGTGATGATTACAAACTTTCAAGAATACTACAAACTGGTCGAATATTTCAGTGAATTCTCGAAGTTTCGAATCGGATTGGCAATGGGAGTAGAAAGTTTGGTGCAAATATTCGATGAAAAGTACTACCGCAATTTGAGTGGAGGTATTTTGGAGGCTTTTGGAAAATTGTTTTTCAAAGACCTAAAAATATATATGTACCCCCTAAAAGACAAAGAAACTGGTGAGCTCATCACCAGTGAAAATTTAAAAGTACATCCAAGAATGATTGAATTGTACAAATTTTTCAAAACCAACGGCAAACTAATTGACATCAAAAATTACGATCCCGAAATCTTGGAAGTATTTTCAAGAACGATTCTTGAATTGATCGCCAACTCAAAAAAAGGTTGGGAAGAAATGGTGCCGGAAGGAATTGCAGATTTGATAAAATCCAGAAAGCTCTTTGGTTACTCAAGATAAATCTAATACATCAAAAACGACTCGTTCTGAAAACAATGCAACAATGGTTTGATAACTACTCGGTCAGCCACCAAAACAAAACCAACCAAAAAATTCATCTTTTTTGTGTTCCCATCATCTATTTCAGCATTGTTGGATTGTTGATGTGCATCCCTCCTTCCTTTTTAAAAGACATTTTAAATGAGGACGTTCCTTTGTTGGAAAACTGGGCGGTATTGATTTCTGTTTTGGTATTGCTGTTTTACCTAAGACTTGATTTGCTTGTTTTTGTTCAAATGTTGCTCTTCTCCTTGTTTTGTTTGCTCACAAACTTTGCGCTCCAAAAAGCATTTAATTTGCGCAACTTTTCCCTAGTCCTTTTTTCTCTTGGATGGATCGGACAGTTTTACGGACATAAAATCGAAGGAAAAAAACCTTCTTTTGTAGAGGATGTTCAATTTTTATTGATTGGACCCGCTTGGGTTTTTAAAAAACTATTCGGACACAGATACAAGAATTAGTTGCAAAAATTTTTAAATTTGAATTTTCTCGACAACAAAGCCATGGAACGCATTCAAATCATTATTACTGGTGGTACTTTTGACAAAAAGTACAACGAGCTAAACGGAGAATTGCACTTCAAAGAAACACACCTTCACGAGATGCTTCAATTGGGTCGAAGTCGCTTGTCTATAGAGATCAATCCTCTGATGTTGATTGACAGTTTGCAAATGAGCCGTTCACACCGCGCAGAGATTCTTGCTGCATGCGCAAATGCAGCTGCTGAAAAAATACTAATCACACACGGCACAGATACCATGGTCGAAACGGCCACTTTTTTGGCAAAGGAAAGCCTTCAGAAAACCATCGTTTTGACAGGAGCGATGGTTCCTTATCAATTTGGCAGTTCTGACGGTTTGTTCAACCTCGGAAGTTCCTTGGCATTTGTTCAAACGCTTCCTGTGGGAGTATACATCTCCATGAATGGAAAATACTTTTCTTGGAACAATGTGCGGAAAAACACAAACATGGGTGAATTTGAACCCCTGTCAGAATAGCGAAGCTCCCTAACCTTCCAAACACATGCGAAACAGGGAGGCCTTATTTTTAAATTTACAAAGCCCGATTCCTATAGAGTTTTTGTTTATTTTTGCTCATGATATGCGACATTTAAAATCCTACTGCGTGTTTTTTTTACTTTTGGCGAACCTCGGCCTCTGTGCCCAGACCCAAAAAATAAAAATACTCAATTCCGAACAGACATATAAAAACGAATTGAAATATCCCGGCGCGATTGTTTTGAATGGCGCTGTCCGAGTCAGTCATGAAGGTGCTGTTTTAAAGTGCAAAAAAGCCTTGTACTACCAAAGAAATAATTTGTTGCATGCCTTTGGAAATGTAAGGATCAACCAAGGAGATACGCTTCACCAAACAAGTGAATACACCCACTACAATGGAACGACAAAAAAAGTTGTTTCATGGGGCAATGTAGTCTTGACAGACCCTACAATGACGCTGAAAACAGACACTTTGCACTTTGACAGAACGCTGCAGGAACTCTTTTACAACTGCAGTGCGACCATTCGTGACGATACCAACCAGCTGCAAAGCAAAAAAGGGGTTTACAAACTCAAATCTAAAAAATTTACAGCGAAACAAAATGTAGTCGTTGAAAATTCCGAAAACAAATTGGTTTCAAATTACTTGGATTACTTTACAGACTCTGGACAAACCTATTTTTATGGCCCCTCGACCCTCACCACTCCCGAAAGTGTGGCCTATGGCGAAAAAGGATTTTACGATACCAAAATAAATATCTCAAGGTTGGTTCAAAATGCCAAAATCCATTACAACAACCGCATCATTGAAGGCGACAGCATTTACAGCAATCGAAAAAAATCCTTTGCTTCCAGTACCGGAAATATCGTCGTTACCGATTCCTTGAACAATTCCATTGTCAAAGGCGGCTATGCTGAATTTTACCAAGAAAAAGACTCCGTGTTTGTAATCGACAGACCCGTAGCCATATCCATTGCTGACAAGGACTCTCTGTACATACACGGCGATACTTTGTTGATCACTGGAAAGCCAGAAAAAAGAATTTTGCGCGCCTACCACCATGTCAAAATTTTCAAAACAGATTTGCGTGGAAAATGTGACTCTTTGCACTCCAACCAAAAAACGGGTTTGACAAAATTATTTAAGAATCCTGTATTGTGGTCCGATGAAAATCAAATCACTGGAGACAGCATTCATTTGCTGTCCAACCCCAAAACAAACACATTGGATTCTTTGTTTATAAAAAAAAATGCATTCATCATTCAAAAAGATTCGGCAGGTTTCAGTCAAATCAAGGGCAAAAACATGTATGGAAAATTTGAAAACAACAGCTTGAACAGTTTGTTGGCAAAAGGAAATGGAGAAGTCATCAACTACGCAAGAGACGAAGCTCAAAAACTGATCGGTATTTTAAAGATGAGTTGCAGCAATATCTTGTTCCAACTTCAAGAAAATGCCATTGATAAAATTCGATTTTTGAACAGTCCTGATGGGAAGACATATCCCCCCTCTCAATTTCCTGAAAATCAAAAAAAACTGGAAGGTTTTGTTTGGAGAGAGGATGAAAAACCGTTGCGGATGGAAGATATTTTTATACACGACAATCCTGATAAAATCTTAGAAATGGATGAAATCCCTACAAAAGACTAATCCATTTCTTTTTATTGTTCCCTTTTGATCGCAACCTATGAAAGCTGATTTCCTCAAACACCAAGCACAAACAACCTCACACCCATTGGCGTTGGAGATTTCCCATGCGAAAGGTTCCTATGTGTACGATGTGGCAGGAAAGTCCTATTTGGACTTTGTCGCAGGTGTATCAGCGAACAGTTTGGGTCACAACCATCCAAAAATTAGTGAGGCCATCAAACAACAAGTAGATCTGTATACACATGTCATGGTGTATGGAGAATTTATCCAGCAGCCATCGTTGGATCTTTGCAAACTTTTGGCGGCGCAGTTGCCTGCCTCTCTGTCATCCGTATACCTCACCAATTCTGGAACAGAGGCAACGGAAGGAGCGATAAAACTTGCAAAACGCTTTACCAAGCGAAGTGGTATGATTGCAGCAAAAAATGCCTACCACGGAAATACCCAAGGAGCGATGAGTGTTTCGGGTGCAGAAGGCCAAAACCGAGCTTTTAGGCCTTTGGTCCCAGGAGTACAATTTATCTCATTTAACGATTCTGCTGATTTACAAAAAATCACTCGAGAAACTGCAGGAGTGATTCTAGAGACCATTCAAGGAGGTGCGGGCTTTGTGACACCTCAAAACGATTACTTGGCAAAAGTACGGAAGCGCTGTGACGAAGTGGGTGCTCTTCTCCTACTCGACGAAATTCAAACGGGCATTGGCCGAACAGGCAAGCTGTTTGGCTTTGAAAATTACAAGGTGATCCCTGACATCATCATTGCAGGCAAAGGCTTGGGGGGTGGTATGCCAATCGGGGCATTCATCGCTTCAAAAACACTTATGGATTGCCTGAAAGAAAAACCAGCATTGGGCCATATCACTACTTTTGGAGGACACCCCCTAATCGCAGCAGCTGCCTTGGCCACACTCAAAGAAGTAACAACTTCTAATTTGATGGAAGAAAGCCTGCGCAAAGAAAAATTATTCCGATCCTTGCTAACACATCCTGAAGTTCTTGAAATTCGAGGAAAGGGATTGATGTTGGCTGCATTGGTAAAAAGTTCTGAAATAGCGAGTCAAGTCATTTTGAAATGCATTGACAGAGGCTTGCTTTTGTTTTGGCTCTTATTTGAAGGACGTGCCATTCGCATTACTCCTCCCCTTACCATTTCCGACAACGAAATACGACTCGGTTGCAAAATACTGTTAGAAGCCCTCGACGAAGTGCTTTCAAACTAGTGCATTTCAAAAACAGATGTCTTGAACCCCTTGATTGAAAAAATCAAACGGTACAATTTTATTCAATAGTTATTTTATCAAATAAAAATGGCTTGGTTTGATAAATAGTAGTACATTTGCCTTTTTAACAATATATTTTTATAATGAAAAACGGTACAGTAAAGTTTTTTAATGAATCCAAAGGATTTGGATTCATTACAGACACAGAATCAGGCGAAGAATTCTTCGTACACATCTCAGGATTGGTAGATGAAATTAGAGAAGGAGACTCAGTAGAGTTTGACATCAAAGAAGGTAGAAAAGGTATGAATGCAGTAGACGTTAAAGTAATTTAATCTCCACTGTTATATTTTTAAAATCTAACAAAGCTTGCCTCAATGGGCAAGCTTTTTTTTTGTCTTTAAAATTGCGATTCCTTTCCATAGCAAAGGTCGAAATGCATATTGACTTCGTAAAAAAAAATAAAAAGACGTATCTTAGAGACCTCTTAAAAATTTACGAGTCATGAACAAATCTGTCTACTTGTTTTCCTTTTTTATTTTTTTATCGTTTGCGAGCAATGCTCAAGAATGGTTTCTAGATTTGGAATTGGCAAAAGCGAAAGCCTCCGATGAAAACAAAGCAATTATTTTGGTTTTTCAAGGTTCCGATTGGTGCGGTCCCTGCATCAAACTCGACCGGAACATCTGGTCTTCGGATGCCTTTGCCGCCAACCACTCAGAGACATTTGTGTTGCTAAAAGCAGACTTCCCAAGAAGAAAAAAGAATGCACTTTCCAAGGGACAAGAAGAAAAAAACAACCTGTTGGCTGCAACTTACAACCCAAACGGTCTTTTTCCGTTGGTCGTGGTATTGGATGCAAAAGGGCTTGTTTTGGGATGCACAGGATATTCCAAAGACAGCCCATTGACATATTTAAAAAAACTACAAAAATTCACAGAGCAACTTGAAGAAAATTAGTTTTACTTGCTGTTTGTTGTTCTCTCTGTCATTTTATGCTCAAGAGAACTACAAAAGAACCTTATCATTAATGGGGTCTCGCTTTGACATCACTGTGGTCGCAAACTCTCAAGAGAATGGCGACCGGTACTTACAAATGGCCATTGGTGAAATTACAAGAATCGAAAAAATCATCTCTTCTTGGGATCCACAATCAGAAACTTCCGAAATCAATAGAAATGCTGGCATTCGTCCTGTCGCAGTTTCCAAAGAGCTGTTCCAGTTGATTGTTCGTGCATGCGCTGTCTCAAAACTCACCAAAGGCGCTTTTGACATCAGTTACGCTTCTATGGATGCTCTTTGGAAGTTTGACGGTACGATGACAGAGAAGCCCTCCTCAACACAGATAAAAGCTTCCGTAAAAAAGGTAGGTTTTCAAAACATCAAATTGAACAAAGAAAAAAGCAGTGTCTTCCTAAAGAATAAAGGCATGAAAATAGGTTTTGGTGCCATTGGAAAAGGCTATGCTGCAGACAAAGCGCGGTCCCTCTTGCAGTCCAAAGGCATCAAAGGAGGCCTCATCAATGCCTCAGGGGATCTAAATGCATGGGGAAAGCAAGCCAATGGAAATGACTGGATGGTTGCGATCACCAACCCCATGAACAAAAAGAAGGCTTTTTCGTGGATGCCTGTGAACAATTCGGCGGTCGTTACTTCAGGGAATTACGAAAGATTTGTTATTTTTGAGGGGCTGCGTTATGCACACATCATTGACCCGAGAACAGGAATGCCTTCAACGGGCATTCAAAGTGTCACCGTCTTTACCAAAAATGCAGAATTAGCAGACGCCTTGTCTACGGCACTTTTTGTAATGGGAGTAGAAACCGGTTTGGATTTTGCGAACCAATTGAAAGGCGTCGAATGTGTATTTGTTGACAACGACAACCAATTGCACCGTTCTGAGAACATCCAATTTAACACAACTTACTAAATCATGATGAAATCATTTTTTTTACTCATTGCACTGCTGTTGTTGGCAAGCTCCTGTACTGTCATCAAAGAATACGAAAAAGTCTACCTTAACGACCCTGACATGGAACTTTCTGCACGCGCAATTGAACGCTATGAAACCAATTTTCAAGTCTATCGAGAAAGTGCTTCTGGTGCCAACGGAGGAAAAAATGGCGGCGGCTGCGGTTGCAATTAAGACATTACTATGAAAAAACGATTCCTGACAACTTTCTTCTTTCTGTGTTGCATTGCTTTTTCAAGTGCACAAACAAACTCCTATAAAAAACGGGTTTTGGAAAGTACTGAAATTGACTTTTTGGCGAGTTATTACAGCCAAGAAGGAGACAACGCATCTGTTACCGGTGGTATAGGTACGGAAACACTCACAGACATTGCACCAACGATTGTGGTGAACATCCCTTTAAATGCTGACGCTGTTCTGACAGTAGACGTCGGGATATCTACCTATACATCTGCCTCCTCGTCCAACCTAGACCCTTTTGACAGTTCTGGTGCTTCTGAAGATTATGAGGGCGAAGAAAGTGCCAATGCCAATCCCACAGGCAGTCCATGGATAGCTTCTTCAGGCGCTTCTAGAAAAGACACCTGGTTTTCGGCCCGAAGCACATACACCCACAGTTCTGATGACAGAAATACAATTCACTCAGCGCATCTAAGCTATGCCTCAGAATACGATTATGTCTCTTATGGTTTTGGTGGAAGTGTCACCAAACTGTTCAATGAAAAAAATACAGAAATAGGCATTCAAGCTCAGGTGTATCTCGACAAATGGATGCCAAGATACCCAACAGAATTGGATTCCTATGTGGAAGCGGAGCGCAACTTGAACAACGGTTTTTTCAAGGCCATCAACATTTACAACCAAAAAGGTTTGTTGACCAGTAAATCCAACTCTTGGGACACTGATTTTACGCTGATTGACAACAAAAACAGAAATACTTACAGCGCCTCGCTTAGTTTTTCTCAAATTCTCAGCAAAAAAAGCCACCTATCTCTTTTTATGGATATCATCCAACAAAAAGGCTGGTTGGCCAATCCAATGCAACGTGTCTATTTCAAAGATGTCGAAAACTATTATGTCGGAAACCCGGACAACATGACTTCCAATATCAAAAATGACTATGTGTCCAAAAAGAATACAGATGTCTTTCAATTGGCAGATGACATCGAACGGCTCCCTGACACACGCACAAAAATTCCTTTGGGAGCTCGATGGAATTATTATGTACATGAACAGCTTAGCTTGCGCTCTTATTACCGTTTTTACTCAGACGATTGGGGGGTGAATTCACATACGCTGCACATTGAAACCCCAATCAAAATCAAAGAGAAGTACACCCTCTACCCCAGTATTCGCTATTACAACCAAACGGCAGCGGATTACTTTGCAGCCTATGACGAACACCTCTCGTCAAGTTCTTTTTACACCTCCGATTACGATTTGGCAGCATTCAATGCCATGCAATACGGGCTCGGAGTCCGTTATACAGACCTGTTTACAGAAAATAAAATTTGGAAATTTGGGCTCAAAAATGTGGATATCAAATACGTCTATTATCAAAGAAACATCGGGTTTGTGGCCCATCTGATTTCTTTTGGATGCAAATGGGTGCTGGACTGACAGAAAAAGTTTGTAGCTATGAAAACATACATTGACAATCTTCCCAAAGCAGAACTTCACCTTCATATAGAAGGGACATTGGAGCCCGAATTGCTGTTTGAAATTGCCAACAGAAACCATATTAAAATTCCTTTTGAATCTGTCGAAGCGGTCAAAGCAGCTTATCAATTTAATTGTCTTCAAGATTTTCTTGACATCTATTACCAAGGTGCGGAAGTGCTGCTTTACGAGCGAGATTTTTACGAATTGACATACCGCTATCTTGAAAAGTGCAAGGATCAAAATGTAAAGCATGTCGAAATCATGTTTGACCCTCAAACACATACAAATCGGGGCATTTCTTTTCAAAGTGTCATCACCGGGATCCGGCGCGCAATGGAAGACGCCCAAAAACACCTGCATGTTTCATCTTTTCTTATCTTGAGTTTTTTGCGCCATTTGAGCGAAGAAGCTGCATTTGAAACTTTGCAACAAGCACTCCCTTTCAAAAGCTGGATCAAAGCAGTTGGCTTGGACTCTTCGGAAAAAGGAAATCCTCCCTCCAAATTTAAAAGGGTTTTCAAAGCAGCTGTCCAAGAAGGTTGGATTCCTTTAGCGCATGCTGGCGAAGAAGGCGATGCGACTTATATTTGGGAGGCCATCGACCTCTTGAAGGTACAACGTATTGACCATGGGAACAATGCTTTGCAAGACCCAAATTTGGTTGCTGAGTTGGTCAAAAGAAATGTGGCTCTGACGGTTTGTCCGCTCTCAAACAAGGCCTTACAGGTAGTCAAAAGCCTCGAAGAGCATCCCCTAAAGAAAATGATGGACGTGGGACTAAAAGTAACTGTAAATTCTGACGATCCTGCTTATTTTGGTGGAGGTATCAATCGGAACTTTGAAGAAATACAAAAAGCATTGCAACTTGGCAAAAACGAATTGTACACAATCGCGAGAAATTCATTTGAATATTCCCTGTTAGACGACAAAAGAAAACAACAACACCTCACTGAATTGGAAACATACCACCTCAACAACATGACTTTATGATTTTAGACAAAATAGAAAATGCGGTACTGTACACAGGAGCTCACCCAAAATTCCAATTCGTCTTTGATTTTATAAAAAACAACGATCTCTTTGCATTGCCATTAGGAAAACACTTTCTTGAGGACCATTCCGTTTTTGCCATTGTTATGGAATACGACACTTTGGACGAAAAGGAATGCAAGGTGGAATCTCATAGAAAATACATTGACCTACAATACATGGTCTCAGGATCAGAACTTACAGGAATTACAAGCCATGAAGGTCAGGTTCCTTCTACTTCATATAATGAGGAAAACGACTTTCAATTTTACAACTTGACAAACCTACCCAAACTCCCTTTGAAGGAAAATTTTTTTGCAATTTATTACCCCGATGACATTCACCAAACAACGATTTCCATAGACGGAAAGTCGAAAAGAAATCGGAAAATTGTGTTTAAAATTTTAATGGAAGTCGTTTCCAAAAAAGGTGTTTTATAAAGACAAAACCTAGAATTCTCCAGCAAACGTTACAAAATTTCTGGGTGTCTCGTAGAGTGTCACACTCAAGTCTAGCTTGGAATCGATGTGCTGCCTGAGTTGCTTCCAAATTACAACGGAGATGTTTTCTGCTGTAGGGTTTAGGCTGTGAAAGGGAGGAACTTCTACATTGAGGTTCTTGTGGTCAAATTTATCTTCTACCTCTGTTTTAATCAAATCTTTTAGAAGCTTCATGTCAATGACATAACCGGTTTGTGGATTGATAGGTCCCGACACGCTCACAATCAATTCGTAATTGTGTCCGTGAAAATTAGGGTTGCTGCACTTGCCAAAAACTTCGGCGTTTTTAGCATCACTCCAAGCGCTGTTGAACAAGCGATGTGCAGCGTTGAAATGGGCTTTTCTATGAACCGTAACTTTCATTGTACTTTCTCTCTTAATAATTAGTTTTTTTATGAGCTGCTGCCCACAATACATTTCCCAAAAGCACATAACCTATGGCCAAAAAAAGCAAAAAACTGGTCCAAAACGATTGGGAGTTAAAAAGCATTTCGACAGGACTATCGGCATCTTGCAACAAAAGTTTTACCAGCGTAGCAAATACACTGAATAAAAAGGCCACCAGAAATTTGTATTTTATTTTTTTCATCGAATGAATTCATAAAATTTTTCAAATATAATTTTAAACCACGCGGTGTAAATTTCGGGTTGCTTACGCATGTCTGCTTTTACTGCACTTGGGGTCATCCATTTGTAGCTTTCGACCTCTTCTTTGTTGATGATCGGCGCGTTGTTGTAGGAACCCAACATGACATGATCGAGCTCGTGCTCGGTCAGTCCATTGTCAAATGGTGCCTTGTACACAAATGAAAACACTTCTTTGAGGTCGGTTTCAAAACCCATTTCCTCTTTTAAACGTCTCTTTCCAGCGGCCAAATTCGACTCTCCATCACGTTGGTGACTGCAACAAGTATTGGCCCAGAGCAGTGGCGAATGGTATTTGCTTGCTGCGCGTTGTTGCAAAAGCAATTCCCCTTGATCGTTCATCACAAAAACAGAAAAGGCCCTGTGCAGACAGGCTTTCTCGTGTGCCTCCATTTTGGGCATCAACCCTATTTTTTGATTTTTTTGATCTACTAACACAACGAGTTCTTCTTTCATATGTTTTATTTGGTCCCAGCAAGGGTGGTGCAAAAATTATCCTTTGATCAACAATCGAAATCCTTCTCCGTGAATGTTGATGATTTCTACTTTGGGGTCTTTTTTTAGGTATTTTCTCAATTTGGCGATGTAAACGTCCATACTTCGAGAGGTAAAATAATTGTCATCACGCCAGATTTTAGTGAGTGCCAATTCTCGAGGCATCAAATCATTTTTATAAATTGATAAGAGTTTCAGCAGTTTGTTTTCCTTGGGAGACAATTTGATAGGTTCTTCTTTTTCATAGGACAATTGCCTCAGTTTTGAATTCAAATGAAAACCTCCGATTTTAAATTCAAACAATTCTTCTTCCGCATCGTTTTCCTTTACTTTACGAAGCATCATGGCGTTTATCTTGTGCAACAAAACTTCAGAATCAAAGGGCTTGTTCAAATAATCATCCGCACCGACTTGGTAACCTCTTAAAATATCTTCTTTCATCGTTTTGGCGGTCAAAAAGACAATGGGAATTTCTTTGTTGGATTTTCGGATGTCTTGAGCAAGTGTAAAGCCGTCTTTACGGGGCATCATTACATCTAAAATACACAAGTCAAAATCATTGTTCTTAAACACAATCAATCCTTCAACTCCATCCTTTGCTAAGGTCACTAAATAATTACTCAATGACAAATAATCTTTTAGAACAATCCCAAAATTCGGATCGTCCTCTACCAATAATATTCGTTTTTTACGCATCGCATTTATTTTTTAAGGTTAGGCAATTCTTGGGAATTGGATCGTAAAAACACTTCCTTTGCCCTTTTCACTCTTAACAAAAACCGTACCTTGATGTAATTTAACAATTTCTTTTACGTAGGACAAGCCCAAACCATGCCCCTTAATGTTGTGTATGTTCCCTACTTGTTCTCTGTAAAACTTATCAAAAACTTGTCTTTGACTGGTTTTGCTCATTCCAATTCCACAATCTTTGATTTGTACGCTGATCAAACTTGTTGTCCCTTTTATAAAAATATCAATTTTTGGCGAATCTATTGAATATTTGATGGCATTTTCTAGAATATTTACAAAGGCATTGGTGAGGTGATTTTCGTTTCCTGAAATCAAACAGTTTTTTTCATCCGGGTGAAACCGCATTTCTCCGTGTTTGTCTTTCAAGAGCAGATCTACATGTGACATGGCATTTTGAAGGATTGCTGACAAGTCCAATGTAGATTTTTCCACTTCAAATTGGTTTTTCTCTAGTTTAGAGATGCGCAGTACATTCTCAACCTGTGCATTCATGCGTTTGTTTTCGTCTTTGATCATGCCCACATATTTCATCACCTTTTGTCGGTCTTGAATGACCAGTGGGTTTTTGATGGCATCTAATGCGAGATTGATGGTCGCAATCGGAGTTTTAAACTCGTGCGTCATGTTGTTGATAAAGTCGGTTTTGATGGCAGCTATTTTCTTTTGCTTGATCAATTGGTAGAGGGAGCTGGCAAATGCTAGAATAATGATCCCTGTAAAAAAGACAGACAAGAGCAACATCGGCCGGAGGTCTGCTAGCAAATATTTTTTTTGAGGAAAGGTCACAAAGAGTTCGTAATTTTTTGAGTCGGTGTCTTTTGCAAACAAAGAGGTCTTGTATCGCTTTCCGCTGTAATCCTGAAAACTGGATGTTTGTATGCTCGTAGGTGACTGGTCCACAAACACGCAAAATTCAAAATCAAGGTCGATGCCTGAATTGAGCAATTCGCGGCCGAGTACCTCCGCTACGATTTCGTTCGAAAGACGTTTTTCAATGGGCTCCGATTTGTTGTGGTAGGCATTTTCCAAACTCAACTTTTCAATTTCTGTCAAATTGTTAAAAAACGTGAAACGCTGTGCCACATCTATTTTTGACAACTCTTTGTTGTTGGTTGATTTTTTTACTTTGAAAACTTCGTTTTTGCTTTGCAGGGTGGCAATTAAGATGGAATCATTTTTAAAAAAATCGCTCAAACCCTTGTAATAATTGGTTTCATAAACACCACTGGAGGAAAATCGAAAGGACTCGTTGGTACTCGTATTGATTTGTTCGTATACAAACTTTGTAAAATCAGCTTGTTTGGCAAATTTTCTTGTTTTGAAAAAATCCATAAACTGGGCTGTAAAATCTACAAAATCACGTTTGTAAATCATTTCATTTGTTTTGTTTAAAACAAACTGCACATCATTCGAGAATTGTTTTTCACGAATGTCGATGGCATTTCCAATCCAAAAAACTTGAACCGTAATGATTCCGATAAGAGAAATACTCATCAGAAAAATGATGAGTGCGAACATTTTTTTTCCCATATTTCAAAAATAGTCTTTTTGACAAATCCCTCGCATGTTTTACGAGGACATTTCTTCACAACACAAGCGATTTAACGAATTCTTAGGAAACGTTCCAATACTTGCCCATAAAGCGATGAAAAAGTCTTCTCAAGGGGCTTTGACAAACAATTGGTGGAGTGACATCACTTGTTTTTGCAAACTTTCAAGCGTTGTGTTTTCAAGCACATGATCTGCGAGTGGGATTTTTTCGGAATCCGTCATTTGATTGTTCATCCGAGCCAAAATTTCATCCTCTGAAGCTTGGTCACGCTTTTGAATTCGTTCTATTTTCAGTGCTGTTGGTGCGGTGACCAGCACCACTTCATCACAATATTTTTTGCCGCCTTTTTCAAAAAGCAGTGCGCTTTCATAAATGACATAGGGCGCATTTTGACTTTGTAAAAAAACCTTAAAATCTTTTACAACTTCAGGGTGAACAATTGCGTTTAACGCTTTTAATTTGGAAGGGTTGTAAAAGACAATGTCTGCAATAAACTTCCGATTGGGGAGTGTTTTGGTATAGGCACTATCTCCCAACAAACTGATAATTTCGGCACGTACTTTTTCAGAAGTTTCAAGAATTCTTTTCGCAACTTTGTCTGTCATATAGACGGCCGCACCCAAATCTTGAAACATGTACAAAACGGTAGATTTCCCACTCCCGATTCCTCCTGTAAGTCCTATTACTCTCATTGTTGAATCAAATATTCGATGTGATCTGGAATCAGTTTAACGGTTTTTACCCAACTCGGTTTTTTGACCAGTTTGGGGCTGAGGTAGTTGTATTTTTTTTCTTTAGACACAGTATAATTACAGCGCACCTCAAAGTCTTCGGCTGCAATTTTATTGTAATTTGAAAGGCCCACTTGAAAAATTACCTGCACTGTCTTTGGATAAGTTGTCACGTTTGCACCTTTGGGCAATCCATCGATTTCAAAAGGTATTTCAAAACTCCCTTCTGTAAATTTCTCTACCTTCCCTACTACTTTGACTGATTTGTGGGAATAGGCAATCTTGTCTAAATTTTCGGGAAGTTGCAAGGCGACTTCGTAGGAGACATCTTCAAAAACTTCTTTCAAATCCAAATTGTCTAGGGTCAAAAAGTCAATTTGATTGATTTGAATTTCTGGTCCTGTAACTCGAATGGAATCGGGTTGTATTTTAAAATTCTCTGAGCTGTTGTACCCCGATTTGAAACGAAGATTTAAGTTTGCTTGAACAGGAACTTTTTTTTGTTTGTTCTGCCCCAATTCAAAATAAAGGGTGTCTTTGAGGAGCTGTTCTATCAAAAGTCCTTTGCGGAGCTGCTCTTGTAATTTTAGTTTTTGCGCATTGGGCAATAGGTAGTAATCGAAACCTTGCTTGAAAGCAACTTTTTGCATGTCTATATAAAGGGGTTTCCTAAACAAATTTTCCGAAAACAATTTAAAACCCGTTCCATTAATACGCAAGTCCAAATCAGTCTCTGGGCTGTTTTGAAACGTTTTGGATGCTGGCAAGTTGACATACAAAACTTTGTAGCTCATCACAGTTGTATACTCTTTTGACAAGTTTGTCAACACCCAAAAGAGAAAAGAAAACGACAAAAAAAGCAACAAGATGTGTTGTTTCTTGTTGGCTTTTCTTTCGTTAAACTTCGTTCTTACAGGAATTTTCATTGAAATTATTTTAGCTAAAAATACAAAAATTGTTTGACAGTGTTTGGCATGGTTTCTTGCTTTCGAAAAGTGTTTGAAATCGTGGGCAATCAAAAAAAGTGAGCAAATGCTCACTTTTTTTCTAAAAACAATTTGTCATATCTGTTTATGACATGTATTTTTTGCTGAGTTCCATAGACAAGGAGCTCTTTTCAAATTTAATTTTCCCTGCTCCTGTCTCGACGACTACTGTATTGTCAGTATCGTTTATTTCGGCAATCTTTCCATGAATTCCACTAGTGGTAATTACTTTCGATCCTTTTTTGATTTCACTTTGAAATTTGCGTTCGTTTTTTTGCTTCTTGACCTGTGGACGAATCATAAACAAATAAAGAACGATAAACATCAATGCGAAAGGCATTAAACTTTTGATGTCAAATTGACCAGCTTGCAGTGCGATTGTATTGTACATATTTATTTTTTAAAAAATTAGTATTCTGGTTTTGGGTTGATAAACCCTTTTATTCTTAAAACTTCTTCTCCATTTGCTGTATTGGTTGTCAATGTAATGGATTTGGACTGTTTGTTCTTTTTGCCTTTTGGGTTGAATTTTACTTCTATTTTAGCAGACTCCCCAACCTTGATGGGCTCTTTGGGCCAGGTAGGAACGGTGCATCCACAAGATGCTTTTGCATTGCTGATGATCAAATCTGCTTTCCCTGTATTGGTCACCACAAACGTAGTTTCTACAAGCTCATCATAACGTATGGAACCAAAATCATAGGTGACTTTGTCAAAAGAAGCGATTGGGAAATCCGCAAGGATTAAATCCCTTTTTTTAGCCTGTTTTATGTTTTCAACTTTGACTTTAGAAGCCGCTGTTTCTTTGCATGAGATTGTAAAAAACAAACAAACTCCCAAAAGCAAAACTCTTTGTATCATCTGAATTAAATTTGCGTAAATGTATTAAATATTGTTGATTTAACGCCTTACAGCCTCTAATAATTGTCGCTCATAAAAAAAGAAAAAAAACAATGGTAAATGAGCAGCTTTGAAATTACATTCTACCCCTGCCCACTTTGTTCAACCGTTCTGACTTTTCGAGGTCTTTGCACACTTTATCCAACACACCGTTTACAAAATAACTCGATTTCTCTGTGGAGTACTCTTTTGCCAATTCGATGTATTCATTGATGGTGGCTTTGGTCGGAATGGAAGGAAAAGAAATAAATTCGCAAATGCCCATCTTGATTAAAATCATGTCCAAATCTGCAATTCTGTCCGATTCCCAATTGGGGGTCTTGTTTGCAATCTCTTTTTCGTAGGTCGGGTGGTTCAACACCACTTTGTGAAACAAATCAATTGCGAATTTCCGGTCGTCTTCGTCTTTGTATATCGCATTCAAAACAAAGGGTTTTTTACTCTTAGCGTTTTCAAGCGTTTTGACAATCCAAGTGTTTACAAAAGGGATGTCATCTACCCAGCTGATGTGAAGGTCTTCAAAGTAAGCTGCCAATTTTTCGTCAGGAGCAACAAACTCGGAATAAAAGGAGACCACAAATTGAACATCTTTTTTAAAAGAGGTCGTTTTGTCTGCCATGTAGGTTTTGTAAAGTTCGCTATTTTCAAGGTTTTCAAAAATTAGCTGCATGTATTTTTCTTCAATATGCCAATTGTCCAACTGGTTTTCTTCTTTGTAAGTTTGAAAAGAAATACTGTTTTCCAACCAGGAAAAAACAGGGTTGTCAATGAATTTGGTATTGGGATTCAAGTCCTCTTCAGAAGGGAAATGCTTTTTTTTGGAAATCTCCATCTTTTGAACCGCCAAGGCTTTGACTCTGGGCAAAACGTCCAACATTAAAATGTACAAATCGAACATTTTTTCAATGCTATTCTTTAAAAATTTCTCCTCTTTGTCCAATTGGTCACTTTTGGAGGTCAGCATTGCGTATACAGACTGCATTACTTTTACACGGATATGTCTTCTGTTGATCATTTTTGAAAGAACTTAAAAATACGTTTGACGAATACGGGGCAAAAGTACTATTTATTTTTGGTTTGCTTCCCCTTTGACAGCATCCTTTTTACATTTACAAATCCACTTCAATAGCTGTGTAATCTCTAAGAATCTTGTATCTTCGTGCTTTCTTATTATTTCGATTGACACCTATTGCATGAAGGCTTTAAGATACGTTCATAAATATTTTTACAAATACAAATATCGCCTGTTGGCAGGTATTATCATCTCCATACTCTCTCGGTACTTGGCTGTCAAGGTCCCTGAAATTGTAAAAAACTCCATCAACATCGCTGACGAGTACCGCACTGGAATTGTCACTGACTTGGCTTATGTCAAAGACGAACTGCTTTACAACATTGCTTTGATTGTGGGTTTGGCCATCCTCTCTGGTTTTTTTACTTTTTTAATGCGACAAACCATCATTGTCACCTCAAGACTCATAGAGTTTGATTTGAAAAACGAAATTTTCAAACAATACGAACGTTTGTCAGTCAATTTTTACAAAAAAAACAGAACGGGAGATTTGATGAATCGCATCAGTGAAGATGTCGGAAAAGTACGCATGTACTTTGGCCCTGCTGTCATGTACACAATCAATATGTTGGTGCTTTTCTCAGTGGCTGTCTTTAAAATGTTAAAAATAGACACCACCCTGACCTTTTACACCTTGCTTCCCTTTCCATTGTTATCGTTGTCCATTTTTGTATTGAGCAAGGTCATCAACAAGCGCAGTACCATTGTACAAGAATACTTGTCCAAACTCACCACCTTCGGTCAAGAAGTGTTTTCTGGCATCAACGTGATCAAATCCTACACGATAGAAAACAGCACCATCGAAGATTTCAATACTTTGGCAGAAAAAAGCAAAGAAAAAAACATTCATTTGTTCAAAGCGCAAGCCTTGTTTTTTCCCTTGATGATTTTGTTGATTGGAATCAGCAACCTGACGGTCTTATACATTGGAGGCATGCAATACATCCATGGAATCATCAGCATTGGGACCATCGCAGAATTCATCATGTATGTAAACATGCTTACTTGGCCTGTCGCAGTTGTAGGCTGGGTCACTTCTACCATACAACAAGCAGAAGCATCCCAAAAGAGAATCAACGAATTCTTACAACAACAACCCGAGATCGTCAGTGGTGATTTTTTACCGGATGCCCTTGGTGGAAAAGTCACTTTTGAAAATGTGAGTTTGACCTATGACGACACGGACATCACCGCATTAAACAACATCAGTTTTACGGTTGAAAAAGGAGAAACTATAGCCATCCTAGGAAAAACCGGAGGGGGCAAATCATCCATTTTAAATTTGATTGCTCGGTTATACGATCCGACGAGTGGAACAGTAAGTATCGACGGGGTCAACCTCAAAAAAATGGACACCCACCTCTTGAGAAAACACATCGGTTTTGTTCCCCAAGATCCTTTTTTGTTTTCTGACAGCATTGAAAACAACATCCGATTTGGCGCAGAGGAAGCCGACCAAATACGCATAGAAAACGCAGCAAAAAATGCGGCCATCCACGAAAACATTGAGCGCTTTAAAAAACGGTACAAAACAATTTTAGGAGAAAGGGGATTGACTGTTTCTGGTGGACAAAAACAACGTATATCCATCGCCAGGGCTTTGATCAAAGACCCCGATATTTTGATTTTTGACGACTGCTTGTCCGCAGTAGACACCGAAACTGAAGAGGCAATTCTAATGAATTTAAAAACAATCTCTGCCAACAAAACTACTTTTATTGTAAGTCACCGTATTTCTTCAGTAAAATACGCGGATAAAATTATTGTTTTGGATCAAGGACAAATCGTACAAGAGGGCATTCATGAAAAATTGGTTCGAGAACCTGGCTATTATCAAGAATTTTACAATCAGCAACTTTTAGAAAAAGAGCATTGATATATCAACATAAAAGAAAATTATTTTATAGATTTGTGTATCCTCCATTTATTTTTGAAATTTAACCGTTAAAAAAAAGACATGAAAGAGCACACGGAACAAGAAGAGATATTTTCACAAATATTGAGAGCAGGAAGAAGAACTTATTTTTTTGATGTAAGAGCCACCAAAGCTGGTGACTACTACCTCACTGTTACTGAGAGTAAAAAATTTACCCATGATGATGGATCCTTCCATTACCAAAAACACAAGATTTATCTTTACAAAGAAGATTTCAAAGAGTTCAACGAAATGTTGGCCGCAGCCACGGATTACATCTTAAAAGAAAAAGGATTGGAAGTGATCAGTGACCGCCATCAAAAAGATTTCAAAAAAGAAGAAATCCAAACAGGCAGTGACGAAAACACAAAAACAACTTCATTTACAGATGTGAATTTTGAAGACATTTGATGTATTGTAAATGAGTTCCTTTGTTTGCACATCGCAAAAAATGGCCAAAAAAAAGCTCAAATGGAAGTTTCCATTTGAGCTTTTTTTTTAATTTTTCTTACAAAACCTTGTCAAAATATCGAAATTCAAACCATCGAAACAATTTATATGCACCATAGCCAATGCTCATACCAACAGCTGCACCTGCAAGAATATCTATCGGATAATGAACGCCCAAATACAACCTACTGTAGGCAAAAACCAAGGGAAACAACACAAAGAATTTGATGTATTTGAAATGGTTTCGCAGCAACAAAATGACAAAGACAGCCACCGCTGTAGATGTGGTTGCATGCCCAGAAGTAAAACTGTAGCTCTGAGGTCGAATAAAAACGCGCAAATGCTCGACGACTAAGGGGTCGTTGATCGGTCGCAAGCGTTTGAAAATCACGCGAATCATGTTGGTGAATTGATCAGAAAACGCAATCAACAGCGCGGTAAAAAAAAGAAGAAAAAGCCATTTTTTCCAACCTAAATACCGCAATAACAAAAAAAGCACCACCACAAACAAGGGAACCCAATTGAATTGTTTCGTTGCGTACAGCCAAAAGGAATCCCATTGTTCTGAGCCCAACCCATTCAAAAACACCAACATATTTTTGTCAAATTTCAACAAAGTTTCGAACATCAATCTTCTATTTTTATAATTTCTATATCAAAAACCAAACTTGCTTTTGGAGGAATCATTCCAAACCCCTTGGCTCCATAGGCAAGCGAATAGGGAATAAAAAGTCGGGCACTTCCACCCTCTTCAAGTTGCTGAACCCCTAATGTCCACCCCTCGATGACACGATCTACACCTACGACAAAATTAAAAGTTTCACTGCGGGAAAGCGAACTATCAAAAATAGCACCGTGTGCATAATAGCCCGTGTAGTGCACTCGGATACGATTCCCCTCACGAACACGTTTGCCATTGCCCTTATTCAGGTGTATTATTTTCAAACCAGAAGGCAATACAAGCGCTTGGCTTTCCTTCATTTTTTTTGAAAACAGCATGCTGTCTTTGGCTTGTTTTTTCTTTTTCAACACTTCCAATTCCAGCATTGTGTTCAAGGTAGTTTGAAAGGTTTTAACCGCGTCAAAAGCTTTTGCTTCTTTGCCTATCCTCAAAATTTTCACGCGTTGCATCAGGTCTCCTTGACGAATCGAATCCAGCAAATCCATTCCAATGACCACTTTGCCAAAAACTGAATGTTTCCCGTCCAACCAAGGAGTTTCTTTGTGGGTGATAAAAAACTGACTCCCATTGGTATTGGGCCCAGAATTGGCCATTGACAACACGCCTCTTCGATTGTGTTTGAAAAGCAATTCTCCTTTTGAATTTCTAGGAAATTCATCTGCAAATTTAAAACCGGGATCGCCCGATCCATTTCGTCGGATATCTCCCCCTTGCAACATAAAATTTGGAATAACCCTATGAAAAGGCAAACCGTCGTAAAACTTTTTGCCCTTTAGAGAATCTGTGACATTGGGATTCTCTCCTTCTGTCAAAGAGACAAAATTAGCAACAGTCAAAGGGGTTTCTTTGTAGTTTAGTTCTGCAATCAGATCTCCACTGCTTGTCTTAAAAAACGCGTACAGTCCATCTTCTAAATTCGTGGACTGCTCGCAAGAGAGCAGCAAACCAATCCATACAAAACAAATAATTTTAGTTCGCTTCATCTCTGTTTTTAAAGGATTTGTATCAGTTCCACCTCAAAAATCAAAGCAGAATAAGGGGGAATCCCCCCTCTGCCTTGAGCGCCATAAGCTAAATTGTGGGGAATGTACAGCTTGAAAATGGCTCCAGGCTTCATGAGCTGCAATCCCTCTGTCCATCCTTGAATTACGCGATTCAAGCCAAAAGTAATGGATGTACCTCGGTCTACAGAACTGTCAAAAACGCGCCCATCGATAAAAGCACCGTGGTAATGAACTTCTACCGATGAATTTCCTGTAGGAGGTGCACCCGCTCCTTCTTTCAGTACTTTGTATTGCAAGCCGCTTTGGGTAGTCAACACCCCTGTAGCGGAGGCATTATTTTCTAAAAAAGCCATCCCTTCTGCCTTGTTTTCGACATGCAAAATAGCATTGTCTTGCTTGTTTTCACAAGAGTTGAACACAACAAAAAGAACAAAAGGGAGGGTGATTTTTAGAATTCTCATATTTATTTGTTGATTTTAATCAACTCTACATCAAAGACCAAGGGCATAAAAGGTTTGATTACACCGCCTCTTGGATTCGCTCCATAGGCCAATTCTTGAGGGATAAAGAATTTGAATTTGGCACCTTCTCCCATCAATTGCAACCCTTCTGTCCATCCCTTAATCACTTGATTCAATCCGAATGAAGAAGGTTCTCCACGATCTACGGAACTGTCAAATACAACGCCTTCAGGAGTCGTTCCATGATAGTGTACCGTCACATTGTCCGTAGCAGATGGCTTGTTATTGCTTCCTTCTTTGACAACGATGTATTGCAAACCACTCTCGGTAGTCAAAACACCTTCTTTGTTTTTGTTTGCTTCTAAAAATTGAAGTCCCGCTTCTTTTTGAACGAGCGCATCGGCTTCGCTTTTCTTTTTGAAATAATTTGTCAAAATACCATTGATGTCTTTTACTTCCAGCAGTACTTTTAAAGAATCTCCTGCTTCTTCATACCCTTGAATAAAGAGAGCGTCTTTTACTTCTTTGAAATTGGGTTTCATTCGGTAAGACATGTCCAATCCCAAGGCATAACTTACGGTGTCTGCTTCAGTCAAAAGTTCACTGGTCTTGTTGGAATTGACAGCAATATCGGGAGCTGTTCCAGTAGTATCCTGTGCTTGTGCCATGGCTTTTTGTTGCTTCTTCATAAAAAAGGACCTCAAAATACCGTTGATTTCCTCTTTTTGAATTTTTACACTTGTAGAGTCTGCAGCATCTTTATACCCCTGAACAAAAGCGAGGTTGTTGGCGTTTTTAAAGTTTTCGGCAATTTTGGTTGCCATGTCCAATCCCAAAGCATAGCTCACAGAGTCTAAATCTGTTGCTAAATTGTCTTGTCTTTTTTTATTTTCGCAGGAGGCAAAAGCAATCGTTGCAGCCAATATTCCCAAGTGAGTGATGTGTTTGATTTTCATATAGTTTTTATTTATTTGATTGATATTAATTTAATTCTACAGACGATGGGCTGGTTGGGGCCGATGTTGAATTCCAAATTCCCTTTTGAGCGATACGCCACAAAAGAAGAAAAAACAAATTGCATTTCTTCTCCCAAACGCATGATTTTGATTCCTTCTTGAAGGCCTTTCATACGGTGTTCTTTATCAACTACATAGGACTGAATGCCCAGCGCTTCTTTGGACACCAAAACAGTTCCATCCAAACTTTGAATTTCTTGCTCATAAAACACCTGATTTCCTTTATAAGGATGGGGTTTTGAGCTGTTTTTGTGGAGGTAGCAATACCAAAAGCCTTTGTTTGAGTTGATGTAGTCGTGTAAAGAGTCTTTTGCGACAAAACGTTTTATATAGGCTTGTTCTAGGGCAACGATCTTTTTATTTAAAGTTACGGATTTTTCAAGAACTGGTGTTGAACTCTTTACAATAGGTCTTCTGGGACTTGGTGAGTTGCAAGCCAAAAAGAATGCAAAAAAAAGTAAGACAAGAATATTAGGATTCATAAGACTCTGCTATAGCTTCTTTATACGTTGGCAAAAGGCTGACAAACCTTTCCACAGTTGTCTTCAAAGAACTTGTTGACCTTCCTCCTGCGGCATTGTCATGCCCCCCTCCTTGGAAGTGATTTCTTGAAAATTGATTTACTGAAAAACGCCCCTTTGAGCGGAAAGATATTTTCACAATGTTTTGATCTGAATCTTCTATAAAAATTGCAGACATGTAAATTCCTTTTAAGGAAAGTCCATAATTGACCAATCCTTCAGTGTCTCCTTTTTGATAGTTGCAATTTTCCAATTCTGTGACCGACAGCGTCATGTAGGCGGTGTGACTTTCTTGCAAAACCACCATGTTGGTCAAAGCGATTCCCATCAATTCCAGTCTACTAGTAGTATTGGTATTGAATACGCGGTCGTGAATCATCGCATTGTCTGCACCTTTGGCAATCAAATCAGCCACCACTCGGTGGGTTAGAGCCGTTGTGGATGAAAAACGAAAAGACCCTGTGTCAGTCATGATGCCTGCATACAAACAAGAAGCTATTGCAGCGTCAATGCTGTTCAAATCTCCGAGCGTGTCAATAAAGTGATACACCATCTGACAGGTCGCGCAAATGGACGTGTCGGAATAGACAAACTCGGATAGTGGTTCTGGTTGCTGGTGATGGTCTATCATCACAAAAGTTCCCGTATAGCTTTCCAAAACTGCCTGCATGGTTTCCCCCACTCTGTGCAGTGCGTTGAAATCCAATATAAAAAGGATGTTGGACTCTAAAATTGCTTTTTTGGACTGTTGGTTTTGCTTGTCAAATTTCAAGGTCGTTTCGGCACCGGGAAGCCACTGCAGAAAAGCAGGCGCCTCGTTGGGCAAAACTGTCTGTACTGTGTGTCCTTTACTCTTTAAATAATGCTGCATCGCCAATGAAGACCCAATGGCATCTCCATCCGGGTTCCGGTGGGTCACCAAACTGATCTTTTGAGGTGTGGAAAGTATTTTTTTTAAGGCACTTATTGACTGTGAATTCATAAGTCGCGAATATACAATAATAAAAGAAAATAAATTTCAAAGGTTCCGTTAATTAAATGATAAAAAACGATTGACATCCCTTGAGAATTCGTGAGTCCTAGAGAAATTGTGCGGACTCCAACTCACAAAGAATTCTGTTTACCAACGAAGGCTGTACTAATAAAAAAAAGTATCTTTACAAAAAAAATAAAATGAGAACAAATAGAACTTTCACCATGCTGAAACCCGATGCTTTAGAGAAAGGCATGATAGGAGGTATTTTAGAAAAAATAAACAGTGCTGGTTTTCGCATTGTTGGTATGAAATTGACACAGATGTCTCAAAAAGATGCCGAGTCCTTTTATGCAGTTCACAGCAATCGTCCTTTTTTTGAAGGATTGGTTGCCTTTATGACACGAGGACCTATTGTCGCTGCAGTATTGGAAAAAGAAAATGCAATTGAAGATTTTAGAGCTTTGATTGGCGCAACCAACCCTGTAGAAGCAGCAGAAGGAACGATTCGAAAATTATTTGCATCTTCCATGACTGAAAATGCAGTTCACGGTTCTGACAGTGATGCAAATGCAGCCATTGAAACTGCATTTCATTTTTCTGAAAGAGAACTTTTTTAAGATTGGTCTCGAAAGGCAAGGCCCGTACAATTTTGTAGCGTTTTAAAAGCATTCCTTTTTTATAAAATAAAACCATGCAAAAAACACTTCTCTGGATTTTTCTCTCCGTTTCCTTTGCCAACATGGCACAAGAATTGAACGTTTTTACAGAACAAGACTCCCTGAGAGGACAAGTTACCCTCGAAAGAATTTGGTGGGATTTGCAGCATTATGATTTGTCGATCACGATCCAAACAGCCCCGCAATTTTTATGGGGTACCAATACCATCACCTACACCGTTCTTTCCTCAAACCAAGTCCTACAGGTCGATCTTCAAGCGCCCATGCGCCTTTTAAAAGCTGTGCAAGACGAAAAAGAATTGAAAATCACCAAACGTGGCAATGCCCATTTTATAAAACTCCTGAAAAACCAAGTTGCCGGACAACAAGAACAGCTTGTCCTAACTTTCTCAGGAAAACCAAAGACCAGTTCAAATCCACCTTGGGATGCAGGATTTACTTGGTCAAAAGACAAAAACGGCCTCGACTTTGTTGCGACCAGTTGCCAAGGACAAGGCGCTAGTGTCTGGTGGCCTTGCAAAGACCATATGTACGACGAACCTGACAGGGGAGTCAACTTGCATTATACGGTTCCAGAAAATTTGGTTGCAGTCGGAAACGGAAGGTTGGTCGGCACAGAATTGAAACCTTCACAAAAATCAAAAACCTATCATTGGAAGGTGACTCAGCCCATCAACAACTATGGTGTTCACCTCTCTGTGGGTGACTATGTGCATTTCGATGAAAAATATTTGGGTGAGGCAGGAACATTAGATTGCAGCTATTATGTACTGCGAGAAAACCTGCAAAAAGCAAAAAAACAATTCATAGAAGCCAAACGAACTTTGGAAGCTTTTGAATATTGGTTTGGCCCCTACCCTTTTTACGAAGACAGCTACAAATTGGTAGAAGTCCCCTACCTCGGCATGGAACACCAAAGTGCAGTCACTTATGGAAATGGCTACGAGAATGGCTACAGAGGTACCGATTTGAGTGGTACGGGATGGGGACTGAAGTTTGACTTTATCATCGTGCACGAGTCGGGGCACGAATGGTTTGCAAACAACATCACCAACAAAGACATTGCAGACATGTGGATTCACGAGAGTTTCACCAATTATGCCGAGAGTTTGTTTTTGGAATACCACTATGGAAAAGAGGCCGCTGATGCTTATGTAACCGGATTGCGAAAAGGCATTTCCAATGACCGTACCATCATCGGTCACTACGGTGTAAACTCCCAAGGGTCAAGTGACATGTACTTCAAAGGTGCCAACATGTTGCACACCATCCGACAACTTTTCAAGGACGCTCAAAAATGGCGTGCAATGCTTAGAGGTATGAATAGAAAATTTTACCACCAAACCGTCAGTACAGGACAAATAGAAAACTATATCAGTAAAACCCTGGGACAAGATCTCTCAAAAATTTTTAACCAATATTTGAGAACCACAGACATTCCTGTTTTTGAATACCGAATCGACGTGAACAACATTCACTTCCGATGGACGAATACCCTCGCTGACTTTGACATGCCTCTCAAAATAAACCACAACAATACCAAAAAGTGGATACAGCCTACCAACGCGTGGAAAAAAATCCGTTTTCATGAAAATACCAGGCATTTCTCGGTGGACAAAAATTTTTACATCAAAAGCAAAATGAGCAGCGTAAAACCCACAGATAATTAAGAGACGTATTTTGTTTTTTTAAGAAAGCTCAACACCACAAATGCCGCAAAGAAAAAAAGTGCCAAAATAAAAACCGATGCCTTCATAGAACCGGTGAGTGTGATGATAAAACCGGTGATAAAAGTACCTAAAACGATGGCAACTTTTTCGGTTACATCGTAAAAACTAAAGTAGGTCGTATTGTCCTTTGTGGTTTCGGGAATAAGTTTAGAATACGTTGACCTTGAAAGTGATTGTATGGCCCCCAACACCAAACCTAACAGGCCTCCTAAAGCATAAAATTGATAGGAAATATGCGGGTTTTCTTTTTCGAGCATGTAGGCCCCTACAGTAATCAAACCCCATCCAAATATGGTAATTTTTAAGGTTTTGATATTTCCTATCTTAAAGGAGAGTTTTGAAAAAAGATAGGCTCCCAAAATAGCCACCAATTGGATTAGTAAAATGGTGACAATCAATTTTTCGGTCCCCAAATCCAATTCTTTGTCCCCAAATAGTGAGGCGATCAAAATAATGGTCTGTACGCCAACACTCAACAAAAAGAAAGCTGTTAAGAACAGTTTCAATTCCCTTTGCGTTTTCAATTCCTTCCAAACCGTTGCCAATTCTTGAAATCCTTTGAAAATAAAATCTTTTGAAGGTTTTCTGCCAAAAGTATTTGTCGGCAAATATTTGAACGTGTATTGAGCAAAAACAAACCACCAGACACCCACCATCAAAAAAGAAATTCGAGCTGGCAATGTGGCATCTACAATCCCAAACAACTCGGGTTTCATTTGCAAAACCAAACTCAAAACCAACAAAATTACAGACCCCAAATAGCCCATGATAAAGCCTTTGGCACTTACTTGGTCGTGATCTTCTGGGTGGGCAACTTCCGTGAGGTAAGCATTGTAAAACACCAAACTACCCCAAAAGCCAATGCTCGCCAAAACCATAAAGACAATACCAACCCAAAGTGTATCGACGCCTTTAAAAAAAAACAAAGCCGAAACAGCCCCCGAACCCAAAAGACAGAAAAACTGCATAAAACGCTTTTTATTCCCCATAGAATCCGCAATACTAGACAAAATGGGAGACAGCACAACAACCATAAAAAACGAAAAAGAAAGGGCGTAGCTGTAAAGTGTTGCGTTGTTAAAATCGCGCCCCAAAAATGAAACAGAAGCCTCGTTACCTCCAGTAATGCTGTTGTAGTAAATCGGGAAAATTGCCGTACCGATGACCAAGGAATAAACTGAATTTGCCCAATCGTAAAACGCCCAGGCTCCAATTAATTTTTTATCTCCTTTTTTTAAATTCATTTTTGCTGTGATTTTAGGTTCTAAGATTAAAACATCTGATATTTTCTTGAGATTTGCCAACGACAAATAGAGACCTATTTGTAGGTGCTTGCCAATCGTTTTGCTTCTGGAATAAAATCACGAAGGGTTTCTATCCTTCTTTTATTGGATGGGTGTGTACTTAAAAATTCGGGTATTTTACTCTTGGACACATCTTGCATTCGCACCCACACATTTACAGCTTCTTCGGGATTGTAACCCGCTAAAATCATAAAGACCATCCCCAGCTTGTCCGCTTCTGTCTCATGGGTTCGGCTAAATTTGAGCATTCCCAATTGAGAACCGACTCCATAAGCGAGATTCCACAATTCTCTTTCTTTTTCTTCTTTGTTTTGGGTGCCGATATTGACCGCCGCACTGCCCAAGAGTTGCATTTGTGCAGAAGACATTCGCTCTTGGCCGTGCTTTGCAAAAGCGTGTGCGATTTCATGCCCCATGATGGCAGCAATGCCATCCGTGTTTTTTGCGATGGGTAAAATCCCTGTATAAAAAACTACTTTTCCACCTGGCATGCACCAAGCGTTCAATAATTCCTCTTCAATCAAATTAAACTCCCATTCGTATGAAGCTGCTTCTTTCTTCATGTTGTTGGCTCGCATAAACGTGTCTACAGACTTGGAAATCTTAAGACCTATAGCTTTTAATTCAGCAGTTCTCTTTGAATCCGTCGCAAGTTTATTCTCAGCCAAAAAAGATTTGTACTGTGCAAAACTTGTAGGCAAAACTTGTGCATCCGACACAAAATTAATTCTCTTTCTCCCCGTGATTGGAACTGATGAACACTGCACAAAAAGGAGTGATGTATAAAGAAATAAAAGTATTTTTTTCATATTTTTACAACGTTAGACATTTGCAAATATAAAATTACAAAATGTATCCCAACATCCAATGACTGTTTTATTTGCATGAACTATTTTTTTTTGAAAGCAGCTCGCATGACAACCGCCAATATTTTTTTTCCTCTGATGTTCTTTATCACCACAATTTCAACACCCATTTTTGGTCAAAAAACTTCAAAAAGCTTGAAAAACAAAGGAAATAAAAATGTCACTACAATCAAAACACTTAAAAACCAACTGCAACCCATGACAAAAAAAATACTTACAGAGAAGGAATGGAAATCCCAACTTACGGAAAAGGAATACCACATCCTAAGAGAAAAAGGAACGGAAGTACCGCACACAGGAAAGTACAATTTGCACTTTGAAAAAGGGACCTACCATTGCAAGGGTTGCAACACCGCTTTGTTTGATTCAGACACAAAGTTTGATGCCCATTGCGGCTGGCCTTCTTTTGACAAAGCCAAAGAAGGAACAATTACCTATGTAAAGGACGCTTCCTTGGGACGTGTCCGCACCGAAATCATCTGCACCCATTGTGAGGGACATTTGGGGCATGTATTTGAGGACGGCCCAACTGAAACCGGATTGCGGTATTGTGTCAACTCCGCTTCCATCATTTTTGAATAAAAATATTCTCAAAAACACACCATTCACATATTGCTTTTTACGTTCAATTGTTATAACTTAATAATAGTAACACCCTCCTTATGAAAAAGAAATATATTGAGCAAGTCCTGTCCTTACTGCAAATCCAAGCAAAGATATCGAACCAATCGTTCCGGAATTCTCAAATACATTCCAAAGACTGCGATTTACCGTTGTTTAAAATGTAATGGCTATTACTACTTTATTGCGCTATTTTACAGGACCTACAAATACAAAAGATCACACTCGGACAATGTCGGCTGATTGTGTAGAGATTTCAACAATCGCAATTCCTTCTTTGACCACAACGTGTTTTCTACTATCTTTGCCGCTTAAAACAACTACTAGTAACACATGTTTCAAAATTTAAGTGAAAAATTAGACAAGGCATTCCACGTACTGAAAGGACATGGAAAAATCACCGAGGTAAATGTTGCAGAAACCTTGAAAGAAGTTCGCAGGGCATTGATCAATGCTGATGTAAACTATAAAATCGCAAAGGATTTTACCAAAAGAGTCAAAGAAAAAGCCATTGGACAAGATGTATTGACCACTTTGAATCCTGGACAATTGCTGGTGAAAATTGTCAAAGACGAACTTACAGAACTGATGGGTGGAGAAACTGTAGGTGTCCATCTTGCCGGAAATCCAACTGTCATTTTGATGTCAGGACTCCAAGGATCCGGTAAAACTACTTTTTCAGGAAAACTCGCTAACTTTTTAAAGACCAAAAAATCCAAGAACGTACTTTTAGTAGGTTGTGATGTCTACCGCCCTGCAGCTGTCAATCAATTGCAAATCGTCGGAGAGCAGATCGGTGTTGAGGTCTATGCGGAAGTAGGCAACCAAAACCCCGTTGAAATTTCTAAAAACGCTTTGAAACACGCCAAAGCAACAGGAAAAAACACTGTCATCATCGATACTGCAGGACGCCTTGCCGTAGACTCAGAAATGATGGATGAAATTTCTGAGATTCACAAAGCAGTTGCTCCCCAAGAAACCTTGTTTGTGGTCGATTCCATGACCGGTCAAGATGCCGTAAATACCGCAAAAGCATTCAACGACCTCCTGAACTTTGATGGCGTTGTACTCACCAAGTTGGACGGAGACACCCGAGGAGGTGCTGCTTTGTCAATAAAGTCTGTTGTTGACAAACCCATCAAATTCATCGGAACAGGTGAAAAAATGGAGGCAATTGATGTTTTCCATCCTGATCGAATGGCAGATCGAATCTTAGGAATGGGTGATGTCATTTCTTTGGTGGAAAGAGCCCAAGAACAATACGACGAAGAAGAAGCTCGGAAAATTCAAAAAAAAATTGCCAAAAACCAATTTGGGTTTGACGATTTCTTGAATCAAATACAGCAAATTAAAAAAATGGGAAATGTCAAAGATTTGATGGGCATGATTCCCGGAGCTGGAAAAGCCATGAAAGATGTCGACATTGACGACGATGCTTTCAAAGGCATCGAAGCGATCATACATTCCATGACTCCCGACGAACGAAGCAATCCCAAAACAATCAATACAAGTCGAAAAAAGAGAATTGCAAAAGGATCAGGAACTTCGATTCAAGCTATCAATCAACTGATGAAGCAATTCAACCAGATGAGTAAAATGATGAAAATGATGCAAGGAGGTGGTGGAAAAAAAATGATGCAAATGATGAAGGGAATGCAATCCTAATTGTCAAAACAATTCCAGTCCCCTAGAATAAACTTTACAATTCATACATCCAATACAAATGACACTATTAGACGGAAAAAAAACAGCTGCAGCAATCAAAGAAGAAATTGCTCTATCAGTTACAGAACTCAAAAAGTCAGGTAAAAAAACCCCGCATTTGGCTGCTGTTCTCGTCGGCACAAACGGTGCCAGCATGACCTATGTAGGCGCCAAAGTAAAAGCCTGTGACTTGGTTGGATTTGAATCGACATTGATCGAGTTACCTGACACCACCTCCGAAGCAGCATTGCTCGATGTCATTGAAAATTTAAATACCGATCCTTCCATCGATGGATTTATCGTGCAATTGCCATTGCCAAAACACATCGACGAAGACAAGGTATTGATGGCTGTGCACCCTGACAAAGATGTGGACGGCTTCCACCCTACCAATGTTGGGAAAATGGCCTTAGAATTGCCTACTTTCCTCCCAGCAACACCATATGGCATCCTCGAGTTGTTGGAACGCTACCAAGTGGAAACTTCTGGAAAAAATGTTGTCGTGATTGGCCGCAGTCACATTGTCGGAAGGCCGATGAGTATTTTGTTAAGTCAAAAAAGAGCTGCCGGAAATGCTACCGTTACCCTCACACACAGCAGAACAAAAAACTTAAAGGAAATCACATTAAAAGCAGACATCGTCGTTGCGGCATTGGGAATTGCGGAATTTCTAACCGGAGACATGGTCAAAGAGGGAGTGACCATCATCGATGTGGGCATTACCCGTGTGGAAGATGCAAGTAAGAAAAAAGGCTTCCGCTTGGCGGGAGATGTGCATTTTGAAAGCACTTCTAAAAAAGCCGCATTTATCACTCCAGTTCCTGGAGGTGTTGGCCCTATGACTATTGCCATGTTGCTTAAGAACACCTTGTTGGCTTGTGACAGAAACAGCTGAGTAGTTGCTGCAAAAAAAGGGTGTTTTGAGAAATTTTTAGCATCCGAAAAAACCTTTCGTAATCCTTTTGAGACAACGCCAAGACAGCAATCCTACTAGTAAAAAGAGTCAATATTGTTTCGGATTGCCGTGTCGAAATCCTTACCCCCTTCTATAAAATCCGTTTGAATCCCCAGCGTATAAAGTCTTTCGATTTTGCCCTGCAAGCGCACAGCATCTTTTTCAGTAGTCAGCAACAATTTATTTTCTCCTTCCAGAGCGGCGAATGTTTTTTGAATCGTTTGTATATCCGCAGCACCAAAAGAGTGGTGATCTGGATAAGAAAGGTGTGTAAAAGCGACCTGTTGTTCAGTCAAATAAGCCAAAAGGGGCTTTGGGTTCGCAATTCCTGTAAGCAATACCACTGCGTAGTTGCGCAAAGATGCGACAGGTAGCTGATCGGATTCAGAAACAACAAATGGCGCATACGAAATCTTCGTAAAAAAGACTTGTTGCAGTGCTGTCGGAGCTATTTTTTGTAAAATCCGTTGGCGTTCCTCCGTTGAAATCTCAAGAGGACATTTGGTTACTAGAATTGCATTGGCTCGCTTGGCACCTCTTCTTGGCTCTCGAAGATTTCCTGCAGGCAGTACAAAATCTTTGGTATACAACGCGTCATAAGAGGTCAAAAGCGTGTAAAAAGAGGCATGTACCTTGCGGTGTTGAAATGCATCGTCTAACAACACCACGTCGATTTCAGCGTGGCAATCCAATAATTTTTGGATGCCGTGGCTGCGGTTTTCATCAACAGCAACGATGATGTTAGGAAATTTTTTGTAAAAACAATAAGGTTCGTCCCCAAATTCGTCAACAGAAACTTCAGAGGAGGCCAATACAAAACCTTTGCTCTTTCGCTTATACCCTCTGCTGAGTACAGCTACTTTAAAATCTTTTTGAAGCAAGTGAATAAGATATGCGATTTGAGGTGTCTTGCCAGTACCTCCAACGCTTAAATTTCCTACAGCAATTACGGGAACAGAAAATGACCTGCTCGAGAAAAAGCCCCAATCAAAAAATAAATTGCGAATTGACATCACAAACCCGTACAAAATCGAAAAAGGAAACAATGCGGAACGAAAAAAACGAAATATCAATTTGTAATTCATAAACAAGTAGATGTACTGCAACAAACCTAAGAACAATAAAAGGTTTAAACAAAAAAACAAATAGATTTCTCAGTTCGTTGTTCTTTTTATAAATTTGGAATTCAATCATTGCTTGTTTATGAAAATAAAAGACATCACAAATGCTCTTGAGGAGCTTGCTCCATTGAGCTACGCAGAAGATTTTGACAATGTAGGTCTTCTTGTAGGACAATTCGACACCGAAGTTACTGGGGTTTTAGTGACTTTGGATACGCTGGAAGCTGTTGTGGAAGAAGCCATTGATAAAAAGTGCAACCTGATTCTTAGCTTTCACCCCATCATTTTTTCGGGATTGAAAAAATTAAATGGAAAAAATTATGTCGAACGCGTTGTAATCAAAGCGGTACAACACAACATTGCTATTTATGCGATTCACACAGCTTTGGACAATTCTTTTTCGGGGGTCAACGCCAAAATTTGTGACGTCTTGGGCTTGAAAAATAGAAGCATCTTGATTCCTCAAAACGAAACGCTCAAACAACTCACCATCGATGTTCCAAATGAAGCTAAAGAAAGGGTGAGTAAGGCGCTCATTGCTGTTGGCGCTTCAAACATAGAAAATCGAGATGCTAGGCTGGTCATTACTTTTGAAAAACACTTGGAAAAAAATATGACCAACACTTTGATTGCACTTCATCCCTCCGAGCAGATACATTACGAAATCACTGCCTTGTCCAAATCCCAGGAGAGAGTTGGCATGGGGATGATTGGAGAATTTAAAGAAGCGATGCCCGAAAAAGAATTTTTAACATTTGTAAAAACAAGCATGCAAACTGATTGCATTCGACATTCCAAAAAAATTGGAAAGAGCATTAAAAAAGTCGCTGTTTTAGGAGGATCCGGAAGTTTTGCCATTGAAAAAGCCAAAAATGCAGGTGCGGATGCCTTTGTCTCCTCGGATTTCAAATACCATGAGTTTTACAAAGCTGAAAATCAGTTACTCATCCTTGACATTGGCCATTATGAAAGTGAGCAATTCACAAAAAACCTCTTAGTAGACTATCTTACAAAAAAATTTACTAATTTTGCAGTCATTTTATCAGACACACATACAAATCCTATTTACTACCTATAGACATGGCTAAGAGCAAAGAACTTACAGTTGAAGAAAAATTAAGATCGCTATACAGATTGCAATTGATAGATTCAAGAATAGACACCATCAAAAGTGTCCGAGGCGAGCTCCCTTTAGAAGTTGAAGATCTAGAAGATGAAGTAGCTGGTTTGAATACAAGATTGAACAACTTCAAAGAAGATGTTGACAATTTAGAATCGGATATCAGCGATAAAAAAAATGCAATTGAAGAAGCTACGGCGAGTGCAAAAAAGTACGAAAAGCAACAACAAACAGTTCGAAACAACCGTGAATTTGATTCTTTGACAAAAGAAATTGAGTTTCAACATCTGGAAATCGAATTGGCTGAAAAACGCATCAACGAATACCGTGCAAAAATTGAACAGAAAAAAGAAACCATTGCGAGTACTTCTGAAAAGTTAGAAAAACAAATTTCTCATTTGGAACACAAAAAATCTGAATTGGAAGCCATTTCTAAAGAAACAGAAATTGAAGAAAAAACGATGAACCAGATGTCTGAAGAATTGTCAGAAAAAATGGATTCACACCTGCTAAAAGCGTATCAAAAGATTCGTTCCAATGTAAAAAATGGTCTGGCGATTGTTCCAATTGAAAGGGGTGCTGCTGGAGGTTCTTTCTTTACCATCCCGCCACAAATACAAATTGAAATCGCTTCGCGCAAAAAAATCACCATCGACGAGTACAGTGGACGTATTCTGGTTGACGCTGCTTTGGCTGATGAAGAAAAACTAGCATTGGAGAGCATTCTTTCATAACTTTTACTTCTGTCAATCACATAAAAAAACCCTTCCATTGGAAGGGTTTTTTTATGAACTATCAATTCAAAACAAAAAGGTTCTTACAGCAATCCTCTTAAAAAACTTAGTTTTTGTTTCCACAAAATCAATGTGTTGGAATTTTTTGCAATGGATTCTTTAACGTTTACCACCAATGGATTGTCGTCAGTCGCATTTGAAATAAAACTAATGTTGTTTTCCAACTGCTTGATTTCTTTGGTGATTTCATCGACTTTCTTTCTCACAAACTGGATTTCTCCTTCAATTTTACGAGGGTTGTCTAACGAAATAGCATCCATTTTTATTTTGTATTTCATCAAGACAAGGTCCTCTCCACTAACTTCAAGTTGTTCAAACAAAATTTCTATGGCTTTGTTGAATTCTACCTCTATGGCCTTTTCTTTTCTGGGAACCCTTCCAATGTTCTTCCAGGTTTTCAAATACGCTTTGACCTCTTCAATGTCGATGTCTGAATTGCCATAAACTCCTTGTATTTGTTGTAAAAACTCTTTTTTGGTTGCCAAAGCTTCTTGTTCCGCAACAGAACCACTGTCTTGAATTTTGTGAACGCGATCAAAATAGTGATTGCAAGCTCCTTTGAACTCTTTCCATATTTTATCTGAGAACTTTCTAGGCACGTGCCCGATCGTTTTCCATTCGGCCTGTATGCGTTTCATCTCACTTGATGCATGCTGATACTCCTCGCTGTCTTTTAGTGAAGTTGCCAATGCAACCAAAGCCAACTTTTTTTGGAGATTCTCCTGTTGCATATGGTTCAATTCTTTGTAAAAAGCATTTTTAGCATGGTTGAACTTTTTGGTAGTGGTTTTCAAATGCCCCCATATTTGTTGGCTTTTTTGACGCGGAACTTTTCCTATTTTGAAAAAGGTTTCTCGAACTGCCTCAAATTCTTTGATGCTTCGTTGCCAATCAGAATGGGTTTTGTTATTGGCTGTATCGAAAACTTCCAAGGTTTCAATAACCGCAATTTTTAACTTTAGATTTTCTTCATACTGTGTTTTTTGACCCTCAAAAAAGACATCCCTTTTGTTGTGTATCTTTTTGGTAGCCACACTGAACTTTTGCCAAATTTCTTCACTCAATTCTTTTGATACGGGCCCGAGTTCTTCTTTCCATTTTTTATGGAGTACTTGCAATTCTTTGAACGCAGACTCCAAATCAGCTTGTTCGCTTAGATGCTCTGCACGGGCTACAATTTTTAACTTTTCTTCTAAGTTGTGCTTCAAATCCAACTCGCGGAGGTCTTTGTTGAGATGCAACAAATCATAGAAGCGTTCTACATGGTGATGGTAATTCCTCCACGTCGTATTGTATTTGGTTCTCGGCACAGGGCCAATGGCTTTCCAGGTATGCTGAAGTTGTTTGAAATCATTGTACATGGTCTTCGCATCTGCCTTGTCAATAATTTCTTTTAGCGCGTCAATGGCAGCAATCCGCTTGTTTAAATTTTCTTTCAACTGGACATCAAGAGCGTCGTAATGGGCTTTTCTTTTTGCTTTGTAGTTCGCCATCAGTTCATTGAACGTCACTTTGAGTGGACTGGAAAAATAAAAATCAATAGACGCGCCTCCTTCTTCAAGAAATTTGGCTTTTTTCTCAGCTAATAAAACACTGAATTTTTCATCAAACACCTTTTTGATTTCCTCAACATTGGACTTGATCGCAGCAACATTGGAATTTTGAGTCGTTTTATCAAGTTCTTTGACCAAGGCTTCCAAATCCAACGCTGCCAAATTCAATTTTGGCTCAGGAAGGGGCTTTTCGGGTTTTTCACTCTCTACAGCTTCCACCTCTGAAACCTGAACTGATGCCGCTTTGGCTGTGGGCTTGGTAAGAACCTCCTTTTCGCCTTCGATGAATCCAGCTGCTTCTATTTGATTCAAGTGACTTTTGGCCTCTTCTGATGCTGCTACTTCTACTTGTTTCAATTCACTATTGGTGTTTTCCGATACGGTATCTCCTGCCTCCTGAAGCTCAGTCGACGTGTCGGATTTAACTTCCAAAACCACCTCTTCCTCTGGGTTTTCTTCTTGTTTTTCAGGAGAAGTACTGCTTTCTTGTTGAGTAGTTTTTGCTGAAGTTTTCTCGTTTTTTTCCTCTGGTAAATTTTGATTTGTAGCATCTAACATCGCAATGTGTTTAAAGTTCCTATATTATAATTGGTTTAAAGATACCAATAGCATTTGAATCATCAAAATAATAAACTTTCAAAACACTGAGCCTTTGTTTGAAACATTAAAAACTCTTTGATAAAAAGTCTGAATAATTCAATCATTCCAAATCTCCCAGGACTTTTCAGCTTGCAATTCCAACATCTCCAACCCATTTTTTATGGAAGCTCCCTGCTCTTTGCCGCGTCTTAAAAAGGTTGTTTCAGCGGGATTGTATATCAAATCGTACAACAAGTGTTTTTCGGTCAAAGATGCATAAGGAATCTCGGGACACAATGCCGTATTCGGAGAAGTCCCGAGAGGGGAGCAATTGACAAGAATGTGATGTGTTTTCATCAGTTCTGCATTCAACGCTTTGTAGGACAATTGGTGTAGGCTTGGAGTTCGAGATACAAACACATACGAGATGCCGAGTTGATCAAATGCAAAAGCCACGGCCTTGGAAGCGCCCCCAGTACCTAAAATCAAAGCTTTTTTGTGATGTGTTTGCAACAAAGGCAACAAGGAGTTTTTAAAACCGTAGACATCTGTATTGTAACCTACTTTCCTTCCTGAAGCTTCCATTTTAATGGTATTGATCGCCCCAATAGTTGCCGCATCTTCGTCTATGGCATCCAAATATTCTGCCACTTTTTCTTTATATGGGATGGTGACATTCAATCCAATCAGACCTGCTGAATCTCCCTTGAAAATCTCGGGAAAATCTTGAATATTTTCCAAATCAAAATTTTCATAACTGTGGTTGTGCAGCGCTAATTTTTCAAATTTCTTTGAAAAATGAGCTTTGGAAAAAGAATAGGATATGTTTTTTCCCAACAATCCAAAACGTTTTTTTGTATTCATTTTTATTCAAATTTTAAGCAACCCTAAACGGGTCTTTTTTGTGTTGCAGTTTTTGCATCGTTCTTTTTGTTTTTACGCTCGTACATATCGATTCCTACTACGATTGCGATTCCTAAAAGAATGAATCCGATTGCAATCCATGTTTCAATGTCATCGGCATTGGGAACATAGCGTTTGTAGTTTTCTAAAATCATTTCCCCTTCGAGTCCATGGTGCATCAAATCGTTTTCTTTGACATAAACAGGCTTTTTCCATGGCCATACAATTCCTAAGGAACCGGATATAAAGCCTATGATCAAAGCGGTTACTATTGATGACCATTTTTTCAAAACATAACTCAATACGTGCGAAAAGGAAACAAGTCCAAAAAAAGAGCCCACAAAAAAAGTTCCCGCTATTTTTAAATACTGTATGTTTGATGGAATCTCTAAAACTTGGAAGTCCCCACTTAGAAGTGCCATAAACACTCTAAAAACAACATTGACAGTTGCCACAAGTAACAAGACATAATTGCCCAAAAGCATCAAGATAAAAGACCCTGAAAGCCCTGGCAAGGTCATCCCACTAACGCCCACCACTCCACAAAAAAAGACAAACCACAAATTGCTGTTCTCCTTAGCAGGAGGCATAAAACTAAGGGACAATCCGACAGCTACGCCAAACAAAACGAATAAGAAATTTTTAAAATTCCAAGAATCGTATTTTTTACTGATGTAATAAACGGACCCGATAATCATTCCAAAAAAACTACTCCACACATACAATTCGTAATTCCTTAAGAGGTAATCTAAGAGAATGGAAACACTGAAATAACTAAAGAGACTCCCCCCCATTACCAGAATCAAAAATGACGTGTTGAGATAGGCAAACAAACTTTTGAAACGCCCGTTTAGAAGGAGTTTCAAGGCTTTTAAATTTATTTTTTGAAAGGTGTAAATTAGTTCTTCGTAAAAGCCCAAAACAAAAGCGACAGCACCACCAGAAACTCCGGGAACTTTGTTAGCCGTTCCCATTGCCAAGCCCTTTAAAAAAAGGACAACTTTCTCAGCTACTTTAGGTCTGTTGTTCATAAGCCCGACATTTAAAACAAAACTCTAATTTACAACTTAAAGCGCATTCTTACTTTTTGTTTGTTGTATTTTTTCCAGAAACAAAATCACCAAATAGCCAAAGACAGCACAAACACCTGACATGAGCAATTCGGGATTTCCATCATATACCAAGGGACTGATGCTTTTTTGCAAAAGAGGAACTTCCACTCCATGAGAATTGACTCGCCAGGTCAAGGTTTCTTTCCAAGGCCATATTTTGTTCAAAGATCCGATGACAAAACCTGTCAAAATTGCCAAGGTAAAGTCGTGGTATTTTGAAAACAGCCATTTTAGCAGTTTTGAAAAGCTCAAAAGTCCTACAACGGCTCCCACTCCTACTGTTGCGATGGCTTGCATGTCACGGGTATGTATGGCCTCTAAAATGATTTTATAGGACCCCAACAAAACCAGGATAAAAGAACCTGAAATTCCAGGTAAAATCATCGCACAAATGGCCAACGCTCCCGACAAAAACAAAAACCAAAGAGAAGCTCCTTGCGAAACCAAGGGCTCTAGAATTGTGATGTAATAGGCTACAACTGCTCCCACCATCAAAAGCACCCCCCTAGATAGTCGCCATTTTTTGATTTGTTTGCCGACAAACAAAACACTTGCCAATACCAAACCAAAAAAGAAAGACCACAGCAGGATGGGTTCGTTTTCTAACAAATACGAAATGCCTTTGGCCAAGGAAACGACACTCACCGCAATTCCAGCCAACAACGTGGCCAAAAAATTTCCGTGGATTGATTTCCAAACAGCTTTGACTCCCTTTTCTTTGAGAAGCGATAGGGTTTGAAAATTAATGCTACTGATGCTTTCCAAAAGCTCTTCGTAAATTCCTGAAATAAAAGCGATGGTTCCACCAGAGACCCCTGGCACAACATCTGCAGCTCCCATGGCCATGCCTTTAAAAAACAAAAGGAACGTATCTTTGAATGTTGTTTTCATCTGTTTGAGGTTTTGACAAATGTACTGATATTTCTCTTTAACACACAATAGAAACGGGTCTGTAAAAGTAAAAAAACAGACTAAAGACAGGGGGTTAAAATCGCTTATTCCTGAAACGCTAAAACAATGGATTTTACTTCTTTCAGTTTGAAAAAATGGGGAAACAATTCTTTTGCGATTTGAACAAATTCAAAGTCCAAAGCCAAGCCATTTTTTAAATGCATCAATGCTGTTTCCCTTTGATCAACTTCCATCAACAAACCGAACAAGCGGTACTCCAATGCTGCAGCTTCTTTGTAAATGTTTTTAGATTTTATCAAGTACTTGAGCGCTTCCTTGTAGTCGCCTAAATAATAAAGGACGTCTACCAAAGCAAGCCATATTTCAAGCCCTTGTTCTTCGATACTCAGACACTGCTTGAAAGCAACAATGCACTCCTCGTAAAAACTCAATTTCAAATTGATTTCTGCACATTTTGTCCAATACAGAGCGTTGCGCTCGTCTATAGAAATTGCCTTTTTGATGTAGTAAAGAGATTTCGAATAGTCTTCTTTGCCAAAATAAAGTTCAGACAAAGCCACCCATGCTTTGTCCAACAATGGGTCCTCTACAACCGCTTTGTTGTAGAATTCGATTGCTTTTTTATGTTGATTTAATTTTCGATAACAACCACCAATTCTTTGATATACAAAAGCAGTGGGATCGTCTAATTGCAAGGTTACTCCATAGTTTTCAATGGCCTCTTTATAGCGTTTTAAAAGCTCCAAGGTTTTGGCTTTTTCAAGATAGCCACCTATAAAAGACTCATCGATCAAGACGGCATAATCGAAAGCTCTGAGTGCCTGTTTGTAATCTTTTGTTACCATGTATTGCCTTCCCAATTGGTGCCAAGCAATTTCACAATAGGGATTGGCATCCAAATATTTATTTAAGTATGCAGTGGCCGCTACATGTTTTTCATCCATGTCATAGCAATAGATCAGGTTGTACAAGGACGCGTAGTCTTCAGGGTCCAAGTCCAAACATTTTTCAAAGTGCAAACGCGCTTCTGCAAAATTGTCTAGAAACAAAAACTCCATCGCCAACAGTGACAAGACATCTGCAGGGTCATTGGTATGTTGCATTGCCGTTTTCAAAGCGTCTATGGCCTCCAGATGATGATTCCTTTTGGACAAGATTGCAGCTCTTTGAATATAAACCTCCTCATTTGTAGGCTCCAAAGCTTGCAACTCGTTCAAAAGTTTTTCAGCTTCAAGAAAGCCACCATCCAGGACATGCAACTCGGCTTTCAACAGCTTTAAAGTCATGGAAGTTGGATGCTGCTCCAATCCTAACTTAAGGGCTTTCTTTGCCAGGGAATGCCTGCCGTCGTCAATGTAATGGTGAATGATTTCTTCAAACTCTAAGGAATCAAAGAAGTAGACCTTATTTGTTTTGAGCATGGATTCAAATCTTGATAACGCCATAGTTTGTTGTTAAGGGTATAACCACTAAGTCAATATTTTATAAAAATACAACAAGGCCCTACAAACTCTCCAAAAGATTGCTTTTTCTTTTTAACAATTTAATTAACATAAATACCTATATTTGTTTTACAAAAAAACAGCCTCGGCTATATGGGTATGAGCAATAAAACACTTCTCAACGCTAAAGAAATTGAAATTATCTTGCACCGCTTGGCCTGCCAGTTAATTGAAAATCACGGAGATTTTTCAAACACCGTTTTGATCGGCTTGCAACCTCGGGGAACTTTTTTGGCAGAGAGATTGGCACTGCTTTTAAAAGACAATTACCAAATCCAAAACATTCAATTAGGGAGATTGGACACCACATTTTACAGAGATGACTTTGGAAGAAGAGAAGCCCCCTTACAAGCCAACTCGACACAGATTGACTTTTTGATAGAAGACAAAAACGTGGTGATCGTCGACGATGTATTGTTTTCTGGAAGAAGCATCAATGCAGCGCTGTCCGCCTTGCAATCCTATGGCAGACCAAGACATATTGAATTGCTAGTTTTGATTGACAGGCGCTTTAGCAGACACCTACCTATTCAACCAGACTATCGAGGAAGACAAGTGGACGTCATCAACGACGAAACTGTCTCCGTACATTGGAAAGAAAAAGATGAAAACGACACGGTTTATTTAACAACGAACTCTTAGAAGAATGAAAACATTAAGTGTCAATAATTTGCTCGGAATAAAAGACCTGACAAAAGAAGATTTGAATTTGATCTTTGAGACAGCTGACCACTTCAAAGAAGTGATCAACAGACCGATCAAAAAAGTCCCGTCTCTAAGGGACATCACAATTGCTAATTTATTTTTTGAAAACAGTACGCGGACGAAATTGTCTTTTGAACTGGCAGAAAAAAGACTTTCTGCAGATGTACTCAATTTTTCATCTTCTCAATCCTCTGTCAAAAAAGGAGAAACCCTGATTGATACGGTAAACAATATCTTGTCCATGAAGGTGGACATTGTAGTCATGCGCCACCCCAATGTTGGGGCCGGTGTGTTTTTAGCACAACACGTCGATGCCAAAATCATCAATGCGGGTGATGGCACCCACGAACACCCTACCCAAGCGCTTTTAGACTCTTATTCCATCCGAGAAAAAATGGGAGAAGTTGCAGGAAAAAAAGTGGTCATCATCGGGGACATTCTGCATTCACGTGTGGCATTGTCAAACATCTTCGCTCTGAGACTTCAAGGCGCAGAAGTAAAAGTGTGTGGCCCAACCACCTTGATGCCAAAACACATTGAAAGTTTAGGCGTACAGGTGGAAACCAATTTGCAAAAAGCCTTAGAATGGTGTGATGTTGCCAATGTATTAAGAGTCCAGCACGAACGCATGGACATCAACTACTTCCCCTCCATTAGAGAATACACACAACTTTTTGGGATCAACAAAAAAATTCTAAACGCTTTGGACAAAGAAATTGTAGTGATGCACCCAGGCCCCATCAACAGAGGTGTCGAAATCACAAGTGACGTGGCTGACTCTGACCAATCCATCATTTTGGACCAAGTAGAAAATGGCGTTGCCATTCGAATGGCTTGTATCTATTTATTGGCACAACAAATCAAACGTTCTTAACAAAAATTGCCCAAAAACGGGTCCTATTCAAATCCTATGCAAGTTTTCAAAAAAGAAACACACACATTGCTTGAGCCCACCGAATCGAATTTCGAAGCTTTTTTAAAGGAACTCAGAAGTGATTCATTTCAAAAAGAGCACCTTGTCATCAACCTACTGCATTCTTTTAATTTGTCGCCTGACAACTTGAACGTACTCTCAAAAATGGCCGCTGCTAAAAAAGAACAAGGCACTTCATTTGTACTTGTTTCAGAAACGATTGAAATAGATGCTTTGGAAGACGAAATGTTGAGCGTAGTCCCCACATTGATTGAAGCCCAAGACATTTTGGACATGGATACGATGGAGCGGGATTTGGGCTTGTAAAAACCTGCGATGAATCAATAGTAGTTCCTTTTTTTGGAACTTTAGAAAAACAGCTATGAGTATCAAATTAACCATTTTAGGGTGTCATTCTGCTACTCCAAGGGAAAATGCCCATCCAACAGCTCAATATCTTGAAATCAAATCCCGGAACTTTCTCATTGATTGTGGGGAGGGTACACAAACACTTTTGCGCAGACATCAAATTTCGTTTTCAAAAATCAAACACATCTTTATCTCGCATTTGCACGGCGATCATTTTTTCGGCTTGATTGGATTGATCGCTACATTTGGGCTGTACAACAGAGAACATGATTTGCATATCTATGGACCAAAAGGCCTCAAAGAAATCATCCTACTCCAATTGAAACACAGCAAATCTTGGACAAACTACAAGCTGTTTTTTCACGAATTGGAAAGCAGAGAAAGTGAGTTGATTTACGAAGACAAAAAAGTGGAAGTACATACTCTACCACTAGACCACAGGATATACACAAACGGTTTTTTATTCAAAGAAAAAAAAGGAGAACGAAAACTAAACATGGAAGCCGTTGGCAGCTATCCCGAAATAGAAGTTTGCGATTTTCACAACTTAAAAAAAGGAAAAGATTTTCGTTCTGCTGACGGGGAAACAACAATCTCCAACAACGAGTTGACTTTTCCACCAAAAAAAGCGCTTTCCTATGCTTTTTGCAGCGATACTGCATACAAACCCGAATTGGTGCCTCTGCTGCAAGGGGTCGATTTATTGTACCACGAATCCACGTTTTTAGAAGACAAAAAAGAACTCGCAAGCATCACCAAGCACACCACCGCAAAAGACGCGGCCAACATCGCTTCCCAAGCAAATGTTTCGCATCTGATTCTCGGTCATTTTTCCAACAGATACAAAGACCTCGACGCTTTTATAAGTGAAGCGCAAACCATCTATAAAAATTGCAGTCTTGCGGAGACTGGAAAGATTTTTGAAATAAAATCGTAGCTTTACACAAAGGAACTCTTATGACCTCTTTCTTTCTAAGTTTTATTTTATTCTTGTCTTCCCCCCACTGCTCGCAAAGAGAAAAGATGCAACAAGAGTTTCATACGTTGGAAACGACCGGTCAAATAAAACGCTTTCTCAAAACCTACGAGGGCACGAACTGTGAAGACATCAAACCCTATTTGTTTACAGCTCATATGCTACTTGCAAAAAACGCGTTTTGGCCACATCAAAAAATCAATCACTTTACTTTTGGAAAGGAAAAACTGGAAGAATTCATCAAAAAAAACCCCCAGCATTTGGAGGCAAAATACCTGCGCATGCTCGTTCAGCGAACATGTCCCTCTTTTTTAAAATACAACGCAAATCTTTTCCAAGACAGGATCTATGTGTTGAAACATTTAAAAAACAGCTCCCTTCCCTCCGATTACAAAAAAACCATTTTAAAAAATACAGAACTTCTTTGACAACTGGTATCGAGTCCTAAAAATTCCATTAAATTTGTAACGTATTGGAACGGCAAATGCCTCCCTAACTAAACCTCTTTAAAACAGCACACATGAGTGAAACGGTTCTTTATTCGATCATCGGAATACTACTGATGGCAGTTGGCTTCTATTTTGGAAATTTGATCTCCAAATTGACATTAGAAAAAAAACACCAATTGAAACTCCAAGAAGTTGAAAAAACAGGCTTCGAGCAAACAACGAAGGAAGGAGAAGAAAAATTGGAACGGCTTCGACATGAAAAAGACAAGGCCTTGGAGCAATTGCGTGAACAAAACAAGGAACTCACCATAGAAGTCACCAAAGGGGAAGCTGCCTTAAAAAACAATGAGGAAAAGCTACAAGAAAACAAAGAAGAGATAGACAAGCTACATGAAAAATTCAACAAGGAATTTGAAAATTTAGCCAACAAGATTTTGGAGGAAAAAACCAACAAATTTACACTGCAAAACAAAGAAAACCTCAAACAAATTTTAACTCCCTTACAAGATAAAATCCAAGACTTTGAAAAAAAAGTCGAAGACACCAACAAAGAAAGCATTGGAAGACATGCTACACTGAAAACTCAAATTGAGGGGCTGAGAGATTTGAATTTAAAAATGAGCAAAGAGGCCGTAAACCTCACCAAAGCACTCAAAGGAGACAGCAAAACCCAAGGAAATTGGGGAGAGATGATCTTGGAAAGCGTCTTGGAAAAATCAGGACTTGAAAAAGGGCGGGAATACGACTTGGAAAAAAGCTTTGAAGTGTCAGGTGTTGAAAATAAAAAAAGATTGCGCCCAGATGTCATCATCAACTTACCGGACAACAGAAAGATGGTGATTGACTCCAAAGTCTCATTGACCGCTTACGAGCAATACGTAAACACAGATACTGAAGAAGAGAGAGCGGTTTTCTTAAAAGAACATGTAAATTCCTTGCGAAGACATGTGGATCAATTGAGTGCAAAGAAATATGAAGATTTACACCAAATCGAATCGCCAGATTTTGTCTTGCTGTTTGTCCCCATTGAACCCGCATTTGGAGTGGCTTTGGAGTCAGACAACGAGCTCTACAACAAAGCCTTTGTCAAAAATATTGTCATCGTTACACCCGCTACTCTTTTGGCCACCTTGCGCACCATAGACAGCATGTGGCAAAACGAAAAGCAACAGAGAAACGCCATTGAGATCGCGCGACAGGCAGGTGCACTTTACGACAAGTTCGAAGGCTTGTGGCAAGACCTAATCAAAGTCGGCAGAAAAATGGAAGACGCAAAAAAAGAGTACGACAGTGCGATGAACAAATTGATTGATGGAAAAGGCAACTTGATCACAAGTGTTCAAAAAATTAAAAAACTCGGTGCAAAAGCAAAAAAAGCATTGCCTATTGAAGTCATCGAAAGAGCTGAGGAAAGCTGATTTAAAAAATATTTTCTTGACACAAAATTCAAAATTTTTGAAAACGAGCCCTAAGTTACTCGTACAAAAAAACCCCTTGCCGAAGCAAGAGGTTCAACAAAATTATAAAATCCCCCACAAATTCTATAATCTTTACTTAACTATAAATCTAAATCACAAATTGTAATTCCTTTTAAATTTAAGAAAAAAAAATAAGAAATAAACATTTATTTATAAAATAACGTGCAAAAACTGAATATTGCTAAAAAAAAGCTTCCATTTTCATTAGATGAAAATGGAAGCTTTGCAATTATAATTGTGCTAAAAAGAGCTGATTCCCTCTTATTCGTGTATTAGCCCTTAAAAACCATTTTTCGCATTCGAAGACTTTCTGGAGTCACTTCCAAATATTCGTCTACTCGAATGTATTCCATACATTCTTCCAAAGAGAAATCTACTTTAGGAGCAATTTTCATCGCGTCATCTGTTCCGGATTTACGCATGTTTGTCAATTGCTTTCCTTTGATCAAATTAACTGCCATGTCTTCTGATTTGCTATTTTCACCAATCACTTGACCGATGTAAATCTCCTCGTTGATGTCAATAAAAAAGCGACCTCTGTCTTGCAAACGATCCAATGCATAGGCAGTTGCTTTTCCAGCTGCAGAAGAAACAATGGCACCTTTCAGTTCGTCAGAAAACTCACCTTTGTAAGGTCCATACTCACTAAAACGATGGTTGACAATAGCTTGACCTGCAGTGGCCGTTAAAATTTTATTACGCAACCCAATCAACCCTCTTGAGGGGATATTGAATTCTAAGTGTTGCAAATCTCCCTTTGGTTCCATGACCAGCAAATCTCCTTTTCTCAAAGACACCAAGTTGATTGCTTTGGAAGCTACTTCTTCGGGCACATCGATGACCAGGGTTTCAAAAGGCTCGTGTTTTTTTCCGTCAATTTCTTTTAAAATCACTTGTGGGCGTCCCACTTGCAATTCGTACCCTTCTCGACGCATGGTCTCAATCAATACGGACAAGTGCAGCACACCCCTCCCAAACACATTGAATTTGTCTTCAGAATCGGTTGTGTCGACTCTCAAGGCCAAATTTTTCTCCATTTCTTTAAACAAACGGTCTCTCAGGTGGCGGGAAGTAACAAACTTTCCTTCCTTTCCAAAGAAAGGTGAGTTGTTGATGGTAAACAACATGCTCATGGTTGGTTGATCAATTTCAGTTCTTGGCAAGGCTTCTGGATTTTCTAAATCCGCAATGGTATCTCCAATTTCAAATCCGTCAAGCCCTGTGATGGCACAGATATCTCCGCATCGAACTTTGTCTACTTGGGCTTTGCCCATCCCTTCAAAAACGTGCAATTCTTTAATTCTTACTTTTTTAGTAGAACCGTCTGCTTTGCAAAGGGTATAATCTTTGGCTACTTCAAGATTTCCTCTAAAAATTCGTCCGATGGCAATTCTACCTGTAAAAGAAGAAAAGTCCAAAGATGTAATTTGCATTTGAGGAGTTCCTTCGTTGTATGGAGATTCTGGAATGGATTCCAAAACCGCATCTAACAAGGGAACAATGTCCGACGTTTGGTCTTTCCAATCAGTGCTCATCCAATTGTTTTTGGCAGAACCATATATCGTAGTAAAGTCCAATTGTTCTTCGGTTGCTTCTAGAGCAAACATCAGGTCAAATACTTTTTCATGTACGATATCTGGTGTACAATTCTCTTTGTCTACTTTGTTTACCACCACAATTGGTGTCAGACCCAGTTCCAACGCTTTTCCCAAAACAAAACGTGTTTGAGGCATTGGTCCTTCAAAGGCGTCAACCAAAAGCAACACACCGTCAGCCATCTTTAAGACACGCTCTACTTCTCCTCCAAAATCGGCATGGCCGGGAGTGTCAATTACATTTATTTTTGTGTTTTTGTATTGAATGGAAACGTTTTTGGAAAGAATGGTAATGCCTCTTTCACGTTCCAAATCGTTGTTGTCCAATAAAAGATCGGTTCGTTCTTTTCTTTCATCCAAAACCTTTGCTTGGTCGATGATTTTATCAACCAAAGTTGTCTTTCCGTGGTCAACGTGTGCTATAATAGCAATATTTCTAATTTGCATACAAGAATTTTAAGGTTGCAAAAGTACCATTTTATATTGATATAAAAATAGTTGCCTCCCTTATTTTAAAGTTTCATTTACTGTGGTGTTTTGAAATGAATCGGAGTGTTGGTCAAAGCGGGACAATTTGCGACCAAATTCCATCCCCAAACTGTCTATTATTTGTTCCGTCCAGATTCCTGAAATGCTGTCCTCAGATAAGAATTCATAGGCAACGATCCCATGGTATACTGCCTCTTTTACTTCGTAAGAAAAATTCAAGCAGAGTACATTGCTAAAAATCATCCCATAACCACAATGCAGCTCTTCGTTTTCAATTTGCCAAGTCGCACGAATTTGATGTTTTTCATAAGACAAACTCAACAGTCCTTCATACCCTTTAAAATTGTTGTCAGCATGGCTGCCCACTACATGGTATTGCCCAACAATGGATTTTTTCGAAATCGGAGGTACTTGATGGCTTTTTTTCAAACTGTTGAAAAGGGTTTTTCTCTTTTCCATTTCCAATTCCAATGCAACTAAGTCTGCTCCCCTTCTAATCATTTTTTTTTCCAAAATTTCCAAAGATTTTTCCAACCATTCTTTTCGCTTCCTTTCCATAATCCAAGGGGTAATTAAGATGTCAATTCTATCACTGTTATTTCAGGCCACATTCCTACTCGACCTGGAAAACCTAAAAATCCAAATCCTTTGTTTACGTATAAATGCTGCATTCCCTGTTGGTACAAACCTGACCAGCGAGGGTATTTGTATTTGACAGGGCTCCATTTGAATCCAGGGATATCAATGCCAAATTGCATGCCGTGGGTATGCCCCGAAAGGGTCAGGTCTACATTCGTTGCGTGAGGCAGTAATTTGGCGTCCCAATGGGAAGGATCATGAGACAAGAGGATTTTAAACGCATTCTCATCGACCCCTTTGAGGGCATTGTCCAGATCTCCATGCGCTACAAAAGGAGGTTTTCCCCAATTTTCGACACCCAAAACCACCAATTCGTCAGCTCCTTTTTTCAAGCAAATATGCTCGTTCTTTAAAAGTTTGAAATTCATTTCCTTTTGAAATTGTTCCAGCAAAGCAAAGTTTTCTTTTTTAGCTTCTCGAGAGGGCCACTTTTTGTAATCCCCATAATCGTGATTTCCCAAAATGGAATAAGTACCAAACTTCGATTCCATTGATTTGAACACATCGACATAAGGCTGCACCTCAAGAGCATCATTGTTAACCAAATCCCCTGTAAAAAAAACCACATCTGCCTTTTGCTCGTTGACAAGAGCGACCCCCTTTTTGACAGCGTTAATGTCGTCAAAACTCCCCGCATGGATGTCGGAAATTTGCACCATGCGAAAACCATCAAAGGACTTTGGCAGGTTCGGGAATTGCAACGTGATTTTTTTTACTTTGTAATTGTATTTGCCTTTGGTGATGCCGTACAACATGGATCCAAAAGGAATGCTTGCAAGCCCCAAACCTAATTTAAAAATAAAAGCCCTTCGGCTGCTAAAATCAACTGTAACTTTTTCCACTGAAAAAAGACGGGCAATGGATTGAAAAGCATATTGAAAAACGCGAATCAAATCTTCAAAAACCAAGAAAAACATGGTCAAAAATTTAAAGATGACAAATGAAAAACAAATACCGATTAAAAAGTTAGATTTTGGAGTTGCATTGAGAGGTCGTTCTGAAAAATTGATAAAAAAGAGGCACAAGCCCGTATAAAAAAGCAACGCCATCAAGCCATACGCAATCGAAAAGACCAGAGAGGAGCCTTTCGAAAATACTGCTTTTGAACCCCATAAAATGTATGCATCCAACAAAACAAAAAAACCAATGACAAAAAGAATCCGAAAGTTCATACCTAAAAAAATATATCAATTACAAAAAAACACTTTATTTATTTAATAATCGGATTTTGAAATGAGTTTCATACCAACATTGGTTTATTATTGTTGTTGCTTTTTGAATTCAGGCTGCCTTTCCCGAAAAACCAAAACTTTGCAGCACGTGGAATTAAAAAAAAGCCATGCTTGTCACCTGCGAAAAAATTAGTTCACAAATATAAAAGTTGTACCGTGAAAAATTGAATTGCAGGGAATCATCTGTATTGCTCTCATTCAAAAGCAAATCGGCAGCACAGCGAAACACGCCACCACATAAGATTCTCACCTATGAGAATTCAAAAAGAATAAAAATTTGAATTTCCGATTCTCAATATTTTGGCTTTAATTTGTAGCATCAAACACATCCACATGAAATCAATACAATCTTCAAGCTACCCGGTTCATTTTCAAGAAGATGCCTACAAACAACTCAATGCCTATTTGGCAAGCAACTCCCACTCCATCCTCTTTGTTTTGGTGGATGAAAACACCAATGCTGCTTGTTTGCCTAAATTGATGCAAGAACTGGCTACAAATGCAACCGTTGAAGTTGTCGAGATTGAATCTGGTGAAATCCATAAAAACTTGGAAACCTGTACAGGGCTTTGGAATGCGTTGACCGAATTGGGAGCTGACAGAAAAAGTCTGCTCATCAATTTAGGAGGAGGCGTCATTACTGATATGGGAGGCTTTGTGGCAGCCACTTACAAGAGAGGCATCAAATTTATCAACATCCCCACCACCTTGCTCAGTATGGTAGACGCCTCCGTAGGAGGAAAAACAGGGGTAGATCTCGGAGTTTTAAAAAATCAAATTGGTTTGTTTGCAGATCCAGAAATGGTCTTGATCGACACGGAGTACTTGGCCACTGTCCCTCCAAAAGAAATTGTATCCGGAACAGCAGAAATTATCAAATACGGGCTTAGCTACGACCAAAATTTATGGGAAGAAATCAAGCTCAACCACCTAAAAAACAGTGACTACCTGATCCACCGTTCGATAGAAATCAAAAATGAGGTTGTTTTGGAAGACCGCATGGAAACACACCTTCGGAAAATTCTAAATTTTGGACATACAATTGGACATGCTGTAGAATCTTATTTTTTAGAATCCAATCACAAACAAACTTTGACACACGGGGAAGCAATTGCTTTGGGCATGATCGCAGAGACCTATATCTCACAACAGTTGTTTGATTTTCCATTGGAAACATTGAGCGATATCAAAACTCGAATCAAAGCCATTTTTGGAAACGTACCTATTGAAAAGGAAGACTACCCAGCGATTCTTGGCATGTTGAAACACGACAAAAAGAATGCGAATGGTCAGGTCAATTTTGTTTTGCTAGAAGACTTGACTCAATACAAAATTGACTGCAAAGTGGACACTGCGCTTATCGAAGCGGCTTTGGACTATTACAGCGCTTAAAAACACCTCTCAAGACGAACATACTTCAAAAAAAAAGCGCAACCATCGGTTGCGCTTTTGTAAAGTATGGTTTTTTCTATGCCATTTAAGATGTACTCTTGACAGCCAAGTTGTAAACCACAAGACCGAAGCCAATCTTGTTGATTGCATCCGCAATGTTGTAAAGAACATCCATATCCATTCCTCCAAAGATATCTGAATACCAACCATCTGTACCCGCCATGTAACCAATAGGATAGATTGCCCATCCTACCAATACAAACCAGCACAACATTTTGTGAGCGCTTTCAACAGCTCCTCCTGCATCTTTGGCAAGTTTTGCAGCACTCCCTAACCAGATTTCATACACAATTGCAAAATAAGCGATTCCGGAAATCAATCCCCAAACTTGCGCATTGTCTGTGTAGACAGCTTCTCCTAAATATCCTGTGACCAACATCACGATAGACAAGACGATCATTTTCCACATCAAAGATTGTTTCGCACCTGCTACTTTTAGGATCAAATAAAACTCCACACACATCAATGGAACAGTCAATACCCAATCTACATAACGGAAAAAAGTCGGTGAGTCCATGTGGGCTGCCCAATAATCACGCATGTAGAAATAATGCACTGCAGCAATAAAAGTAATCAAACCTGAAACCAAAACGGATGTTCTCCATTTTTTATCAAATTGACTTAGTGATAAAAAGAAAAAGGCTGAGGCCGCCATCATGGCCATGCAACCAACAAAAAATGTGAATCCTACGTAGTCTGTGGGATCTAACTTAGGAACTGATAATAACATAAAATGATTCATTTTGTTAAAGATTTAAGTTAATAGATAGTTGTAAATATATAATATTTTTTAGCAATATATACGAATAGTGTTTTTTTCGATTAAAAATATTATACTTTTACAACCATTCTATGTATAAAATTCAAGAAATATCAATCGTTGCTAGTTTTTTAGGATTGTGGATTAGCACCCATTTTTCGGGTGATTCCGAACTTTTATTGGGGTTTGCATTGATCTTATCCTTCGGAATGCTTCACGGAGCCAACGATATTTTACTGCTCCACAAATTGGCACTCCACAAAAGAAGATTCTCATTGCCTAACATCTTGATTCGCTACATTCTCAGCATACTCTTAGTAGCTGTCTTATTCTATGTGCTGCCAACGACAGCACTTTTGGGGTTTCTTATGTACAGTGCCTATCATTTTGGAGAACAGCACTGGCACAGCCATTGGAACAATGCTTCTAAAACCTTAACTCCACTCTTTTACTTCTTGTATGGAATGTGCGTTTTGTGCTTGCTCTTCCTGTTCAATGATTCCGAAGTGAAAAGCATTGTTTTTGAAATCACCAAACAGCAGGTAAACAACTTGCACATAGAACCTCTTTTATTGGGATTTGGAGTAGCAACAGTCACCACCTATCTTCTCTTGGCCTATGCGCAAAAGACCACTCTAAAAAAAGGACTTAAAGAACTTTTCTTTATCGGTCTTCTTGCACTTATTTTTAAATCTTCCTCCTTGATTTGGGGTTTTGCCATCTATTTTATCTTTTGGCACAGCATCCCCTCACTCTTTGATCAAATCTCGTACCTCTATGGAAATGCAAGTTTTAAAAATTTGACCAAATACTGCAAAGCAGCCTTTCCCTATTGGTTGATTTCCATTATAGGAGTGGCCGTTTTCTACTTTTATTTTGCAAATGAAAAACAGTTCTCAACCTTGTTTTTTTGTTTCATCGCTGCCGTTACCTTTCCACATGCCTTTGTCATGAAATCGATGTTTGCAAAAAACAAACCTCACTGATCTTTTCACAAAATTCTTAAAAAACAAAGAAGCTCCTTTCGCTACATTGTGCCTATATTTGTATTGCAAATTACCCTTCCAAAAAAATTGCAATCATGGATCAAAAGGCACTACTTCACAAACACCTCAAAGAGTATTTTGGTTACGACACCTTTAGACCCCTGCAAGAAAGAGTGATCCAAGCTGTTTTAGAGAAAAAGGACAATTTGGTCATCATGCCTACGGGGGGAGGAAAATCCATGTGCTACCAACTACCTGCTTTGATTTTGGAAGGCGTCACCTTGATTCTTTCACCTCTGATTGCATTGATGAAAGACCAGGTTGACGGGATGAATGCCAACGGTATTCCTTCAGCATACTTGAACAGTAGTCAGAATAGCAGCGAAGTAGACACGGTCATCCAAAAACTCACTGATGGTAAGCTCAAACTGTTGTACCTCGCTCCGGAAAGCTTGAAAACTTTTGAGACACTAATTGCGGAACTCCCCATCGGATTGATTGCCATCGATGAGGCACATTGCATCTCCTCTTGGGGACATGACTTTAGACCTGCCTATACCCAACTCAGCTTTTTAAAAAAACAATGGCCCACGATACCGATCATCGCCTTAACAGCAACAGCTGACAAAGCCACCCGTTCTGACATTTTGAACCAATTGAATTTGAAGAGTGCCCAACAACACATCGCTTCTTTTGACCGCCCCAATCTCAGCTTGGAAGTCCAGGTAGCCCACGATCGAATTACTAAAATTGTCACTTTTATCAAGGAACGCCCAAACAGTTCTGGGATTGTCTATTGCCTCAGTCGCAAAACAACCGAACAAGTTGCCAATAGCTTGCAAAAAAAAGGCTACAAAGCCAAAGCCTACCACGCAGGATTGCCCGCGGAAGAACGCTCAGAAATTCAAGAAAACTTCGTGCATGACAAAAGTAAAATCATCTGTGCGACCATTGCTTTTGGAATGGGAATTGACAAATCCAACATTCGTTGGGTCATCCACTACAACCTGCCCAAAAATATCGAAGGCTATTACCAAGAAATTGGAAGGGCTGGACGAGATGGAATTGCTGCTGAAACAGTTTTGTTTTACAGCTATGCCGATGTGATTCAACTGCAAAAATTTGCCAACAATTCCAGCAACAAAGAAGTGCAACTTTCCAAACTGGAACGAATGAAACAGTACACAGAGGCACTGAGTTGCCGTCGTAAAATCCTTTTGAACTACTTTGGAGAATTCGTTGAAAAAGACTGCGGAAATTGCGACGTGTGCAAAAACCCTCCCACCATTTTTGATGGAACACTCCTCAGTCAAAAAATACTCTCAGGCATTGCGAGACTCAGAGAAAAAGAACCGATCGGTACGGTGGTTGATTTTTTAAGAGGCTCCCAAAACGCACTGATCTATGACAAAGGCTACCAACATTTGAAAACCTATGGCTTGCTGAAAAAAATGGCTTGGAGCGATGTACAACAATACACCATTCAACTGCTCAATCTTGGCTATTGCGAGCTGGCATTTCACGAAAACAATGCGATCAAGCTCAGCCAATTGGCAAAAAAAATCTTGTTTGAAAATGAAAAAGTATACTTGACAAAAGTACTGCTAAAACCTACGTCCAAAAAGAAAAGCAGCCCAAAAGCGAAACAAAAAAAAATTCCTTCACTTTTTGAAAACCTGCGAGGCCTGCGTCTTGAAATTGCCCAACAAAAAAACATTGCTGCTTACCTAGTTTTTAGCGATGCAACCTTAAAACAAATGGAATTGAAACGTCCAATGAACGAGGCTGATTTCAAAAAAATTGAAGGAGTAGGACGCAAAAAGTTTGAAGACTATGGCGCTGCTTTTATCAAAAGGATCGTTGCTTTTCAAAAGAGCACAGCCCCTAGCAACCTAAAAAAGACCGTGGAAAACACCTTTCAAAAAACATTGGAATTGCATCAAAAAGGTCTGAGTGCACCAGAAATCTCTACAAAGCGAAAATTACACCTCGCAACGGTACAAAACCACCTGTTGAAACTCTTTCAAAAAGGAGAAGATGTGAACTTGAATGAATTTGTGACACAAAAAGAAATCACAGAAATTAACAAAGCCCGAAGGGAACTGAAAAATTCCAAAAGTTTGCGGCTTTATTTCGACCACTTTGAGGAACAAATGCCGTACCCTTCACTAAAATTTGGATTGGCCATTCTAGAACGAAATACAGATTGAAATTAGCCCAAACTACTTATCTCGAACTGCGTTCAATTGTTCGTAAATACGCTCGTAAAAAGGCAGTACCGTCTCAATAGAAAATTGTTCTGCATGCTTGCGCGCTGCGATTTTAAACCGTTCCAAACGTGCGGAATCTTCTAAAATATACAGGGCGTTCTTTGCCATGTCCTGCACATCTCCTACCTCGCTCAAAAAACCGGTCACACCGTGCGCATTAACTTCAGGAAGCCCTCCTGAATTGCTCGAAATTACGGGAGTTTTGGCAGCCATTGCTTCGAGAGCAGCCAATCCAAAACTTTCGGTTTCGGAAGGCAACAAAAACAAATCCGTATAGCAAAGTATTTTTGAAAGCTCAACACTGTTTCCTAAAAGGAGTAACTTGTCATAAATGCCCAACTTCTTAGCTCTGACACGTGCCTTTTCCAATTCGGGCCCCTCTCCTATCAGGAGCAACTTTGCGGGTAATTTCTTTTGCACTTCATAAAAGATTTCTACCACATCAACAGCGCGTTTGACAGGTCTAAAATTACTGATATGTGTCACGATCCGTTCCTCTGGCTGCGCAATATTTGAACGCTGGCAATCCCCACTCAGTTGAGAAGGGTAATTCTTTAAATCAATGAAGTTGTAAATCACTTCTATCGGCTTGTGGATCTCAAACAACTCCAGTGTTTGGCTTTTCAAACTGTTGGAAACCGTTGTAACCGCATCGGAGTGGTTGATGCTAAATTCCACAGCCGTTTGGTAGCTCGGGTGACTCCCAACCAAGGTAATGTCTGTTCCGTGAAGCGTGGTCACTACTTTGATGTCTATTCCTTGCTCTTTGAGCATTTGTTTGGCCATATAAGCGGCATATGCATGTGGAATTGCATAATGCACGTGCAAAATATCCAAGTTGTAGTTTTTGACAATACGCACCATTTTAGAAGACAGTGCCAACTCGTAGGGTTGGAACTCAAAGAGTGGGTATTCTTCTATTTTTACTTGATGAAAATGCAAGCCGCTAGAAATAATATCCAATCGAACAGGTTGGTTGTAGGTAATAAAGTGCACCTCGTGCCCCTTATTGGCCAAAGCCATTCCAAGTTCCGTAGCGACAACACCGCTCCCTCCAAAAGTAGGATAACAAACAATTCCGATATTCATAAAGTCTTTTTTAACAAGTGCAGGCAAGCTTTCCGATACGCGTCAAAAAAAATAGTCATTTTTTTTGATTGCTTAAAATCTTTTTCAATCCGGCAATTTCCTTTAACTTTTCTCTGGACTCAGTGACGGGAGTTCCGAAATAAGATTTTCCTCCATCTACCGATTTGGTCACCCCTGTTTGTCCATGAATGACGGCTCCTTTGCCAATACGAATGCCACTGGTGGTTCCCACCTGCCCCCATATGGTGACCTCGTCTTCAATCACCACACAACCGGCAATGCCTGTTTGTGAAGCGATCAAACATTTTTTTCCAATCACCGTATCATGTCCTACATGTACCTGATTGTCAATTTTTGTTCCTCTCTGAATTCGCGTATCCCCGCTGACACCTCTGTCGATGGTACAGAGTGCACCGAGTTCCACTTCGTCTTCCAAAACAACACGTCCACCAGAGAGCAACTTGTCATAACCCGTCGCTCTGTTTTTGTAATAAAAAGCATCTGCCCCCAAGACACAACCTGCGTGTAAAACTACTGCGTCCCCAATGACACAATGGTCGTAAATGGTGACATTGGGATGGATCACACAATTCTTCCCAATACGCACATGGTTTCCAATAAAGACATTGGGCTGTATGTGTGTGTTGTTACCGACAATTGCAGTGGGGCTGATGCTCACTGTACTACTGAGAAAAGGATTGAAATGGTTGGTCAAGTGATTGAAATCCCGAAAAGGATCCTCAGAAATCAACAGAGCTTTGCCTTTGGGGCAAGGTACTTCTTTGTCAATCAAAACAACACTTGCCGCTGAGTTCAGTGCTTTGTCGTAGTACTTTGGATGGTCTACAAAGACAATATCTCCCGAGCCAACGACGTGAATTTCATTCATGCCAGTCACAGAAAAATCAGCAGCACCTACATACCTACAATTAAGAATTGCAGCAATGTCTTTCAAAGCGTGTGCGTTTTTAAACTTCATCTAGGAGTTGAATTGCAAGTGATACAAAATCATAAACATTTTTGTGCAAGAAAATGATGTTGACAGAAAAAAAATGACGGAACCGGGTTATTCTTTGATCCGTTCTTGATAGCTTCCTTTTGCCGTCTCAATTTTTACTTTATCCCCTTCATTGATAAACAAAGGTACGTTGACAATCGCGCCAGTTTCTAGGGTTGCGGGTTTGGTTGCGTTGGTCGCTGTATTTCCTTTTACACCCGGTTCCGTATACGTTACTTCAAGAACAACACTTGCAGGCAAGTCCACAGCCAATGGTAATTCGTCTTCCGTCCTAACAATGACGGTAACCACCTCACCTTCTTTCATGAGCTCTGGAGCATCCAAAATGGCTTTTTCAAGCATGATTTGGTTGTAATCCGTGGTGTTCATAAAATTGAACATGTTGCCTTCTGCATATAAAAACTGGTACTTTCTTGTTTCTACACGCACTTCATCTATCTTATGCCCAGCAGAGAAGGTGTTGTCTATGACTTTCCCCGAAGTCAAACTTTTCAATTTGGTTCTTACAAAGGCGGGGCCTTTTCCGGGTTTTACATGTTGAAATTCAACAATTTTAAACGTGTCGTTGTTGTAGTTGATACACAATCCATTTCTGATGTCTGAAGTAGATGCCATGGTTCTATAGTTAAGTGTTTATTCGTTTCTATTTTGCTGCTAAAAAGCACTTGAGCACTGTTATTGGTTTCCTGAATAGCCTTTCATGATACCGCGTTGAGAATTCTTGATAAACAGGATGATTTCATCGCGCTCGGGTGTTGCCTCCATTTCGGCTTCTATTTTTTCAACGGCTTGGGTGTTGTTGTAATTTTTTTGATACAAAATTCGGTAGATGTCTTGAATTTCTTTGATTTTAGACGCGTCAAATCCTCTGCGACGCAATCCAATGGAGTTGATCCCCACATAAGAAAGCGGCTCTTTGGCAGCTTTGGTAAAAGGAGGAACGTCTTTTCTTACCAAAGAACCTCCAGAGACCATTGCATGTTCTCCAATATGAATGAACTGATGGATTGCTGCCAAACCTCCCAACACGGCATAGTCTCCAACCACCACATGACCACCTAAAAGAACACCGTTTACGATGATGGCATTGTTTCCAACCACGCAGTCATGAGCAATGTGAGCGGTTGCCATAATCAAACAATTGTTTCCAACTGATGTCTTTCCTGAAGCACTGGTTCCTCGGTTAATCGTAACACATTCTCTGATGGTCGTATTGTCACCAATAATTGTTACAGAATCCTCTCCATCAAACTTCAAATCTTGAGGGATGGCGGAAATCACAGCTCCTGGAAAAATACGACAGTTCTCTCCAATTCGTGCCCCCTCCATGATGGATACATTGGAACCAATCCATGTTCCAGCGCCAATCTTGACGTTTTTGTGTATGGTGGTAAAAGGTTCAATGACGACGTTTCTGGCTATTTTTGCTTCCGGGTGTATGTATGCTAAAGGTTGGTTCATATCAATGCTTTTTTGCGATTTGTGCCATCAATGCTGCTTCTACAACCAATTTATTGTTGGCATATCCGTAGGCTTGCATGTGGCAGATTCCTCTTCTTATGGGGCTGATTAGTTCTGCTTTGAAAATCAATGTATCTCCAGGCAAAACTTTCTGTTTGAACTTTACATTGTCCATTTTCATAAAATACGTCAAATAATTTTCCGGGTCTGGAACGGTGCTCAACACCAAAACCCCTCCACATTGTGCCATGGCCTCTATCTGCAACACACCAGGCATCACTGGTGCTTCAGGAAAATGTCCTACAAAAAAAGGTTCGTTCATCGAGACATTTTTCATTCCAACAACGTGGGTATCTGACAATTCTAAAATGCGGTCTATCAATAAAAACGGAGGTCTGTGAGGCAAAATCTCCATGATTTTATAAATGTCCATCAAGGGAGGCAAACTCAAATCGTACTGAGGAACTTTGTTTCTCTTTTCTTGTTTGATGATGTTCGCTAATTTTTTTGCAAATTTTGTATTGATGGAATGGCCCGGTTTGTTGGCGATTACCTTTCCTCTGATGCGCATGCCCACCAAAGCCAAGTCACCAATAACATCTAATAATTTGTGCCTTGCTGCTTCGTTGGCCCAATGCAAAGTTAAGTTGTCTAAAATTCCGTTGGCATTGACTTCAATTTTGTCTTTGCCAAAAGCGGTTTTCAATTTGGTCATGGTCTCTTCAGAAATCTCTTTGTCGACGTATACGATGGCATTGTTCAAGTCACCTCCTTTGATCAAATTGTTGTCTAGCAACATCTCCAACTCATGTAAAAAACTAAAAGTCCTCGCATTGGAAATCTCTTCTTTGAATTCGGACAATGAATTTATGCTTGCATTTTGGGTTCCTAAAATTTGAGTTCCAAAATCAACCATTGCCGTCACTTGGTATTCCTCGCTCGGCATAATCATGATTTCACTTCCTGTTGCTTCTTCTTTGTAGCTGATGATTTCTTTTACAATGTATTCTTCAATGGGCACTTCTTGCTCTACAATACCTGCTGCTTCCAAAGCGGCCACAAAATATTTTGAAGAACCATCCATTATAGGGGGTTCTGCTGCATCGATTTCAATGATCAAGTTGGTAATTCCCAAACCGACGGCCGCAGCCAACACGTGTTCTGAAGTGTGGATGCTCACGCCGTTTTTTTCGAGATTGGTTCCGCGTTGTGTGTCAACTACATATTCTGCTTTTGGAACAATCACAGGACTCCCCTCTAAATCGACCCTTACAAAAGCGTAACCGTGATTTTCAGGAGCGGGCTTGAATGTGAGTACCACCTCTTTTCCAGTATGCAATCCAACGCCTCGAAGCGTTTTCTCATTCTTGATGGTTTTTTGATTCTGTGGTTTCATTGTTCTCCTTTTAAAGCTTTTATCTCTTTTTCAAATGCTGCTATTTTTTCAGCGTAGTCTGGTAATTTTTTAAAATGCACATAGGAACGGTTCCACTGCTTGGCATCGAACGCGGGACTTCCTTTGATGGTTGCATGCGCTTTTATATTCTTAGTAACCCCCGTATTTCCTTGTACTTTCACTCCGTCACCGATTCTCAAATGACCAGAGATTGCCACTTGTCCACCGATCATACAATGGCTTCCTATTTTTGTAGAACCTGCCACAGCTGTCTGAGCAGCAATCACTGTATGCTTGCCAATCTCCACATTGTGAGCAATTTGTATCAGGTTGTCCAATTTCACTCCTTCACAAATACGCGTCGCCCCTAAAGTAGCTCGGTCTATCGTGGTGTTGGCACCGATATCTACACCGTCTTCAACAATGACATTTCCTGTTTGAGGAATCGCAGCATACACCCCCTCTGTACTGGGTGCAAAGCCAAAACCGTCTGCACCGAGTACGGCGCCCGCATGAATTTTACAATGCTTTCCGACGACTGTCTCAGAATATATTTTGACCCCTGAATACAAGATTGTCCCCTCTTCGATGACCACATTGTCTCCAACAAAACAGTGTGGATACAACTTGACGTTGTCCGCAATGCGAACATTTTGGCCAATGTACACAAAGGCACCCAAATAAATGTCGGCTCCTAAAATCGCGGAATCACTTACAAAAGTGGGAGATTCTTTTCCTGTTTTGTTGTTCTTTACTTCGTTGTAAAAAGCCAACAGTGTCGAAAATGCTTTGTAAGCATCCGTCACTTTTATTAAGGTGGGTGTTACTTTTTTTTCAGGAACAAAAGTTTGATTTACAATTGCAATTGATGCCTCAGTTGTGTATATAAAAGGGGTGTATTTTTCGTTTGACAAAAATGTGAGAGAGCCGGGTTCACCTTCTTCTATTTTTGCGAGCTTTGAGACTTCCGTGTTGGGATTTCCTAGAACCTCCCCTTCTAACAGTTCGGCTATTTGTGATGCTGTAAATTTCATTATCTGCAAAAGTATGAAAATAATATGTCTTGTGCCATAGCTATTTCTTTGGATAACACACGAAGTATTTCACCACCGGTTTGGTCAAGGCCTGAAGATTCAACTGATCAGAAGCCTCCGTGATGTCTGCAATATCTCCATTCTTAAAATAAATATTGATCTTGCTCTTGGAAGAATCGTACGCTTGGTTTTGAATGGAATCTTTGAAAACAAAATAGGACATTGCCTCCGAAGACAAGCCCAATTCTTTTTGCTTTGAAACTTTCAATTGTTCAAATTCTTTCTCAGACATGGAGGTCTGAGAAATTTCAATTTTCAACAATTCCCTGTTGATCAACATCTTTGAAAGAGAAGAGAGGATCTCATCCTCATGGCTGATCCAATCTTTGATGGCCGACAAAATGTCGTAGTCGTCTAATTTTGCAAAAGTTTTCAAGGTTTCCGAATCAAAATTTGCATCGGATATTTGGTTTGTTAAAAAGAATTGAAATGCTTTGCTTCCTGGAAGCACAAAGCCTTTTGTAGAGAGTTCATTGGCTCTGCGCAACAAATTGACCAACATCCGTTCTGCCACCACTCCCGTCTTGTGCAAATAGACTTGCCAATACATCAAGCGACGGCCAACAATAAATTTTTCGGCAGAATATATTCCTTTTTCTTCCAAAACCAATTCGTCATGAACCACATTGAGCATGGCAATCAGTCGCTCAGAATTGATGTTTCCTTCTGAAACACCACTGTAGAAACTATCGCGCTTTAGATAGTCCAAACGGTCCATATCCAACTGACTGGAAATCAATTGGTGCATAAACTTGCGCGGGTAGTTACCTTCAAAAATAGCAATCGCCATAGAAAGCTGCCCCTCGAATTCTTCATTCAAAGCCCGCATGTACAACAATGAAATTTCCTCGTGATTGACCCCCGTCACAATGCTGTGTTCCAATGCGTGCGAAAAAGGACCGTGACCAATGTCGTGGAGTAAAATCGCACAATTCAAAGCCGTCTCTTCCGCTGCTGAAATCTCAACTCCTTTGACCCGCAAAGTACGAATGGCGTTTTGCATCAGATGCATGCATCCGATGGCGTGATGAAAACGAGTATGATGAACCCCTGGATAGACCAAATAAGAAAGTCCCATCTGGGAAATTCGCCTCAAACGTTGAAAATAACGGTGCTCGATCAAATCGAAAATTAATGCATTGGGAATTGTAATAAATCCGTAAATTGGGTCGTTTAATATCTTTAACTTGTTTGTTTTTTTTGCACTCAAAAGATTTCGGATTTTTATAAAAAAACAAAGATAACAATCTTTGGCAATTCCGAGGAACGGATGTATTTTTAAATCTGAGCCTTCCTTTGTTTGACAAGGCGCTCGAAAAGATTTTTTGGCAAGAATGCGGAAGAAACAATTCAAACACAAAACAAAAAAATGCTATGAATGCCATGCACATACTGTGGGTCGATGATGAAATCGATCTTTTGAAACCACACATTCTTTTTCTAGAATCTAAAAACTACCTTGTTTCCAAAGCGACCAACGGTGCCGATGCCATTGATCTTATTGACGAAAACAACTACGACATTGTTTTCTTAGACGAAAACATGCCCGGACTTACTGGAATTGAGACACTGTCAGAAATCAAAAATTCAAAACCCAATCTTCCCGTAATTATGATTACCAAAAGCGAGGAGGAATACATCATGGAGGAAGCCATCGGATCGAAAATTGCCGATTACCTGATCAAACCTGTAAACCCCCATCAAATTCTTCTGAGTCTGAAGAAGAACTTAGACCACTCCCGCTTGGTAAACGAAAAAACCACCTCCAAGTACCAACGAGAATTCCGAAAAATATCCATGGATCTGGCAACTGTGAATTCTTACGAGGAATGGATTGAGATCTACCAGCGACTGCTGCATTGGGAATTGGAACTCGAAACCATCAGTGACCCAGGAATGTTGGGCATTTTAGAAAGCCAAAAGCAGGAAGCAAATAGCTTGTTTTTTAAATTTATCAAAAAAAACTACCAGGATTTACTCACAAGTTCAGACCGACCGATATTTTCCCACACCTTGTTCAAAGACTTTGTCCTTCCTCAGATGAACCCCAAAAGCGGAACGTTGCTGGTTGTGATTGACAATTTGCGTTACGACCAATGGAAGGTTTTGGAACCTCACCTGCAACCTTTTTACAAAAAATCCAAAGAAATCTCCTATTTTAGTATTTTGCCTACAGCGACACAGTACGCAAGAAATGCTATCTTTTCGGGACTCACCCCTTTGGACATGGAAAAAAGACACCCCGAATATTGGAAAAATGATGAGGATGAAGGCGGAAAAAACCTGTACGAAAAAGAATTTCTTTCGGCTCAGCTACAAAGACTTCAGCCTGAAATGACCCACGAATACCACAAAATCACCACTTCAAAAGCAGCGCAAGAATTGGACGACAACTTCAACAGCCTCAAAACAAAAGAGCTTTCAGTAGTGGTCTACAATTTTGTAGACATGCTCTCTCATTCCAAAACTGAGTTGGACGTCATCAAAGAACTCGCAGGAAATGAAAAGTCCTACCGCTCCTTGACCCTGAGTTGGTTCAAAAACTCTCCCATCTTTAGCACCCTTCAAAAAGCGAGCAAAGCAGGCATGCAACTTGTCATTACAACAGATCACGGAACCATCAACAGTAAAAATCCGACCAAAATTATCGGCAATAAAAACATCAGTTCCAACCTCAGGTACAAAACTGGCAAAAGTCTTTCTTACCAAGAAAAAGATGTATATGCAGTGCAAAAGCCTAAAGACATTTTTTTACCTACTCAACACATAAACAGCTCCTTTGTCTTTGCCAAAGAAGACCTATTCTTTGCCTACCCAAACAACTACAACCACTTTGTGAAATATTATAAGAACACCTACCAGCACGGTGGCATTTCTTTGGAAGAAATGATCATCCCTTGTGCAATTTTTGAACCCAAATAACATGAATCTTACCTATACCTTAAAAGACTTGCCAACTATAGCAAAATCCATTCTCCAAGAAGCAAGCCACAAAACACTCCTTTTTTACGGAGAAATGGGACTTGGCAAAACAACCCTGATCAAAGAGATTGCCAAGCAATTGGGTGTAGAAGAGATTGCCAATTCCCCCACATTTTCACTAGTAAATGAGTACCAAACCAACACTCGGGAAACCGTTTATCATTTTGACTTCTACCGCATCAAAAATGAAGAAGAAGCGTACGACATTGGCATGGAAGAGTATTTTCTTAGAGATGCTTGGTGCTTGGTCGAATGGCCTTCGTGTGTTGAAAATTTACTACCTTTAGAAAGTGTGGAAATACACCTTAGTAAAAACAAAGACAATTCACGCAATATCAAAATAGTCTAAACCCCATTACTTGAGCCAAAAATGAGCAAACACTACTCGCCCTTCAGCAAAGAAGAACTGATTCCTAAAGAGGAAATGTTGGAAGTAAAAAAAGAAAAAGGAACCTTGTTTATCGGACTCCCCAAAGAAACACATTTCGAAGAAAAACGAATTTGTTTGACACCCGATGCTGTCAGTGCCATGACCAAAAACGGGCATCGAATTGTTGTAGAGACAGGAGCTGGTGAAGGAGCCAACTACACCGATCAAAATTATTCGGATGCAGGAGCAAAAATATCCTACAGCACAGAAGAAGTCTTCGGTTGCAATCTTATTCTAAAAATTGAACCTCCTACCCTTGCCGAAATTGAACACATCAAACCCCAAAGTGTTTTGGTCTCTGCGCTGCAACTCAAAACACAGACAAAAAAATACTTTGAGGCCCTTGCCAATAAAAGAATTACCGCCATCGCTTTCGATTATATCCGAGACCCTGAAGGCAAATATCCTGTAGTGCAATCTCTTAGTGAGATTGCGGGTACCGCCTCGGTGTTGATCGCCTCAGAACTGATGAGCAATCAAAAAAATGGAAACGGCCTGTTGATGGGCAATATAGGTGGCGTACCTCCTGCAAAAGTGGTGATTTTGGGTGCAGGAACTGTTGGAGAATTTGCAGCCAAATCCGCCTTGGGCTTAGGAGCTTCTGTCAAAGTATTTGACAACTCCATTTCCAAATTGAGGAAATTGCAACAATTTTCAAAGAGTCCCCTATTTACCTCCACATTGCAACCGAGAACCCTGCAAAAAGCATTGATGCGTTGTGACGTAGTCATCAGTGCCATCCGCGGAAAATCAAGAGCACCCATTGTGGTGACTGAAGAAATGGTAAAAGTCATGAAACCTGGTTCTGTCATCGTCGATGTCAGCATCGATCGAGGCGGGTGCATCGAAACTTCTGAAGTCACCACGCACAGCAAACCTACTTTTGAAAAACACGGCATCATCCATTATTGTGTGCCAAACATTCCCGCTCGTTATGCGAGAACCGCAACCGTTTCGATCAGTAATATTTTCACCCCCTTTCTTTTGCACATCGCCGAAGAGGGAGGCCTTGAACAAGTGGTCCGAAACGAACGAGTGATGCGAAGTGGCATGTACTTTTACCACGGAATTTTAACCAACAAATCCGTTGCCGAATGGTTCGACCTTCCGTTTAGAGACATCAATTTGTTGATTTTGTAAAATCCTTTTGTATTTTCAAAATCAAAAACCATTCATTCGATTCTATAATTGTATTTTTACAAGCTCAAATAGAAGCCATATGAACCTTGCAAAACGAAGCCTTTATTTTTTAGTTGGAATGTCTATCGGCACCGTCATCGTCCTTTTTATCGCAAAACAAAAAAAGATAGAATTCCCCTACGGTCCCGATGCGAGAACACTGAAAAGCATTCGCGTTAAAGAACAACGCTTTTTTTCCATACAAGCTCAGCAGATGTTGCGCGCTTACCAATTGGATTCTTTGAAAATTGACTACCTTTTAAGAGCGAGCGATGTCGATTTTTCAAAAAGCGACACCAACGTAAAAATCCCCTGCCAAACCTACCAAATAAATGGAGAACTGAAAGATTTGTTGGTCTCTATGCTTATTGAACGTTGTGATTCCTTCGCAAGGTTTAAAGAAATTTACATTCAAAAAAAATGACAAATGAAGATTTCTAAAAACTTGGTAAAAAACGCTGGTTTTGACCGCTTACTTGACGGAAAAAAAGTAGGTCTTTTTACCTTGAAAAACAGTGATGGCATGGTCGTTCAAATCACCAATTACGGTGGCAGAATCGTCAGCCTCTTTGTTCCAGACAAGGCCGGAAATTTTGAAGATGTGGTTTTGGGACATGAGGATTTGAAAGGATATACAGAAGGGGGCAATCCTTATTTTGGTGCCATCATCGGGCGCTACGGAAATCGAATTGCCAAAGGTCGTTTGGAAATTGACGGCACAACACATGCTTTGGCCACCAACAACGCCCCCAATCACTTGCACGGTGGGACAAAAGGTTTTGACAAGGTCGTTTGGCAAGTCGAGCAACACAGCAACCAACAACTTGAATTGACCTACCTTTCTGTTGCAGGCGAAGAAAATTACCCCGGCAACTTGAAGGTTGTGGTTACCTACACACTCACGGAAGACAATGCTTTGGAAATTGACTACCAAGCAGCGACCGATGCTACTACAGTGGTCAATTTGACCAACCACTCTTACTTCAACCTCAAAGGTGCTGGAAATGGAAGTATTGAAGACCACGAACTTACAATCATGGCCTCCCAGTACCTCCCCACAGATACACATGCCATCCCAACAGGTGAAATCGCTAGCGTTGCGAACACCCCCATGGATTTTAGAAAGCCTAAATTGATCGGCCGCGACATGCACCGAGAATTCGACCAACTACTCGCGGCAAAGGGCTACGACCATACCTTTGTATTTGACAAAGACATCGCTCCACAAACTCCGGTAGCCATCGCTACCGAAAAAAAATCGGGAAGAACTTTAGAAGTGTATACCAACGAACCAGGAGTTCAGTTCTATTCGGGAAATTTTGTCACAGGTTGCAACCCGGGAAAAAATAACAAAACCTACCTTTCTCAAGAATCTTTTTGCTTGGAAACGCAGCATTTTCCTGACAGTCCAAACCAACAACACTTCCCTTCTACACTCGTACATCCTGGAGAAATATACACTTCTTTTTGCAGTTATAAATTTGGAACCCTTCGATAAGCAGTCATGAAATTTAAGCTCTCAGACAGGTTTGTAAAAAACCTCCCTTCAGACCCACTTCGTGAAAACACAAGAAGACAGGTTGTTGAAAGTTGTTTTTCTTATGTGACCCCTCAAAAAACCAATGCACCAAAAATGCTTCATTTTTCTGAAGCCATGGGAGAAAAACTGGGTTTGACTGTAAAAGACCTCCACTCTGAAGAATTCCTAAATGTTTTTACGGGCAATGCACTCATTCCCAACTCTTCCCCATATGCCATGTGTTATGGCGGGCATCAATTTGGCAATTGGGCAGGACAATTGGGAGATGGAAGAGCCATCAACCTTGCCGAAGTTGAACACAACAACCGCCATTGGGTTCTGCAACTCAAAGGTGCGGGTCCAACCCCTTACTCAAGAACAGCGGACGGCTTGGCAGTATTGCGCTCCTCTATCAGGGAATACCTGTGCAGCGAAGCCATGTACCATTTGGGCATACCCACCACGCGTGCACTTTCCATCGCGCTTACAGGAGAAGAGGTGCTGAGAGATGTACTTTACAACGGCAACCCCGCTTATGAAAAAGGAGCGATTGTGTGTCGCGTGGCACCTTCTTTTTTGCGTTTTGGAAATTATGAGATTTTTGCGGCACGAAACGATGTGAAAAATTTAAAAATACTCGTTGATTACACAATCAAAAACCATTGTCCGCATCTGGGCAGTCCGTCGAAAGAAACCTATCTCTCCTTTTTCAAAGAAGTCGCTGCAAAGACATTGGAGACCATTGTTCACTGGCAACGAGTGGGCTTTGTCCACGGTGTGATGAACACAGACAACCTGTCCATCTTAGGATTGACCATTGATTACGGGCCTTACGGCTGGCTCGAAGGTTACGACCCTCGCTGGACGCCAAACACAACCGATCGGGAACACAAAAGATACCGCTATGAAAACCAACCCAACATCGGTTTGTGGAATTTATTG
>Ga0209119_1000115_pt1 | contig 79427 bp, 56 predicted proteins | sample COG_03_FD_184747 | JGI IMG/M metagenome (GOLD analysis project Ga0209119, IMG submission 184747) | Pelagic Microbial community sample from North Sea - COGITO 998_met_03 (SPAdes) (version 2) | ecosystem: Environmental > Aquatic > Marine > Neritic zone/Coastal water | place: Helgoland, sampling...
GTAGGCTCTTAAGAAGTGCATTTCTCCGAGTCGGTTGTTACGTTCTTCAGATGTGAGCACACTTGTAGGAATCTGTTCTAGATTCTCAATTGAGTAATTAATTTTCCAAATTACATCATAGCCCCACCAATCTAAAGGCCAAGAATTATTTGCGGTTCCCCAGATTCCAGGTCTGTATTGGTTGTGTGCTGCCGTCCAAGCATAGGTGCCACGGGCTAAATCCGATATGGCGTCCCGTTGAGATCCACCAACATCCCAAAAACTTTCTAAATAGTCCCAAGGCATTCTATCGTAAATCTTGAAAAAATAGGTGTCCATTAGTGCTTTGTCACTCCAGACATCATTTTCAGTTATCCTATCTAATGGTGGCTCGTTCAAAAAATCATCATCACAAGTAATGAAGGTGAGCGCTAGTAGTGCAAAAATTATATTTATACGTTTCATAGTAATTTTTTTAGAGTGATATGTTGACACCAAATGTTATGGATTTTGTTTGTGGATAATACCATCCCACGGAGGAGGTATTTTGTGGATCAAAATCTTCCTTATAGTCTTTTATGACAAATAAATTATATCCAGTTACAAACACCGTCATTTTATCAAAACCTACATTGTTTTTGAATTTCGGTAAGGTGTAACTCAAATTAATATTTTTAAATCTTAGGTGTTTCCCGTTTCTTAACCAAAAGTCAGAATATTTATAGTTATTGTCGTTAAATCCGCCATCAGTGATTCTTGGGAATGCCGCAGCGTTGTTTTCAGGTGTCCAATAATCGAGTTGATAGTTGTAGCCGTTAAATCCATTACGTAACGGGCTTTGGGCTTCCCCATCTAGATAAATATCATAGCCTGCAGCTCCTGTTAATAATACCGATATGGAAAAGTTTTTATAGTCGGCTCCAAGGTTTAAAGAATAATTTATGGCTGGTTTGTCGCCGACACCAAATGTTTTTTGATCTTTAACATCAATAATATTATCTCCATTTAAATCTTCATAAACCACATCACCAGGCTGTAAACTTGTATTTCCATTACCATCTTGAATCGCATGTGTATCAATTTCATCTTGCGTTTGGAAAAGGCCCTTAGAAATATAACCTCTTCTTAGATTTGTATAGCCTCCAGTAGTCGTAAGGTTTTCTCTCATAAACGGATCTACTTGATATGTTTCGTCAATAAAAACAGCTTTTTCTCTTGACTTTGAAAAGTTTAATAAAGCGTTTATTTTCAAATTATCATTTAATTGTTTTTGATAATTTAATGAGAATTCAAACCCTTCATTCGAAAATTTATATAAGTTTTGGTCGGCCACAGCAACACCCAAAGTGTTTGGGACGCTGGAGTTGGCTCTAGCAATGACATTTTCTCTTTTTCTAAAGAAATAATCAAATGAAACTGTAAGTGATTTATTAAATAATGCAGCATCTAAACCGACGTCATAAGTCGTATTCGTTTCCCATGTAAGATCAGCATTTGCGAGTGCGGTATTATCAATTGTTGGAACTGCGGCATCACCAGGAATCCAGAAAAAATTATAATTAAAACCACTTAACCATTGGTATGCGGCAGTCCCATCATAACCAGCGGTTCCTAATGAGGCTCTTAGCTTGAAATCAGAAACGGTGTTTTTTAAGGGTTTAAAAAAGGCTTCTTCAGACAATCTCCAACCTAATGAAACGGATGGAAATGTTCCCCATTCTTTTCCAGGAGCAAAACGTGATGAACCATCATGTCTTAAGGTGGATTCAAAGAAATATTTTGATTTATAATCGTAACTCAATCGCCCAACAAAACCCATTCGATTTTCTCGATATTCACCACCATTAGCTCCTTGATTTTCCAAAGAACCAGCAAAGAGTTGATCGATTAGTGTCGATTGAAAATCTTGTCGTCTTCCGCTAAAATTTTCTCCTTGTGCTTTTTGAACTTCCATTAGTGCTAATGCTGAAATGCTATGATTCCCAAAAGTTTGTTCGTAATTTATAGACTCTTGCAACACGTATTGATTGCTATAGCTTGTGCCTTCTTCAAGAACGGTTTCGCTAAAGGAACCTTCAGGAGTTGCACGAAAAGCATCATAATTACCTGTTTGTCTGTTTAAAGTATATAGATTGTAGGTTTTCCCCCAGTCCTTACTAAATGATGTGTCATAAATAAGAGAGGCATAAGTTTTTAAGCTTAATCCTGGGATTTGATTGATATCCCATTTTAAGGATATTTTGGCATCAAAATTATTATTTCGTCTGCGGTAATAACCTGCATTAAAGTCTTTTATCCCTTCAGCAATATGATTTGGACTCACGCTTGGTTTGGCAGGCGTCCCGTCAGGATAGTAAGCTAAATCTGTTGGAAGTGCTCTACTTAATTCTCTGAAAATATCATAGGCCGAATAGGCAGGAGCCTCATTTATTTTTCGACGGGCTCCCATATTAAATGTTAATTTTAAATTGTCATAAATCTTTGCGTCAATGTTTGATCGTAAATTATACTGCTGGTACGAAAGCACGTCTGCATTATAATTGGATCCTTGATCTAGATACCCCGCAGATACAAAGTAATTGATCTTTTCCGTGCCTCCTGTCAGGTTTAAATTATGACGTTGTTGAACCCCCCAGTCTTTTATAACCATGCTTTTCCAATCGGTATTTGAATAATTTACGGGATCTGCTCCAGATTGAAATAACGCTATTTCATCCTCTGTATAAAAAGGAGTTTGATTGGAATTTCTTAAGCCTTCATTTAATACTTCTCCGTATTGTGCAGAAGTTAAAAAATCAGGATAGGACGTCAGTGAGGTGTAAGTAAATTGATTGCTATACGTTAGTTCGGGTTTTCCAACCTTTCCTTTTTTAGTTGTAATTAAAACAACACCATTTCCTCCTTGGACTCCATAAATAGCTGCAGCTGCTGCATCTTTTAAGACTGAAATACTTTCGATTTCATTCGCATCTAACTGGTTGATGTCTCCAGGAGCACCATCAACAATGACTAAAGCACTACCAAAATTTCTTACTTCAAAAGATGAATTACTAAACCCTGGTTCGCCCGAGGTTTGTCTTACGAATAAACCAGAAGCCAATCCTTCTAAACCATTACTCACAGAAGCAACCGGTAATTTTTTTAAGGTTTCCTCATCAACCGTTGAGATGGCCGAGATTAACTTTCTTTTTGATTTTGTACCATACCCAACAATGACCACTTCTTCCAAAGCGCTTGTATCTTCAATTAAAGTAATTGAAAATTTTAGGACGTCTTTTATTTCAAACTCTTGAGCTAAAAATCCGACGTATGAAACAACGAGCACATCGCCTTTAGTGGCCTCAATCGTAAAATTGCCGTCAAAACCTGTTGAGGTTCCTCTTGCGTCCCCTTTAACAAGGATATTGACGCCAGGCAGTGGTTGTTCTGTTTCATCAGATACATATCCGGAAACCGAAACTTGAGCAAAACTTAGACTCATGCAAAATATAAATGCGAAAGTTAGTAGCCTTTTTCTCTTAAAATTTACTGAACAATTTTTGACTATTGTTTTCATAATAATTAGTTAGTTAACTTAAATGATTGACTCTTTTAGTTCTGTTGAAACTAAAAGAGCCCCTGACTAAATTAAAGTCAAGGACTTAGTAATTAATTGAATTGCATGCGTTAGTGTTTGATCAATTTTTTAGTTGTTGACCCTAAATCAGTACTGATTTTAGTAATATAAATACCAGAAGTTAAGTTCGAAGCATCAATCGCAGTTGATAAAGTGTTAGGCCTTAAGGAAATCACTTTTTTACCTAGGATGTCAAATACAGTTACAGAACTAATACGTCCTTTAGTTGAAGACACATTCCAAGTGTTATTTGTTGGGTTTGGAGACACAGAGACCCCTTCCATTTTAAAATCTTCAACTCCAAGTGAAGCAAACGCTCCAAACACCAAATCATCTACTTGAAAGATATTAAGATTCGGATCTACTGCAGCATCAAAATCTGTTTGAATATCAAAAAACAAAGCTATTTTGGTGTTGTTCGTAGAGTTAAAAGCTGAAAAATCGAATGTAAGTGTTTGCCATACATTTTCAGTCGTATAATTCGCAGTAACAGCGTGCTCATCACCGCCACTTTCTATTTTTATTGTAAGTGTTGAGGTTCTTGGTCCTTTTACTTTTACGGATAATCCCCTGTCACTTGTAGATAAATCGATACCATCTGCGTTCACAATTTTAATTTGTGACCACCAATTATTATTAACTCCTGTTAATTCACCAACGTTAGTGCTTGTGTTAATGCCATCGGTTACTGTATTTGTAGCATTCTCATTAAAGGTTAGGTTTTCTTCTTCAATTGTAGTGGGCGTATCAAAATCAAAATTAAAATTTGTAAGAGGCGTTGGAGCAGGGGGAGCTTCAGTTGTCACTAAGGTAAGGTTATCTAAGACGACTCCAGCGCCCCAAGTTATACCTCCAGTTCTAACAAGAGCGTAGTAGGTGGTACTTGCATCTAATTCAATCTTGCCATCTAATCCTTTACAATCTGTATCTAGCCAGGAACCCGAATATGTATTGAAATCTCCACAATCCCAAGTACTTAGAGCCAATAAATTTACGGCTCCAAAATCAGCTGTATTGTACTCAGACTCATCTACAGGAGTAGTCGTTCCTACATACAATTCAAACCAATGATCCGAAAGACCATTTGTGATAACTTCAGCATCAAACTGATACCATCCAGATTCAGCAACAGTAAATGATTTGTAAATTGCAACATGACCTTCTGCCCCCCAACCAGCTTCATTAATATCATCAAATGTAACGACACCATCAGCAATGATTGCTGTTGCATTGTTATTTGTGTTTTGTTGGATAACCGTCCAAGCTGCTGGAGTATCAAAAGTTCCGTTTGTGAATACATTTTGAGCCAACCCTAAAAAGGCAGTCGAAACGAAAAAACATAATAAAGTAATTGTTTTCATAAAAAGTTATTTTAGTTAGTATAAATGCATCAAAATTTTTGAGTGTTGACGGTCAAAACACAAAAATGTGATGTTTACAAATATTATGAACAACAGTCGTTATGCCTAAAAAAAAACATCTACAAAACTCCAAAAAAGTACGGGTAAGACACTACAAAACCTCTACAATGAAAATATAGACATCTATTTTTCAGTATTTTAATAAATTTAAAACCTTATTGTGTTAAAAAGATTGGATGTAATTAACTAAACTAAAGTCTTTAGGTAAGTCTAGTTTTTTGCGCAATCGCCAACGCCCTTGTTCTACGCTTTTGATGGAGATGGTTAATAAGGAAGCAATCTCTTTTGAGGAAAGATTTAGCTTAAGGTAGGCGCATAATTTCTTTTCGATGGACGATAAATCAGGATGTTTTTCTCTTAGCTTATCAAAAAAGTCTGCATGTGCATTTCTAAAATGAAGCTCAAATGTAAGCCAATCGTCTTTATCAACAAGATGACTATTAATTTTTTTAATCACCTTTTTTATTGGCGGATGTAATGAGCTGTTTAGAACGTCTTTATCAATTTCCTTAATGTCCTCTATTAAGTTGGTAAGTAGCTCGTTCTTTTTTATGTTGTTTAGTGTCGAAGACGCTAATTCTGTATTTTTCTTTTTAATTTCTAAACTTAAATTTTCCTCCCTCAAAATAAGGAACTTTTGTTCGGCCTCAAGTCTATCAAATTTAAATTTTTCTTCTTGGGTTCGCAACTTTTCTTCTTCTTCTAATTTTAAAACAGCTATTTGTTTTTCACTTTTTATTTTAAAATAGCTCCGATAAAGAAAATTTAATAATAGGAATAACAGCCCGTAAAAAACGTATGCCACATTTGTTGCATACCATGGAGATTTGATATAAAACTCTAATTTAATCACTTCCGATATCGTGTCATTGGTGCCTCCAGATCGCAATTCTAAAACATAGTTTCCAGCAGACAGCCCTGGGAAATTCAATTCTGAAATATAATCCCAGCTTGACCACTCATTATTTAAGCCGTTTAATCTGTATTGAATTTTATAAGAATTAGCCAAAGGTGTTTTTGGCAACGCGACACCAATTTTGATAAAAGAATTGTTGTGCGGAACTTTTAATATTTTATTGCCACTAATGGGGGCTATAATCGTGTCTGTTTTACTAATCAGTTGAACAGACCGAATGGATGGAGGCTTCTTTTTTGAGTTTAGATCGAGCTGATTAATATTATGGAAAATGATGCCGTTATTAATTCCAATTCCAAAAATTGAATCATTAATCTTTTCGAACTTGTTGAAATCATTGAGGTGTTTGTTTCGTACAGAGTAAAACGGATTACGAACATTATTGAATTGATTTCGATCTCTTAGAACATAGCCCAAATATTTTGGTGTTGAGTACCAAAAGACATTTTCGTGTTGAACAATACTATTAATTCCTTTTATGTTTTTAAATAACTCACTTGTATATTTTTGGGGCACAAAAGAATCATCAATGGGATCATAGTTAAAAAATCCGTTTGGGTTATAAAACACCAAATCGCCGTCTATTTTACATAGATAGGCGTATGTTTCAACATGCTTGATATTGACCCCATAAAACTCAAATCCTTTTAGATGCATGCCATCATCAGATAGGCTTAGTCGATAATAGCCTTTTGCCGGGTGCGTCACCCACAGATGTCCATATTTGTCAAACTCCATAAAACGAGACGATTCACCATAGTCAGTCCATTTTTTTTGAAATACCCAATCGCCATTAATGCGCTTATAAACACCAATCCCAGAGTAAAACCCCACATACAGGATATCGTCTATTTTTGGATGCTTTCTAAAGACCCAAGCGCCCCCTTCTTTATGAATGGATCTTAATTTTTTATTTTCTAAGATTGATATCCCTTGGTGGGAACCCACCAATACCTGGTTATCAATTTCTTCTATTTCCCATATTTGTCCAATACTTTCATTTATAATCTGAGCTTTAGAATTAGGGATTGAGATGTTTTTTACAAAGAATCCTTGATTTGTTCCGAGGTACAGCAATTCGTCTTTTAAATAACTTGTATAAACTGTTCCAAAGTCACCTTTATTATCTAATAGGTAATTTGTATTACTATTAATTTGAATATAGCTTAACCCATTCTCCATCCCGAGCCATACATTGTTTTTCGAGTCTACATAAACTTTTCGAACCGTGTTATCTAGAAGGCCATTGCTTTTTTCTTTATGTAAAAGGGTTTCTCCTTCTGATGAAAGAACGTACACCCCTTTTCGGATTGTACCAATAATAAGTTTATCATTTTGAAATTCTTGAGCGTCACTGACCAAATACTTCTCTAAAACTCTGTTTATTTTCCAGTTCTTTTTTGTGAGGTTTTTTTCCTTCCATCCCCAAACCCCCTTGTTCTTAGTCACGATCAAAAGTGCATCCGAGTTTTTTACAAAGACATTTAATACATAAAAATCTTGCTTATCTGTCCCTTCAATTAAGACAAGTTCCGTCCCTTTTATTTCAAAGAGCCCTCTTCCGGAATCTTGGATAAATGCACGTTTTTTAGATGAAAATATTAAGTTAAATCCTTTTACCGCAGGGATTGAATCTAAAGTGTTTGTGATTGGATTATAAACAACTATTTCCTGAAATGTTTGAAATAAAATGTTACCATTAATTTCTTTAATACTTGAGAAAATAGGTAATAACGGTGCTTCTTGGCTTGGTTGTTTAAAAAATAAACTAGTGTACTCTAAAGTTCCTTTCTCATTTTTAGACCAATACCCAAATCCACCATGGCCAGAAGTGTATATATGCTGATCATCTATGTGTAGTACAGAACGTAAGTCAGATTCAAAACTATATTTATAATTCTTCCATCGCACGCCGTCGTATTCTAACAAGCCCGCAGGCGTTGCGTAATACATGACCCCATCTTTGCCTTGAGAAATGTCAAAAACCGTTAAGTCATTATTGATGGCTTCCTCCGTAAAGTTTTTAACAAAAGGAGTTCCTGGTATATTGAAAAATTGGGCATATAGGGGGGTACTAACAATGATAATTGCTAGTAAAACTAGACGTCTGATTGTGCTACTATAGTTTAATATCAATATAACTAATTAACTTTTGTTTGCAATAATCGAAAAGCTATAGTGGATTTGAGATAATCAAATATACAAATTATCCCAAAGCCGTATTTGTTAATCTTTATGAATTTGTAGAACGGTCAATTTGGTTTAAAAGTAAATTTATTGAAATTGATTCTTCTTGTCTATAATAAATACAATTTTGAATCTGTATAGTTCCATGTTAAAAACGCTAAACTCGTACCCATTGGTACAAGTTTAGCGTTTTTTAACTCACTATAATTAACGAGCTATTATATCGATATGATATGTTTAGTTCAGCAATCTTTAATTATCTGAAGTGTCCATTTGATCATCAGTTGCAGCCGTTTCAGGAACATACTTTTCTATTGATTTAAAGATGAAATTAAATTCTGGATAGTGCATGCTACCATATTCTGTTGATGAGTTTTCATCCAAATGATCTTGGTACTCGTAATCATATCTAAACGTCCCTGAAAACTCTATGATATCTCCAACTTCTATTTCCGCCAATTTATTAAATAGCTTGGAGCCTACTGGAAACATATCGGAAATGTAACTTGTTCCGAGCTTGATACTATTTGTGCCTAGCAATCGAACACTAATATAGGCTTTCCCTTGATTGTCCGTAGAAGTGTTCATGTCACTTAACTCGCCTTTCCAATTGGATACATTTCGATTGTTGAATAATGTCTTTAGAGCATTCTTTCGTTCTTTTCTAAGGGCGGTCTTTTTAAGGGGATTTTCTGTATTCTCATACATCACCTTCACAGAATCTATTAGTGCGGTTAGGTTTTGTTGGTCTTTTTTTAAAGTGATGCTCTGTTCAAGGTTTTCTTCTGAAGTCGATTCCGAGTCATCTCCACATGCGACGTAATAAAATATGACTAAGACGAGTACTAAAAATATATTTTTCATGTTTTCATGGTTAATTGTTTCTACAAATTTAAATTATATTTCCAATGTTTAATTTATTAACCTAATAATGCGACTATAATAATTTGCATTTATTTGTTCTTTCAATTGATTTAATTTATTAAGGTCGAAAATGGCCTGACCCAAATTTTATATGTTTTTTGAACTAGGCTAATATTCTTTTCTTATCAGTTAAATTTAGTTTACTTTTGTTTAAAATTATATTATTCTACATATGCTACTAGTTTTTTTTACAATCATATTTCAATTATTTTTTTTAAATAGTGTACAGGATTTTAAAATACTTAGCAGTCCCTCTGTCCATGGAGAAACCCTTGTCATTCTTAGAAATGATTCTATTTTTACTTTAGATCCTGTTACCTTAAAAACACTTTCGGCAATTAAACTTGATACACTTTTAACTTCAGTCGACCGTTATCATGCGATTTCAAGTCCATCAAAATTGTTTCTACTCGCTAATGGATCTGGTGAAATTCGCACCATAGATGGTGCCCAAAATCATCGAATTGATCATTCAAACATGATTAATTTTCAAATTAATGCCGCGGTTTTTAAACATCGAGATACCCTCTTTAAGTTTGGAGGATACGGATATTGGAGTGCCTCAAGAAATATGACTTTTTGGGATCAAACCACTAAAGAGTGGGAGTTGTATTCCATTTCTAGTGAATCTGAGCTGCCACCACCAAGTTTTGACTATACTTCCTTCTATTCCGATAATAAGTTTAGAATATTGAGCGGAAAAATTCTGGATTCTATAAATCCGACCAATGATATGCGAATATCTATGCCTTATACGTTTGACTTTAACTCAAAAAGTTGGCAGAAGACCACTACTGGAAACGACTATTATTTTGGCTTTGAGTATAGCTCTGACACTATCTCATTATTGCTCCAAGAGGATCAAATTATTGTTTTTGATTGGAAAAACAATCTTAAAAAAATTTATAATTCTAATTTAGTTGATGAAGTCGACCTGTCTCAAGGAATTGCTGTAATTAATCAAACAGTCTTTTTTATGAAAAGAAACACAAGTGATAGAACCTTACATCAAGTTGCACTAAAAGATTTTTTAGGGACTCAGGTAGAATCGAATACAATTTATAAGTCTAAAATTAGCGATTCATATTCACTCATTCTGTTTGGTCTTTTTTTAGTCGGTACCATTGGGTTGATTTTATTTTTTAAACGAAAAAAAGTGATTAGAATCAAGTCGAACTATTTACATTATAACAATCGGTTGCTTCAAATCCCTGAGTCAACTCTCGGAGTCCTTGTTTTTATCGCTAATAACCCCACCTTTAAAACAAATGACCTTTATGACCTTTTGTATAATCCTTCTTTGCACCCAAATCATGTGTATAAAGTTATTAGCTATGAGTTGAAAAAAATTGAAGATTTACTTAAAATAATTACAGGGACAAATGCACCTGTTTTTGTGAAAAGTAAATTCAATAAAGACCGTCGAATCACAATTATTTCTCTGCAACTAAAGGATTATCCTCTTCAGGCTAATGTAACATAACGCATCACTGATTTACTGTTTTATAAATTTAAGCGTGTCTGTGTTTTCGTTTTCTGAGATTTCAATAAAATAAATTCCAGATGGAAGCGCTTCTACATTAATCTGATTTACCATTTTCGCTTCCAGCATCTTTTGCCCAGTCACCGTGAAAACGATAACTTCAAACTGTGATGAATTTCCTAGAATGTTCAGCACAGACTGTGTTGGATTTGGATAAATCACCGGGGTTGTAAACACGACATCAGAGATGCTTAGCGGCACGGTATTGTGAGCATCCGGACTCCCATATAGGTTGTTACAATTCCAACTTTGTGGAAGGCTGTTATCAAGCTCTGGATCTGTCAGCTCGAGCGTGTATCCGGTGTCATTTGGACAGTCGGTCCATGGGGTTTCGGAGGTGTAAACGACCTGATCTTGAAGAATATTAGCCGCATCAAATAAACGGACACTATCTCCACCAGACCCTAGTCCAAATCCTAAATCGCCAATATAGTTTGTGATTTGAGGGAATACAGCCGTAAAATCTACAGCTTCTTTTACAACCACAATAAAGCCTTCTGCATCTATTGAAGTGCCGTTTGGAATCGTATAGACATGAGAATTGTCACTATCTTTTAGAAGCCACAAGGAGATGTCTACGGCATAGGGGTTTGGATTGTGTAATTCAATCCAATCATCTGCGTTGAAATCAGGTCCTGAGTTATAATTAATTTCATTAATAACTAAGAGTTTTTCGTTCTCTACTGTTGAGAAATTTGGAGTGATTTCAAAACTAGTTGTTAAGTTTACGTTTATGGTGGCGTTTGTAGCACTACTACCACCACTCCAGTGTGAAAACTCAAAACCTGCTTCTGGAATCGCTGTCAGCTGAATGGGCACCGATTCGAAGTAGTCACCCGTCCAAGTGCTTTCTTGTATTTTCAGGTTTTGATTCACCTCTACAAAGCCTTCAGAAGTATCATTATTTGTAATAGTTAAGGGATGGTATGCTGGCAAATTGAAGTTCGATTTAAGGTGCTCTTTAGCAATCGCTGGTCTTTCGTTTGCAAATGTTTTCATCAGGTCAACGTAATATCCAACCCATTGATTTATTTCACTAAATCTATCGCCAATATTCACTCCAATACCCGTAAGTGTAGGGTCTGAACGCCAACGCAGATAATGGTCAATAACTTCTGGTTGAATGGATTGATAGACCTGGTCAATATGTGTATTTAAAGCACTAGAAAGGAATCGTGTATTCAATTCGTCTGCATAGCGGTTTATAAATTGGTTTCTAAATCCAATATTTGTGACTAATTTTCTAAATAACAAGGTGGACCATGCAGGGTTTGGCCAACTAGGTCCATTCGCATCTAATGCGAAACTCAAGGTGTCATGATTATAATTCTGCTCATTAAAAAATGACGCAAATCCAAAATCGGTATCATATAAAATCCAACGCCACTTCCCTTCTGGATGATTCCAGAATTTTATGTTGTTTCCAGGCCAATCAGAATTGCTTATAAAAACATTCGTCGCTTGGTAGAGCGCATAATTGGTTAGGTCAATTCGGTCACTAACATATTTAAAATTAGCATCTACACTCAAATCAACAGAACTGATATACCCGATCAACTCATTGTAATCGGTATTATCCCCTTCTACAATTTCTGCATTTTTTGTTAGGATGGTAATGTCATCAGCATCAATGTTGTGCTTTGCGGCTAACATATGTTCGTTGTTTTTTTCACGCATATTATACATGCCCCAATAGTCTCCATTAATATAAGTTGCCACCGAATTATGTTCTTGAAAGTCAATTCCAGACCCACGCATTAAGCTGGTTACCATGATGTCTTTCATTGAAGATCGCATCCAGTCTTGCCCCGAATTCCTTAAAATAACCGATTGAAAATCGTCATAATTTAGTTTATCAAAAAAGGGATGGTCAAATTTCGAATCGCCATATTGACCTCTGGCAAATAATGAGAGCGATCGTTGCCCATTTTGACCTCGACTCCAACCGCCATATATTTTTATGCCTGCATCAAACTCCGCAGCGATCGAATTGGAGTTGCTTTCAAGAAAAGAAACATGTACTAGGCGCTCCCAATCTTCCCAAAAGTTAGCGCCAAAATATGGAACGTTATAGTCGTAACTTCCTTCCGGCCCATAGACATAGATACCAGTGTCATCGTTGAATAAGTTTTCTGGATCTGTCGTTAAAAACACAGTATCTAATTGCTTGCTAGACTCAAAAACATAGGTTTTGCTATAACAAGGAGAAGGAAGGTAATTGTCTTGAAAAATACGTGCGCGTACCACCGTATTTTCACTTATTTGTATGGGCCATACATGAAGTGGACTTGCTTCCGTTGGAATGGTTGCATCGGTTGTATATCGAATGGATTGCCCACTTAAATTTCCAGAAAGGGTTAGATTTGTTTGCCCACTTAAAAATCCGCCATCTTTCGAAAAAATTACGCTAGAACCAATGGCCCCTAAAAAATCATTACTAGAGTTTACAAAACCAGGGGTCATTTCGGTATAGCTAACCAAGTTCCCATTGGTTACCGATACGCCATAGGAAGTGTTTGGTGGTAAGTTTTCAATGACGAGCTGATCTACCAGTGTGCCTGTTGCATCACTTAAAGTAAGGGTTTCGGAGTTAGAGGCTATTTTAAAATTTGTGTGAAGGTTGCCACTGGTAAGCCCTAAGATTTCTGGCGGGCTAACACCAGAGCTGTTAGGCGTTGAAAAAATGGCTGATAAAAAAGGAATGATCGTAAAATCGGAAGAGCCTGCGCTAATGTTATGACCTTGGATTGTTAAAATGTTTTCGCCAGCGTTTAATAAGCTTTCAGGGTTTGAAATTAAAAAACGCTCGGGGGTACCTCCGGAATACATTAACGCTTCATGATCTTGGATTGTAGGTGAGTTATAGGGAGGAGGGACTCCATTAATGTTGGCTCTAGCAACTTCAGTCCCATTGATATATGCCACAAAAGCATCGTCATAATCCATGTCAAGAATTAAAGATGTTAGAGTGCTCAAATCGGAAACATTAAAAGAAACTCTTAAATAGACGGATTGTGTTCCGTTAGGCAGTTCTGTTGCATCATCTCCATCGGCATATCCAAATCCAGAATTGCCTTGCGACCATCCTGAATCATCAAAACTAGCGATTTTCCAATTCGGGTCTGGTTCAGAATTTGGAGTTAAATATTTAAAGGAATCGCCTTGATTTACCAAAGTCGTCGCAAAAGACACCTCAGATCGGTTTTTTGAAGATGCCCACACGAGCAGATATTGATCTGGACTAAGGGTCATATTTGGAAAAACCCATTTTGTAAGACCTAGTACATCATCAGATAAAGACCAGCCATTAATCGATACGTTTTGGGAGCCAAAATTATGTAATTCAATCCAATCTGGAGAGTCTCCATCCTCATCAATATAAAGTGAATTCGATGAAGTTACCTCGTTTATTCTAACGGTTTGTGCAGATGCTGTTGATATCAAAACAACAATTAGTATTGATGTGGTTAAAAGCCTAGTAATCATTACATGTGTAAGTTAAATGTTATTAATAGTTGTCATTTTCTTAAATCAAAACTATAAACATAGTAGAGTTAAAAAGATCAAGGTTACTGAATTTAAAATCCTTTAGTTTTAAGTTTCCAAATCTCAAAGATAGCTATTAACCTTTTTAAAAACAAGTAACACAATCCGATGACAATCGATTCAAATTAGAATAGCTTGTAATTTGAAAATGAGGGTTTTTGCCCCTCTTTTGTAATCCTTAATTGTATGGGTTTTCAAATTTTAACTATAAATTTCAATTCATTGAATCGTTTGTTGCGTCAAACTACCGTTTATTACATCAAATCGCCGTTTGTTACATAGTGCTAGTGTTTCAATCTAATCAGACTTTTATTTGTCTTTCATATTAAAAGTGTAAATACATTTTTAATCTTTCCACACAACTTAAATCTCCAATTTAGTATGAAATTTTTTTCAATGATCTTGTTTTTTGTTGGAGGGCTTGTAATTGCTCAACCTCAACAATTGCCAGAGGATTCTGTTAATGCGATCAATAGAGCACTTATTTTAAAATTCGGATTGAATTTAGTTGATAGTACAGGGGACAAGTCTCCCTTTAATATATTTAGTGACTTTGATGAAAAGGCCTTTTCTAACAATTTTAATATTGAACTAGAATATAGATTTTCTAAATTAGTTAGTTTTGCAGGAATATTGAATACCAATAAATGGAAAGCCAATAAAGGAAATATTGATGGTATAATGATCACTGAGGATTACAATTACTTATCGATCGACTTAGATTTGAAATATTATTATGGAGAGGCTCTTGGTTGGTCTGATCAGAACGACTGGTTGGAACTTTATCTACACGGTGGAGTGGGAATTGCCAAGCAGGCAGGAAATTCAGGAGCTTCTCTTAACTTTGGTCCAGGCGCAAACTTTTGGTTTTCAAATAAACTAGGACTTAATATAAACGGTACGGGTAAATGGTTGTTAAACCATGGAGACAACCTATATAGTTCTAATCATTTTCAATATTCTGTAGCTTTAATGTATAGGTTTGTCGAACACGACAACGATAATGATGGGGTCAGAAACAAGATTGATGAATGTCCAAATACCCCCGGAATTAAAGAAAATAATGGTTGCCCAGAAATCATACAAATAATCGAAGTAGATTCCGATGGTGATTTTGTATTCGATTCTGTAGACGACTGCCCGAAAATCAAAGGATCTGCAACTAATAATGGTTGTCCGTTACCGGACAGTGATAATGATGGAATTACCGATGCCGCAGATGAATGTCCAAACACTCCAGGAATTGAATCCAATAATGGCTGCCCTTATAAAACTTCAACTCCAAAGATGCCTATTGAAGACAGAAATACAGACTTGAATAGCTTGTCTAGGAAAATATTATTTGATTCGGGTAATTATAACTTTAGGCAAGAAGCTTACCCAGTTTTATTGGAAATGGTTCGAATTATAAAACAATTCCCAGACTCCGTTTTTAAAATTGAAGGCCACACCGACAGTGCAGGGTCTTATGAAACGAACAGACGTCTGTCTCAAACAAGGATAAATTCAGTCAGGAATTACTTAATTGACTGTGGAATTCCAGTTGAAAACATCATTACCGAAGCGTTTGGTGAAACGAGACCAATAGCGTCTAATCTCTTAAAAGAGGGAAGGGAATTAAACCGCCGTGTTGAGATTATTAGAATAGAATAAAACAATAAATAGGATTAACTAAACATTGAGGATGAGAAACTAAAATTAATTTTAATTCTTAATGTAGGATTAGTTAACAGTATTTTCATACGTTTAAATTTGGGTTTTTTTTGACTATTTGGAGACTTACGGCCATTAAAACCAACACACTCTCACGTTTCCGTTTATTACATCAGGTCGACGTTTATTACGTCAGATTGCCGTTTATTACTTAGCACTAGTATATTACTTGTATCCATCCTTTATTTGTCCTTAAACTAAAAATGAATTCACTTTTAAAAAAAGGAATACAGTATTAAACCCCAAATTTAACATGAAAAAACTTACACTACTTTTATTTTTTATTGGAGGCATCGCTTTTGCTCAAAATGACACAGAACCCTTAAATGAAAACAACAAAACACTTATTTTAAAATTAGGAATAAACGCTGTCGATAGTACAGGAGAAGAGTCTCCTTTAGATACGTTTAACTCAGATTTTGATCAAGTCGCTTTCTCAAATCCGTATATCATAGAATTAGAGTACCGATTTAGCAAATTGTTTAGCTTAGGATTAGCTGCAAGTGTTAACAAATGGAATAAGAATGAAGGAGTTATTGACGGAAAACTCCTCAACAAAGACGAAATCTACACAGCTGTTGATTTAGATTTAAAATACTATTTTGATGAATCTCTTAATTTTCTTGATCGTTATGAGTGGTTAGATCTTTATTTACATGGAGGTATTGGATATTTTAAAATCAAAGAAAGCGATGGCACTCTAAATTTTGGTCCAGGTGCTAATTTTTGGTTTAATGAAAGCGTAGGCTTAAACCTTAGTGGTACAGCAAAGTGGGCTTTAAATCATGGAGAGAGCCTGTATGACAGTAACCATTTTCAAGTTTCTGCTGGAATATTGTTCAGATTTAATGGCGCTGACGCTGACTTTGACGATGATGGCATTAAAGATTCCGATGACAAATGTCCAAAAGTATACGGTTTAGAGAGTCTTTATGGATGTCCAGAAGAAGTTGTAGTAGCTCCTAAAGATTCAGATGGAGACGGCATAATTGATGATCTTGATAAATGTCCAAATGTTAAAGGACCAAGAGCAAATAAAGGCTGCCCATTCCCAGATAGTGACAATGATGGTGTTTTAGATAAGGATGATAAATGTCCAAATGTTAAAGGACCAAGAGCAAATAAAGGCTGTCCATTTCCAGATAGTGACAATGATGGTATTTTAGATAAAGACGATAAATGTCCAAATGTTAAAGGAACTCTACAAAATAATGGCTGTCCATTTAAAGAGGTTAAAGTTGGAGATTTAAATTCAGATCTAAATATATTGGCTCATCAAATCCTTTTCGATAGTTCTAATCACACAATAAATCAACAAACGGACCCTATTTTGCGTCAAATAGTTCAAATAATGAAACAACATCCAAATGCTACTTTTAGACTTGAGGGGCATACAGACAGTATGGGAGCAGAAGAATTTAATTATCGTTTATCTAAAGATAGAGTGATGGCCGTTCGTGATTACTTAGTTGATAATGGAATTCCATCACAGAACCTTACTACTGAGTATTTCGGAGAATCAAACCCAGTTGCTTCAAACTCAACCAAAGAAGGTAGACACCAAAATAGACGAGTTGAGGTTATTAGAACAAAATAATTATTTTTGGACGTTTCTTCTCCCTCAAATTATCCTTAAAAAGGAAGAGGAGTGCGAGTCACACTAAAATAAAGATCCCAGCAGAAGTCTAAATAAGTCTTCTGCTGGTTTCTTTTTATTCTAAAAGTTCATTATTGACTTCCTGTTTAATTCCAATCGTTATGGCTTGTATAATTACTTCATGTAGATTTCTATTTTTTGAAATCGACACATTATTAAATATGGTATATGGCCTTTCATTTTTTTCGCCATTATCTTTTTTCTCTGAGGATTTAGCTTCAAAACCAGGGATTTTATTGTGTCTTACAGTATTTTTCACTGCTTTTATAATAGCTAATTGGTTGATGCCTCAAGCAATTCGATTTGCACACAGGTTTCAATTAGTTGATCATCCAAATTTTCGAAAAAAACATATTAAGTCTACTCCAATTTTAGGTGGTGTAAGTATTTTTATAAGCGTTGTTTTTGCTCTTATATTATCTAGCTTATATCTTTATAATTACCCAAATGTTGAGTTGGATTTTAAAATTGTTTTTGGACTTTGTAGTGCAGTCTCTTTAATGGTTTTTTTTGGATTGAAAGACGATATTTTAGCGGTAAGCCCCTTAGAGAAAATATTTTTTCAAATTATAACAGCTCTTTTTGTGATTGTAAGTTGTGGCGTTCGAATTGATAATTTTGCTGGTTTATTTGATGTTTATGAATTACCTATTTTTTTAAGCTACTCTTTTTCTGTATTTGTATTTGTCATTGTTGTAAACGCCTTCAATCTAATTGATGGAATTGATGGGCTTTCCGCTTCAATTGGTCTTTTATGTACCTTCTCTTTTGGTGTTTTTTTCTATTTGAATGAATTAGTAGCGCAATCAATTTTCATGTTTTGCTATACAGGTGCATTGACAGCCTTTTTAATATATAATTTTAAAAAACGGTTGTTTTTGGGAGATAATGGGTCTATGGGCTTAGGCGTTGTTATTGCTTTTGGTGTTTTCTCTATTATTAGTATTTCTAATGGTGCAAATCTAGTTCAAGGTTCAGGCTATTTTTTTAATAATACAAGTGTTATTGTTTTGGCTTTAATCAGTTATCCTTTACTCGACACGATTCGCGTTTTTTGTGTTCGATTAATTAAAGGTAATAGTCCTTTTAGTCCAGATAGAAATCATTTACACCACCATTTGTTAAACCTAAAACTCAGTCATTTTGAGAGTACATTACTTGTAGTTGTTTATACAATCTTGATCACAAGTATAGCTTTTGCTCTTAATTCATATAATATTACTCACCATTTTTTCATCATGCTTTTGTTGTCATCATTGATTTATATTATTTCATGGATTTCAAACAGAAAACAAATTTGAAGATTGATTTTATAATTCTAACAATTGTAAAAATGATTTTTCCGTTTATCACTTAAATTAAACCGTTCGTTACATCATTTCGCCGTTTATTACACACTTATAGGTAGGTGGTTTATTCTAAGTTAAATTGCACTCTAAATTATTAATTTTATTTATAACTATTATGAAAAGAAGTACCCCACTTTTATCAATAATTACTACTGCATTTTGTTTACCGCTTTTTGCACAAGTAAGTCTAGAAGTAGCCTCAGGTGGTGAAATGTATGTTTCTCCAACGGCTTATGTTTATGTTTCGAGTAGCGGCAATGTTAATATTAATGCTTCAGGAGCACTTATTATGGACTCTGTCTCTGACAATTATTCAGATCTTTATGTTGATGGCGCTTCTACTGGAGACGCCGAATATCGCCATCATACTGGTACGCTTACGAATACGGATCTTGTTTCACCACCAGTCAGTGGTCAAACATTTGCTTCATTTGCGATTAATAATGCAGGAAAAATTCCAAATGGAAGCATTACTCCTGCCAACTTAAAATATGGCCCTCTTGATAAAACAACTGGAGCTTATGTTGAATATGCAGCTACAGACGCCACGATTTTAGGTGCTGGTCAAGGCTACCGAGCTGGTTCTGTTTCTGTTCTTGATATTGATGGTACAACCCAAATAAGTCAAACATTGTCATACAATGGGGTTATTTCAACAGAAGATGTTACCATCCCGATTACTTATTCCGCTGGCTTGCCATATAAGGAAAGTAATTTAATTGGAAATCCTTTTACAACGCATGTCTTGTCTAGCGCATTGGTAGCTCCAATGGTTGGTAATGCAGCTATTAACCAAAGTTATGCAGCTATATATGGATGGCAAGGCTCAGCCGGTATACGTCCAGATACTTGGGAAATATACAACAGTATGGATACACGATTACTTACACCTGGACAAGGGTTTATAGTGATTGCCACACCTGCTGGAGGAAGCCTCGTCTTCCCTTCTGCAGCAAGAGAAGTGAGTGAATTTGCTACACAAGATAATATTCTTACAGGTAGATCGTCAAATAGTGCACCATCTTCTTTTGAATTAAAATTAACTAAAGACTCTAAAGAATCTAAGTCTAAGCTTTATTTCATAGATTCACATGGAACTCGTGGATTAGACGTAACTTATGATGCTGGGTCTTTAGGGTCTAGTATTGGGACTCATCTTGTTGAAGACTCTGAAGGAATTAATTTTGCGATACAAGTCTTGTCTAAAGGTGATTTGACAGCCACTGATTATTCAATCCCTTTAGAAGTTAGTGTAGCTGCAGGACAGGAAGCAACTATTAGTATAGAAAGCTTAAACGTTCCTTTAGGTACTAAGTTTTATTTAGAGGACACGGCGTTAAATACACATACACTCTTGACTTCAGATAGCTATACATTCACACCTTCCTCTACCTTAAGTGGTATTGGACGTTTTTATCTACGTACCACATCAAGTACATTCTCAAATGATTCAACAGCACTAAACTCTGTTGAAATTTTGTCACTAGCATCTTCAAAACAATTAGTGATTCGTGGTCAATTGGTAAACGATTCGGTATTAAAATTATACGATTTAAGAGGACGTGTGATTGATTCTTATGAATTAGTTGCTTCTCAGACAAATCATTTAATTGACGTCTCTAATATCAGTTCTGGTGTATATATAGTAAACCTGAACAACAAAAACCAATCCAAAACGACTAAGCTAGTTATCAATTAAATCATCCATTTAGAATATACTAGAATCTTAATATATATAAATAGAGAATTAACCCAAATGCCATGAACAAAAAAAATAATTTTAAAATATCCCAAAACCAAATATCACGCAAAGAAGCCCTCTCAAAAATGGGTAAATATGCATCATTAACAGCCTTAGGAACATTTTTGGTTTTAAACCCATTACATTCTCAAGTTGTCTCTATACCACCACCACCACCAGAGTCAGACGAGGATATTTTCGATTAATTTGATAGTTTTTCAAATTTTACTTAAAATGTATTTCACTAAACTTTAGTGAAATACATTTTTTTTATTTCAAAAGAGGGATAGTGAGTTTTACAACAGTACCATTATCGGTTTTTATTTCAAATCCGATAGGGATTTTATAGAGTTTAGAGGTTGCTTCGACAACGTCCTGTGTAATTTTAAGGCCGTATGAACTCTTAGAGAATAGTTTTTCGGTATCGATTCCTACTCCATTATCTCTTACTGAAATCACTAAACTATTGCCTTCTATATGTTGTTTTAAAGTAATCATTCCTTTAGTCTCAACATCCTTAAAGGCATGGTTAACGGAGTTCTCTAAAAATGGTTCTATGATCCCTGGAGGAATTTTCCATTCTTTTATTCTTGAGTCGTTAAGAGCTTCAAATTTAAAATCAAATTTATCTGAAAAACGTAAAAACTCAAGGTACATGTAATGTTCACAGATTTTATACTCAGACTCATATGACACTAAATTTTTATTCAAATTGTCAAGTGTTAACCGTAACAAGTTCGCCATTTTTGTGAGTGTCAACGATGCGTTTTCAAGATCCTCTTTTGCTATAAAATAATTTATTACCGACAATACATTAAATGTAAAGTGTGGTTTAAACTTTGATCTTAAAACATCTACCTTTAACTTTTCGTTTTTGTATTCTAAAAAATTCCTTTCATTTATACTTTGAAAGTAAAAAAATATAAAAATTGTAAAAACCAGAAAAAACCCAATACCAGCTGAGGTTATCGTTTTTTGATATTTGACTTCATCCAGTACTTGTTTCTGTTCTAGTTTGTCAGCTTTCTTTTGTGTTTTTATTTCTAGCTTTGAAACGCTTTTTACGAAATTTAAATACTCTTTAATTACAACCAATTGTTCTTCATGTTGATTTTGCACATAATTATTTAATTTAGTATTATAAGACTTAAAACCATTAATGTCTCTATTTTTTAATTTAATATTAATGATCGCTTCGAGGCACTCATTTATTTGATAAGATTTTTTTTCTTTTTCGAAATAATTCAATGCTTTGAGATACAGTTCTTCAGCTTTGTTGTAGCTTCCATCAAATGCAAATCGCTCTCCCATATTGAAATATAAGATATGCTCATCAAAACTATTTCTATTTTTAAAGTTCCCTAAAACTAAAGGGAATAAGCTGTCTACCTTAGCGTGTTTGAAGTTGTTTTTATAAGCGATCAAAAGTTCGTGCTGATTGTTGTTTTTTTTTGCATAAAACAACTCTTTTTCATGGTTTTTTTTTGATCGATACCATCTTGCCAATATCGAATTTTTTTCACGTTGTGGCCTGTTGTATAGATCTAAATAATGAAAAAGACTATCATTCTGAGTTTTTTCTAAATAATTTAATCGGTGTTCATTGTGCAATACAAGTTCTCGAGTGTTTAAAGGAATAGATTTCAAAATCTGAAAATACTGTTCAAAATAATATTTACTAAGTCCCAAAGAGGCTTTGGATATATTATACTGAGACAAATAATATCTACCTAAATTTAGATAGCAAAGGAGTAAAAGCTTAGGGTGCTTTTTCAAATAATCATAATCTTCTCTTAGCAGATCTCCAAGTATTGTGGTAGCGAGAGAAACATCAATATGTCCTTTGTTTTTTTCTATCTGTTGGAATGTCAATTCTGCATATAGCGAGTCTTCTTTTAAGGACCAAGCCTCTTTTCTAAGGTTATAATAAGTAGTGTCAGAGATTTTTATTTTTGGATCAATGTTGATCGCGTTTATTTTTTCAATCAACTTTTCTTTTAGAATAGTTTGTTGAGCATTTATTTGATTTACAGAGACACTCATAATAAAAATATAAATTGCTACCCAATATGTTTTAGTAAGTTTAGAATTGTTTTTTCTTTTATTTTTCATCTTTTAAAATTACTTAAATACTTTAAAATCACAAAGGAATAGATCAATTTATAGTGATTAATTATAGTTTTTTTTGTGTTTTTTCCTTATGTTTGTATAAGCCACGTTCTAATTATTCATATGACCGTTTGAGACCCAAAGCTACATTATATTTAAACTAAATGTCTAAAATCAGCACCATACTCGTCGATGACGAAAAAAAAAACAATGAATTATTGTCTATTTATTTAGACAAACATTGCCCAGTTATTGAGGTCGTTGCTATATCAAGAACTGTAAGCGATGCAATTGTAAAAATAAATAAACTTCAACCAAAGCTTATTTTTTTGGATATTGTAATGGGTAAAGGCACTGGTTTTGATGTTCTTGAGGGAATCAAATATGATGATTATATGGTTGTTTTTATAACCGCTTTTCAAGAGTATGCACTAACGGCGTTCAAGTTTAATGCAATCGATTTTCTTCTAAAACCGATAGATTCAAAAGATCTTATAATAACTGTTAAGAAAATTGAAGACAGCCTTAGTAATGAGTACTTTACGACATCAACCCAGATTGAATCTGCTAAAACTTCAATTGCTGCTAAAACTTCAGATTATAATTTTATAGCAATTCCATCTACTAAAAAAATTGATTTTATAAAGATAGATGAAATATTATATTTCGAATCCGATGGAAGGTATACTATTATTCATCTCTTAGATAAAACAACTTTTTTTGTTTCTAAAAACATTGGGGAGTACGATAAAATATTAGCCCCCAAGTATTTTTTTAGAATTCATAAAAAATACTTAATCAACTTGAAATACATTGTCAACATCAATAATTCTGATGGAAGTAGTTGTGAACTTATAGGGAGTCTTATGTTACCAGTTGCCAAGCGACGAAAGGAAAGTTTAGTATCTTTCTTGAATATTAAATAATTCAACGTTATTAATGTTAGATTTAATTCATTTTTTCTAGTTAAACTCTTCGTTTTCTAAGAATACTTTATATCCTGACCTGATTCAAATTATAATTTGCTCAAACTTTAATTTTTTAACTATCTTAGGCCTTTACTTATTTCTATGAGACTAGTTCAGTATATTATAGTTTTATTTACAGTGTTTGTTGCTTTTTCTCAAGAGCACCCTCCACTAGTTGCTTATGATCCAGGAGTTTATGGGGCTGAAAACCAAAATTGGGATGTTTCACAAACATCAGACCAAACCATGTATTTTGCGAATAACTCTGGTTTATTAGAGTACGATGGCATGAATTGGAAACTCTATCCGGTCCATGATAATTCTATAGTTAGATCCGTAAAAGCAGTTGACCACCAAATTTATACCGGAAGTTATATGGACTTTGGTGTTTGGGAAAAAAATACAAAAAACGTTTTAGAATACACGTCATTAGTTCAGCAGTTAGACATTGAACTTATAGAAGACGAGCAATTTTGGAATATTATTAAATTAGATGATTGGTTGGTTTTTCAATCTACATTAAGAGTCTATTTCGTCAACCTTCTTACAAATAAAGTTTCCTTTATAGAATCGGAAAACTCCATTTCAAATATTTTTGAAGTTAATGGGATTCTATACTTTAATAAATCTAATAAAGGGATTTACAAGATCATTAATGGAGCTGTTGAGTTGGTGAGCGACGACCCCAAGTTTGCTTCTAGTAGCCTTGTCGGAGCGATTGAATTAAATGATCAGCTTCTTATCATGACTTCTACAAATGGATTCCATTTTTTAATTGATGGCAGGATTGTGCCTTGGGAAATTGACTCTCAGGTTGACTTAAGCTCACTCACGATATACAGTGTTACAAAATTAAAAGATAACAGTATTGTGATAGGAACCGTATCAAACGGACTTTATCATCTTACACCTGAAGGGCAACTTAAGTATGCACTTAACTTTAAAAAAGGATTAAGTAATAACACAGTTCTGACTATTTTTGAAGATTTTCAAAATAATCTATGGCTTGGGTTGGATATTGGGATTGGTCATGTAAATTTATCATCCCAGTTTACAGTTTTTAACGACACCAAAGGTGCCATTGGTACCGTATATACATCGGTTATATTTGAGGATTATTTGTACATAGGAACAAACCAAGGCTTATTTTATAAACGAAGAGATACCGATTCTGAATTCACTTTTGTTGAAGGAACAAATGGTCAAGTATGGAATCTTAAAGTGATTGACAATCAACTTTTTTGTGGACATCATCGAGGGACGTTGATAATTAAAAACCAAAAACTTGAATACGCGATTGAACAACCTCCTGGATCGTGGGACTTTAAGTTGTTAAAAGACAATCCAACTATTATTTTACAAGGTAATTACAATGGATTAAGTCTTTTAGAGAAAAAAGGAACTAAATGGCGTTTTAGAAATAAAATTCAAGGATTTGATATATCGAGTCGTTTTTATCACCAAATTGGTGATCGAATATTGGTGAATCATGAGCTAAGAGGATTATATGAGCTTTCCTTAAATCAAGACATGACCTCGGCATTAAAAGTTCGAAGTGTCACACCTTCTCCAAAAGGGAAAGGTTCTAATATTCTGAATTTCTCAAAAAATTATTACTATACCTCATCTGAAGGGGTTTTCAAATACGAACCAAAAAAACAAAGATTTGTAAAATCTGATCCATTTACTGACGTCCTAAAAGAGTTTTCAACGATGACAACCATTATGGACGTTAAAGATTCTGACGGTTTAAAGTGGAGTTATGCAGATGATAATATTTTAATTATAAGCACCGGAAGTGTTAGTAAAACGCCAATTATTGAAGTGATCCCGGTTGCATTGTCTAATTTTAAGAAAGTAGTTACTGGTTTTGAGAATTTAACGAAGATAAGCTCAGATGAGTATCTTTTGGGTTCAGCATATGGATACTATATACTAAACTCTAACACTCCTAAGCCAAACCATACTTATAATATTAAAATCAACTCTGTAGAGGCGAGTAAGATTAACGAAGACAAAACCCGTCTTGATGTAAATACCTCACCAAGTCTCGACTCTGATATTAACAATATTTACATAAACTATAGCATTCCTCATTACGACAATATTGTTTACAAAAAATATTCTTACAAATTAGAAGGTTGGTCTAATCATTGGTCTAACTGGTCCGCAGAATCTCAACATGTGTTTGAAAATCTCCCATACGGAACCTATCAATTTAAAGTAAAAGGGAAAATTGGGAATTCTGAAACATTAAACATGGCTTCGTATACCTTCGTGATCAATCGGCCCTGGACACTTTCCAATTTAGCTATTACCTTGTATATGGTTCTTTTAATTGTATTATGGATTATAATTCATAATATTTATAAAGCATATTACAGGAAAAAACAGCGAAACCTCCTTAAAAAATCTCAAGAAGATTTAGCGCTAAAAGAACTCGAAAGTTCTCAAAAATTAATGCAGTTAAAAAATGAAAAATTAAAACTTGATATTGAAAGTAAAAATCGTGAGTTGGCAGTTTCGACCATGAGTTTAATTAAAAAGAATGAATTTTTAAACAGTATTAAAAGCGAACTAAAGGAAAAACAGGGTACAACAGGTCAAGATCTTAAAAAGGTAATTAAAATCATTGATAAAAATTTAAATAACACAGATGATTGGAAGTTGTTTGAAGAAGCTTTTAACAATGCCGATAAAGATTTCCTGAAGCTCATTAAAGACAAACACCCAGTCCTTACTCCAAATGATCTTCGTCTATGTGCATACTTGCGTTTAAACTTATCCTCTAAAGAGATCGCGCCATTGCTAAATATCTCTCCAAGAAGTGTTGAAGTCAAGCGATATCGTTTGCGAAAAAAAATGGATTTACCTCACGAATCTAGTTTGACTAATTATATTTTAGAAATATAAAACACTACCTCTTCCTTTTTCACCCATACATTCACCCTACATTTAAGGTTATTTAGTATTTTTTCGTCTTTTGTGATGTTTTTGAATTCACATTTTTAACCTATTAAATTGCGATTTTATTAAATTTCAAGTCTTTTTTTGCTTTGTATAACATTTGTTTTGGTTATTTAAACAGAATTATCATTTTGTTGTATTATTTTTATAAAAAATCAAACAAATTAATTTTATGAAAAAAGCATCTTATTACGTACTGATTGCTTTTCTGTTTGTCGCATCTGCTTCAGCTCAGAATATCACAGTCAACGGAACTGTAACATCAAGCGGTGATGGTTTACCCCTTATAGGAGTAAATGTGAAGGTTCAAAACACCAACACAGGCGCGGTGTCTGACTTTGATGGAAACTTCTCCATCTCAAATGTAGTACCTGGAGCCGTTTTAGAATTCACCTATTTAGGATTCGAATCTAAAGAATTGCCAGCGCAATCCAAAATGAGCATTGCTCTTATTGAAGACAACGAATCTTTAGAAGAGATTGTTTTAATTGGATATGGCTCACAAAGAAAAAGTGATTTAACAGGATCTGTTTCAGTCGTAAGCGCTGAGACCCTCGAAAAATTAAAACCAATTGATGCCGCTCAAGCCTTACAAGGAACAACTGCAGGGGTCACCGTATCTTCAGCATCTGGTTCGCCAGGAAGTGGATTTAATATTTTAATTCGTGGGGTTAGTAGTAATGGGAACAATCAACCGTTATTAATTGTTGATGGCTATGAAGGAAATCTAAACAGTTTAAATCCAGATGACATTGAAACCTTAACAGTCCTAAAAGATGCACAAGCAGCGATTTATGGAATTAAGGGTGCAAATGGGGTGATTTTAGTGACTACCAAAAAAGGTAAGAAAAACTCAGCACCAACGCTGACTTACAGTACTTACTCAGGAACACAAGAAACTTCTAAGAAATTAAATTATTTAAATGCCTCTGAGTATGCAGCTTTAGTAAATGAGTCGTACGCAGCTGGGGGTCAATCCTTACCATATACAGACATTAGTGGTCTTGGTGAAGGAATGGACTGGCAAGATCAAATATTTGAAACGGCTTCAATGACCAACCATAATATTGGTTTATCAGGAGGTACGGAAAACGTTACTTATTACTTAGGAGCTTCCAATCTAAAACAAGACGGAATTATAGCGCCTGAAAAATCAAAATTTGAACGTAGCAATATAAAATTGAGCTTAGGCGTAGATGTTAATGATAATCTCAAAGTCTCTACAAATTTAAATTACTATGCAGTTGATAGAAAGACCATAAACGAAAACGGACTTGGATCTGTATTGTTTAATGCGCTTAACTATTCTCCATTATTTGAAATTGATCAAGAAGATGTAAATGGATTATTCGGAAATGAAATCATCAATCCATTGTCACAAGCTAGAGATACTTACAATTCCTATTTTGGAAATAGTATTGAAGGTAATTTTCAAATTGACTACAAGTTAATGGAAGGATTAACCGTCACTACTCGAATTGGATTTAAAACCTTTTCAGACAAAAGCAAATCCTTTGCTCCTATAGCAACCTATGGCGCTGGTAAAGTCTTTAATAATGACCGTAGTACTGTAAGTCAAAATAAAGTTCAAAACCATTCTTATACATGGGAAGCGTTTGCAGTCTATAAAAAATCATTTGCCGATGCACACAACTTTGCATTGACGGTTGGTCATAGTGCTCAAAAATTCTGGGGCGATGGATTATTCGCAACAGGTTTTGATGTGCCAAACAACTCTTGGGACTTTGCAGATATTGCATTAACCACAGGTACTAGTGAAGCGAAATCAAATGGGTCCTATATATATGACAATAGATTAACGTCTTTCTTTGGACGCTTTCAGTATGATTATAAAGGAAAGTATTTAATTTCGGGGATGGTACGTCGAGATGGATCTTCAGATTTTACAGCTGCTAATAGATTTGACCAATTTAATTCTGTCACAGCAGGTTGGAAAATTTCTGACGAATCATTTTTAAAAGATAACAGTGTCATTAATTTCTTGAAATTAAGAGGAAGTTATGGAACGCTTGGGAACAATGTCGGTGGTAATTTGTTTAGAGCTGCTTTAAGTGGAGAAGGTGTTTATGTCTTTGACAACGCATTAACCATAGGGGCTGCATTAGGACCGTTACCAAATGCAAATGCAACATGGGAAACCGCTGAGAAAACCGATATCGGTTTAGACATAAAGTTGTTTAACAGTAAAGTAGAAATAGTAGCTGATTATTTCTTAGAAGATCGGGAAGACCTTCTAATTGCTGGGCTGCCTGTTTCAGGGCTTTTAGGGACATCTGCACCAGGGTCAGGGTCGCCAACAGTCAATGCAGGAACGACTCGCTCGGAAGGAGCAGAGCTTTTAATAAGTTATAATGATAATATTTCGGACGATTTATCTTTTGGAATTAGTTATAACATTACCAAAGTAGAAGGAACCGTTACCGCCATTAATGGTGATGTTCCATTACAAGGCGGAAGCTTTGGAGTTGGACAACCAGCACCATCACGTATGGAAGTTGGACAGCCAATCGGGTATTTTTACGGACTTCAATCTAACGGCATTTTTCAATCACAAGCAGAAGTGGATGCACATCCGTCTCAAGTGGGCTTAGGAAACGCATCAGCACCTGGTGATATTCGATTTGTAGACACTAATAATGATGGCCAGATAGACAGCAATGATAGAACCTTTATTGGAAAACCCTTAGCAGACTATTATATGGGTTTCAATCTTTCTTTAAATTTTAAAGGCTTTGATTTTTCTGCATATACTTATGCAGAAGTTGGGAAAGACATGGTTCGAAACTATGAAAGAGACCAACCTAACGTGAATCGTTTGGATTTATACTTAGACCGTTGGACGGGTGCAGGAACAAGTAACTCTGTACCTAGAGCAACCACTGGAGCAACGAATAATAAATTGTTCTCTGACTTTTTTGTAGAAGATGCATCATTTATAAGAATTCAAAACATACAATTGGGGTATAGTCTACCAGCAGATGTTATCAGCGCCATTGGGATGTCTAAATTCAGAATCTATGCGTCTGTTAACAATGCCTTTACGTTTACAAACTATGAAGGTTTTGATCCTGCAGCAACGACAGGACAAGCGCTTGGAGGTGGTATTGATTATGGTTTTTATCCAGTATCAAGACAATATTTATTAGGACTTAATATCTCATTTTAAAAATAACACGATGAAAAATAACAAAAACATATTTTCAACAATTCTAGCATTCGCTTTTATTGCGACTGGAATTTACTCTTGTTCAGATAAATTTTTGGATGAGGTAGAAAGCTATAACATTGATTCAGAGGGTTACTTTAATTCTGAAGATGATTATTACATGGCACTTATTGGTGCTTATGACTTATTACAAGCCTCCTACGTAAATGTATTGTTAGGAGAAATTGCTTCTGATAACACTCTATGTGGTGGCGAAAGCGCCACGGATGTGATCGGTTTTCAACAAATTGATGACATGACACATACCCAAGTTAATAACAACTTAAGAGATGTCTGGAACTGGATGTTTGCAGGAGTGAATCGTGCAAATTATATCTTAGAATTTAAAGATAAAATAGAGTTCGAAGGAAAAGAAGTCATCTTAGGGGAAGCCTCTTTTTTAAGAGCTTATTATAATTTTGAATTACTAAAATGGTTTGGAGGGATTCCACTAAAAGTAGACCAACGTTTTGCACCAGGAGATGAATTGTCTATTCCAAGGTCAACACCTGCTGAAGTTTATGCACTTATCGAAAGTGATTTGAAATACGCGGTCAATAACTTAGAGTACGTAGCGCCTCAAACAGGTCGAGTGACCAAAGGTGCTGCCGAAGCGTTGCTTGGAAAAGCTTATTTGTATCAAAACAAATTTGCGGAAGCTGCCACCGTTTTAGACAACGTAATCAATAATGGTCCTTATGATCTTGCATTAGATTATGCAACTATTTTTGAGAATGACGGTGAAAACGGAGTAGAATCGGTGTTTGAAGTACAATACACGGATGCTGAAGGGGCTGGATTTGGCTGTCTTCAATGTAGCGAAGGAAACGTTGCGGTTGGTTTCAACTCCATCCGTAATCATACTGGACCTACCTATGATTCAGGCTATAGTTTCAATGTGCCAACACAAGCAACGGTAGAAGTTTTTGAAGAAGGCGATTCTCGAAAAGAAGCGTCAATTTTAGATATTAATGCTTGGGCAGTTTCAACTGGAGCAACTTTTGGAGAAGGATACGAACATACGGGTTATTACAACAGAAAGTATATTGCTCGTAAAGGAGATTTAAATACTGGAGATCAAAATTTAACCAATCCAAACAACTACCGATCCATTCGTTTTGCAGATGTATTGTTAATGGCTGCTGAAGCAAACAACAGAGGGAATGTTGACGATGCGAAAGCTCTCGCTTATTTAAACAGAGTTCGTGAACGAGCCTTTGGAGATTCAACGCATAATGTGACCGCGACTGGTGGTGCATTAACAACCGCTATTTACCATGAAAGACGCGTTGAGTTAGTAGGTGAAGGGCACCGCTTCTTTGATTTAGTACGTACAGGTGAAGCCTCTTCTAGCATAGAAGGCTTTGTAACGGGTAAACACGAATTATTTCCAATCCCTATTGAAGAGATTCAATTTTCTAACGGAAACTGGGCACAAAATCCAAACTATTAAAAATGATAACTATGAAAACAATAAAATATTTATTTAGTTTTTGTCTTGTTGCATTAACCTTCGCGGGTTGTGTCGAAGACGAAAAAGACCTAAACTTTGTAACAAATGTTGAGGCGCCTACCGAAGTTTCTATGCTTTTTCAAGTCACACAGGACAATACAGGAACAGTTACAATCATTCCAACAGCTCAAGGTGCTTATACTTTTGACGTTGTTCTAGGAGATGATACAGTTGACCCTGTTTCTGTGGAAAATGGAAGCCGAACTTCAAATATTTACGAAGAAGGTACTTATACTGTAACTGCAACAGCTTACGGAATTACAGGACTCGAAACAACGATTTCTCAAGAGCTAGTCGTTTCTTTCCAAGCACCAGCTAATTTAGCAGTCACAATCGAAAATGATGCAGCGATTTCTAAACGTGTCAATATAACTGCAAACGCAGATTTTGCGGTTAGTTATGATGTACATTCTGGCGAAGAAAGTGCAACAGAGCCGGTTACGGCAAACATCGGAGATACGGTATCTTTAGATTACGCAGAAGCTGGTACATACACTATTACTGTTGAGGTTATGGGAGCTGCTATTGAAACAACCACGTATACTGAAGAGTTCGAGGTTACCGCTATTGAAGCGCCATTAGCGTCAGCACCAGCGCCTCCTTCTAGAGAAGAGGGAGATGTAATTTCAATTTACAGTGGTGCTTATACAAATATTACTGATGTTGATTTCTTTCCAAACTGGGATCAAACGACTTTATTCAATGAATTTGATTTAGAAGGAGATACAATGCTTCAGTATTCAGACCTTAACTATCAAGGAATTGATTTTACCTCAAACCCGGTAGATGCATCCTCTATGGAGTATATTCATGTTGACATTTGGACTTCCGATGAAAATGAAGCAATAATTTCTCCAATAAGTACTGGTCCAAATGAAACAGCTTATGAATTAGATTTAACAGCTCAACAATGGACCTCTTTTGACATACCTCTTTCGGTGTTCACAGATCAAAACCCAGATGTTGACTTTGCTGATGTTATTCAATTTAAACTTGAAGGTAGCCCTGTAGGAGGAGCAATCTTTGTAGATAACTTATATTTTTATAGAGACCCAGCAGGACCATCTCCATTAATCGGTACCTGGAGAGTAGCTTCAGAAGCAGGATCATTAGGCGTTGGACCAACACAAGGAACCACAAACTGGTGGAGTATAACTGCTGATCAAGTTATTGAAAGAGCTTGTTTTCTTGATGACACTTATGTATTTGGAGCAGACGGAAGTTTTTCTAATGTTGTAGGGGATAATACTTGGTTAGAAACATGGCAAGATGGTGTTGAAGAAGAAGCTTGTGGAGCTCCTGTAGCTCCACACAACGGAACCAATGCCGCCACTTTTAGTCATGATCAGCCTGGTGGAAACCTTACAATAACTGGTTTAGGAGCTTATTTAGGATTGCCAAAAGTACACAATGGAGGTGAAGATGGAATACCTGTAAATAATACAATTACGTATTCAGTTACAATGGAGGATTCAGACTCAATCACTCTCGAAATTGAAGCTGGCACTGGTGTTTGGTGGACCTATAAATTAGTTAAAGATGCTGCACCCCCGTCTCCTCTTGCAGGATCTTGGAGTGTCGTTTCAGAAGCAGGGTCATTAGGCGTTGGGCCAACACAAGGAACCACAAACTGGTGGAGTATAACTGCAGAGCAAGTCATCGAAAGAACTTGTTTCTTTGATGATACTTATGTGTTTGGAGCAGATGGAAGTTTTTCTAATGTTTTAGGCGCTGACAGTTGGTTAGAAACATGGCAAGTAGATGTTGAAGAAGAAGGTTGTGGTGCTCCTGTGGCTCCACACAACGGATCAAACGCTGCTACACATAGCTACGATGAAGTTGCTAGCACACTTACAATTACTGGCGCAGGTGCTTATTTAGGACTACCAAAAGTCAACAATGAAAATGAACTTGGAACACCTGTTGACGATACAATTACGTATTTAGTTACAATGGCGGATTCAAATACAATGACTCTCGAAATTGAAGCTGGCACTGGTGTTTGGTGGACTTTCCTTCTTATTAAAAATTAAAAAAAAACATTATGAAAAACTTAAAATATATAATTAGTTTGTGTCTAACGTTAGCACTTTTTACAAGTTGCGAGGACGACAACAATGAGTTTGGTTCTATTACGACTCCAACAAATGTACAAGTATCTGCAGAGATTGTAGGTCAAGATGCAGATAACCCTAACGGGGATGGTGAAGGTTTTGTGACTTTTACTGTCACCGCTGAAAATGGAATTACGTATCAATTTAATTTTGGAGATGGCAACTCAGAGGTGGCAGCTTCTGGAGTTGTAACGCATCGATATTCTAAAACGGGTGTGAATGATTACACTGTAATTATTAATGCTGTTGGAACTGGAGGCGTGTTGTCAAGTACTTCTGTAGACGTTCGTGTATTTAGTTCTTTCGAAGATTTGGAAGCACTAAGTTTTTTAGCTGGAGCTAATGAAGGCGATACGAAAACTTGGGTATGGGCTTCGGACATTCCTTTGCATATTGGACTTGGACCGGTTACGGAAGACTACGGCGGAGGAGAATTTGCATGGCCAAATTGGTGGAATGCGATTGAAGCTAACGATCCAGAAAAATCGTGTATGTATACTAATGAATTTGTATTTACGAATACTGAAAATGGTTTAACATTTGAACAAACAGCTGGACCTGCTTTTGTGCCAGGAGCCTATGCCTCAATTATAGGCGTCGGGGGCGATGCTTGCCACGACGAAACAGTTGCAACAACTATGTTTGGAGTTAAAAATGTAGCATTCTCACCATCTTCTTCTAAAGCCGCAGTTGAGGGTTCTTATGACGATGTCCCTTACAGAATGACCAGTTTTCAGTTATCCGATGGCGGATTTATGGGCTGGTACATTGGCGAAACAGTCTATGATATCATTTCAATTAGCGCCACAGAACTACATGTGAGATTTATCCAAGAAGGTGGAGGTTTTGCATGGTATGCTAAATACAAGGTTGCAAATTAATTAAATTAGCAAACAAAAAAAAAGAGGCGAAATTTCGCCTCTTTTTTTTTAATTCTTAAATTTGAATTCATGAAACACTCAACTATTTTAACTCTTTTTTTTACGCTTCTAGTAGGATTCTCTATTGCAGGCTGCTCTTCTAGCGATGACGGTTCTTCAGGCGAAGGGAACGGCGACGACGGAAATGAACAAGGGATCGTTCCCACGAATATTGTGGCCACAATTGACATCCAAGGACAAGATGCTGACAATCCTCAAGGCGATGGTTCGGGTATTTTTAGTGGTACGGTCACAGCAACCGATGCGGTTAGTTATGGATTTAAAGTTGGCAGTGGAACAGAAACCAAAAATACAACAGGTGTTTTTTCTTACACCGTTAACTCCTCAGGAACCAACCAATTGGCGGTTACTTTTTATGCCTATTCAATAGATGATGAAAAAATAAGTACCAGTAAAACACTGACTGTTTTTGTAGAAGGCGGCACGACGGGAGGTTCTGGAAATAACGACACGCTTGTGTGGTCCGATGAATTTGACGGAAACGGCAGCATTAATACCAGCGATTGGAATTATGAACTTGGCGCTGGAGGCTGGGGGAATCAAGAAGTCCAAAAATACACCAGCAACTCTCAAAATGTATTTATTGAAAACGGAATTTTAAACATAAAAGCCATTAAAGAAACAGACGGCACCTATACCTCGGGTCGTATTACAACTCAAAATAAAGTAGATTTTAAATATGGCCGTATTGATATACGTGCAAAACTTCCTTCTGTTGCCGGAACGTGGCCTGCACTCTGGATGCTTGGTGCAAATTTTGGATCTTTAGGCTGGCCCTATTGTGGCGAAATTGACATTATGGAGCAATTCGAAGATAAGACGTATATCCAATCAACTTGTCATTGGAATAATAATAATTCTACCGCTAGTTATGGACTTCCTATAGATTTAGCGACCCCTACAGAATTTCATGTGTATTCGTTAGAATGGAATGCTGGCAGCATCAAAGCATTATTAGACGGAGTACAATTTTACTCACTATCAACAAGTAGTGCGATGCCTTTTGATGCGAACTTTTTCTTTATATTTAATCTTGCGATGGGTGGGTCCAATGGCGGCACAATAGACCCTAATTTTACTTCGGACAGTATGGAAGTTGATTATGTGAGAGTTTACCAATAAAACAATAATTTATTAGGACTCATTGATTGTTGTTGGTTCGGATTAAACTATTATCAATCCGAACCCATACAATTTGATGAAGTCTTCAAAAATGCTTATAATTACTTTTTGGAGCTTATCAAAAAAATAACACCCATAATTTGGCCACAGTGTGGGTACTTGCTCATCAAACTGTGTTATAAAGAGAGATTTTTCTGAAAACATCTCTTTATAACACAGTTTGATTGAATAGATTTTAGAAGCTTAAAAACCACATTTCACATTTGCTCCGCTACACAACCACAACATTTTTAAAATGTTAGTGTGTTTTTACACTTGTTTTTACTCAATGATTTCCTTCTTTGATCCCTTGTCAATTTGATAATTTATTGTCATTTATTTTACTATGTATATTTTTTGTTGCGGTTAATTATGTAATATTATTAATATTTGAGCCTAATTTTATGGAATAATTAAACCAAATCTTATTTTATGAAAAAAACAACTTATTATGTATTGATTGTGATTCTGTTTGTAGCAACTGCTTCAGCTCAGAATATCACAGTCAACGGAATTGTAACATCAAGTGTTGATGCTTTGCCCCTTATAGGAGTAAATGTGAAGGTTCAAAACACCAACACAGGCGCAGTGTCAGACTTTGATGGAAACTTCTCCATCTCAAATGTAGTTCCTGGAGCCATTTTAGAATTCACCTATTTAGGATTTGAACCTAAAGAATTGCCAGCTTCGGTAAACATGACGGTTTCTTTAACTGAAGACAATGAATCTCTTGACGAGGTTGTTGTGATAGGATATGGAACTCAAAAGAAAAAAGAAGTCACTGGAGCTGTTACGGTTATAGGTTCTAAAGCGATTGAAAAACTAAATCCAGTGAGAATTGAACAAGCTTTACAAGGGCAAGTAGCCGGCGTAAATGTAACTTCAAACTCGGGTTCGCCAGGTTCTGGATCTAATATTAGAATTCGTGGAATTTCTACAAATAGAGATAGTAGGCCTTTAATACTAGTTGATGGAAACGTTATAGAAGATTTATCTGTAGTTAATCCAAGTGATATTAAAAGCATGAATATCTTAAAAGATGCAACCGCTGGTATTTACGGAGTGCGTGCAGCAAATGGAGTCATCCTAATTACTACAAAATCAGGAAGAAAAAATTCTGATTTAAAATTTCAATTTGACACTTATGCTGGTATCCAACAAACCAGTAAAAAGTTGGATCTATTAAATCCAACAGATTTTGCTATCTATGTAAATGATGCTGCAGATACGACTAAGTTTTTTGTATACCCACAGATGGGTACCGATTGGCAAGATGAAGTGTTTGAAACGGCTATCATCTCTAATGTGAATTTTAGTGCCAGTGGTGGAACAGAAAAATCAACCTATTCATTTGGAGCTTCTTATTTAGACCAAGACGGTATTGTAGGTTTAGGCAAATCCAATTACAATAGACTCACTGCAAGATTAAATTATCAATACGATATATTAGATAATTTAAAAATTACAGCAATAGGATTACACACAACTTCAGAAAAAAACAACCTCGCTGAAGGTGGTATCGGAGCCGTTTTATATAATGCAGTCAATATCAATCCGAACCTAGCAACTAGAGATGTGGACGGTAACTATTCTCTGTCAACAGATATATTACAGGCTGAAATTGTTAATCCATTAGCGCAAGTCGTTAATAATTATAATACCACTCGCGTATCCAAAGTGAGTGGCACTTTAGGCTTAGACTACACCTTTTTGGATAATTTCACAGCAAGTTCAAAATTTCAAATTAACCATTCTAATGTACGTGATGATATATTTAGACCAGAGGTTGATTATGGCAATGGGAAATCATTAACTCTAGTCGACAAGGATAACGATATTAATGTATTTAAAAATGAAATCGTAGATAATGGAGCAGATTTTGATGACTTTACCTGGGATGGTTATATTACTTATGAGAATACCTTCAAGGAGAATCACAATTTAACGGTATTATTAGGAGCCTCTATTTTTAGAACTAAAGGCTTTTATTATGGGTATAACTTAACATCGGAAAACGGGAATAACTCTCCAGACCAATCCGTATGGGATTTAGGGCAGGCGGATTACCGTTATACGGATACTGAGTTAGCGTTTGGAAAGGGACAGTTCGAAAGCCGTTTGTATTCATTATTCACAAGAGTACAATATAACTTTAAGGGTAAATACTTGATTTCAGGAGTATTACGTAGAGATTTATCTTCGAAATTCTCTCATATTAACAATAATAATGTAGGGTATTTCCCATCGGCTTCTGTTGGTTGGAATGTCTCTGAAGAGGCGTTTTTAAAAGACAGTTCTTGGCTAAATAACTTAAAATTAAGAGCAAGTTATGGGGTGATTGGGAATGATAGAATTCCAGATTTCAGTTATGTGTCTCTATTGGACGGCGAAGCAACTTATGATCCTGGAGAAATAACAACACGAGACGAATTAGTTAATGGAGCCGCAGTTGGAGAAATAGGAAATCCAAATATAAAATGGGAAGAGCAAATAGCAAAAAACATAGGGTTTGATGCGAGTTTGTTTAACAATAAAATTAACATTTCTGCGGATTTATTTTCTAAGGTAACCGAAGATTTATTAATTGATCCTCAAACCTCAGGAATCCTAGGTGCTGCTGCGCCAGGTTCTAAATTTCCTTTTGTTAATGCAGGTTCTGTAGAAAACAAAGGGGTAGAGTTTAGTATTAATTACAATGATCGATTAAGTGACGATTTCAAATTTAATGTCGGGTTTAACTTTACAACCATTGACAACAAAGTTCTTTCTTTAAACGGCAACATTCCGCCAGCGTTGGGGGAGTTTGGTGTTGGAATCAGTCAAACTGGGATATCTCGAATGATACCTGGACTTCCAATTGGTCATTTTTATGGATACCAAACAAATGGGGTTTACCAAACGCAGGCAGAAATAGATGTTTTGAATGCCAACTCACCTGAAGGAGTTTATCATGCGACCGCTGCACCAGGAGACTTAAAATTTGTAGATACTGATGGAAATGGGTTTATCGATGAAAACGATCGAACAAACATTGGAGATCCTATCGCGGACATCACAATGGGCTTAAATATCGGCTTTACCTATAAAAACATAGATTTTAGTGCCAATGCATTTGCTTCTGTAGGGAACGATATGGTAAGAGATTACGAGCGTAAAGATTTATATGCTAACAGAGGAACTTATGTCTTAGACAGATGGCAAGGTACTGGCACTAGCAATACAGTGCCAAGAGCTGTGGCAGGCGCGTCGGTTAATACCGATTTATTCTCAGATTATCATGTAGAAGATGCCTCTTTTTTACGTTTGCAAAACGTTCAACTTGGCTATTCTATAAATCCTAAAATGTTATCTAATACCGGTTTTGATAAATGTAGAATTTATATCTCGGGGAATAACTTATTGACGATTACAGATTATTTGGGTTATGATCCTTCAGCAAGTAATGGTGGGGATCCAACAAATAACGGGGGCCCAATAGGAGCTGGAATAGATAAAGGCTTTTACCCTACGGCGAGTTCATATCTTATAGGTCTTAATTTAAACTTTTAATAATTATACTATGAAAAATATATTTAAAACAGTAATGGTATTCTCACTTGTGCTTTTAGGGGCCTGTGACGATTATGTCGAATTAGATCCAATAGCACCTAATTCAGACAACTATTTTAACAACGAACAAGAATACGAAAACGGATTAATTGGAGCTTACGATTTGTTACAATCCTCTTTTTGGAACGTGCTAACTTCTGTAATCGCGTCAGACGATTATGCAGCGGGCGGGGATTCGTTTAATTTCGATCAACCAACGCTCCAAAATGTCAACCAAATGATTCATACCCCTTTGGACAATAATCAATTAAGAGACATCTGGAATTTAATGTACGCAGGTTTAAACAGAACTAATTTTTTATTAGAATTTAAAGATAAAACTGATTTTAATGGAAAAGAAGTAATAATAGCCCAAGCTTATTTTTTAAGAGCCTATTATACGTTTGAATTAGTTAAGTTTTTTGGAAATGTACCCTTAAAGGTAGAAACGCGTGATGGGGTCAGTAGAATTGTAGATCAACGTGTAATTATTGGTGAGGAATACGATATTAACAGAACCGAAAGTATTGCGGCTGCCTATAGCCTAATTGAAGAAGACTTAAAGGAAGCAATTCTAAATTTACCAGTTATTGAAGATGATGTTTATAAGGCCACTAAAGGGGCAGCACAAGCGCTACTAGGTAAAGTGTATTTATACCATGGAACTTTTGATGACACTAAATTTGCAGATGCAGCATCCACATTTTCAGAGATCATCGGAAAATACAGCTTGAAAACGGGAGAGGATTATCTAAGCCTATTTGAAAGCAGCGCAGAAAATGGTTCAGAATCGGTTTTCGAAATTCAGTACACTGGTGTGGAACCTGCAGGGTGGGATTGTATTATCTGTAGCGAAGGAAGTTACTTTCCTAAATTTTGTGGACCGAGATCTCCTTACGACAATCAAGTGTATGATACAGGGTGGGGGTTTTGCTTACCGTCACAAGAATTATATGACTTATTTGATGCGACTGATTCAAGAAGAGACGTCACTTTTTATGATTTAAGAGACCAACAAGACACCTACTCTCAAGGGAGGGATGACACCGGTTTATTTAACAAAAAATACATGCCTCGCAAAGTAGACGACAGAGCTGGGTCGGACCCTTTAAATTATGCAAATAATTATCGCTCCATTCGTTATGCTGATGTGTTATTAATGGCTGCTGAAGCAGATGCTCAAAGTAGTGGTGCGAATGCTGAAAATTATTTGAACCAAGTCAGAGCGCGAGCATACGGAGATAACAGTCATGATTTCTCTTCAACCGAAGGCGATATACTTGATGCTATTTATTTAGAAAGACGGAAAGAATTAGCAGGCGAAGGACACCGTTTCTTTGACCTTGTTAGAACGAATAAAGCTGCGGCTGCAATTCCAGGATTCACCGCCAACAAAAATGAAATTTTCCCAATTCCTTTGATAGAGCTAGAATTAGCCAACGCAGTAGATAGTTGGGGACAAAACCAAGGCTATTAAAATTATTAACTTAAAAATTAAAAAAAATGAAATTATTAAAAAACGCAATGTATTTGATATTGGTGCTTTTATTTAGCACTACGATCTCTTGTAATGATGATGACGAAATGATAAATACTATTTCAGGTTTAGACTTTGTTATTGCAACACTAAACGCTGATGGAAATAAAGCAGGTGTACTTGCCTCAACAGTCCCAGGAGATAATAGAACAGTTTACACGGTAGACTTTGGAGCAACTATTGATGATGATACAGATGTATTCGAAACAAGCGGTCCTCTAGTTTCTTATACATATCCAAACGAGACTGCTACCTATACAATAACAGTAACGGCATCATTTCCAGGCACAAATGATGTTTCAATAAGCAAAGAGCACACGGTAACTGTCGTGGAAGCACCACCAACTGGAGATGCTTTGACTGGTACATGGAGGTTAGCGCCAGAATCAGGAGCAATTGGAGTAGGGCCTGAAAAAGACAATGTGTCTTGGTGGTCAAATACGGCTGATGATGTGACCACAAGAGCGTGTCTTTTTGATGATGAGTATGTATTTAATGCAGATGGAAGTTTCCAAAATGTTCTAGGAGCAAATACTTGGGTAGAAGCTTGGCAAGGAGCTGCTGGAGAAGAGTGTGGCACACCAGTTGCACCACATGATGGAATGGCAACAGATGTTACCTATGTTTACAGTGGAGCAAGCGTTACAATTAATGGAAAAGGAGCATTTTTAGGCTTGGCTAAAGTAATTAATGGCGCAGAAATCGCAAGTCCTGCTGATGCTGCGAGTTCAATTACGTATATAGCTGCGCTTTCAGAAGACGGAAATACTTTAGAATTAGACATTGAAGTTGCCGGAGGAGGATTTTGGTCTTTTAAACTCGTAAAAAATGCACCTCCAGCACCATCAGCACTTGATGGTACTTGGAGATTAGCGTCAGAATCAGGAGCACTTGGTGTAGGGCCAGAGCAAGACAATGTGTCTTGGTGGTCAAGCACGATTGATGATGTGACTACAAGAGCGTGTCTTTTTGATGATGAGTATGTATTTAATGCAGATGGAAGTTTCCAAAATGTTCTAGGAGCAAATACTTGGGTAGAAGCTTGGCAAGGAGCTGCTGGTGAAGAGTGTGGTGCGCCCGTTACGCCACATGATGGGACGGCAACGGCGACATATAGCTATGATGAAGTAGGTGGGTCTATTACAATTAATGGAAAAGGAGCATTCTTAGGCTTGGCTAAAGTTGTTAATGGAGCAGAAATCGCAAGTCCAGCTGATGCTGCCGATTCAATTACGTATATAGCTGCGCTTTCAGAAGACGGAAATACTTTAGAATTAGACATTGAAGTTGCAGGTGGAGGATTTTGGTCTTTTAAACTCGTAAAAGAGGTAATTCCTGAAGGAGTTCAAGGAACTTGGAAGTTAGCGCCAGAATCAGGAGCACTTGGTGTAGGCCCAGCACAAGACAATGTGTCTTGGTGGTCAAGTACGACCGATGATGTGGCTACAAGAGCGTGTCTTTTTGATGATGAGTATGTATTTAATGCAGATGGAAGTTTCCAAAATGTTCTAGGAACAGATACTTGGGTAGAAGCTTGGCAAGGAGCTGCTGGAGAAAAGTGTGGTACACCGGTTGCTCCACATGATGGATCAGCAACGGCTACTTATAGCTATGATGAAGCAGCCAAAACCATCACAATTAATGGCGCAGGAGCATTCTTAGGCTTGGCTAAAGTTGTTAATGGTGCAGAAATCGCAAGCCCTGCTGATGCAGCGAGTTCAATTACGTATATAGCTGCACTTTCAGAAGACGGAAATACTTTAGACTTAGATATTGAAGTTGCAGGTGGAGGGTTTTGGTCTTTTAAACTAGCGAGACAATAGTCCTTAGAAAAATATTTTTTTTATTAAATTAGCACCCCCCATGTCATTTTATGTGGGGGGTGTTTAATTTGTAGAGTTTTCTCAAACAGTTTGATGTCTTTTATGTCAACTTCTTTTTAATAGTTAACTTTGCTACAGAACGAAATTAGATAAGCGCAAGCCAAATAAATGAAAAAAATAAATTTAATAGTAGTAGCGTTTTGCGTTTTAGGATTTATTTCCTGCCAAAATTCTAATACAAATAACCCCGAAACCAGTTCACCATCAGTATCCTCTGTTTTAGAGGTCGAACAAAAAGTTACGGCTCTGTTGAAGCAAATGACCCTTGAAGAAAAAATAGGTCAGATGAATCAATACAATGGCTTTTGGGACATTACCGGCCCAGCACCAAGTACAGGCGCTGCTGCAAAAAAACACGAACACCTCCGCAAAGGCTATGTGGGGTCGATGCTCAATGTAAGAGGCGTCGAAAATGTTCGAAAAGTTCAAAAGATCGCCGTCGAAGAAACACGCTTAGGCATCCCCCTAATTATAGGGTTTGATGTCATTCATGGCTATGAAACGATCAGTCCAATTCCTTTAGCAGAATCGGCGAGTTGGGATTTAGAAGCTATTAAAAAATCAGCACAAGTGGCGGCAGAAGAAGCGGCTGCTGCAGGAATCAACTGGACCTTTGCGCCCATGGTCGACATTTCTCGTGACGCTCGATGGGGGCGTGTCATGGAAGGTGCTGGCGAAGATCCTTATTTGGGATCTAAAATTGCATTTGCAAGAGTTCAAGGCTTTCAAGGGTCTGATTTATCTCAACATACGACCATTGCTGCCTGTGCCAAGCATTTTGTAGGCTATGGATTTGCCGAGTCAGGAAGAGAATACAACACAGTTGATGTAGGAACCTCAACCTTAAACAATATTATATTCCCACCATTCCAAGCCACTATTGATGCTGGTGTAAGAACTTTCATGAATTCGTTTAATGAATTGAATGGGATTCCTGCAACTGGAAATAAATACTTACAAAGAGATCTTCTTAAAGATCAATGGGGATTTGACGGATTTGTAGTCTCCGATTGGGGCTCTATTGAAGAAATGATCTCTCATGGACATGCGAAAGACGGCAAACATGCCGCAGAAATCGCCGCCAATGCAGGCTCAGACATGGATATGGAATCGTATCTGTATGTGACCGAATTAGCTAATTTAGTTCGTGAAGGGAACGTTAAAGAAGCGTATATTGATGCTGCAGCAAGACGTATTTTGCGTGTTAAATTTGAATTAGGCCTTTTTGAAGACCCTTACAAATATTGTGACTCGCAACGCGAAAAAGAAGTGATTGGACAACAAGCGTTTCATGATGCGGCTTTAGACATGGCAAAAAAGTCAATCGTACTTTTAAAAAATGACAATCAATTATTACCACTTAAAAAACAAGGTCAAAAAATCGCATTAATTGGAGCCCTAGCGTCCGACAAAACAAGTCCTCTAGGCAATTGGAGAATTTCAGCGAAAGACAGCACAGCAGTCTCTGTTTTAGAGGGAATGCAAGCCTATAAAGACAATCAATTAACCTATGCCAAAGGGGCCGATGTAAGTTTGGGTAAAACTAAATTTACAGCCGAACTAAACATAAACACCACCGATAGGAGTGAGTTTCCGCAAGCTATTGCTGTGGCCAAAACCGCAGATGTGGTCGTGATGGTATTGGGTGAAGTTGGATATCAAAGTGGAGAGGCTAGAAGTCGTACAGAATTAGGATTACCAGGCGTTCAGCAAGAACTTCTTGAAGCTATTTACAAGGTTAATAAAAACATTGTTTTAGTCTTAAACAACGGAAGACCACTCGTTTTAAACTGGCATCAGGAACACCTACCCGCGATTGTAGAAGCGTGGCAGTTAGGGACTCAAAGTGGAAATGCCATAGCGCAAGTTCTTTATGGCGATTATAATCCAAGTGGAAAATTGCCAATGAGTTTTCCAAGAGCCGTTGGTCAAGTGCCGATTTATTATAATTATAAAAATACTGGTCGTCCTTCGATTCCAGCATCAAATACTGTGTTTTGGTCCCATTTTCAAGACGTGCAAAACACCCCTTTATATCCGTTTGGATATGGTCTAAGCTATACAACATTTGAATACAGTGCGCTTAAAGCAAAAGTGATTTCCAATCAAGAAATTGAAGTTTCGGTGATTCTCAAAAACTCAGGTAAAATTTCAGGTAAAGAAGTGGTGCAACTCTATATTAAAGACCATTATGCGAGTGTGACGCGTCCAGTCAGAGAATTAAAAGGTTTTGAGTTGGTCCGTCTTGAACCGAATCAAAGTCAAAAAATAACATTCACACTTACGGAAAAAGAACTCGGGTTCTATGACAATGAAGGTGATTTCATAGTTGAACCAGGGGACTTCTCAATATTTATTGGCAGCGATTCTAACGCAAAACTTCACACTAAAATTACTTTAAAATGATTGTCAGAATTTTAATACTATTGTTTTTAATCCCAATGGTGGAGATTGACGACTTCTCTAAACCGAGACTTTTGTTATCAGAAGATTTTAATACAGAGTCTTTGGATTTAGAAACTTGGAATTATGAGCTTGGAGATGGGTGCCCTAACATCTGTGGCTGGGGAAATAATGAGCGTCAAGTTTATACTAAAAAAAACATTTCAATTCGTGACCAACAACTGGTCATAACCGCAACCAAAGAAGGAGACAACTATTACTCAGGACGTATAAGTACAAAAGATAAATTTGAATTTAAATACGGCACCGTTGAAGTTAAGGCGCAGCTTCCACGTGGCAACGGATTATGGCCAGCCATTTGGATGTTAGGGCATGATATCGATTCAAACACATGGCCGGCTTGTGGAGAAATTGACATTATGGAGTATGTTGGAAAACAACCTGGAGAAATTCACACCACACTCCACACCCCAGACAGTTTTGGTAAATCGATAAACACCAAAGTGACCTCTATAGAAGGCATTGAAGCGGGTTTCCATATCTATAAAACGAAATGGGACGCCAATCAAATGGAGTTTTATATTGACGACGCCTTAGTTTATACCTTCTCACCAGAAGTTAAAAATGATAAAACCTGGCCTTTTGATAAGCCATTTTATTTGATCCTAAATCTTGCTATTGGTGGTAGTTTTGGAGGGCCTGAGGTGGATGACTCCATCTTCCCAAAAGAATTTATAATTGACTACGTTAAAGTTTACCAGTAAATTACGACTTAAATATCGTTTTTACTTTGGCCATGACGAGTTCAGTAGCCCCTTTATTCGTTTCTATATAATCCTTATTTTTTTGCCCTATATCTTTTCTTTGTGGTGGATTATTAACCAACTCATTCAAGATGGAATCTAGCGCATCATTCGTTGCGACACTAAACAAACCGCCTTGGGAGCGCATCGCTTTTGCTTCGGGGAATTTTTGATAGTTTTTACCTATGACAATCGGAATGCCAAATGTAGCCGCTTCAAGCGTGTTGTGAAGTCCATTATTACCCATGCCGCCACCTATATATGCAATATCTGCATACCTATAGATTTTAGAGAGGAGGCCAATAGTATCAATGATAAATACAGACTTATTTTCCAGTTCTTCGTTCGAATAATTAGAGTAAAGCACACTCGGTTTTTGTAACTGTTTTGCCATCGAATTAATCTGATTAACATCGATATTATGAGGCGCAATTATAAACTTCGTGTCTTCTTTACAATGATTGATATAATTGATCAGTAACGAATCATCTTCGGGCCATGTGCTTCCAGCCACAATACAAGTTTGATTGTTTTTAAATTCAGCAATAAATTCTAAGGTGTTATCTGTTTTTAGTTGATTGCCAACACGATCAAAACGCGTATCTCCAGAAACGGTGACGGCATGATAACCGATCGAATTTAACAATGTTTCTGAAGCTGTATCCTGTGTAAAGATATGGTCAAACGAAAATAACAACTGCTTCATCCAGCTACCATAAAATTTAAAGTAGGGTTGGGACGGTCTAAACAAAGCCGAAATCAATATAGCGGTTATAGTTCGACGTTTCAATTCCAATAAATAATTAGGCCAAAGATCGTATTTCACAAACACCACTAACTCTGGGTGTGTGAGGTCTAAAAAGGACCTTACAGTCGATTTTTGATCTAGTGGAAGGTAGATAACAACATCTGCAATAGGATTGTTTTTTCGGATCTCATAGCCCGAAGGTGAGAAGAAAGTCATTACAAATTTGTGGTCTTTATAGTGTTTTTTAAGGGCTTGAAAGACGGGTAGACCTTGTTCATATTCGCCTAAAGAAGCGCAATGTAGCCAGATTACTTTATCCGTTTCAAGAACGGCTTGTTTTAAAATCTGAAGACTTTCGTTTCGCCCCAGTTGCCCTTGTTGAATTTTTTTATTCAAACCTGCAAAAGGACGCACTAATACAGCTGCGAGTTCAATGATGATGTTATAAAAAAGTCTCAATAAGTTTTATTTGTAGCTAAAATACATTCTTTATATTAATTTTAAGACTAAGCATTGCTAATTTTGTATTTTTGTTTTTTGCAATTGTTATTGTTAGTAATTCGTAATTTTAAGACATGAAAAATATTCAAATGGTGGACCTAAAAGGTCAATATGCTGCTATAAAAGACGTTGTAAATTCGTCTATTCAGGAAGTGATTGATAATGCTTCCTTTATCAATGGTCCAAAAGTGAAAGCGTTTCAAGCAAATCTTGAGGCTTACTTAGGAGTCAGACATGTCATTCCTTGTGCCAACGGGACGGATGCATTACAAATTGCGATGATGGGCCTCGGCCTAAAGCGTGGGGATGAAGTCATTACCGCGGATTTCACTTTTGCAGCGACTGTTGAAGTGATTGCATTATTAGGGCTCACGCCTGTTTTAGTTGATGTTGACCCCGATAAATTTAACATCGATATTGAAGCGGTTAAAAAAGCCATCACACCAAAAACAAAAGCAATTGTACCTGTACATTTGTTTGGACAATGCTCCAATATGGATGCTATTATGGCACTCGCAGAAGCACACAATTTATATGTCATTGAAGATAACGCTCAAGCAATTGGGGCAACCTATACCTCTGAAAATGGATCAAAAGCCAAAGCAGGAACCATCGGTCATGTGGCTTCTACATCTTTCTTCCCTTCCAAAAACTTAGGTTGTTACGGCGATGGTGGTGCAATTTTCACCAATGATGACAAGCTAGCTCACACCATAAGAGGAATTGTCAATCATGGGATGTATAAGCGCTATCACCACGATGTAGTGGGTGTTAACTCCCGATTAGATTCTATTCAAGCGGCCGTTTTAGACGCAAAACTTCCCAAGCTCGACGCGTATAATAAAGCACGTCAATCGGCGGCTCGTAAATACAACGCTGCTTTTAAAAATCATGAAAACATTAGCACCCCAAAAGCAGGCAACGGTTGTGAAACCATTTGCGATAACTGCGATTGCCATGTATTTCACCAGTATACTTTAAAAATTCAGAACGCTGATAGAGATGCATTAGCGGCGCATTTACAAGAAAAAGGGATTCCCTGCGGAGTCTATTATCCAATTCCATTACACAAGCAAAAAGCCTATGTGGATGATCGTTATAATGATGCGGATTTTACAGTCACCAATGCTTTGATTGATGAAGTAATTTCATTACCAATGCATACCGAGTTAGACGATGACCAGATAGATTTTATTACTTCAACTGTGATTGATTTTTTATCTAAATAAGGTTATTTAGTCACTTCGCTATTTTTTGATGGGCGATTTATAAAAGAGGCGAGTAGTAGTAAAATCATTCCCGTCGTTACTGATAAATCAGCACTATTGAAAACACCTGTTTTGAGCATGCCTCCAAAGTCCATATACAGGAAGTCGGTGACAGAACCATACATAAACCGATCATAAATATTGGCAATGCCTCCGCCGGCAACACAACTGAGTCCTATGACAGACATGCGGTCAAGGGACTTATTTGTTAGGACATAATACAAAACAACCCCTAAAACAATGACGGGGACGATGAGTAAAAAGATGAGTTTTACGGTCGGATTTGAGTCGCTACCCATACTTAAAAATGCCCCAGTGTTCTCAACATTCATCAGTTGTAATTGTTTTCCTACGAGTTCAGTTCTCGATCCAGGGACGACTTTTTCTCGCACCAGAACTTTAGAATATTGGTCTAAGCCAATATTAAAAACAACAAGACTAAGAATTAAGAGTGTTCTAAGGTTCATGTATTTAGTTTTCAAGTGTTGCTGCTTTTGTATCCATTCCTCTATTTATTTTTTTAACCAACCCTTGAAGTACATTTCCGGGGCCAACTTCTATAAATTCATGAGCACCGTCCTGTATCATTTGCTGAACCGATTGCGTCCATTTTACAGGGGCTGTTAGCTGAGAAATTAAATTAGCTTTGATCTCAGTTTCGTTTAAAACGGCCGTTGCAGTTACATTTTGGTAAATAGGACAACGAGGCGAGTTAAACATAGTGTTTTCTATTGCCGCTGCTAATTGCTCTTTTGCAGGCACCATCAATGGAGAATGAAACGCACCACCAACGGGTAATACAAGCGCTCTTCGCGCTCCTTTTTCTTTGAGTTGCTCACACGCAACATGAATTGCCTCAACAGAACCAGAAATCACTAATTGACCCGGACAATTATAATTTGCTGCCACGACAACTCCGTCAATAGCAGCACACGTTTCCTCTACAATTTCATTTTCTAGACCCAACACAGCAGCCATGGTTCCTTTGGTCAAATCACATGCTTTTTGCATTGCTTGAGCACGCTGAGAGACCAGTTTTAGCCCGTCTTCAAAATCGAGTGTGCCATTGGCGACTAAGGCCGAAAATTCACCAAGAGAATGTCCGGCAACCATATCCGGTTGAAAGGCCTCTCCTAAACTCTTTGCTAAAATCACCGAATGTAAAAATATTGCAGGTTGTGTGACGTTCGTTTCTTTTAAATCTTCAGCTGAACCTTCAAACATCGTTGCGGTAATGTTGAATCCTAAAATGTCATTGGCTTGTTCGAAAAGTGACTTTGCAAGTGCAGAGTTTTCATAAAGTGGTTGACCCATCCCCGAAAATTGAGCACCTTGTCCTGGAAATATATATGCCTTCATGTGTTTGTGTTTATTTTTTTTGAGCTGCTAAAATAGGATTATTTATCGTCTTTTATAAGTTATAAACGAAAAGGGATACAAATGGAGTTCGTCCTTTTCGTTATAAATTCGCCCGGTTTCTTCCCAAATCTCTTCACGTATTAAAGGGAAAAATGTATCACCTTCAAAAGTGTGATGCACTCGAGTAAATTCAAGCGTATCTACACTATTTAAGGCTTGTTTATAAATTTCACCTCCACCAATAATGAATGGATTAGCATCTTGTTCAGCCTGTTCAATAGCAGCTTCTAAAGAATTCACGACAATCACCCCTTCAGGAACTTTATAATCTTGCTGTCTTGTAATCACGATATGCGTTCTGTTCGGCAATGGCTTGGGGAAACTTTCAAATGTTTTGCGCCCCATGATAATGCAGTGCCCAGAAGTGAGCGCTTTAAATCTTTTAAGATCAGCTTTTAAACGCCAAATTAAATCATTGTCTTTTCCAATCACATCGTTTTCAGAGACGGCGACAATAAGCGTTAAATTTGATGTATTTTTTTTTGTTTTCAATAGAATAAACTTAGGACACAAAAGTAAGGATTTCCATTAAATTAAACGGCAACGGCCCCTTTGATGTGTGGATGCGGATCATAGCCCTCTAGAGTGAAGTCTTCAAAGGTGAACTCGAAAATATCTTTTATTTCAGGATTGAGTTTCATTTTTGGAAGCGTACGAAGGTCTCTTGAGCGTTGTAACTCCAATTGTTCGATATGGTTGCTGTAAATATGTGCATCTCCAAAGGTGTGGATAAACTCGCCAGCTTCGTACCCACAAACTTGCGCCATCATCATTGTAAATAGGGCATAGGACGCAATATTGAATGGGACGCCTAGAAATATATCGGCACTTCGTTGGTAAAGTTGACAGGATAATTTGCCGTCATTGACATAAAATTGAAAAAAGGCATGACAGGGAGGGAGTGCTGCTTTGTTGTTGGCAACATTTTCACTAAATGATTTTGAAGTATCAGGAAGCACCGAAGGATTCCAAGCAGACACTAACATACGTCGGCTGTTTGGATTGGTTTTTAAAGTTTCGATAACTTCTGTGATTTGATCAATCTCATCACTATTCCAGTTGCGCCACTGATGCCCATAAACAGGGCCTAGGTCCCCATTTTCATCGGCCCAAGCGTTCCATATTTTGACGCCATTTTCGGTCAGGTAATCAATATTTGTATCGCCTTTTAAAAACCAAAGAAGTTCATATATAATCGATTTAAGATGCAGTTTCTTGGTGGTCACCATTGGAAACCCTTCACTTAGGTCAAACCGCATTTGATGTCCAAATACACTTTTTGTTCCTGTACCGGTACGGTCTCCTTTTTCATTTCCATTCTCTAGCACATGAGATACAAGGTCTAAGTATTGTTTCATTTTAAGTTGATTTATTTGAAGTTTAAAAATAAAAAAAGCTTCAATCATTAAGAAATTGAAGCTTGTAATAATTTTAAAAGTTATTAACTATTTAGCCAATAATTGTCCCTGCAATAGTCGCAGACAAAAGCGAAGCGATGGTTCCACCAATCAAAGCTTTAATTCCAAATTCAGAAAGTGTTTTTCGCTGCCCAGGTGCTAAGGACCCAATGCCACCAATTTGAATTCCTATCGATGCAAAATTAGCAAAACCACAAAGCATATAGGTGGCCATGATAATCGATTTTTCGTATTTTAAATGCAAGAGGTTTAAAGGGTTTTTTAAATCCGCCAATTGAATATAGCCGACAAATTCACTCGCTGCTAACTTTATTCCTAACAATTGCCCCATCAAAGCCACATCTTCTTTAGCAATTCCAATGAGCCACATCAGTGGTGCAAAAGCATATCCCAATATAAACTCTAATGAAAATACTTTATAAGATGTATTTGACGCGACCCAGTCGTTTAGTGTTGTCATGTCTCCAACCCATCCTAGGATGCCGTTGATCATGGCGATAAATGCCAAAAATACTAATAACATAGCGCCAATGTTTAATGCTAGCTTTAAGCCTTCGGTAGTTCCATTTGCAATGGATTCTAAAATATTTGAACCAATTTTTTCTTGAGTGATATTAATTTCATTATCAATCGCTTCGACTTGCGGATATAGCATTTTAGAAATGACGATCGCACCCGGGGCTGCCATGACGGAAGCCGTTAATAAATGTTTGGCGTAAAACAAGCGCAGCACTTCATCTTCGCCACCAAGAAACCCAATATAAGCTGCTAAAACCCCACCAGCAACAGTGGCCATTCCACCAATCATAACGAGTAAGATTTCAGAACGATTCATTTTTTCTAAATACGCCTTGATCATTAAGGGCGATTCTGTTTGTCCTAAAAATATATTTCCAGCCACACTCAAACTTTCGGCTCCAGAAACCTGAAGAAGTTTGCTAAGTAACCAAGCTAATCCTTTTACAACACGCTGAATAATTCCTAAATAAAATAAGACGGATGTTAGAGCAGAAAAGAAAATAACGGTTGGTAAAATTGAGATCGCAAAGGTGACGAGTGGCGCTTCAATTTCGCCTGTAGAAAAGGAAGCAAATAGAAACTTTGTTCCTTCCATGGTAAAGTCTAAGACCGCAATAAATAAACTTCCAACCCATTCAAAAAATGTTTGAACAAATGAAACCTTAAGAACCCCTATTGCTAAAATGATTTGTGAGCCTAAGCCAAGTCCAACAGTCCTCCAGTTGATTGCTTTTCTATTAGCACTTAAGATGTAGGAGATTAAAATTAACACAAACATTCCTAGAACGCCTCTTAAAAAACTTTGAGCGGTAAACCCTTGACTCGAGACAATTTGAGACACGTTATCTTGTGCTGTTGCTGTTTGTATATTAAAAAACAACAGTAGCCCTAGCATGAGTAATTTTTTCATAAAAGTTGGTATTAGCGTTTAGAGATTTCGTCTCTAACTTTGGCAGCAGTTTCATAATCCTCGTCTGCAACTGCTTTGGTTAGTAATTCATTTAATTGGTTAATGGTCTTATTTTGATAATTGTCGTTGGTTGTTTCAACTTCTTCAGATTCTGTATCGATATCATCAAAAAATAAAACGTCCTCAGGATGCGCTTCAGAATCTTCTTTTTTCGGATCCGTTTTTAAGATAATTCCTGCTTTTTCTAAAATATTTTCATAGGTAAATATAGGCGCAGAAAAACGCAATGCTAATGCAATGGCGTCGCTAGTTCTAGCGTCGATCACTTCTTCAATTTTATCGCGTTCGCATATAAGAGAGGCATAAAAAACGCCGTCTACAAGTTTGTGAATGATCACTTGCTTTACAGTAATTTCAAAGCGATCCGAGAAATTTTTAAATAAATCGTGTGTTAATGGTCTTGGAGGCTGGATTTCTTTTTCCAAAGCAATGGCAATGGACTGTGCTTCGAAAGCTCCAATGACAATTGGTAATTTTCGTTTTCCATCTACTTCACTCAAAATCAAAGCGTAAGCACCGCTCTGTGTTTGACTGTATGAAATACCCTTTATGTTAAGACGAACTAAACTCATAAGTTATAAGACAAAGAACAGTTTTAATTAGTAAAGTACCAAACCCTTTACAAATAAGTTTTGGATTAAAACAAACGAACGATCAATGCCTCTAATAGAACTGCAAGTTAAAATGGTTAAGCATTTTGAGCTTTGAAAACTTTTAGTTTTTCAATCAATTTAGGGACGACTTCAAAAGCATCTCCAACAATACCATAGTCCGCTGCTTTGAAAAATGGGGCCTCTGGATCGGTGTTAATTACGACCTTAACTTTAGAGGAATTAATCCCTGCTAAATGTTGTATGGCTCCAGAAATTCCAATGGCTATATACAAGTTAGCGGCAACTGGTTTTCCTGTTTGCCCTACGTGTTCACTGTGCGATCTCCATCCTAAATCAGAAACAGGTTTAGAACAGGCTGTTGCGGCACCAAGAACGTCTGCGAGCTCTTCTATCATACCCCAGTTTTCGGGTCCTTTCAAGCCTCTACCTGCAGAGACGACAACTTCAGCATCCGCAATGGTCACTTTGTCACTTGCTTTGTCTGTAGAAGTCACATTTGTGGATGAGGTTGCTAAACTTGGTGCAAACGCTTCGATCTGTGCTGCAGCCTTGTTTTCTACTAATCCAAAGGAATTATTAGACACACCAATGATTTTGATAGCCGTTGATAGTTCAGTATTGCAAAAAGCTTTATTGGTAAATGCCGTTCGTTTTACTATAAACGGACTTAAACTAGATGGTGTTCCAACCACATTGGGTGCGTAACCTGCCGATAGCCCTACAGAAACTAGAGGTGCCAAATAACGACTGTCGGCACTTGCGCTTAAAATAACGACCGTAGCGTTTTCTTTTTCTGTGGCTTTATTTTGGCATTAAAGGGAGTTGTAGAACTAATATTTAAAACTTTATCTACGCCGTAATTCCCTAGTTCGGAGGCGTCACTAACTTTAAATGTCAATGCAATGAGGGTGGTTTCCATAGCATCTGCTACGGCTTTTCCATAGGAGGCAGCTTCTAAAGCTGCTTTTTTAAAATTTCCTTGGTCAGATTCTGTATATACTAAAACGGGCATGCTTCTTTTTTTTAAATTAATTAAATAACTTTTGCTTCGTTGTGAAGAAGGTTGATGAGTTCGTCAATATTGTCCGCTTCTACTAATTTAACAGAACCCCGAGGTGCTGGTTTTTCGAATGAAACAGAATGCGTTTCAGACGCTTCAGTAGCGGGTTCTACAATGGTAAGTGGCTTTTTTCGTGCCATCATAATTCCTCTCATATTTGGAATTCTTAAGTCACTTTCTTCTACCAATCCTTTTTGTCCTCCAATCACAAGTGGCAACACTGTAGAAAGAGTTTCTTTTCCACCATCAATTTCACGAATCGCTGTTGCGTTTGTGCCGTCAATTTCTAAACTAATACAATTTGTAACAAAATTCGCATCTAACATCGCTGCAAGCATTCCAGGAACCATACCTCCATTATAATCAATGGATTCACGACCCGCAATAATAAGATCATATTGACCTTCTTTTGCGGCAGCGGCTAAATATGTGGCAACACTATGGCCGTCTGTCGCTTCTGCATTCACCCGAATTGCTGCATCTGCGCCAATAGCAAGGGCTTTGCGAAGTGTGGGCTCGGTTTCTGCACCCCCAACACTGATCACATCGACGGTTGCGTTTTGTTTTTCTTTAAACCACATCGCGCGAGTCAGGCCAAACTCGTCATTTGGATTGATCACAAATTGCACCCCATTGGTGTCAAATTTTGTATCTCCTTCGGTGAAATTAATTTTAGAAGTCGTGTCAGGAACATGACTAATACAGACTAATATTTTCATTTGTACGTTCTCATTTAATTAGAATACGAAAGTAAATAAAAAACTTTAAATTTCCTATGCATGCATAGGAAATTTTAGTGAAATGTTGTAATTATAATTGAGTATTATTCTTTATTTTTGTGCTTCATAAAATTCAATTAATGAAAACAATTCAATTTAGAGAAGCAATATGCGAAGCGATGAGTGAAGAAATGCGTCGCGACGAAAGCATTTATTTAATGGGAGAAGAAGTTGCCGAGTATAACGGTGCTTATAAAGCCTCTAAAGGAATGTTGGACGAATTTGGAGCCAAACGTGTTATTGACACGCCCATTGCAGAATTAGGATTTTCTGGAATTGCGGTTGGGTCTACAATGACTGGCAACCGTCCTATTGTTGAATTTATGACTTTCAACTTTTCGTTGGTTGGGATCGATCAAATCATAAACAATGCAGCTAAAATAAGACAAATGTCTGGTGGTCAGTTCAAATGTCCAATTGTTTTTAGAGGACCAACAGGATCTGCAGGACAGTTAGGGGCGACACATTCACAAGCTTTTGAAAACTGGTTCGCTAATTGTCCAGGACTTAAAGTGATTGTACCTTCTAACCCGTACGATGCAAAAGGCTTACTAAAAGCTGCTATTAGAGATGACGATCCAGTAATTTTCATGGAAAGCGAACAAATGTATGGCGATAAAGGCGAAGTTCCAGAAGGTGAATATATCTTGCCCATTGGAGTTGCTGAAATTAAACGCGAAGGAACAGATGTCACCATCGTGTCATTTGGTAAAATCATCAAAGAGGCTTACGTCGCAGCAGATGTTCTTGCTAAAGAAGGTGTTTCTTGTGAAGTGATCGATTTAAGAACCGTCCGTCCCTTAGATATCAATACTATCTTGGAGTCTGTAAAGAAAACAAACCGTTTGGTAATTCTTGAGGAAGCTTGGCCATTTGGAAATGTCTCTACTGAAATTACATATCAAGTTCAAGAAAAAGCGTTTGATTTCCTAGATGCTCCTATTATAAAGATTAATACTGCAGATACCCCCGCTCCTTATTCTCCGGTCTTATTAAAAGAATGGTTGCCAAACAGCAATGATGTTGTAAAGGCCGTTAAGAAAGTATTATATAAATAATTTTTTATCGTTTTAGCTGGATTTATCCTTAAAAATAAACAGAAAATGAAATACATCCTACTGTGTATAGTATTTACACTGTCAATCTGTGGTTTTTCCCAAACCAAGGTTACTGGCACCGTCTACGACGAAGATAAGTTTCCAGTTGCATTTGCAAATATTCTTTTCAAAGGCTCTTCAGAAGGGGTTATTTCAGATATTGATGGTCAGTTTTCAATAGAATCTGACTCTAACTACTCAACATTAATCGTCTCTTATGTGGGTTTTGAATCCGCGGAAGTAAATCTACCAAATAAACAAAACTCAAATCTCAAAATTCTTTTAAAAACAGGCTTTGAACTTGATGAAGTTTTAGTTGTAAATAGACCTAAAAAACGACTTAAAAAGAAAGAAAATCCTGCCTATAAAATAATGAAAGGTATTTGGGCTCATAAAAAAAGAAATGGACTAAGCCTTGTTGAAGCTTATGCATATAAAAAATATGCATCTACGGAAGTTGGCCTTAATAATATGGATCAGAAGTTTTTAAAACGACTCCTCAAAGATGATTATGATTCCATTATTTCTATCATAAAACAAGACAAACGAAATAAAAAATTCTATGTCCCAATATACTTAAGTGAAATAATTCAGAAAGTATATGGCGATAATACCTTAGATAAAACACTTCAACTAACAGAAGCAGAAAAGCAAATAGGAATCCAACAAGACGGGTATGTATTTGATCGGATTAGTAATGTTTTCAAAGAGATTAATGTGTATGATAACAATATTGAACTCTTAAATAAAACATTTGTAAGTCCGCTATCGACAGAAGGTTTTGGCTCTTATGAATATGTATTACAAGATAGTATTGTATCTGATGCTAAAACCAAATACCGTATCTATTTTTTCCCGCGTAGAGAAGGTGATTTAGTGTTCGAAGGAAATTTCATAGTCACCGACAGTGTCTATGCAGTTAATGCCATCAGCATGCGTGTTAATCCTAAGATCAACTTGAATCTGGTTCGCAATCTATATTTTGAAAAAACATTTTCAATAGAAAACGACAGTGTCTTTTTACCCAAAGACAATACCTATGAAGCGGATTTTACCGTATTAACAAAAAATGAGAAGGAAAAAGGGCTCTATGTAAAGCGAATTGAAACTTTTGAAAACTATGATTTTGATACGACTAGAGCCGCTGAATTTTATGACAATAAAGTAGTTAAGTACAAGCAAAATCAGTTTGAGAAAAATGAAGATTATTGGAGTGAAAATTTGCCAGCGAGCATTAATAACAACGACACGGAGTCTGTTCTTGAAAATCTTAATGGTAATAAAAAAATAAAAAATATAACAGGCCTCATAAGAACTCTTTCAAGTGGTTATTTAAAGGTCTCAAATTCTATTGAGTTTGGATCTATTTGGAGCACTTTTGCGGTTAATGATGTTGAGGGCTATAAAGTTTCTGCTGGATTCAGATCCTTTAAAACCTTAGACGATCGGTTTAGAGTTAAAGGCAAGTTAGCCTATGGATTTAAGGACCAACAATTCAAATATTTAGTTGACACAAAATACCTGTTAAGTTACAAGCCAAGAGTGTCCGTTGGAGTCGGATACCTAAACGATACCGAACAATTGGGGAGCCGAATTCTGAACAGTCTCGGAAATGCGCCTAGTGGATTTGGAACGACCTCACTTTTTAGTAGAGGCGAAAATTACTTTTTATCACGTATCAAAAAAATATCCGCAAATATAAATGTTGAGGTTTTTAGAAATCTTTTGGTGGGCGCTAACATTTCAAATAACCGAATAAAATCAGCTGCTCCTGATGAGTTTTCAGTTGATTATTTCGATGAAGATCAGAAAAAAATACAATCTAATTTAGTGGATAATAATGCGGAGCTATTCCTGTTATACACTCCAAGGCGAAATATATTTGGATACGGAGTTAAACGACAATTTGGAACAAATTTATATCCCTCTTTTTTATTAAGCTTTCAAAAAGGGCTGGAAGTCGGAGATGGAGACACCAATTACAGCAAGCTTTTGTTTTCCTACAACCAGCCTATAAAACTTGGAAAATTTGGGATTATTAACAGTACAATTGAAACTGGTAAAATATTTGGAGCGACGCAGTTGTCGGTACTAAGTCCCGTGCCAGCCAATCAAACCTATTCACTTGTACCCAATACTTTTTCACTTTTAAATTATTATGATTTTGTGGTCGATCAATTTGTTGTTGGTCACTTTATACATCATTTTAATGGATTTATTATGAATAGAATTCCGTTAATTAAACAATTAAAATTAAGAAGTGTAGCCGTTTTTAGAGGCGTCATCGGTAATATTTCAGATCAAAACAGGGATATCAATCGATCGTCAATTACTTACAATGCGCCCACAGACCTCTACTATGAGTATGGTTTTGGTTTTGAAAATATTGGCTTTGGAAACCTAAGAATATTCCGTGTCGACTTCATATGGCGATCCGAATCTGCAAACCCAGACAATTACGCTCCTAACTTTGGAATTCGACTCGGGTTGTTACCTACTTTTTAAAGAGAGTCAGTTCATCCAACAGTCTTATTATTTCGACTTGTTTTAGGACATAAAAAAGACTTGTTATAATTATGTTAAAATAGGCTTTTTAGTTTCTATTCAATTTACTACATTTACGCCCTTAAAAACAAACAAAACTACACTATGGAATCAATGATGATTTATATGCCAATTGCAATGGCACTTTTAGGCCTAGCATACATGCTAGTTAAAAAATCTTGGGTAATGAAGCAAGACGCAGGAGATGGAAAGATGAAAGAAATTTCTGACCACATCTACGAAGGTGCTCTAGCTTTCTTAAATGCTGAATACAGATTGTTAGCAATTTTCGTAGTCGCTGCAAGTATCGTTTTAGCAGGAATTGCTTTTTACATGGAGAGTACCTATCTAATTGTAGTTGCCTTTGTTATCGGTGCGATATTTTCTGCATTTGCAGGAAACATGGGAATGAAAATAGCCACTAAAACAAATGTTAGAACAACACAAGCTGCAAAAACTAGCTTACCAAATGCACTAAAAGTTTCTTTTGGTGGGGGAACGGTCATGGGACTTGGAGTTGCTGGTTTAGCGGTCTTAGGTTTAACCCTTTTCTTTATTATATTCTTTCATCTGTTTATGGGCGGTGAATGGACGAATACTACCGATATGACAATTGTATTAGAAGCATTAGCTGGGTTCTCTTTAGGAGCGGAGTCTATTGCGTTATTTGCAAGAGTCGGTGGTGGAATTTATACAAAAGCAGCCGATGTAGGCGCTGATTTAGCAGGTAAAGTTCAAGCAGATATCCCTGAAGATGACCCAAGAAACCCAGCCACAATTGCTGATAATGTTGGTGATAATGTTGGAGATGTTGCAGGAATGGGAGCCGATTTATTTGGTTCCTATGTAGCGACTGTTTTAGCAGCCATGGTATTAGGTAACTACGTCATTAAAGATATGGGCGGAAGTATTACGGATGCTTTTGGTGGAATTGGACCAATTCTATTACCAATGTCGATTGCTGGTGTTGGAATTATTATTTCTCTTATCGGAACTTTATTAGTTAAAATTTCTTCAAACGATGCAAAAGAAGCGGACGTACAAAAAGCATTAAACATAGGAAACTGGGCTTCAATCTTAATGGTTGCAGTAGCATGTTATGGTTTAGTAACTTGGATGTTGCCAGCGACCATGCAAATGGATTTTTTTGGTGAAGGGTTGCAAGAGATTTCTTCAATAAGAGTATTTTATGCGTGTTTAGTAGGCTTAGTCGTAGGAGCTGGAATCTCAGCATTTACGGAATATTATACAGGCCTCGGTTCAAAACCAATCTTAAAAATTGTACAACAATCAAGTACAGGCGCTGGAACCAACATTATTGCTGGTTTAGCGACGGGGATGATTTCTACTTTCTCTTCTATATTATTGTTCGCAGCGGCTATATGGGCCTCTTATGCTCTAGCAGGATTTTATGGAGTTGCTTTAGCAGCCTCTGCAATGATGGCCACAACTGCAATGCAGTTAGCAATTGATGCTTTTGGACCTATTGCTGATAATGCAGGTGGTATTGCTGAAATGAGTGAGCAAGATCCAATCGTAAGAGAACGCACCGATATTTTAGATGCTGTTGGGAATACAACTGCTGCAACAGGTAAAGGATTTGCAATTGCTTCAGCGGCATTAACGTCGTTAGCCTTATTTGCTGCCTATGTAACTTTTACTGGGATCGATGGAATTAACATCTTTAAAGCGCCGGTATTAGCCATGTTATTTGTTGGTGGAATGGTGCCAGTAGTATTCTCTGCACTTGCAATGAATGCAGTTGGTAAAGCAGCCATGGAAATGGTAAATGAAGTGGTAAGACAGTTTAAAGAAATTCCAGGAATTATGGAAGGAACTGGAAAACCAGAATATGATAAATGTGTTGCAATATCTACAAAAGCATCGTTAAAAGAAATGATGTTACCAGGGTTGTTAACCATTGGATTCCCTATAGCTGTTGTGTTAGTAGGTAAACTAGTGTATCAAGATAACAACATGCTGGTTGCCGAAATGTTAGGTGGTTATATGGCAGGTGTCACTGTAAGTGGGGTACTTTGGGCTATTTTCCAAAACAACGCAGGTGGTGCTTGGGATAACGCTAAAAAGTCTTTTGAAGCAGGTGTTGAGATCAACGGCGTGATGACTTACAAAGGGTCTGAAGCTCACAAAGCAGCCGTGACAGGTGATACTGTTGGAGATCCATTTAAAGATACGTCTGGACCATCAATGAATATTTTGATTAAACTTACGTGTTTAATCGGACTAGTGATTGCACCAATCTTAGGAGGTCATTCTGACGAATCTAATGTAGACACACAAAAATTTAGCTACAGTCTAGGAGTCAATGTGGCTACAGGCGTAAAGTCTCAAGGGATAGAGTCTATCGATTCTAAAGCCATTGCAAAATCTTTTAAAGATGTATTTGATGGTAATAATTTAGAAGTTAGTGAAGAAGAAAGTTTACAGTTTTTACAAACCTATTTCAAAGAATTTAAAGCTAAAAAACAGTTAGAAGATGCTGAAAAGTTTAAAGCTTTAGCACAAGAAGGCATTGCTTTTTTAGCTGAAAACGCCAAAAAAGAAGGCGTAACTTCGACTGATAGTGGACTACAGTATGAGGTACTTACTAAAGGCGATGGTGCCTCACCAAGTGCTGAAAACAGTGTGACGGTACATTACACAGGAACTTTGATTGATGGGACTGTTTTTGATAGTTCAGTTGAGCGTGGAACGCCAGCTACATTTGGGGTTTCACAAGTAATACCAGGTTGGACAGAAGCACTACAATTAATGTCTGTTGGAGATAAGTGGCGTTTGGTCATCCCATCTGAATTAGCGTATGGAGCAAGAGGTTCAGGAGCAAAGATTGGACCTAATTCAACGTTAGTATTTGAAGTTGAACTTCTTAAAATAAATTAACCCTTTAGGGGTCATATAAAAAAATCACCTCAATGAGGTGATTTTTTTTTGTCTTTATATAAAGGGTTGATTAAAACAAACCGTTTATTTCAGCATCAATTTTGTTAATGATAAAACCAAGATCTTCGGGGTTCTCTACAAAGTCTAAATTATCCACATCAATAATAAGTAGCTTTCCTTTTGCGTAGCCATGAATCCAAGCCTCGTAACGCTCGTTTAAACGACTGAGGTAGTCAATACTGATAGAGTTTTCATAATCACGTCCTCGTTTATGAATTTGAGACACAAGGTTTGGAATCGAACTCCTCAAATAGATGATAAGATCCGGACTTTGCACCAAGGATTCCATAAGCCCAAAAAGAGACGAATAATTTTCAAAATCACGATTAGTCATCAAGCCCATAGCGTGTAAGTTAGGCGCAAATATATTAGCGTCTTCATAAATGGTACGATCCTGAATGATATTTTTCCCACTTTCGCGAATTTGCAACACCTGACGGAATCTGCTATTTAGAAAATATACTTGAAGGTTGAAACTCCATCGTTCCATTTGATTATAAAAATCATCTAAATAAGGGTTGTCAACAACATCTTCGAGTTGAGCTTCCCATTTGTAATGTTTGGCGAGCAACTGGGTTAGGGTTGTCTTTCCTGCCCCAATATTTCCGGCAATAGCAACATGCATAATATCAATTGTTTAAAAGTTGGTAGTGGTGAAGAAATTCTTCGTCATAAATATACAAGCTTTGGTTGGTTACAAAAAACTGTTTTACTAAAACTTTGTTTAAGTTTAACATCAAAAAGGTTTCAGCGTTTTTTGGTTTATAATAAAGGTCATTTCCCTTCTTTAAAAATAAAACACCATTCCAAAGTTTTAAATCTGTAAATCCTTGATGCGGTAGTTTTACAATGAGGCTTCCCGTATAATTATAACAATGTAACTCAGTATCGAGCAAAACCCAGCAATAATTATAATCACTCTCTAAGGCGAGAACTTCCCCAGAGAGCGGCGCTGTTTTAACCTTTGTTTTAGAAGAGCTATAATCAAATAATTCTAACTGTAATGTATTGGAATCAAACAGCCAAAAGCTCGTATCATTTCCATAAGAAATGTGGGACACTGTTCGCAAGGGACTTAGAGCATTAAAATCAATTGCGATCAGTTCTGCCAAGCGGTTATCTAAAAGAGTAACGGTATTAAAGTCATTATAAAATAAGGCTAATTTTAGGGCATTAAACACCGAGACTTCACTAATAGCACCTTTATTTAGATCGCTATAATTTTGTAGACCTTGGCTATTTTTTTTAAAAAGCACATTCGAGTTTAAGAAATAAAGAGATTCAAATGGATCCATTCCAATAAATTGATCCCATGCCACAGGGGTGGATACCAGCAAATCGGCACGCATATTGGTTTGACCAAAAAGCCAACAATTGAAAAGCAGTATAAAATAAAGAGGCTGTTTCATTCTGATTTGAAAAGTACAATTTTTTTGGTATTTATTTGTAACATTTTATAAAGTTAACCGTCTTTATATTAGTGATAAACATAAATTAAACCCAACATCATGAATATAAACATCAAAATGGCCGTGCTAATGGTTTTTAGTTCTGTCACATTAATTGCACAAGATTTTCAAGGGGTTGCAACCTATAAAACCCAACGAAAGTTAGATATCAAAATGGACAGCACCCAAGTTGGTGGCATGCAGGATCAAATTATGGCAATGCTTAAAAAACAGTTTGAAAAAACCTATACTTTAACCTTTAATAAAGCGCATTCTATTTATAAAGAAGAGGAGTCTCTTGCACCTCCGTCTATGGGCGGCTCTATGGTTATTATTAGTGGTATGGGCGGTTCTGGAGAGTTGTATAAAAACACCAAAGAGCAGCGTTATGTTAGACAAAGTGATTTGTTTGGAAAGCTTTTTCTGATTGAAGACAAATTGAAAGAAACCGACTGGAAACTCCATAGCGATACTAAAAATATTGGTACATACACCTGTTATAAAGCGACCATGGAACATGGCCTAGATGCTTTTGAGCTAGATGAAGCGGATGCTTCAGGGAAAACCACCACCACCGTTACGGCATGGTACACCCCGCAGATACCTGTGAGTAATGGTCCAGATGAATTTCAAGGACTTCCAGGTCTCATCTTAGAACTAAGCTATGATTCTCAAACTATTTTGTGTAGTAAAGTGACCTTAAACTCAAAAAGCAAATCAACAATAAAAGCCCCTACAAATGGGACGTCAGTAACACAATCAGAGTTTGATGCCATTAGGACCAAAAAAATGAACGAAATGGAGTCTCAATACGATCATCATGACGATGAAAATTCGTTTGAGATTAAAATTGGAGGATAAATTTTGTTGCATTTTAATATTTATTTCTTAAACTATATGTAGTTTCGTGAGTCTATAGATTAGACATTAAATTAACTTTTGTGATTATGATTCTTACAAAAAGAGGCTTCCAAACAGTACTTTTGTTGTTGTTCGTTTCAATAACAACCACTGCTCAGGACTTTCAAGGAAAAGCCTATTATTTTTCGAAAACGTCGGTCGATATGGCTAACATAGGAAGTCGCCAAATGAGCATAGATCAAAAAAAGCAAATTGCAGACCGCATGCGGAGCATGTTCGAAAAAACCTATGTTTTGACGTTTGATAGAGAAGCCTCAACTTATAAAGAAGAGGAGATTTTAGAGGCGCCAACAAGCCAACACGGATTTGGAAGACGAGGACGTAATTTTTCTGGAGGAATGCAATATAAAAACATCAAATCTCAGCAGATTCTTCAAGATCAAGAATTTTTCGGAAAACAATTTCTGATTACAGATTCCTTGCCCAAGCTCGATTGGAAATTAGGAACTGAAACAAAACAAATTGGTCAATACCTCTGTATGAAAGCCACCGCCACGAAAAAAGCGGATGCCTTAGATTGGCGGACTATGCGACGACGAAATCGTTCTCAAACGGCTGCTATTAAAAAAGATTCGACCACAACAGCAATTACGGATGAAATCGAAATTCCAAATGAAATTGAAGTCACAGCTTGGTATACGCCACAGATTCCTGTAAGCCAAGGGCCAGGAGATTATTGGGGGCTTCCGGGGTTAATTCTTGAAATTAATACTGATAAAACCATTATTTTATGTTCTAAAATTATAATGAATCCGGAACATAAAGAGACCATTGAAGCGCCTCAAAAAGGCCAATCGATTTCACGATCAGAGTATAACGACACGGTTAAAGAAAAAATGGAAGAAATGCGCACCATGTATGAGGGTCGCCGTAACAAACGCAGAAATTAAGGGCATCCAAATTAACGAAAGATTTATGAGATATTATATTACAGCTATTTTCCTTTGTATGAGTGTTATTGGAATTTCCCAAGTGAAGTTAGAAGGTATTATTAAAGACAGTCTTGGAAGCCCTTTAGAATTAGCCAATGTTATTGCGATTAATAAGGCCACCAAGTCCTTAGATTCCTATGGAATTACTAACGACGTCGGTCGGTTTCGTTTGGATTTAAAAAAGAACACCATCTATACGATTCAAGCCAGTTATATTGGAATGAAATCTTTAGACGAGGTAATCCAGACAAAAGAAGTTAATATAAATAAAGACTTCACACTTTTTGTAGATAATTCTTTAGACGAAGTTGAATTGGTTTATGAGATGCCCGTTACCATTAGTGGTGACACCTTGGTGTATAATGCCGATTCCTTTAATACGGGCACTGAACGAAAATTAGAAGACGTGTTGAAAAATTTACCTGGCGTCGAAATTAACGAAGACGGTCAGGTCGAAGTAGAGGGTAAGGTGGTGAGTAAATTGATGGTTGAAGGCAAAGATTTCTTTGATGGCGACACCAAATTAGCCACCAAAAACATTCCGTCTAGTGCCGTAGATAAGGTGCAGGTTTTAAAAAATTATTCCGAAGTTGGGCAGCTAGGAAGTGTGACCAATAACCAAGATAACATCGCAATAAACATCAAGTTAAAAGAGGGGAAGAAAAATTTCTGGTTTGGAAATGTGACTGTTGGAGCGGGAGATTCAGAAGTAAACTCGTTGTATTTAGCTCAGCCAAAACTATTTTATTACAGTCCAGAATACAGCGTTAATTTTATAGGAGACTTAAATAATATTGGAGAAGTTGCCTTTTCGCGACGGGATTATTTTAATTTTTCGGGTGGCTTTCGATCCCCAAGTCAAAGCAGTGGAACCAGTCTGAGTTTAGGCAATAATGACATCGGATTTTTATTGCTTCAAAATAACCGCGCTAAAGACATCAATACAAAGTTTGGCGCTGCCAATTTTAGTTGGTCGCCAAAAAAGACCTTAGATATTGGTGGGTTTGCTATTTTTTCAAATAGTAAAAACGAATTACAAGAAAATAGAAGTGTAGAGTACACAGATGCACCTGCTGGGTTTTCAGATGAGGACACGGAAAGTAACACTACGCAGGACAACGATTTGGGGATGCTTAAGTTGACCACGAAGTATCAGCCAAACGCAAGCAATCAGCTCGAGTATGAAGCCCTTGGAAACATGTCAAAAAGTACACAAGACCAACGTTTCAATTCTTCTTTAAACGGCGATATAAATCAGTTGGAAACCACCAATCCATTTAGCTTTAATCAGAGTTTGAATTATTATTACACGTTGAACGAGACCAATATTTTTGCATTCGAAGCCCAGCATCTCATCAAAGATGAAGATCCTTTTTATAATGCCATTCTCGAAGATAAAGCGAATTATGAAGACACCGCTAATACCCTTGGTTTAGACGGCGCTCAAGTGGATTACAACTTTGGTCAGGACAAGCGTGTGCAGTCGAATCAAGTAGATGCGAAACTCGATTATTGGAACATCTTAAATAAAAAAAGCAACATCAACCTGACTCTTGGAACCATTTTGAGTCATCAACAATTCGACTCTAATATTTTTCAATATTTGGACAATCAAACCCAAATTAGTCCAACACCTTCCATCGCTAATGGTGCAGCAACCAATGACATCGCCTATAGATTTTCGGATCTGTATTTAGGATTTCATTACCGCTTAAAATCTGGAAAATTCACGTTTACACCCGGCGTAGCGGCCCATGGCTATACAATTTCAAACACGCAGACTGGGACGAAGACTACCGATAATTTCTTCAGGTTTTTACCGGATATGAATGTCATCTTTCAAATTAAAAAAAGTGAAACTTTGAATTTAAGTTACCGCATGCAAACGCAGTTCACCGATGTGTCGAAGTTTGCGAGTGGCTTAGTGCTTAATAATTATAACTCACTATTTTCGGGATCACCCGATTTACAAAGTGCACTTTCGCATAATATCAATCTAACGTATTACAGTTTCAATATGTTTAATTATACCAATGTGTTTGCCAACATCAACTATAACAAAAGTATTGATAACGTTAGAAATGTATCTGCATTTGTGCCCCAGAGTGTGATTCGCGTGTCCACGCCTTTTAACTCTGATTTTGCTGATGAAACCTTAACGGCCAGGGGGCGGTTTCAACGCACGTTTGGACGGCTGAGAGCATCGGTCAACGCCAATTTTAACTACTCAAAATTTAATCAATTTGTCCAGCAAATGCCATCGCTTAATGAGCGTTTCACACAAACGTATCGCGCACGTTTACGAACCAATTTTAAAACTGCGCCGAATGTCGATTTAAGCTACAAGCACTCTATTCAGGATAATAATTTAGGGAGTAACGTCACTAAGTTTTTCACAAAAAGCCCCTCTATAGAAGTGGATGCTTTGATTTTAAAAACGTTTACCTTTAAAACCGATTTTTCTTACAACGATTTTAGTGACGAAGACCGCACGATTAATACCTACGAATTTTGGAATGCGTCCTTGTCTTACCGGAAAGACGAAGATGCCAAATTTGAGTACGAGATCAAAGCGACCAACTTGTTAGACACCCGTTCTCAAAATCAGAGCAGTGCCTCCAACATCTCGGTAAGTGCGACGGAATATTTCATACAACCCCGTTATGTGACCTTTCGAGTGCGTTATGAATTGTAACCGACGCTCAGCTATTTAAACCAGAAAAACCCGACTGTGGGTCGGATTTTTTTGACTAACTAACTTAAAATAAATCCTGTTTAAGTGATTGTTTGGTATTTACTTTGATAAAGTATTTCAAAAAGGGTTTAAATGTTTATTGCCTTACGAGTTTAAAAGACCAAAAACCAATACTTCCATCTAATGTTACAAATTCAATATCTAAGTCTAATGTGTTTCCATCCTCTGAAAGAGTTGCTAAATAAGTAATTGAGTCTACTGCATCCGCAGGACTTGTTAGTTCAGTGCCATTGACCACTCTGGCCAACCCTAGGTAAGCTCCAGTCCCATTAATTGTAATCGTTCCGGCTGTTTCATCATATGTATAGGTAGCATTTGCTGTTCCATTATGAGGAGCCACTGGTGCGCCACAAGCTTCTGGATCAGTACCTTGCCAAGGATCTAGCCAAGTTTGTGTGCCTAGAACATTTTGGAAAGAACCGTCTGTACCAAATACATAATCATCATCAAATAAACAGGCTCTTGTTGTTACATCACTTGATAAGTTTGACCACCAAGATAGATCGTTCAACGCTGAACCCACACCAAATGCTCCTGCTTCTGGCGCTAATTTCCAAGATCCATTGAGTGGCGAAGTTTTCCATTTTAAAATTTGAATTTCAGTCTGTAATTCTGCGATGAGTTGGTCCACATACCCTTTGGTTGTTGCATCCATTTCTTCGGTGGGTGCACTGGCTAAGGTTAAAGCACCTTCAGTTACGACTACATCCCCCACAAAATAACCAGCATAATTATTTTCTCCACCAGATGCGGAGGCATGAATTCCGTAGTTAGATCCTACTGTGCCATCCGCTCTTGAATGTATGCCATAGTTAAGTGGTGCATTGCTTGCTTGAGTATAAACCCCGTAGTTAAATCCGTTTACTGTGGCGGCATTTGCTTTCGCATCCACTCCAAAATTAGACCCATCTGTACTGCTGGCAGCATCGGCATAGCCGCCCAAAGCGATATTTACAACCTCGGAACCACCAACCCATCCTGAAACTCCATAGTTGTTCCCAGTGGGTGTGGGTGTGTAAGCATGGCCCATGACGCCTCTGTTGTCTTTGCCATCAACAGCATTTTTTGCAATTCCCCAAACGGCAAAATTAGTTCCAATGGCGCTATCAGCAATTCCTTGAACACCTGTATTTGTTACTTCTGCATTTGAAGCAATGCCTCTAAAGCCGTAATTTCTATGCAAATTTATTCCATTAGATTCTCCACTGACAGCAATGTTTCTGCCATTTGTTCCGTTAATTGAACTTGAGATTCCAGTATAGTCATTGTTTTCAGTAACACCTCCAGTAGTAGAAAGTTCAATACCAGATAGATTTTCTTCACTCACAACCAAGTCTGCATTAGTTCCCATATCTAATACACTTTGAAAATCAGAGGCTTCAGCACCCGAATTCTCTGCATACAATGCAAACGGAACACTGAGGAGTTGAGTGGTTCCCATGGCTACATAGCTCGCACCTGTATTGAGTTCGATGCCTAAAAAATAACTTCCTAACGACCAGTTTATCTGACTAAAGTCACCAGTGACCGCAGTGCCATCTCCGATGGTAAGGTTTATTTGACCTAAGCCGTCTGTAGAGACTAGGTGTGTTTCTGTAAATACAGCATCACTTGTTGCCGATCCTTGTTGAACATTGAATCTAAAATTGACATTTTCGTTGACAATCAGCGCCCCATCGGCATTTCGCACGGTGGCTTGGTAGTTAAATCCTTGCGGTGTTTGAGCTTGTAAGCTCATTGTACTTGTTAAGATAAGCACGAAGGCTATGAGTAAATTTTTCATTGTTTTATGATTTTATAAGTATTTGATTGGTTATTTTTTACTGTTGTGACTGTAACTAAATAAATGCCTGATCCATAGGATTGCATTGAGAAGGGTTGCTCTTTTTGATGCGTTCCTGAAAACAGCTGTTTGCCATTTATCGATGTGATGTTCAGCTTAAACTGTGTCGCCGTAGGATGCGAAACATAAAAGGCCTCCGTTACGGGGTTGGGAAACAACTTAAGGTTGAGTTGGAGTTCAGGATTTTCAATACTCAAGGCTTCTAAATCTAAGGAAGGGTAGTAGCCATTGCCGAGTTGTATGGAACCATCTTCGGAAGTCATCGCGCCCACGATCACTTCGCCGGTGGTATAGCTCAATTTGTTGGTGCCATTATCATCAGTGCCGCCGCCAGGGCCAATCACTTGTTTGGAAATGCTTTGAGAAGACACAGTCATACTCAACAACACACATAGTAATGTTATATATTTCATAAAAACTAATTGGTTAATAATTCACTAAGCTAGGCAAACAAATCCTTAAATTTGGTTCATATTTGGTTCATAAAATGAGTCGAGCATGTTCGACATTTGTCATAGCTCTTTCCGATTTGATTTCAAATCCTAATAATCCAGCATGTGAAATAAAAGTTGATAAATTCTCTACTCCCCACTGGTTACAAACAGAAATTTTAGTGCCGTCCCTTAAAGTGATTGGGGTATCTATATAATAGTATTGCGCATTTTTTCTATCAATATCATTCAATTTTTTAATGACCCCTTTGCGACCTTGCAAGTCATCAAACCAGACTTTTTGTAACACACTAAAACTCATTTGAGATTTTTCAATGTAATTTTCTACTATTTTTTGAACCAACCTCGCTTTACATAGGTTTTCTGCGATGCCTTTAACGGCATATGTTGTAACACCTTTTGCCATTTATTTAGTTTGATTTCTGCTTTCACTCAAATATAATCTATAAATAGCCTATATTTGGTTCATATTTGATTCATAACACCAAATACCTATGGTTGATGTTCTAAAAAAAAGAATTGAACAAAAAATTGGAAAACCAGTAGAAACTCGAGGGGATTGTGAATTGGTGTCGAATGCAATTTTAGAAACGCTTGATGTCGATATTAGCTGTAGCACTCTTAGACGGTTGTACGGATTAGCCCCTTACACTAAACCAAATAGCAAAACACTAAACATCTTAGCCCAATTTATAGGGTATAAAAACTATGCTCATTTTTCTCAAAACGATGCTTACAGAGAAAAGATTGATTTGTCTCAAATTACCTACAAAGCTGTTTCTGTTGGAGATGAACAAGCTATTTTAGAGTTGGTTCAAAAAACTAAAAAAAGTCCTGAAAATTTCATAGGGTTTATCGTCTTGTTAACAAGGGAGTTATTTCATAACCAAGACTATCGTTTAATAGATGAGTTATTTAAATTAAAAGCCCTCAGTTATAGTCATTTTTCATATTCAGAATCCTTATACCTTGGGAATTCTATTGGACTTCTACTTCGAAAACAGGCTAAAATTGATCCTGTGTTATTAAATAACACAAATTTTTTGGCGTGTGTCTATCTAACTTTTGTAGACTACTCTAGTTTAAATGGGTATTATGGAGAATGGACCGAAAATATCGATAGTACCCATCCTAAAAGTGAGATCTCAATATTCACTTTTTCGATACTTGAGTTTAGGAATTTTTTAAATCAAAAGCCCGTGAAAGAGCCTAAGGGTGATTTAATTTATTCAAACCAGTTAAATCCTATTTTATGCAGCCGATTATTAGCCCTAAAACTATTGGTTAATGAGACAGATCACGCATTAAACACGACAGAAGTTTTAAATACCTATTTTGATGTACACTCAAAAAAATCGACTTTATTAGATTATTTTTATGAGTTGTTTACTACGGCGATTTTAACCAAGAATCTTTTGCTAATGAAGTATCTTATTGAAAAAATAAACATGGACACCAAGATCGAGTTTTACTATCAAAAATACCATTTAAACTCCTTTTACTTAATGTGTATGTTTTATTTTAAATATACCAAAAACAGCACTGAAGAAAAGAAATACAACCGACTTTTTAGTATCGATGCGTGTCGGTATAGTTATGAAGATTTTATCACCATTTTACATCAAGTTTATTTATTTGGAACGACTAAAACGGTCACCAAAAAGAAGCTCATAAAAAAGACCTATACCAATCTAAGTACGCAGTTAAATCACCCTTACTTTTCGGAAGCTTATTTACTTAATTATTTTAATTAAAATCAATTAAATTTCAAAAGCATCTTTAATCACATTCACATAATCCAGTTTTTCCCACGTAAACAATTCAACATCTAAGGATAAACTTTCGCCATTCGGTTGGTGAAATGTTTTGCTCACCGTTTTAGGTTCACGACCCATATGTCCATAAGCAGCAGTTTCGCTATAAATTGGACTTCGAAGTTTTAATCGTTTTTCGATCGCAGCTGGTCGTAAATCAAATAGTTTTGAGATCTTATCAGCAATTTCACCATCTGTTAAATTAAAAGTGCAGGTGCCATAAGTATCTATAAAGACACCCATCGGTTCTGCCACACCAATGGCATAACTCACTTGTACTAAAACTTCTGAGCAAATTCCAGCAGCAACCATATTTTTGGCAATATGACGGGTTGCATAGGCGGCACTACGGTCCACCTTGCTAGGGTCTTTCCCGGAAAAAGCCCCACCACCATGAGCACCTTTACCACCGTAGGTATCCACGATAATCTTTCGCCCCGTAAGACCGGTGTCGCCGTGTGGGCCTCCAATTACAAATTTACCGGTTGGATTGATATGATAGGTGATTTGATCATTAAATAATTCTTGAATCTGAGCAGGCAGTTTTGCTACGACTCTTGGTATTAATTTCGTTTTTAAATCTTCACGAATGGTAGCCAACATAGCGGTTTCTTCGTCAAAATCATCATGTTGCGTAGAAATGACAATCGCATCAATACGTTTTGGCGTATTATCGTCATCGTATTCAATCGTAACCTGACTTTTAGAATCGGGTCTTATATAAGAAATTTCGGTGCCTTCGCGGCGCATGGCTGCTAATTCGATCAATATTCGATGCGATAAGTCCAATGCCAACGGCATATAGTTTTCGGTTTCATTGGTAGCATATCCAAACATCATTCCTTGATCGCCAGCGCCTTGTTCTTCTTCACTTCCTCTGTCCACACCTCTGTTGATATCTTCCGACTGCTCATGAATGGCAGAAAGAACGCCACAAGAATTGCCGTCAAACATATACTCCCCTTTGGTATATCCAATTTTATTGATAGTATCGCGTGCAATTTTTTGCACATCCAAATACGTTTTTGATTTAACCTCTCCAGCTAAAAAAACTTGACCTGTTGTAACCAGTGTTTCACAGGCCACTTTTGAATCGGGGTCAAAGGCTAAAAAATGGTCGATTAGGGCGTCGCTAATTTGGTCTGCAACCTTGTCTGGATGGCCTTCTGAAACGCTTTCGGATGTAAATAAATAACTCATAAACAGTGTTTTATGAGAACAAAAATTGGATTGCAGAGCTGGTGGAGTAGTGTTTACTGCTTTAGCTTTTTTTTAATGAGGTTGCAATCAGATCAAATTTGTCCTCTAATGATGATGCAAATTTACTGAATATAGAATGAATAAAAAAACTTTATATCTAATGGTTTTATATTGACAATAATTTATTTCGTTTATTTTTGCGATCTAATTAAATTGAAATGCAACGTTTGCTTCTTTGGTGTTTTATTGTTTCTTGCTTTGTGGGTTCTTCACAAAATAAGTCCAGTAGCACCTATTTAGACCTCAACTATTTTAAAGGAACGATCCCACTTCATAATACGGACATACTGCATCTCATTCAAGGCCATCCAGAAGGGGTTATCGTTGGCTGGAACCACCGAACCAACGGAAAAAAGGATTGGGAACACCGCTATAATTACCCGGATTTTGGAGCTTCTTTTATGTATCAAGATTTAAAAAATGAGGTGCTTGGGAACACCTTTGGCTTTTATGGGCATTTTAATTTTTACTTTCTCAAACGCCGATTGATGTTGCGCGTAGGTCAAGGCTTTGTGGTCGCAACCAACCCGTATGATAAAACCTCCAACCCAAAAAATATTGCATTTGGGTCGAAACTATTAGGCAGTCCATATCTGATGCTCAACTATAAAAAACCAAACGTACTTGGTCCAATCGGCATTCAATCGGGCTTGGTTTTCTTTCACGCCTCCAATGGAAGTTTTAAAGCACCCAACACAAGTGTGAATACCATTGCATTTAATATTGGAATAAATTATGATTTAGATACCAAGGAAATAATCTACGAAGCACCTCCTGAAATGGCTGAAGTTTCTAAAGCTTTAAACTATAATTTTGTGCTGCGCTCTGGGATCAACCAAACTGATGTGGTCGGAAGTAAACAATACCCTTTTTATACATTTTCCGTTTATGCTGAGAAGCGTTTTAATTTTTTCAGCGCGCTTCAATTTGGAGTCGATGCATTTTTCTCCTATGCTTTAAAGGAAGAAATTAAGTATCGAAGTGTGGCTTTCCCTGAAGAGCCTTCGGATCCTAATGCCGATTATAAACGTATTGGAGGTTTTCTTGGCTATGAATTATTTATAAATAAATGGTCGGTGGTAGCACAGACCGGTTATTATCTATATTATCCTTTTGATTATGAAGGTCGTATATATAACAGACTTGGTTTAAAATATTATTTTAGTAAACAATGGTTTGGAGCTTTTACCATAAAATCCCATATTGCTAACGCAGAAGCACTCGAATTTGGAATTGGAATCCGTCTATAACATGAAACAATTATTTTATACACTCCTACTTTTAATGTTCTTTTCTTGTGATAAAGAAGACGCTTGGGACTGTATTCAAACCGCAGGTGCGCCGGTAGTTCAAGTTTTGAACGTGGAAGCTTTTGAGAGAATTTTAGTCAACCGAGATATTAAATTGGTGGTTAAACAAGGACACGATTATAAAGTAGAAATTCAAACAGGGGAAAACTTGCTTGGTACTATTGAAGTCGTAGTGGTGGATCATGAACTCCAACTGTCCAACACCAACAGTTGTAATTACGTAAGAGATTTTGGGCTAACCAAAATGATCGTAACCACACCGGCTTTGAAAGGAATTAGAAGTAGTACACAATATTTAACGTCGTCGGAAGGGGTTTTGAATTTTGAAAGCCTGGCACTTGTCTCAGAGAATTTTAATTCGAATTACCTAAGTTCAGGCGATTTCAAGCTGACTATAGACACCCAAAGCCTCAGTGTCATTGCCAATAACCTTTCTTCATTTAACATTTCTGGAACGGTAGAAACGCTGACTATAGGCTTTTACGCGGGTTTGTGTGAATTTAAAGGCGCCGATTTAATAGCCCAGCACGTAAAAATATTCCAAAGAAGCAGTCACGATATTACCGTCAATCCGCAACAATCCTTAACAGTCGATATCCGAAGTGTCGGGGATGTCATCAGTGTTCAGAGGCCGCCAGTCGTGGAACTTGAGCAATATTACACAGGTCAGTTGTTGTTTTTGGATTAATCTAGATGCACTAAGCAGCACATTTAGAGCTTGTTCTAAGCCAAGTCGTTCGAAAAACATCTAAATTAATTCGTGAAAAAAAGGACTTAAAAATATATTTTATCGATTATTGGCTACTTTTCATTGAATTATCTATAAATTTCCTACACAATGCATAAAAAAAAGAAATTAAGTTTTAATTTCTAAAAAATATATATACTTTAGCTTTTCAGTTAAACAACTATGACCACAGTTAATTACATTTTTTATAGCTTTTACTATTTCTTTTTTAGAAAAAAGAACGAGACGCTGTGTATGTAATTTATCAATATAAATTTTAAATATAAGTCTCGATGTAAACATCGGGATTTTTTTTTATGACAAAAAAAGTAGCCATACAAGGAATTGAAGGATCATTTCATCACATCGTTTCTCAAACGTATTTTGAGGAAGCTGTGGAAGTGCAACCCTATCTTTCATTTAGTGAAGTGGTCGATAGCTTGTTGTCCAAGACCTCAGATATTGCTGTGATGGCATTAGAGAATTCAATTGCAGGGTCTATCATTCCAAACTATGCGCATATCAATGATCAAGATTTACACATTACAGGCGAATATTTTTTAGAGATTCAACATAATTTGATGGCGCTAAAAGGCCAGTCGATAGAAGATATCAAAGAAGTTTTTTCACATCCAATGGCATTATTACAATGCAAAGATTTTTTTAAACAGTATCCACATATAAAGTTAATTGAAGACACGGATACTGCGGAGGTTGCGAAACGAATTTCAAAATATCAGTTTCAAGGAATTGCAGCGATTGCAAGTTTGGAGGCCGCTAATATTTTTGATTTAGAGATTTTGGCCAAAAGTATTCAAACCATCAAGCATAACGAAACTCGATTTGTGATTGTCGAAAGAGATCCAATTTTACAAAATGTAGAAAACATTAGTAAAGCTTCTGTAAAATTTCTTTTAGATCACAAACGTGGAAGTTTAGCTGCCATGCTTAACGTGATGAGTGATTGTAATTTAAATTTAACAAAAATACAATCATTACCAAAAATTGACACCCCTTGGAAATATGCTTTTTTTGTAGACATTACATTTGAGGACTACTCCGATTACGAAAAAGGGAAAGCCATTATGAAAATCATGGCTGAAGAATTTAAAATTTTAGGAGAATATAAAAACGCCAAAAAATAATGGTCACTGCCAATCGATTACATACCGTTGAAGAATACTACTTTTCTAAGAAATTAAGGGAAGTCAATGCGCTCAAAGCTGCAGGCGCCCCGATCATTAATTTAGGAATTGGTAGTCCAGATTTGGCACCACCAAAGGCCGTTATTTCTGCCATTACCGAAAGCCTCACAGACCCCACAGCACATAAATATCAAAGTTACCAAGGGCTGCCAGCATTGCGGGAAGCCATGGCCAAATTTTACCAAACACATTATAAGGTCGCTCTGAATCCCGAAAACGAAGTTTTACCTCTTATTGGAAGTAAAGAAGGGATTATGCACATTTCAATGGCGTATCTCAATGAAGGCGATGCCGTGTTAATCCCGAATCCAGGATATCCAACCTACACTTCAGTGACTAAATTAGTGGGAGCGACGCCTGTTTTTTATGATTTAAAAGCAAGTTCTAATTGGCAGCCAGATTTAGCAGCTCTTGAAGAAATGGATGTCTCTAAGGTTAAAATAATGTGGGTCAATTATCCACACATGCCTACTGGAACCCTAGCAGATCAAAAGGTGTTAAAAGCATTGGTTGATTTTGCAAAAAAACATGCTATTTTACTCATTAATGACAATCCCTATAGTTTCATTCTAAATGATCAACCGTCTAGTATTTTCAATATTGAAGGCGCAAAAGAGGTGTGTTTAGAGCTGAATTCTTTAAGCAAAACCTTCAATATGGCTGGATGGCGTGTTGGCATGTTGACGGGATCAGCAGGGCATTTAAACAACGTTATTAAAGTGAAAAGCAATATGGACTCAGGAATGTTTTACGGCATTCAAAAAGGGGCGATTGAAGCTTTAAATAGTTCAAAAAACTGGTTTAACGACCTAAATAAAATCTATACAGAACGTCGAGAACTGGTTTGGAAATTAGCCACTGCTCTCAACTGTACGTTTGAAACCAATACTTCAGGAATGTTTGTATGGGCCAAATTACCTACAGGCCTGAGTTCGGAAGTCTTTATTGATCAAATATTACAAGAGCATCATATATTTATTGCGCCAGGAACCATCTTTGGCAGCAATGGTGAAGGTTACATTCGGTTTTCATTATGTGCCCCAAAAGAAAGTATTCAATCTGCAATAAATCGAGTCTTATGAAACAGGTATGTATCATAGGGGTTGGGTTAATTGGTGGCAGTTTTGCGTTAGATTTAAAGCAATACATCAATGGGGTTCGTGTGTTAGGAATCGATCAAAATGAAGCACACTTAACAGACGCATTAGAATTAGGTATTATTGATCAAATAGGCACATTTGATCGCCTGATGGATGCTGACCTCGTCGTGTTGGCAATCCCTGTAAACGCAGCGATTAAAGTCTTGCCGCAAGTTTTAGAATTGATAGCGGACCACACAGTCGTCATCGATATGGGATCAACCAAAGAAGCGATTTGTGAGGTTGTGTCCTCTCACCCAAGACGTGCTCAATTTTTAGCAACCCATCCCATTGCAGGAACTGAATTTTCGGGGCCTTCCGCAGCGATTACGGGACTTTTTAAAAACAAAACTAATATTATCTGTGAACTAGATAAAACGACCACTGCTTTGAGCGAACCCGTTTTAGAGCTTTTCAAAACACTGGGAATGCACCTTCGTTTTATGCCTGCTAAAGATCATGATAAGCACATTGCGTATGTGTCTCATTTATCACATATCAGTTCTTTTATGTTGGGAAAAACGGTGATTGAGAAAGAAAAAAACGAACGTGATATTTTTGATATGGCTGGCAGTGGGTTCGAATCTACGGTTCGATTGGCCAAAAGTTCACCTGCCATGTGGACCCCTATTTTTGAACAAAATAAAGCCAATGTCATCGAAACACTTACCGAGTATATTCAAAATTTAAATCAATTTAAATCCTATATGGAAAACGATGATTTTGAAGCGGTCTACAATGAAATGAAAAACACAAATCATATAAAACAAATATTAAAAGGAATTGCTTAAAAAAAGAAACAATGGAAAACAAAAAAGAACTTAGAAACTGGTTAAACGACTTAAACCTAGACCACCCTTTGGTGATCGCTGGGCCATGTAGTGCAGAAACAGAAGAACAAGTGTTAAGAATTGCACATGAACTGAAAGACACGGATGTTAATTACTACCGTGCAGGAATTTGGAAACCACGGACCCGTCCAGGAAATTTTGAAGGCGTTGGGGCATTAGGTTTAAAATGGCTTCAAAAAGTAAAAGCGGAGACCGGTTTAAAAACAGCAACCGAAGTTGCCAACAGAGCTCACGTTGAATTGGCTTTGGAACATGACATCGATTTACTTTGGATTGGCGCACGTTCGACCGTGAGTCCATTTATTGTGCAAGAAATTGCAGATGCCTTACAAGGCACTGATAAAATTGTGTTGGTTAAAAACCCAGTGAATCCAGATTTGGCATTGTGGTTAGGTGCAATTGAGCGTTTGGCAACAGCAGATATCAAAAACTTAGGAGTGATTCACAGAGGGTTTTCATCGTATGAAAAAACTAAATATAGAAACACACCAGAATGGCAAATGGCGATTGAGCTTCAAACTAGGTTTCCAGACCTTCCATTAATCAATGATCCGTCTCATATTACTGGGAAACGCGATATGATTTTTGAGGTCTCTCAAACAGCCTTAGACTTGAATTTTGATGGCCTTATGATTGAAACGCATCACGATCCTGATAATGCATGGAGTGATGCTGCACAACAAGTAACGCCTGCGTCATTGATTCAAATCATGAAAGATTTAAAAATCAGAAAAGAATCGACTCCAGAAGCAGATTATAACGACAAACTTCAAAACTTGCGTACACAAATTGATGTCATGGACAATCAATTGCTCGAAACAATCGGAAAGCGAATGAAGGTTGCCGAAGGGATTGGCGCTCTTAAAAAACAGAAAAATGTTGCTGTTTTACAAAGCAAACGTTGGAATGAAATTTTAGGAAAAATGGTTTTAGAAGGAGAGCAGCATAATTTGAGTGAAGAGTTTATCCTCAAATTGTTTAAAGCGGTTCACCAAGAATCCATTAATCATCAAGAACTAATCTTGAATAAATAACATAAAAAAAGGCTCGCATTGCGAGCCTTTTTT
>Ga0209119_1000117_pt1 | contig 79143 bp, 74 predicted proteins | sample COG_03_FD_184747 | JGI IMG/M metagenome (GOLD analysis project Ga0209119, IMG submission 184747) | Pelagic Microbial community sample from North Sea - COGITO 998_met_03 (SPAdes) (version 2) | ecosystem: Environmental > Aquatic > Marine > Neritic zone/Coastal water | place: Helgoland, sampling...
CCTAAAATATCAGACAAAACAGCATAACGATCGCCGTCAGAAATCAATCCCATGGCAATTCCAGATACGGGTTTTTTCAATTGAACTCCTGCATCCATCAAGGCCATTGTTCCTGAACAAACGGTCGCCATAGAGGAGGATCCATTGGATTCCAACACCTCAGATACAACTCTGACAGTGTAAGGGCAGTCTGCAGGAATCATTCCCTTCAAAGCGCGTTGTGCCAAATTTCCATGTCCGACTTCTCTACGGGAAGTTCCTCTAAGAGGTCTAGCTTCTCCTGTACAGAAAGGCGGGAAATTGTAGTGCAAGTAAAATGTTTCTTCTCCTTCAAAGGAAGGCATGTCTATTTTGTTTGCTTCTCTGGAAGTTCCCAAAGTGACTGTTGCCAAGGCTTGTGTTTCTCCTCTTGTAAAGATTGAAGATCCATGTGTAGAAGGCAAGTAGTCTACTTCACACCAAATTGGTCTGATTTCTGTAGTTGTTCTACCGTCCAATCGCAATCCTTCACTCAAGGTCAATTCACGAACTGCATTCTTTTGAGCTTTGTTGAAATACTTTCCAACCAAGTCTCCGTAGTTGTCTAATTCTTCTTCAGAGAAAAGTGCTTTTACTTCTTCCTTTACTTCGGCAAAGGCAGCAGATCTTTCCACTTTTGAAGTTCCTTTTTTGGCAATGTCGTAACATTTTTGGTAAGCAGCGTCGTTGATTTTTACAGCCAATTCTTCGTTTTCTTCAGCAGAATCGTAAGTACGCGTTTCTTTTTTTCCGAAAGCTTCTGCCAAACGAACTTGAGCAGCACATTGTACTTTGATAGCTTCGTGCGCAAATTTGATTGCTTCCGCCATTTCTTCTTCAGAGATTTCATCCATCTCTCCTTCGACCATCATTACAGAGTCAGCAGAGGCACCAATCATCATATCGATGTCAGATGCTGCTAGCTGTGTGCGGTTTGGGTTGATGACAAACTCTCCATTGATTCTTGCAACTCTCGCTTCAGAAATCGCTGTCTCAAAAGGGACATCACTCAACTGAATCGCTGTAGATGCAGCCAAACCGGCCAAAGCCTCAGGCATTACATTTTCGTCATGAGACATCAATTGAATCATCACTTGTGTTTCTGCATGGTAGTCTTTTGGAAATAAAGGACGCAATACACGGTCCACCAAACGCATGGTCAGGACTTCTCCATCACTAGGTCTTGCTTCTCTCTTAAAAAATCCACCAGGATACCTTCCGGCAGCGGCAAATTTTTCTCTGTAGTCTACGGTCAAAGGTAGAAAGTCAACAGGGCTTTGTTTGTAGTTGGACACTACAGTACACAATAACATTGCGTCTCCCATTCTTACAACAACGGAACCGTGCGCTTGTTTGGCTAGTTTTCCGGTCTCTAATGTGATGGTTCTTCCATCGCCAAGGTCGATGACCTCGTTAAATACTTTTGGAATCATACGTTTTAATTCTAGATTGATAAAATGTGTGTTGTGTGTTGTTCGGGCTTGTTGAATTCCCTGTGGAGTAGTAATCGGTAAAGAATGCTAAAAAAAAGAGGCAATAGAAATTGCCTCTTTTTAGGTGTTTTTATTTTCTTAGTCCCAATTCCTTGATGATTTCACGGTATCTTACGATATCGGTTTTGATCAAGTAGTCAAGTAGACTTCTGCGCTTACCTACCAATTTAACAAGAGAACGCTCTGTGTTAAAATCTTTGCGATTTCCTTTTAAGTGCTCTGTTAAATGATCGATTCGGTGAGTGAACAAAGCGATTTGAGCTTCTGTTGCACCTGTGTTTGTTTCAGATCCACCGTGTTTTTTGAAAATTTCTTTTTTTACTTCTTGTGTTAAATACATGCTAACATTAAATTTTAGTATTAATAATTTTTATGTATTGATAATGAATTATCAAGGCTGCAAATATACTATTATTTTTGAATTTAACAATGAAGAAGTACTGGAATTAAAATAAATAATTTTCATTCCAAATCCTTTGAAATCAGTAGGCTAAGTAATGTGTTTCAAAAGTGTTTTTTAAGAGTGAAGTATAAAATAAAGTCCCGAGATAGGGACGATTTTTTAAGCTCTTATCTTTTGATTTTGAATCAAGTCGATGTACAAGTTGATTTGATCTTTGAGGTCTTTTCTTTCGTAGATGGCATCTAAGAATCCGTGTTCTAACAAAAATTCAGAACGTTGAAATCCTTTTGGAAGGTCTTTTCCTGTCGTGTCTTTTACCACCCGAGGGCCTGCAAAAGCGATCAGTGCGTTGGGTTCTGCAATGTTGATGTCTCCCAACATGGCAAAAGAAGCTGTAATTCCTCCAGTAGTAGGATCTGTACATAGAGAGATGTAGGGTATTTTTGCTTTTGCCAACAAGGCCAGTTTTGCAGAAGTTTTGACCATTTGCATCAAAGAAAGTGGCGCTTCCTGCATGCGCGCTCCTCCAGATTTTGAAATCATCAGAAAAGGAATTTTGTTTTGTATCGAGTAGTCGATTGCCCGCGCTATTTTTTCACCAACAACACTTCCCATAGACCCACCAATAAATGCAAAATCCATACAAGCAATGACCAAGTCTTGGCCGAGGGATTTTCCGACAGCTGTGCGAACGGCATCTTTTAGTGCTGTTTTTTTCTGAGCCTCTTTCAAACGGTCTGGATATGCCTTCGTATCTTTAAATTTAAGAGGATCTTTGGCTTCTAAGTCGCTGTTTAACTCTTCGTATGCATCGTCGAATAAAATCTCAAAATACTCTGCACTACCGATGCGAACATGGTAACCATCTTCACGACTTACATATAGATTTTGTTTCAAGTCTTCCGTGTCGACAATCTTGCCACTCGGAGTCTTGTACCAAAGTCCTTTTGGCACATCTTTTTTAGCTTCTGTAGGGGTATTGATCCCTTTTTCTATTCTCTTAAACCAAGATGACATATTCGTTCTATTTTAAGGGGTAAATTTACTAAAAAAAATAAAGAGAAACTGAAATATATTCAGTTTCTCTTATTTGAAATTTTATTTTACAACACTCTTTACAAGGTATTGACGTTGTTCAAGTCTTCAAAGGCAGCTTTCAAACGTTCTTTGAAAGTTACTTCTCCTTTTCGCAACCATCCTCTAGGATCGTAGAATTTTTTGTTGGGTGCATCTGCTCCTGTTGGATTTCCAATTTGAGCTTGCAAGTAAGCTGTATTCTCAGCAAAATAATCTCTGATGCCCTCCATAAATGCGTACTGCAAATCGGTATCGATGTTCATTTTGATGACTCCGTAAGAAATACCTTCTCTGATTTCTTCGACAGTAGAACCTGAACCTCCGTGGAATACAAAGTCAATAGTATTGTGAGCAACAGCGTATTTTTCTGAAATAAAATCTTGAGAGTTTTTTAAGATTTTTGGCGTCAATTTTACGTTACCTGGTTTGTAAACACCGTGTACATTTCCAAAAGCAGCAGCGATCGTAAACTTGTCACTTACTTTCGACAATTCTTCGTATGCAAAGGCAACTTCTTCGGGTTGGGTATACAGTTTAGACACATCTACGTCAGAATTGTCAACCCCGTCTTCTTCACCACCGGTAATTCCCAATTCAATCTCTAAAGTCATGCCCATTTTGCTCATACGAGCGAGGTATTCTTTACAGATTTCAATGTTTTCTTCGATAGGCTCTTCCGACAAATCAATCATGTGTGAACTGTACAAAGGAGCACCTGTTTCTGCGAAGTGTTTTTCGCTGGCGTCCAACAATCCGTCGATCCAAGGCAGTAATTTCTTTGCGGCGTGGTCTGTGTGTAAAATAACAGGCACTCCGTAAGCTTCTGCCATTTGGTGTACGTGTTTCGCACCTGCAATACCTCCTGCAATCGCGGCTTTTTCACCTTCGTTAGAGAGTCCTTTACCCGCGTTGAATTGCGCACCACCATTTGAAAATTGAATGATGACAGGAGCGTTTAGGTCTTTTGCTGTTTCCAATACAGCATTGATGGTGTTGGATCCGATGACATTTACCGCAGGCAAAGCAAAAGATTTTGCTTTTGCGTATTTGAAAATTTCTTGCACGGCATCGCCTGTAGCAACTCCAGCTTTGATATTGTGACTCATGGTTATTAAGTTTTTAAATGAAAAATGTTCCGCAAAAGTATGAATTTAATCCATTCTTTTGAAACTTCTACATTAAGATACCCTAAAAAAAAGCGAAAACGATGTAGGGAATGCAGCCACTTATTTTCAGACAGCCACACAAAAGTAATTTTTAAAAAGGATAGTTGATCCCAATATTTAAAACCGCGTTGGCAAAGTTGTAATGTCGGAACCATTTGTTGTCCGTCAAGTAAGGTTCGTAGGTTTTGAAGCCCAAGTCCAAGCGCAACACCAAAAAGTTGAAATCGTAACGAATCCCAAAACCAGATCCCAAGGCCGCATTTTTCAAAGATTTGATTCCGATAAATTTTTCGTCCTGCTTGGTCAGTTTCGAGTCTGTGATGTCCCAGATATTTCCAGCATCCACAAACAAAGCTCCTTTCAAGCTTTTGGTCATGTCAAAGCGGTATTCCAGGCTGGAAATCAATTTGAAATTTCCCACGTTGAATTCAAGCCCTGTTTTGCTGGAGCCTGGCCCTAGGTCATAAGTCTTCCAAGCGCGAATATCACTGGACCCACCAATAAAGTAACTGTTGGTAAAAGGGATCTCGGAAGAATTTCCATAAGGCAGGGCGATTCCCAAAAAACTACGAAAAGCCAGCACAGAAGAGTTCGAGACTTTCCAAAATCTTTTGAATTCAAAATCCGTTCTTACAAACTGAGCAATGGGAATGTCCAAAAAGGTCTTTACTCCGTCAATTTCGGCCTTGCTGATTCCAGAAGTGATGTTTCCAGAAGTGGAAATCTTCCCTTTGAAAAAAGCGTAGTGCTTGTCTTTAAAATCAGACTGGCTGTTGTAAATGTATTCGTAGGATACAGAAGGACTCACATAATCTGAGGTGAGAATTTCATGTCGTTTTTCAATGTTTTTTGCCAACTGGTAGTCTTCAGGCTGTTGGTCTTTAAAGTCGGAATCGATGGAGCTTTTGATAAAGCCGATGGCTGTGCTTGTGGTCAAATTTACACCGGGAAAGAAATCTTCTTGAAGGGCTTTTAACTTTTGATATTCAGAAGAATAGACGTTGAAATATTCCGCTTTATTTAGGTTTTTTACATACTGGGTGTTGATGAGTTCGATCGTGTGTTTTTGGGTTTTGCTAGATGTCCAAGAAAAATCGACAATTCCCGTAAATTTTTGCTTGTCCAATCCGATGTTTTTTTGAAAACTGGTACCTACAGAAATTACCGTCTTTGGCTGCATTCTTTTAGAGATGAGTTTTTGACTTTGAAGCGGCAAGATAAAACGCGGCATTTCCAAAGAAGCATCGGCTCCTATTTCCCAAGAATTAAAGGGTTTTTGGTTGTTTCCAATGCTGTTTGAAATGTCAAAAACAGCTCCCTGAAATGACAATTTAAAAATTTCAGCACCTTTGAAAGTGTTTCTGTTTACAAAAGAAAACCCTCCAGAAAACCCCAATTGTTTGATGTTAGAATGAATGGCCTCCGTATTGATCCCAATCGCGTATTTTTTCATAGGAGTCAGCACGATGGAAGCCGAAAGTTCTTTGTCGTTGATTTCTTTGTAGCGAATCTTTACCAGTTTGAAGTTTTTTAAAAGTTTCAAGTGCTTTCTCGTGAGGTTTCGCATACTGTCTTTGTAGATTTGTCCGGGCTCAATAAAAACAGCATTTAAAAAAGTCTTGGGCTGGTATTTCAATTTGTCATGTGAAAAAAAAGTGTAGCCGTTGTAGTGAACAGTATCCCTGTAGAGCTCGTCTTTTCTCGCATAACTGTAATCGGTAAAAATCCCAATTTTAGAAATCTTTTGTACTTGCAGAGGATGGCTCGTGATGGTGCCGTCCTTTTCCGACAAGCGGTCCGTAATTTTCATCAAAACATTCGTTTTGTGATTGGGAGCGAGGGTGTCAATCTCGTAAAATCCAATTTGGTTTTTCGAAAAGTGGTACACACCCGCGTTTCGGAAGAGAGCCGTCAATCGATTGGCTTCCTTTCGGAAATTTTCATCCCGATACCGTTTGCCTTTTTGCAGGAAGGAATGCGCAACAGTACTTTTGTAAAGGGAATCAACTATTTTGGAGTCAATTGCCACTTTGATCTTGTCTAGATAAGTGGGTTGGTGTTTGGTGATGTGGTAAGAGCTACTGGCTTTTTTGAGTTTCAAATCAATAGAATAGGTGACTTCTGCATTGAAATACCCTTCATTAAAGAAGTAAGTCTGAAGTTTTTTTGCACTTTGCTTGGATTTTTTTTCGCTCCAAACGACGGGAGCTTCCCCTCCTTTTAAAAACCAATTCTGAAACGAAGCATACGAATTTCCAACTTGGTGCAGTTGCTTTTCTGAAAACACTTTTTTGAAACGCTCCACTGTTTTAGGGTGTTTTTGCAACCATTCAGAATAAGTCTTTTCGTACGCTTTGTTTCCCAAATTGTAAAAGTACAAAGAGAGTGGCAGCCCAAGAGATTTTTGATTGGGTCTTTGGATGATAAAATTTTTGACCTCGGAATTGACAAGCGGCTTTCCATCCGAATAAATTTGATTTTTTTTCAATAAATACGATCCTTCTGGAACGTATTTTGTACTGTTGCACGAAGGCAGTACAAAAGAAATTCCAGCCAAAAACAGCAGCGAGGATGTAAACTTTGATTTCAATAAACACAAATTGAGATTGCCCTCAAAAATACTCTTTTTGATTGGAAAACAAATCTAAAAATGTGCAGATTGGTTTTATTTTACATTTCGTTTTTAAAAAGTGTATTTTTGTTTTCCCGAACCAGCTGCATACACAATCTTCAAAAGAGGTGGTGGCGTTTCCAAATCAAAAGTCAGAAAAGAATAGATCGATGAGTTTGTCTAAAAATCAAATCAAATTGATTCGAAGTTTGAATCAAAAAAAATCCCGACACAAGCACGGTCTTTTTGTTGTAGAGGGAACGAAAACTGTTCAAGAGTTTCTGTCCTCTTCCTTTGAATTGGATGCACTGTTTGTGACCGATGCGCTTCACAGTACGTTTGATGCTTTCAACGTTCAAGTAGTGGTTCCTTCCGAGATAAAAAAAATCAGTGCTTTGACAAATCCGAGTGGCGTGTTGGCCTTGTTTCGAATTCCCAAAAAAGAAATGTTGGACGCTCGCGGATTGGTCCTTGCTTTGGACGGGGTCAATGATCCTGGAAATCTGGGAACCATCATCCGTCTTTGTGACTGGTTTGGAATCTCACAGCTTGTTTGTAACAAAAACACCGTTGATTGTTTCAACCCGAAAGTAGTGCAGGCCACGATGGGTTCTTTGACACGAGTTCAGATTCATTATGTCGATTTGGAAAGGTATTTGCAAACGAGTACCGCTCCAAAATACATGGCAGATATGAACGGAGAAGATGTGTACAAAAGCAACTTGCCAGAGGAAGCGATTTTGATCATGGGAAATGAGGCCAATGGCGTTTGTCAAGAAATTCAAAAACAGTGTACACATCGCCTTTCCATACCTCGATTTGGAATCCTTCAAAAGACCGAAAGTCTCAACGTGGCATCCGCAACCGCCATTTTACTGAGCGAATTCAAACGCAGTTGATTTTTTGTTGAACTGAAAATTATGTGAAGTCCTATTCAAAGGTCAATCTCAGAAACCATGCTTTTGAGCCCATAAAATCAATGGGAGCTGTCCAAGGACTGGCTGGATTGTCATCCGGAACAAGTTCGTTGGTTGCAGCAAATTGCCCGCGGATGGAAGGTGAAAACTTAAAGTAGTGGAAGTAAAAATCCACCCCAAAACCTATCTCATAAGAAATGCGGTTGGCTTCCATTCGGAATTCACCGTTTGCATTGTCATTGGGATTCTTACTGTTGCTGTCAAAATTGTAATCCAAGGAAGCTCCTCCGATCAGGTACGGTTTGCTATTGTTCAATCGCTTTCCACTGACCTTTAACAGCAATGGCAAGTGCAAATAAGTGGATGAAATTTCAGTGGAGGCGTTGTTGTTAAAAACACCAGTGCTGTCGAAATCTTCAAAATACAAGGTACTGCTATTGCTTGAAAGTCCCGGTTCCAATCGCAAGTTGAGATTGTCGTTGATTCTCAGATCCCCGATCAATCCCACATGAAAACCGATGTTGTTCTCAAATCGAAATGAAGTTTTTGGAGCGTCCTCTGTATAGTTTACTTTAAAATCTCGGTGGTTCACACCCAAATAAAACCCCCAATGAATGGTTTTCTTATCAAAATTCGGCAATTGCAAGAGTTTTCGCTGTTGGGCAGAAACAGAAGAAAAGAGTAGAAAAGCGCAGCAAGTAAGAAGTCCAAAATTGTTTTTCATAAGAGGTGGTTTTCCATTTTAATTTGTGGGTGTTTGTTTTGTGGCGGTATAAATAGAAGCGACTCCAAAAGTAACGGGAAGTGCTACGGTATCTATAAACCCACATTTTTGCAAAATATTGTTGAAGGCTGCTCCAAAAGGAAATGCATTTGCAGATTTTGACAAATAAGCATAGGCCGTTTTGTCTTTTGAAAACAATTTTCCGACCAAAGGCAACACAAACTTGGAATGTAGTTGGTAGCCTTGTTTGAAAGGGGTTTTGGTAGGTACTGCAGTCTCCAAAACAACAAAAATACCTCCGGGTTTGAGGACTCTAAAAATCTCTTTCAGTCCTTTTTCTAAATTCTCAAAATTGCGCACGCCAAAAGAAACCGTGATGGCATCAAAAGTAGCGTCCTCAAAAGGAATGTTTTCTGAATCGCCCAACACCATCTCAATCAAATTCGATAAATTTTCGGAAGCTATTTTTTGAGTGCCGACCTCTAACATCCCTGAAGAGATGTCCAATCCGACAATTTTTTCTGGCTTCAATTCGGCCATCATAATAGCCAAGTCCCCCGTTCCTGTTGCAATATCAAGAATGCGTTTGGGATTCTTTTGTCCGACCAATTGGAGTACTTTTTTTCTCCATTTCACATCGATTCCAAAAGAAATCACGCGGTTCAAGCCGTCGTAATTTTTGGAAATGGTATCGAACATCTGAGCTACTTGCTCTTTTTTACCGAGTTTGGAATCTGTGTAAGGAGTTATTTTTTTTGACATGATTTATTTGAATTCAAGAGGATTAACCATTGCTGGCAACAACGGCAGCTATTTTGTTCGGAAGCATTTCTTTCAACATGGTTTCAATACCGTTTTTTAAGGTTACAGTAGAAGAAGGGCATCCGCTGCAAGCACCTTGTAAGATCACATGAACCACTTGTGAATCCTCGTCATAGGATTCAAAAATGATGTTCCCTCCATCGGAGGCAACAGCAGGCTTGACGTATTCTTCCAAAATACCTGCGATGTCCAAAGAGGTACCTGTCAAATCTTCCAGCGCCACTTGAGGAACTTCGATTTTTGAAACAGCGATGGTTTCGTCGATGACCAACTTGTTGTCTTCGATGTAGCTTTTGATGTATTGGCGCAGGTCATTCACCACGGTAGACGACCATTCGATTGTTTCGGTTTTGGTAATGGAAACGTAGTTTTCAGCGATGTATACTTCCTTGACAAAGACATAGCCAAACAAAGCTGCTGCCAATGGAGAGTTCGTTGTCGCCTCTTTGTTTTTGTATTCAAAATCTTTTTCTGTCAACAAACGGTTGCTGCCAAACTTCATCACTTCGGGGTTGGGAGTGCTTTCTGCATAAATTTCAACCGCTATTTTCTTCGGTTCTGCAGCATCTGTGACCACCGAGTTTCCTTGGTTCAAGTACAACTCTACCAGTTCACGAATTTCTTCTTGAATGGCATCCCATTCCACAATGTCAAATTTCTCAATGGCAATAAAATTGGCACTGATAAAAACCTTGCTGACGAAGGGGAGGTGAAACAGTTGTTTGGACAATGGAGATTCCTTCGCCTCGTCCACATTGTTGTATTGGTAGCTGCCCCCTTTTGTCAGGAGTTGGTTGCTGTTGAATTTGACAATGCTCGGATTGTTGGTGGTCTCTATGGAGATTTCATGTTTGCCCATCGGATCAAATGTTTTTGCAAAAATAAGACAATTCCACTTAAAAAAGTTGGAAAGCGAGCAGTTAAAAAAGCAAAACCCTTCGACCTTTACTTATTGTGGGTTTCTAATTTTGAGGCATGCAATGCTCGACGGCGGTTTTCTGCATGTAGAAGGATGAGGTTTCTTTTATAGGTCAGAAGAAAAAAGAGATGGTTGCGGTGATTTTAGCGTTGTCAATAGCTAGTTTCGTCGGAGCGATTTCCGGGTATTGCCCATAAAAGTCATACACCTCATTTCTGTTAGAAGTTTGGTAAGAAATGTCAAATTTGGATTGTTTCATTCGGTAGCCCAATCCCAAACTGTAGGTTTCAAGGTTGGACATGCTGTTTGTATTTTGTAAAGGAGCGTCTTGGTAAGCATAGCCTCCTCGAAAACTCCATTCTTTGAAGTTCCATTCGGTTCCTATTTTTAGAGACTGTACATCTTCTCTTAAAAACGCATTGAACGCCCTGTTTTCTGATGAGAAATTTTGATTGCCTTCCAACTCAATGGTTTGAAAATTCCGCAGGGAATAGTCCACACTGATCAATCCGTGTTTTTTAAAAACACAGGCAATGCTGGTGGTTACTTTGCTAGGGGTTTGGAGAGAGTATTCCAAAAAAGAAAATTCCAAGGGATAGCTGTAGTTGGTGTAAGTGCCTTCGAAATCTGTCGCTTCGATAACAGTTGCTCCTTCAAATCCATCGACCTCTACAATGGTTGATTCTTCTGTAATGGTGTAATACCAAATTGGGCTTTGGTACGACAATCCGAGCCTCAGGAATTCGGTCGGTTTGGCAATCAGTCCAAAACTCAAAGAAAATCCTTCGCTCAGTTCGGACAACGATTGGTCGAAATCCGCAAAGAGCGCATTGCCATTCCCATCTCCGTTTTGTTCAGACAGGTAAGTATTTTGCACCAAATCTGCTTGATGGGCATTCAGAGAAGCTCCAAAGTAGAAAGACTTTTTATAATTGCCGGAAAAGGAAAATGAAAACACACTGGAATAGCCTTTCAGGTCGTTGGTAATCACCTGTTGTTTGGCAACATCATACCTGCTGACAGGCATTCGGTCGTCATAAGGGTGTTCTGTAAAGGTAGCATAGCCATTGTTTCCTTGTGTGGTATAGCTGTTTGAATAATCGTTGGTGATGTTGTAAGAAAGTCCTACTGAAAATTTGTTCCACTGGGAATAGTGGTTTGGGTTGTCAAAAACGAAGACAGCGCCAAATTGAGGGATTCTAAAATTGTTGTAGTCGTTGAAAGTTTCGGCGCCATAATACCTGCTGTTTGTATCCGTGGAGTGGATTGCGAGGGATCCTGAAATTTCACTGTGGTTGAATACCGCGGCCCCTGCAGGGTTTCCGTAAATGGCACTAATGTCACCTCCCAAAGCCCCAAAAGCGCCTCCCATGGCATTGAAACGTGCGGTTCCTCGAAAATCTTCTTGAGAGAAGAGGATTCCCAAATCCTCATAAGACAAGGATTGGGCGTAAAAGGGCAGCGTACTTATTAAGAACAGAAGGGTTGGAATTGCTTTTTTCATAACGGATGTGTTTGTTTGTAAAAAGGGATTTGACTGTGGGCTGTTTACCTTCTTCGAGAAGAGGAACTGCTTGACCGAGAAGAACTGCTTGATCTCGAGGAGCTGTAACTGCTCGAACCACTTCTACGAGAGCTGCTGTAGCTTTGATTCGGAACTTGGTAGCTTGAGGAGCTCTTCTTGCGGCTCTTGTAGGTCTCTGATGGCGCGTTGTAGGTTTTTGTGCTGCGACGTTTGCCGTAGTTCGAGTAAGTGCCAGCCTTTTTTTGAGTTCTTGAGTGTTTTGTTGCACTGCTCGCTCTCCTTGCTGAATGCGAAAATTGGCTTCTAGAACGCGTCGAATTTGATTTGTTGGCAATGGCGCTTCCTCTGGGATTCGAATAGCGTGTCCTCGAAGTGTTTCTCTTGCCGTAATGCACTATTCGACCTCCGTGATATCGGTTTCTGTTGATGTAGTTCCCACGGAAAGGAGCGTAGTAGTTTCCGTAAAAATACGGATCCCAAGAATTGAAATAAAACCCATTGTAGCGAGGCCATCCATAGCGTGGTCCAAAGAAATCATAAGGTCCGTAAAAAGAGTTGTATCCCCAATTCCAGAAGGGATTGTTGTATGAGTCTATGTAGATGTTGTAGTTGTTTTGTGAGTCGTTGTATCGGTTTTCTGCAGCGTACACGTTTTCAGAAACCTCCTCTTCTTCATAAAGGGGTTCAATTTCCAATTCTGAAATGCCTCTGGAAAAAGTTCGACTCGGGTCTGAAGTCCTTATTCTCACCTCAGTTTGGCGCGCAGCGTCTTCATAAATCCCATCCGAATAGCTGGTGAAGTATTGAGAAGTGCCACAAGAAGCAATTCCCAAACAAACCAAAGTGCCCGTCAAAAATTTAGAAAAACGCATGGATAAGGTTTTATAAAGTTTCATAATCATTCAATTTTAATTGTTGAACCATTCAAAATTAATTAGTTTTGCCGGAGAAGTCAGCCTCTTTAGGTTGTATTTTACAATATTTATGCCAAAGTTTTTTAGATGAGTAAAAAATTAACAAAACGCAGCGAAGATTATTCGAAATGGTACAACGAATTGGTGGTCAAAGCCGACTTGGCAGAAAATTCTGCTGTGAGAGGTTGTATGGTCATCAAACCTTATGGTTATGCCATTTGGGAAAACATGCAAAAAGAATTGGATGCTATGTTCAAAGAAACAGGCCATGAAAATGCGTATTTTCCCTTGTTTGTTCCCAAAAGTTTGTTTGAAGCAGAAGAAAAAAACGCGGAAGGTTTTGCCAAAGAATGTGCTGTTGTTACGCATTATCGCTTGAAGAACAATCCTGAAAAAGAAGGAAAGTTGATGGTCGACCCCAAGGCAAAATTGGAAGAAGAGCTCGTGGTACGTCCGACCAGTGAAGCCATTATTTGGAACACTTATAGAGGCTGGATCCAATCCTACAGAGATTTGCCTTTATTGATCAACCAATGGGCAAATGTAGTCCGTTGGGAAATGCGAACCCGTTTGTTTTTGAGAACCGCGGAATTTTTATGGCAAGAAGGCCACACTGCACATGCGACCAAAGCGGAAGCCTTGCAAGAAGCCTCTAAGATGCAAGGCGTTTACGCCGATTTTGCCGAAAACTTTATGGCCATGCCCGTCGTCAAAGGCATCAAAACCGAAAGCGAGCGTTTTGCAGGCGCTTTGGACACCTATACCATTGAAGCCTTGATGCAAGACGGAAAAGCGTTGCAGGCAGGAACTTCTCATTTTTTGGGCCAAAACTTTGCAGAAGCTTTTGACGTAAAGTTCACCAACAAAGAAGGCAAGCAAGAACATGTATGGGCAACCTCATGGGGGGTCTCTACACGTTTGATCGGAGGCTTGATCATGACCCACTCTGATGATCTCGGTTTGGTATTGCCTCCCAAATTGGCTCCCATTCAAGTCGTTATTGTGCCCATTTACAAAAGCCAAGAACAGCTGGATACACTTTCTGAAAAGGCCATGCAACTCGTCAAAGCATTCAAAAGCAAAGGAGTTTCTGTTAAATTTGACAACAGAACCACCCACAAGCCAGGTTGGAAATTTGCGGAATACGAAATGAAAGGCGTGCCATTGAGAATTGCCCTAGGTCCGAGAGATTTGGAAAACGGCACTTTGGAGCTCGCCAGAAGAGATACGTTGGAAAAAGAAGTGGTGGCACAAGAAGCCATTGAAGCACGTGTATTGGAACTTTTGGAAGAAATCCAAGAACAGTTGTTTCAAAAAGCAAAAGCATACCGCGATGACCACATCACAAAAGTAGATGATTTCAAGACCTTTCAAGAGGTTTTGGACCGCAAAGGAGGTTTTGTATTGGCACATTGGGATGGGACCGAAGAAACGGAAGATCAGATCAAAGAACAGACCAAGGCAACCATCCGTTGCATCGCAATAGACGCACCTGAAGAAGAAGGGAAATGCGTCTTTTCAGGAAAGCCTTCTCAGAAAAGAGTCCTGTTTGCAAAAGCCTATTAAAAAAAACAAAAATATGTTTGTGAGATTTCAAATCTCATGTATCTTTGCAACCGCAAATCCTAGGAAATGCAACCGTTCTTTTAAATCGTAAGATTGCAAAAATCAAAACACAAATAAAATTCTGATATATTTTGTCAGATTTAAAAAAAGTTTCTATTTTTGCCTCGCTTTAAAAAGCAAAATTAAGGTCCGTTCGTCTAGGGGTTAGGACGCATGGTTTTCATCCATGTAACAGGGGTTCGATTCCCCTACGGACTACAAAAAACGAAGTTTTAAAAAGATAAAATTATGGCAAATCACAAGTCAGCATTAAAGAGAATTAGAAGTGACCGCGAAAAGCAGTTGCGCAACAAGTACCAACACAAAACAACTAGAAATGCTGTGAGAAGTCTAAAAGCTTTGACAGACAAGAAGGAAGCTGAAGAAAAACTTCCTGCCATTGTTGCCATGTTGCACAAGTTGGCAAAGAACAACATCATCCACAAAAACAAAGCGAGCAACTTGCAGTCTAAATTGACAAAACACGTTGCCGCATTGTAATAAGGATTTAAAACCCATTGTAAAAACCGTTTTCAATATTGAAAACGGTTTTTTTTTGTGATATAAGTACTTTTCACGTTAGTTTTGATAACTTAGACTTCCCTTCAAACAAATTTAGGAAAGCGGTTTGCTCTTTGAGGATCTCTGTTTTTTTGTACAACTCCGATCAAATTTTACAAACGATGCAAGCAAATAGCGCAATGAAACAATCTTACCACATAGACGGAATGACTTGTGGAGGTTGCCGTACTCATGTCGAACACACCCTTCTAAATGTCAAAGGTGTAGCGCATGCAAAAGTCGATTTGGAAAAATCCGAAGCCGTTTTAGAAATGAACACACCTATTTCCATAGCTGTTTTGAGCAAAGCCTTGACAGCAGCAGGAGCCACCTATCAAATTCGAGCACAGGGCACAGCACCTCCTTTGAAAAAAGGAAAAAGACTTCAGTCAAAAGCAGCAGGAACCTATCTCTGCCCCATGCACTGTGAAGGAGAGAAGACCTACGTTCATTTTGGAGCCTGCCCTGTCTGCGGTATGGATTTGGTGCCGCTTGAGACAAAAGGTACTGATACAGCTGCTGCAGAGAACCCTTGGGCAGCACGATTTTGGTTGGCTTTGTTGTTTACGGTGCCTATTTTTGGGATTGCCATGTCCGAAATGTTCAAAGAAAACCCTCTTTACAACCTGTCAGCGCAAAAGACTTGGAATTGGATCCAATGCGTTTTGTCCTTGCCAGTTGTGTTCAAAGCTGCTTGGGTGGTCTTTGAACGGGCGGGAGCCTCCTTAAAAACACGTCGCCTAAACATGTTTACACTCATCGGGATCGGAGCGGGAGCTGCCTGGATTTACAGCTGTATTGCCTTGTTGTTTTCTGATTTCTTTCCAAAAGAATTTCAAACGATTCACGGCAATGCATATGTGTATTTTGAAGCGGCGACTGTCATTTTGACCTTGGTGTTGTTGGGGCAATTTTTGGAAGCCAAAGCCCACCATCAAACTCGAGGAGCCATCCAACAGCTTGCAAAATTGGTTCCTTCCGTGGCTACTTTGGTTGTTGCGGGACTTGACCGAGAAATTGACATCGAACACATCCAAGTTGGAGACTTCCTGCGTGTCAAGCCAGGAGAGCGCATTCCCGTGGACGGAACAGTCGTTGAAGGGCAGAGCGAAGTTGACGAGTCCATGCTCACCGGCGAACCCCTGTCTGTGGAGAAAAACAAACAAGACAAGGTCAGCTCGGGGACCTTAAACGGCACTCAGTCTTTTGTGATGCGTGCAGAAAGAGTGGGGGCTGAAACCCTGCTTTCTCAAATCATTCACCTTGTAGATGCTGCGAGTCGCTCCAAAGCACCGCTTCAAAAATTAGCAGATAAGATTGCCGCCTATTTTGTGCCTACAGTACTCGGGGTTTCGGTTGTGACTTTTGTGGCTTGGGTTTCTTTTGGTCCTGAACCTGCTTTGGTTTTTGCTTTTGTGAATGCAGTCGCCGTGCTCATCATTGCATGTCCCTGCGCCTTGGGTTTGGCAACACCTGTCTCTGTGACGGTTGGTGTTGGAAAAGGAGCCCAGTCGGGGATTTTGATCAAAAGTGCAGCGGCTTTGGAAACCATGAGCACTGTGGATGTCCTCGTTGTTGACAAAACAGGTACCTTGACCGAAGGAAAACCTTCCGTAGAGCGTTTGATTCCGTTGGGAGCGGTCTCTTTTGAAAAATTATTGCAGCACCTGGCTTCTTTGAATCGGTACAGCGAGCATTCATTGGCAAAGGCAATTGTGGCTTATGGAAGTGTGCACCAGGTTGCATTCTCGAAAGTCACCAATTTCAAAGCCCTTGCTGGAAAAGGAGTAAGGGGCGAGGTTGGTGCGCATTCGGTTGCGGTGGGGAATGCAGCTTTGTTAGAGCTGTTTGATGTGACAAGCTCACCGGAATTGAACGAAATGGTGGATGCAGAACAAAGGTTGGGCAAGACGGTTTCGTATGTTTTAGTGGCGGGAAAGATCGCAGGGCTTGTCGTGTTGTACGACGCCATCAAACCGACTAGTTTCAAGGCTGTTCAAGCCCTTCAAAAACGAGGAATAGAAATTCGCATGCTCACGGGAGACCACGAGAACACGGCCCGCTATGTGGCGGAAAAACTGAATTTGAAACACTACAAAGCGAGTTGCTTGCCAAAGGACAAGCTCCAAGAGATAGCTGCATTGCAACAGCAAGGGAAAATTGTAGCCATGGCAGGTGACGGCATCAATGATGCACCGGCTTTGGCGCAAGCAACTGTAGGAATTGCGATGGGAACTGGAACCGATGTAGCGATGGAAAGTGCTTCCATTACTTTGGTCAAGGGCGATTTGACGCGGATTGTCAAAGCGGTGAAGTTGAGTCGAGAGGTAGTGCGCAACATCCGACAAAACCTCTTCTTTGCCTTTGCCTACAACACATTGGGAATTCCGATAGCCGCCGGAGTTTTGTATCCTGTATTTGGATGGTTGCTCTCTCCCATGTTGGCCGCATTAGCGATGAGCTTTAGCTCCGTTTCGGTACTCTTAAATGCCCAACGATTGCGAAATACAAGGATTTAAGATGCTGTGGTTTGGTTCACAGTTCCCAGCCAAAAACGCTTCGACTGTGCATTTCTTTTTTCTGAAGGCTCTTGTGAATAAGCTCCTAAAACTGCATAAAAAAAGCCCTGCAAATGCAAGGCTTTTACTGTCGGGGTGGCAGGATTCGAACCTGCGACCTCCTCGTCCCAAACGAGGCGCGATGACCGGGCTACGCTACACCCCGAAAGTGTAATGGTAATGGAATGCTCAATTGTGAGCGTGCAAATATACTCAAAAGAACACGAGTTTTCCAAGTCCTAATACATCTATTTTATTTTGTTTTTCGCAGCCAAGATCGAGGCCTTGTCAGGCATTGTTTTTTTCGATTCAAACATTGTAAAAAATTATAAACAATCGCTTTTTGTAGGATGGAATTGTGTTATTTTTGTTTGCAAATAAAAAAGAAGAGACCATGTCTGATACGATAGAAAAAATAAAATGTTTGATTGTTGGATCGGGACCTGCAGGGTATACTGCAGCCATCTATGCGGCGAGAGCCGATATGAAGCCCGTAATGTATACCGGTTTGCAGATGGGCGGGCAGTTGACCACCACTACGGAGGTCGATAATTTTCCAGGGTATCCAAACGGTACGGATGGAACAGCTATGATGGAAGATTTGAAAAACCAAGCCGAACGTTTTGGAACAGAAGTTCGATTTGGAATGGCAACTGCAGTCAATTTTTCGAAAGAAATCGGAGGAGTCCACAGAGTCACCATAGACGGCGTGACGGAACTGGAAGCCGAAACAGTAATCATTTCCACAGGAGCTACAGCGCGGTACTTGGGATTGGAAAGCGAAGAACGTCTCAAAGGAGGAGGTGTTTCTGCTTGTGCTACATGTGACGGTTTCTTTTACAAAGGCCAAGATGTCATTGTTGTAGGGGCTGGAGATACGGCTGCTGAAGAAGCGACCTACCTCTCTAATATTTGCAGCAAAGTAACGATGCTCGTTCGAAAAGATTATATGAGAGCATCCAAAGCCATGCAGCACAGGGTGTCCAAAACTGAAAACATTAGCGTGTTGTACAACACAGAGATTGATGAAGTTTTGGGAGACTCCGTTGTGGTAGGAGTCCGAGCGGTCAACAACCAAACACAAGAAAAAATAGAAATTCCAGCGACGGGGCTGTTTATCGCAATCGGCCATACCCCCAACACAACCCTTTTCAAAGACGTGTTGGACATGGACGAAGCAGGGTACCTGATCACCAAAGGGAAAAGTACCAAAACCAACCTGCCTGGCGTTTTTGCTGCAGGAGATGTGCAAGACAAGGAGTACAGGCAAGCTGTGACTGCTGCAGGAACAGGATGTATGGCTGCCTTGGATGCAGAAAGGTATTTAGGCACTTTGGAATAAGTTCCTTTTTCACAAAAAGCAAAGCCCCAAAAGAAATTTCTTTTGGGGCTTTTTTACTTCAGTTAAGCGGCTTTTTTCCGACTCAACGGGAAGACCGTCCGTCATTGTTTCTAATTTCAGTACACTTTTTCGTCACAATCGGTGCATTCCAATCCTTTGGAGGTCATTAAGAAATGTCGATTGACCAAGTTGTTGTCATCAATGTTTTGCACATTGTCAATGTCGTATAGAAAGGATCGTGTAGAATTTCCAAAGTAAACCACGACGCCTTCAGGGACTGCAACCTGCACTGAAACCTGTTCGTCTTTGTGTGTGTTTTCCAAACCACTCAAGAAATAGCCGTCCAATAAAAGAGTGTTGTCAGTGAATGTGTATTTGTAAGCAATTCGGTCGGCATTTTCCGTTGCAATTTTTCGGTTCCTCCCTTCCGATGTTTTTCTGATTTTGAGGCTTGCTTCTGAACTGTCACTTTGGACCACTGTGACTTCTAGATTGCTGCTGTAGATTTTTTTTTCAGGGGTGTAGACAATATTTTGTCCGGATTTTCTAGAGAAATTACTTTTGTAATACAAATTGTCATTGTTTACTATTTTGATGTGTAGGGTGTCGTTTTTGACAGTTTCAAAGTGGCTTTCATGTACTTTTGAACCTTCAAAAGCAGTAGCTGTTTTGTGCTCAATTCCTGCAAAAAGGAGTCCCAACAAAGCGACCATCCAAATGCTCAGCAAAGTCAAGAAAGTCGGCTTGTTCATTGTTTTTACGGATCGATTGACTGCCTTCAACCCCAGAATAAACAACATCAGAAAAGGAAATGCAAACGCGACAAATACCAAAATTGTTAAGAGTTGCTTTGGGATGATAGATTCAAAAAAGAAAGCGGGGAAATCGATCAAATAATCGTTGATTCCGATAATTTGAAAACTCCCCAATGAAAAAAGCCCCAGTGCAAGGGAAACTAAAACAAGCCCAGAAATAAAAATTACAAAAAAACCGAGCGCTTTTCCAAATGCCTTAAAAATGCGAAGCACGAGGGTTCCGAGAATGTTTAGAAGCTTGTGTAACCCTGATTTTACCTTTCCGAAATCTCCTCTTTTTAAAGTTTGACTTGCGTTTTCAAAGCCCTTTCGAATTGTTTTTTCGATGTTGTCAATATTTACAGGAGTTCCTTCCATTTCTAGTTTTTCAATGGATGTTTTGGCTTCGGGAACCAAAACCCACAGTAGGATGTATAAAGGAATTCCAAACCCACCTCCAAGAGCTGCTAGCAGAAATGCAAAACGAAACCAGATTGCGTCCACCTTTACATAATGCCCAATTCCGGAAGCGACACCTCCCAAAAACCTGTTGTCTCCATCTCGGTACAACTTTTTGACAGGATGGGTCGCTGCTTTGGCAGAGGGCTCTTCGTTCGCGTCTTGGGAGGTGTCTGAATAATCTTCGGGTTGTCCCATCACGAGGATCACTTCCTCGATATCGCTTTCCTGGATTGCCTGTTGTTTGTAAGCTGTTTTTTCGGACAAAAGCTCACTGATGCGCGCTTCGATGTCTGCGATGATTTCGGTTTTGCCCTCGACATCTTCGTTTAGTGAATTTGAAACGGCTTCCAAATAGTTCTTAAGCAGGGCATAGGCATTTTCATCGATGTGAAAAATAAGCCCTCCCAAATTGATGTTGATTGTTTTGTTCATGGGTTTATGATTTTTTTAGGGTGACAGTAGTTACTGCGTTGACTAGTTCGTTCCAAGTCGTATTCAATTCGCTTAAAAACACGCCTCCTTCTTCGGTGAGCATATAGTATTTCCGAGGAGGTCCTGAGGGAGACTCTTCCCATCTGTAGGAGAGCAAACCTGCATTCTTCAAACGTGTCAATAGGGGGTAAATGGTCCCTTCGACGACAATCATTTTCGCGTCTTTTAAGGTGCAAAGAATCTCAGAGGTATACGCATCTCCGTTTTTTAGTATCGACAGAATGCAGTATTCCAAAACTCCTTTTCGCATTTGTGCCTTCGTGTTTTCAGTCTTCATTGATTGGTGTTTAGGGGATGATTTTTTGATCAAATCATTTTCTATGCAATAAAAATAGGAAATTATATAGTAGTATGCAAAACATAGTACTATGTTTTTAATCGGTGATAGCTTTAAAATAAGATTGTTTAAAAATTTAGTACTTTAGAGCCACAACCAGTTGCTCATGAAGTTTCGCCCTTTCGCATTGAATTTTTTTGTTTTTTGTAAGATTCCATCGGCCTATTTGTCGGGGGTACGTGTAAAAGCAGTTTCTAAAGAACGCGTCGTTGTTACGGTTCGGCATCGTTGGATCAACCAAAATCCTTTCAAGTCCATGTACTGGGCAACTCAGGGAATGGCTTCAGAATTGGCAACAGGAATTTTATTGATGCAAGAAATCGCAGCGTCTGGTGAAAAAATTTCTTTGTTGGTCACTGAGCAAAAGGGAACTTTTAAGAAAAAAGCCAAAGGGACGGTCACCTTTTCAGCGGACAAAACGCCAGCCCTTTGTGAAGGACTTCAAAAAACCATTGCTACCGGAGAGGGCCAACAGGTGGTCCTGCATGCTGAAGGAGTTGATGAAAGTGGTGCTGTGGTTTCTGTTTTTGAATACCAATGGAGTGTCAAACGGAAAGAGCAGATGTTTTAGGAGGGCTTGCAAAGCCACTCAAATGCGCTGTGTTTTCTTTCAAAAGCACTGTTTTTTTATTCGGAATTCTTAATTACTTTAGTAACTTGCAGCTTTAATTTGCACACCGATGTCCAACAGCTTTGAAAATTATCAAAAAAGACGCTTGAAATCTTCCTATTTCTCGGTAGTTTTAAGCATTGCATTGGTGTTGTTTGTTTTGGGTGTCTTGGGAATGGTGGTGTTGAAATCGACACAAATCGCCAACCATTTCAAAGAGCAGGTAACCCTGACACTTTTCTTGAAAGACAATGTCAAAAGAACCCAATCCTTGCATCTCGAAGCGAGTTTGAAAAAGAAAGACTTCACCAAAGACCTGTCCTATGTCTCCAAAGAAGCGGCAGCCGAGAGCTACAGCCGAGAAATCGGCGAAGATTTTCTGTCCTTCTTGGGAAGCAATCCTTTGAAAAATTCCCTTGACATTCAATTGCATCCCGAATACGTAACCCCTACCGCTATGGAGGAGATTAAAAAAGTCCTGCTGAAAAACACCTATGTGTCAGAAGTCATATACGATGCCCCTTTGATTCAGTTGTTGACACAAAACATTCAAAAAATCAGTTTTTGGGTACTTGCAATTGCTGGCTTTTTTACGGTCATCGCCATTGTGTTGATCAACAGTTCCATCCGGTTGTCGGTTTATTCCAAGCGCTTTACCATAAAAACCATGCAGATGGTCGGAGCTACCAAGCGCTTTATCCGCAGGCCTTTTGTATGGAACAGTATTCGTTTGGGGGTGTTGGGTGCTTGTTTGGCAAGTGGAGGCTTGCTCGCTTTGTTGTACGCCCTCTCCCAACAAATTCCCGAATTGGAACTGCTGACCGATTTGAAATCCTTGGCACTCGTTTTTGGAGGAGTGTTGCTAGTAGGTATTTTGGTCACTTGGATCAGTACCTTTTTTGCAACACAGCGGTTTTTAAATTTGAAAACAGACCAGTTGTATTCTTAATTGGAATTTTTTAAAAGAGACAAATGAAACAAAAAAACAAAAAAATCACCTTCTTATTTGGCAAGAGAAATTATACTTGGATGCTGATTGGCTTGGCATTTGTCACTTTGGGTTTTGTCCTAATGGCAGGAGGAAAGAGCGACGATCCAAAGGTGTTCAACGAGGCCATCTACAATTTTAGAAGAATCCGTTTGGCTCCCACGCTTGTTTTGATTGGCTTTGCCATTGAAGTATATGCAATTTTAAGAAACCCCAACAAAAAAACTACCTAACTGGAGGCGTCCTTTTTTGGAACGCCGCCCATCCGTTTACTACATATTTTTTTACAACCGCTGAGAAGCATCAGCCCCCAAAATAACGACATGACTTATTTAGAAGCTATTATTTTAGGAATCATTCAAGGATTGACAGAATTCTTACCCGTCTCTTCAAGCGGACACTTAGAATTGGTTAAAGTACTGATGGGAGATGAAACAGTGCCCAAAGAGAGTTTGACTTTTACGGTGGTATTGCACTTTGCTACAGCCTTGAGCACCTTGCTTGTTTTTCGAAAAGAAGTTGCGCAAATTTTCAAGGGCTTGTTTCAATTTCAATGGAATGAAGAATTTCAGTTTTCTTTGAAGATCCTCATTTCTATGGTGCCAGCTGTCATCATTGGTTTGTTGTTTGAGGAACAATTGGAATCCTTTTTTGGCGGTCAGGTAGTTTTGGTAGGCGCCATGTTGTTGGTGACAGCCTTGCTGTTGTTGATGGCTGACAAGGCCAAAACGACAGCCAAAGAAGTCAGCTATGGCAATGCTTTGGTCGTTGGAATTGCACAAGCAATTGCAATGCTTCCCGGAATTTCAAGGTCTGGTGCAACCATTTCGACTTCGGTACTTCTAAAAATAGATCGGGTCAAAGCCGCGCGTTTTTCTTTTTTGATGGTGGTGCCTTTGATTTTTGGTAAAATTGCCAAAGATGTTTTGGGAGGGGAATTGCTCATTGAGAGCTCTCAAATGATTCCTACAGTTGCAGGATTTTTAGCCGCCTTTTTCTCAGGCTTGTTGGCCTGTAAATGGATGCTTTCCTTGGTAAAAATGAGCAAGCTGTATTACTTTTCAATCTATTGTGCCCTCGTAGGAATTGTGGCCATCTTATCTGTATTGGGAAATTAAATGACAGCGGAAGATTACAAAAACGGACAACTCGTCCTGATCGACAAACCTTTGACTTGGACCTCTTTTCAGGTAGTCAACAAAATTCGTTGGGAAATCAGGCAGCGTTACGCACTCAAAAAAATAAAAGTCGGCCATGCGGGAACCTTGGACCCCCTCGCAACAGGCCTTTTGATTCTTTGTGTTGGGAAGTTGACCAAGCAGATTGATCAATACCAAGCGCAGGAAAAAGAATACACGGGCATCATTAGGGTTGGTGGAACTACACCGACGTATGATTTGGAGTCGGAAGTAGACCAGCACTTCCCTACAGCACATTTGACTCCGGAGTTGATTTTAGAAACAACTCGAAAATTTACAGGTGAAATTGCGCAAAAACCGCCCATTTTTTCGGCCTTGAAAAAAGAAGGAAAAAGACTCTATGAATTGGCCAGAGCGGGAGAAAAGGTTGAAGTTCCTTCTCGGAAAGTCACCATTTCTACCTTTGAAATTACCGATATAAACCTTCCAAATATTGCTTTTAGGGTAGTGTGCAGCAAAGGAACTTACATTCGTTCATTGGCCTATGACTTTGGAAAAGCATTGCAGTCGGGCGCTCACCTCTCTGCTTTGAGACGGACTAAAATTGGGGACTTTTCTGTTGCAAATGCAATGTCTGTAGATGCCTTTATCGCCCAGCTCCAAGAAGGGGGTTCGGTTGACTACTAGCGCAGTGTGTTGATTACTTAAAGAAATTTTTATACCAACTCTCACAGGCGGGAACTTCCCAAAAATGGTCAAACTCGTATTTGCTGCTGATCAAATTGTCAAAGACAAGGGTGTTTTTGTTGACCGCTTTGTCTTTGATCAACTTCTTAAAGTCAAGGAGGGATTTGTATTGAACATGCGGCCCCTGTTTAAAGCAAGCATTCATTTTGTCCAGCAATTCCAAGTCGTAGTCTTTTTGGAGTTGCAGCACAAATGCCACCATTTTGTCAATGGCTTCTTTGCCAAGGGACACATTCGGATCTGTAAAAATGACGATAAAACGATTGTATTTTAGGGTGTAAGAGGATTCGATGGGACTGTCGTTTTGAGACCAATGCTTTAAAAACCCCTGTATTTTTTCTTCCAAACCTTCAATTTCTTGCTCGTAAAATTTCCGGCTGGCCGGGTAGATCCAAACCTTGGCATCTTCGGAAATCACTTTGCTGTCTTGGCCCATGTATTTTTTATGGCAAAGGTATCTTTTTTTAACATGCAGCAGTGGCTTCCAAAAACAGAAATGAGAAAATTTTTTAAATGAGGGGTTGTTTTTTGAAAGCCAACGAGTAAATGCTTTCAGAAAGTAGGCCATAGAATTCTTGTTTTTTGAGTTTGTTTGGTGCATCTTTAAAAGAGTCTGTTTCAGTTGGTCGGGAATAATTGTGTACCTTTGAGGGCAACAAATTCTAAAAAATACCTCGTGTTTTTGAAAAGAGTCCTTTTTGTCTTTTTGGGAAGTTTGTTCTTTTTTGCAAGCTGCAAAAAGCAACCAATTTCAAAAGTTGAAGCCGCTCCTCGAGTTGCAGACCTGCAATCGCAATTTGAACGTTCGCACAACGCTATTTTTTCTGATACACTGACAGCAATCGCTGCAAAGGAGCTCCAATCTTGGGATTCCTATTTTCTTTTTTCTCGCTTTGTAAAGGAGCATTTTTCAACAGTTTCAGCCTCGCAAGCACTCGGACTTTCCCAGGAGCTTTTAGAAGTAGTTTCGGAGATGAAAGATTCCCTAAAGCTTCCGGTTTTAAAAACCAAAAGTATGTATGCACGATTGCATGTATTGTATTCGGAAGTTTATCGCTTGAAAGACATGTCGGAGATTTCATCCATAAAACCCGGAGAAGTACAGCTTCAAACGGCAAAAATAATCGCTGTTTTCAACGCCTTGAATTCCAAAATAAACAGTGTGTATACACGAAAGATTTTCGACGATGACCTTCATTTTGACGAGTCTCACTTTGAGGTGTATCCACAAAGAGAAGAGATGTATTCTCCAAAAAAGCAAAGAAGCCTTCCGCTCAAGCGAGGCGCTTCAAAAAAACGTCGTTGATGTCTTTGTACGCATAGCCCTGTCGCAGTAACGAATCGACAATTTTCTTTTTCTTTTTAAAAGGAGAAGTCTCCTGAGTGGCGGCGCTCTTTTTGACCACGAGTTCTTCAAGGGTCGTCAAATAGGCTTCCTCATCAATCTCCTTCAGGGCAATTTTGATGTTGTACTCCGTGATGTTTCTGCTTTTCAGTTCTTTTGCAATTCGAATTTTCCCCCATTTTTTAATACGAAATTTGCCCCGGGCATAGCTTTGAGAGAAGCGGGTTTCATTCAAGAAATTTTCAGCAATTAGATGGGTGATGGTGTGTTCAATGATTTCTGGAATCAGCCGCATTTGAGACAGTTTCCGTTCCACCTCTTGGTGGCACCTATCTTGGTAAACACAATAATGTTCCAAGGCTTTGACAGCTTCGTCCAAGGTGTAGGTTTTTATTTTTTCCATGCCCCTCAAAATTACAACAAAAAAAAACGGTTGAAAATAGTTCCAACCGTTTTTTTAAAGTGTTTTTTATACTTGTGATCCTCTTTTTGTGTGTAACCACATTTTAAAACGCGTGATCAAATAGAACAGAGTAGGCACTACAATCAAGGTCAGAAAGGTCGCGATCAACAAACCGTAAATTACAGTCCAAGCGAGTGGTCCCCAAAAGATGACATTGTCCCCACCAAAATAGATGTTTGCATCAAACGCATCAAACAAACGAAAGAAGTCAAGGTTCAAACCGATGGCCAATGGGATCAATCCCAAAATGGTGGTGATGGCTGTTAACAGTACCGGTCGCAAACGCGCTTTCCCAGCTTGCACAATACTTTCGAGCAAATAAGGCGTTTCTAAATAGGCGTTTTCGTCCACCTTGAGCTCGTATTTTTTACGGTCGATCAACAACTGCGTATAATCGAGCAAGACCACTCCGTTGTTTACCACAATCCCCGCGAGTGAGATGATCCCCATCATGGTCATCATGATCACAAAAGGGCTTCCGGTGATCACAATGCCTCCAAACACCCCAATCAGACTTAAGAAAATAGCCAGCATGATGATGCCTGGTTTGGAAATGGAATTGAATTGGAATATCAAGATAAAAAAGATCAAGGCCAAGCCGGTAAAGAAAGCACCCATCAAAAATGCCATCTGTTTGTTTTGCTCTTCAATCTGCCCGGTAAAATCAATGCGAACCCCTTTTGGCAGTGCATTGAAACTCTTCATTTCCTCTTGGATTTGATTTACAATGGCACCGGCATCTGTATAGCCAGGAGACAAAGCGGAGTAGACGGTGACCACCCGTTTGATGTCTTTGTGCTTGATGGCACTAAATCCAGAGTTGTTCCGTTTTGATGCGACAACTGAGACAGGTACTTCCTTGATTTTTCCGCTTGCTTGGTCTCGGAAAGTGATTTTTTGGGCAAATAACATGTTGCTGTTGTAGCGGTTTTTTTCGTTGAAACGGACGTAGATGTCATAATCTTCACCGTCTTCTTTGAAAACGCCCGCTTTGCTCCCAAAGATGGAATTTCGCAGCTGTTGTCCTACCTGACCGACGCTCACTCCTAGTTCTCCCGCTTTTTTACGATCGACCAATACTTGCATGCCTGGTTTGTCACGGTTCACATCGATTTTCAATTCGTCGATGCCCGCAATGTTTTTGGTGTTGATGTAGTCGCGCATTCTTTCTGCGGTTTCAATCAACTCAGTGTAGTCATCTCCCTCAATTTCCATATTGATCGGCGCTCCTGCGGGAGGGCCATTTTGGTCTTTTTCCACAGAGATCAAAACTCCGGGATAGATGCCCACCAACGCGGATTGTACTTTCTGACGCAAGAGCTCGCTGTCAGCACCACGTCTGTATTTGTACTCCCGCATGGAAGCAGTGATTTTTCCTTTGTGGGGCATTTCTGCAGCAGAACCACCGTCTGTTTGAGGGTTTCCTGCACCTTCTCCTACTTGTGAAACCGTACTTTCTACCAAAAAGTTATAGGCGCCCTCTGTGTATTCGGGTGCATTGAGTACGTTGAAAACCCGTTGCTCAATTTCTTGAGTGATGGCATTGGTTCTTTCGATGTCCGTTCCCTGTGGGTATTCGATATAGACAATGATTTGGTTGGGTTTGTTGTCCGGAAAAAACTCAATTTTTGTACGTTGGGTCGCTACAGAGGCGCCAAAAGACACAAAAGCGAGCACCAACAGTGCAAAGGCACCAAAGGTCAAAAAGAAAGGTGTTTTTCCTTTCAAGGCATAGCGAATTCTTCGTTCGTACCAGTTTTCCAATTTGGGCAAGCTTTTGTTTTGAAAATTGTTGGCCCATTTTCTTAGAAAAAGACGGTACATCCACAACAGAAAGGCTGTAAAGACAATGACAGATCCCAAACCTCTGTATGCACCGCCCACAAAATAAATAAAAAGTCCGATGACAACCATTCCTGCTGACAAGCGAATGATTTGCTTCAAAGGCATGTTTTTGTCCTCGATACTCATGAATTGTGAGACCATGACCGAGTTGAAAAAGATGGCTACAAAGAGCGAAGACCCCAATACCACGGAAAGGGTGATCGGGAAATAGACCATGAACTGGCCCATCACTCCTGGCCACAAGCCCAAGGGAATAAAAGCGGCTACGGTAGTGGCCGTAGAAATAATGATTGGAAAAGCGATTTCACTGATTCCTTTTTTGGCGGCCTCTTTCCGACTCATGCCTTCTTCGTCCATCAATCGGTATACGTTTTCAACCACCACAATTCCATTGTCCACGAGCATCCCCAGTCCCATGATCAGTCCAAAGAGGATCATCGTGTTCATGGTATAACCCAAAAGGTCTAAAATCATCAGGGACATAAACATGGACATCGGAATGGCAAAACCTACAAACAAGGCGTTTTTAAAGCCTAAGAAAAACATCAATACCGTGACCACCAATAGGATCCCAAAAAGGATGTTGTTGACCAAGTCGTCTACCTGCCCGATGGTTTTGGAAGATTGGTCGTTGGAAATGCCGACTTTTAGATTGGTTGGAAAGATATTTTGTTTGGCTTCTCTGACAATTTCCTGAATTTTTTCGGCAGCCGCTACCATGTTTTTACCCGCTCTTTTTTTGACGTCGAGCATGACCACGCGGCTTCCAAATTCACGGGCATAGGTGGTTCTGTCTTTGTCTTTGAAAGAAATGTCAGCCACCTCTTTTAGGTAGATGGCATTGTTGCGTTCTGATTTGATGACAAAATTGCCCAGTTCAGAAGGGTTTTCAATTTCTCCCAGTATTCGAATGGTCCGGCGTTGGCCACTTGCGATAAAGTTTCCTGCAGAAAGGGTTGTATTGCCTCTGTTGATGGCGCCCACAATGTCGTCAAAACTCACTTTAGAAGCCATCATCTTATAGATGTCTACGGCAACTTCCACCTCTTTTTCTTGAGCTCCTCGGATGTCTACTTTTTTGATTTCCGGAAGGTCTTCAATTTCATCTTGTAGGTATTCACCAAATTCTTTGAGTTTGGACACCGGATAATCCCCTGAAATGTTGATGTTGAGAATTGGCACTTCTTCTGACATGCTCAATTCAAAGACATTGGGTGCAACTTTGGCTCCGTTAAAAGTAGGCCAATCTTCACCAGAGGTTTCCGAATCTATTTCGTCTTTTACCTTTTGTTTGGCTTGGTCTACGGTGATATTTTCGTCAAACTCTACAATGACCATCGAGTAATCCTCTTGAGAAGTCGAGGTGATCTCGACCACATTGCTCACTGTTTTTAGTTTGTCTTCCAGCGGGTTGGTGATCAGCTTTTCAACATCCTCAGAAGTATTTCCAGGATAGAGTGAGCTGACGTATATTTTGGTTTCTTTGATTTCTGGAAAGTTCTCTCTTGGCATGCCGAAATAGGCCGAAATCCCTAAGAACAAGATCAAAAACATCAACACATACATGGTTGTTTTGTTGTTGATAGCCCAAGAAGAAAGGCCAAACTCTTTGTCTATTTTTTGTTTTTGTTGCATCATAACGCGGACTTATTGAGTGACTATTTTTACTTTTTGACCGTTGTGAACGGTACGAGCTCCTTCTTGGATGTATTCCACTTGGCTGGTCAAGGGTGCCAAGACTTCGATGATGTCTCCTTGTGTTTTTCCCGTTTTAATAAGGACCTTTTGTGCAGTGGCCTCGTTGTTTTTCTGTTTGTCGACCACCACATAGATGTATTGTTCTCCTTGTGCATTTTCTGAAATGATGCTTTGCGGAAGCAAGACGGCGTTTTTGTTTTGATAATCGTTGATTTTCAGCCGGACCGTCAAGTTGGGTTTGATGTCTTTTTTCGGATTGGGGACATCGATTTCTACTTTGAACGAGCGGTTGTTGGGATTGATAAAGTTTCCCACTTGCCGAACGGAAGAGGTGATGCTTTTGCCGAGAATTGGAAAATGGACCTGTACTTTTTTGCCTTTGGTGATACTCGACACATAGTTTTCCGGCACTTCGGCTTCGATGTACATGTTTTCCAAATTGAGAATTCGAAACATTTCTGAACCTTGTCCTGGAGCCACCACTGTTCCTTCTTCTTTGTACACGACATCGATGGTTCCGTCGAAAGGAGCTGTGATGTTGGTTTTTTCCAATTGGTTTTTGAGTTGTTCCACCGCATTTTTTTGACTGGTGTAATTGGTTTTGGCTTGTAGAAATTCAATTTCGGAGCCAATTTTTTGCGCCCACAAGCGCTCTTGTCTTTCGAAGACGGTTTGTGACAATGCTGCTTGGCTTTCCAGTTGTTGCAATTGCTGAGACATCCCTCCGTCTTTGATGACCGCCAAGAGCTGTCCTTTTTTTACCTTGTTTCCTTCTTTGACAAGCACACGTTCTAAGATGCCAGGGACCTCTGGGTAAAGGAGGACATTTTGCCGCGTATTGACAGCCCCTTGCAATTCCACATAGTGATTGAAAACTGTTTGTTCGGATTTTTGAGTCGTTACCAAGGGCAATTTTTTTACGGTGTCTAGTTCGGAGATGGCATTGCTCAGCGCGAACAATTTTTCTGCAAACACTTTTTGTTGTGCTTCTACTTCTTTTTTCTTCTTTCGGATGTTTTCGAGGTTTCTACTTTGGATCACACTTTCTACAGTGACTTCTTTTTGTGAATCACAAGAAACCAGTAAGAGAGTACAGCTTAGGATGAGATAGATTTTTTTCATGAGAATGGTTATTGAATGTTTGCAATTTTTTTGAATTCTGCTTTTTTGTTGATGACCTCAATCATGGATTGAAGGTATTCTTGTTGGCTGCTGTACAACTGAAGTTGTGCTTGTCGCAATTCAAAGCTGCTCGCCATGCCTTCTTTGTATTTCAAGGCGTTTTTGTGTTCGATGTTTGTGGCCAAAGACAAACTTTCCGTTTTGTTGTGGTAGGTGTCGATGGCGAGTTTGTATTCGCTTTCGGCTTTTTCGATGTCGAGTTGTAGCTTTTCTTCAGTTTCTTTCAAGTTGTTTTGGGAGACCTGCCAGTTGATTTTTGTTCTTTTTTTGAGGGCTTCACCGCCCAAAGAGGTAAAGATAGGGATGCTGATACTCGCACCTGCCACGCTGGTCGAAAGCCAATCTTGACCTTCGTTAAAATAATTGGAAAACGAATCGCTGTACCCCAACCTGCTGGCACTGACAAATGCGGCTACGGTTGGCAATTTTTTAAAGCGTTCCCGCTTGTACAAGAGGCGTTTGGTCTCCACCTCGTTGCGGGCAATTTTATAGTCGATGTTGTTGGAAAGATCAAATTTATCACCGTTCGGTGTCCACATCAATTGTTGGGCTGTCAAGCTGTTCAAGTCGTCTGTCAAAGCAATTGGAGTGTCCAAAGGCATGCCGAGTAAGAGTTTTAAAAATCCTTTTGAGATGCGGTGGATGTTTTGCAGGTTTTTCAGGTTGTTTTCAAGGCTTGACAAGGTGAGTTGCAATTGTTGTACGTTTTCCTCTTCTGCAAAACCATTTTCATAAATCTGTGTGGTTTCTTGTAGGTTTTCCGTCAGAGATCGGATGTTTTTGTATTGGATTTCAATGCTTTCTTTGGAGAGCAGCACATTGCCATAGGCACGGATCACTGCAGTTTCAATTTCGATGTTTGTTTTTTCTTTGGCATTTTTAGAAATGTCCAAATACACTTTTGCCGCTTGAAGCCCCACCAAATAAGACCCGTCAAAAAGCAATTGTGTCAAGGTGATGTTGGGCGTGATGTTGTGCTTTGGGAAAAAGAAGGCAAAGCCTTCGTTGTCACTGCCAGAAACGTCAAAGGGCCTTTGGATGTTGTTTGTGTAGTCAATTTTTCCATTGATCTGAGGCAATCCTGCTGCGGTGGTTTCCCATTTTTGGGCGGTAGCTGCCAAGATGTTCAGGTCCGCATTTTTGACAGACCTGTTGTGTGTCAAGGCATGTTCGATGGCCTGTTGCAGGTCGAAGGTCTTTGGGACTTCTTGGGCCTGAAGTGTTGCCGAAAGGAAGAGCATCCCTAGAAGGTGTTTCTTTTTCATTGTATTGGATTTGATGGGTTTGTTTTTTGTAAGGTTTTGATGCCTTTTGCTGTGGCAATGCCTCTAAAATGATAGTCGAAAAATTGTTCCAATAAGTAGTTCATGTCAAAGCGCTCTTGTGGAAAGGTGTCAGCATCTTTGATGCCGGTCATCCCTTTGAAATAAATACGCGTGATAAAATCTACGTCGATTTCCTTGCGAAAGAGCGCTTGTTCGATGCCGCGTTTGATGTTTTTCGTAATGCATTCTTGAACCAAGTCAAATTGTTTTTGGACCAACTCGTGGTAGATTTCCGGATAGTATTTCTGCAACTGGTACTGTGGAGAAGACTTTTCGTCCTTTAGATGCTGCATCATAAACGCTTTTACTTTGTACATTTCCGCGATGGGATTTTTTTCGGATTCCTGTATGCGCTCAATCCCTGAAGAGATGGTGTCAAATAAGGCGTCTGTTGTTGCGGCGACCAATATGTTTTTGTTGTCAAAGTGCGCGTAGATGGTTTTTTTTGAAACCCCCATTTTGCTGGCAATGTCGTCCATGGTGACACTTTTGAACCCGTAGGTCAAAAAAAGTTCGGTGGCTTTTGTCAGTATGTTTTCTTTCATCTTGTGAGCGGGTTCCTATAAAGTGCCAAAAATAAGCACAGGAAACTTTAAAAACAAAAAAAGTTTCCAAAGTTTTGTCTTTTTAACATTTTTTATGAGCTGTGGTCTGCTGCTAGTCTTTTTTGTTGTTGCTTGGGGTGTCGTTAAAAAAAGACCTGCTTTCTCTAAGTTAGTGAAAAAAAACAACTGAAAAACAAGGCCTTTCGATTGGTCTGCAAATATGTTTGCCTATTTTTACAAAAAAAATACACATGTTGAAGACCCCTACTTACAAGAGTCGTTTTCTTTTCTACCTCGAAGAAAGGACAGCCGTTACAGAGCCGAAACAGTTGTACGAACCCATTGCCTATATCCTTGGTTTGGGGGGCAAACGCTTGCGTCCGATTTTGGCCTTGATGGGTGCCGATGTTTTTGAAACCTCTTGGGAAAAAGCCTTGGATGCTGCTTTGGCAGTAGAAGTATTTCACAATTTCACGTTGTTGCACGACGACATTATGGACGGCGCACCCCTGCGCAGAAGTCAGCCGACCGTTCATGAAAAATGGGATGTCAATACGGCCATTCTCTCTGGCGACGCCATGCTGATTTTGTCGTATCAGTATTTGGAGTCCTACGAGGGAAACATCTACAAGAAATTGATGCATGTGTTCAACCAAACTGCCTTGGAGGTTTGTGAAGGGCAACAGTACGACATGGATTTTGAAAGTGAGGCGCAGGTATCAGAGACGTCCTATTTGGAGATGATTCGTTTGAAAACATCTGTTTTGGTGGCTGCAGCTCTCAAGATGGGAGCGATCATCGCAGAGGCTCCCGAGGAACAGACTCAAATGATCTACGATTTTGGATTGAACTTGGGCATTGCCTTTCAGTTGCAAGACGATTATTTAGATGCTTTTGGAGACCCCAAAACTTTTGGAAAGCAAGTGGGCGGAGACATCATCGAAAATAAAAAAACCTACCTGTATATCCAAGCGCTCAAAGCTGCCTCTGCGGAGGATCGCAGTAAATTGCTGCAATTGTTTGGCCAGCATTTGGAGGACAATACGACAAAGATTGCCCAGGTCAAAGCCCTCTTTGAAAAGACCGCTGCCGACCGTGCAACCCAGCAGGCCATCCAATACTATACGGAAAAAGCTTTTGCCTGTTTGCAAAAAATGGACATCTCGCAAGAGAAACGCTCGGAATTGCAAGGGTTTGGAGAAGCCTTGATGGTGCGAAAGGTGTAATGCTTAATTTTTGGTTTTTTAACCGAAAAAAATCCATAAAATAGCAAAATAATGTTATTTTTGCCACGTTTTCGGACCCATAGCTCAGTTGGTTAGAGCACCTGACTCATAATCAGGTGGTCCTTGGTTCGAGCCCAAGTGGGTCCACTTTTGAAAACCAAAGCCCTTGCAGTCGTGCAGGGGTTTTTTTGTGGGTAAGAATTATTTTCAGGGAGCGTCGAAAGAATTCTAAAAAATAAGAGTACTTTGGACGAAATTATGAACTCTTACCCACAATTGTATGAAAAACCTAACTTTTATTCTCATTTTAGCAGCTTTTATTTTTTCTTGTCAAGATGAGGAAACAACAGGAAACTACTCCATTGAAGGGAAATGGCGTATTGATAATTCAGGGAATCAAATGTATATTTTCCAAGACGGTATAAGGCATACGGTTTTCTGTAATGAAGACCTATGCGACTGGGATGCCTTTACCGCTGCCGATGCCTCTCCCAATAATGGGCCTTACACCTTCGAAAACGATACACTAATCGTATATCAAAGTGGACCCGGCGTGTCAGCAATGGGGGGCCGTGCCACCTACAAATGCGATGGGAATGTGCTCACCATCGAACGCAAAGGACTCTATGGCAATGAATTCGATGAGGTTATTTATCGATATGGGTACAATTTAGAAGACTGCACAGAGTAATTCCTACGCTGCTTATAAATTGGCAAAGCCCACTAGGAATGTTGGGCTTTTGTTGTTGTTTTAATTCAATGCCTGTTAAAAAGACCACCATACGGCTAGATAGCGCATGGGAGTACCAACCGAAATATTTTATTTTTTAACAAAGGTGTGGAATCACTAAAAATATACGTGTTGTAAATGATTCATAAAAAAAGTATGGGTTGACCCACTGATCAAATGAAAAAATTTACTTTTTATGTATATTCGCCATATACTGAACGCTGCCAGTAATTAAACCATCAACATTATATTTTGTCTAAACAGGATGAGAAAAGTAATTGTATTTTATATGCTGCTACCAATGCTATTGCTTATGGCATGCTCTAAATCAAAGGATGAGCAACTAGCACCCAATGTTCCAAAAGGAAAAATGACAAAGGAACTCATAGTCAATGGGACTACCAGAGAATATATTATTTATGTCCCTGAAAATTACAATGCAATTACTGCACTCCCTATATTATTTTCATTTCATGGGTTGACAAGCAACATGGAATTTAATTATAACCATACAAATTTTGATGAACTTGCAGAACGTGAAAACTTTATTGTTGTTCATCCAAATGGTATTGACAATAGGTGGACACTAAACGCAAGTAATAACCCAGACATTGATTTTACCGAAGCTCTTTTAAACCATTTAGAGAATGATTATAGAATAGAATCTAACCGAATATACAGTACAGGAATGTCAAACGGAGGGAATTTCAGTTTTACTTTGGCTTGTGAACTCAATAATAGAATTGCCGCTATTGCTTCAGTAACAGGACTAATGCTTCAAGCGGCTATTGGTGATTGCATTCCAACAAGACCTTTGGCTATACTTCATATACATGGTACGGAAGATCCAATAGCGAATTATGCATTTGTGCAAAGAGGTCTGGATTTTTGGATAGAGCATAATACCACTAACATGAATCCAATTGTATCTAATATCCCAGATATAGATACCCAAGATGGCAGTACGGTTGAAAAATATGAGTATATAAATGGCGAGAATGATGTAGAGGTTCTGCATCTTAAAGTCATAGGAGGAGGTCACCAATGGCCAGGTAATTCTGGGAATATGGATATTAATGCCAGCGAAGAGGTTTGGAGCTTCTTAAAAAAATTTGACCTGAATGGTAAAACTGAATAATAAAAACTACTGGCAAAAAAGTGTATAATTCATTGCTAGTTATAGCCTACTTACGAAAGTCCTAGCGGACTTTCTATCTGTGATTTATTTGCTAAATTAGTCGCTTAAACACGCAACGAAATCATACACAAGCACGTATGCAATTAAATAACCTGTATGAATTAACCTTGCCATGAGAGATCAGTTTTTTGAAGAAGCAGTAAATCAAGCCAAAATAGGATTGCAAGAAGGTGGAATTCCGATAGGTTCGGTAATTGTCCATGACAATAAAATTTTAGGAAAAGGCCATAACAAACGAATACAAGAAGGAAGTGTTGTGTTGCATGGGGAAATGGATGCTTTGGAAAATGCTGGAAGACAAAAAGCTGCCGTTTACAAGGAGAGCGTATTGTACACAACCCTCTCTCCTTGCCCTATGTGTAGTGGAACAATCATCCTCTATGGAATTCCAAAAGTAGTTGTTGGAGAAAACAAAACATTCCTAGGAGAAGAAGACTTGTTAAGGTCTAAAGGTGTTGAAGTCATTGTTTTAAATGATGCGGGATGTATAGATATGATGACAAAGTTCATAAATGACAAACCTCAATTGTGGAATGAAGATATTGGTGTATAGATTTAAGATTTGAAATAGAAACTCAATGGCAGCTGATAAATAACGTTCGCCAATAATCTATAAACAACCTAAAAACGCCTTTACATACCAAGCCATTAGCAAACATTTTCTCAAAACGTTCAACCTGCTCAAATCCTCCCCAAAACAGTTCGATTTTACTCCTCTTGGCTCCACATTAAAAAACATCGAAACACGTGTTGAAAGGCAGGTGTTTTTTTGGGGTCAACAGGCAAGGAAAACACACTTTAACGTGTTTTAGTTCGTTTATTTTGTTATTTGAATGATTTTAATATATGAGGAGCTACATGGACAGCCGAATTGCATTCAGGAGACGTTCCAAATTGCGAAGATGCACAGCTTAGATAGCCAGGAAACCAAAAGTCATATTTTTTACCTGTAAAAAATCATTTGCAGCTTGTGTTGAATGGGATTCAAAAGGATGAGATAGAAAAAATAACATTTGTTTTTTATTTTTTCTTTCAAACCTGCCTTTGCTATATTTTGGTCAAAAAGAAGTATATTGGTCACACAAAATCAATTTCTATGAATACAATCCTCCTAATTTCCAAACTGATCCTCGCATTTTCCATTCTTGTGGTCTGGGTGTTTCGTTTTGAAAACATCGTTTTAGAATTTCAACAATACGGCCTTTCCAATTTGGTAAGAACTGCTGTTGGGGCCCTAAAGATATCTCTTGCGACACTTTTGGTTGCCAGCATCTGGTATCCAGATCTTGTTTTAGTACCTGCTGCATTGATGGCGGCTCTGATGCTGTCTGCCCAGTATTTTCACTTTCGGGTGCGCAATCCTTTTCACAAATACCTTCCGTCCATAGGCTTGTTTTGTTTGTCGTTCCTTTTGGTGGCTGTAGAATTGAGTTGGGTCTGATGCAGGACCCTTTACTTCTGCAATTGTTTGACGCATTTTCCTTTTTCTATTTTGGAATTGCAGCCCTTGTCCAGCCCTTCTTTAAAAAAGAATTTCAGCGTTACGGATTGGCAGGATACCGCACTTTGACAGGATGGCTTCAAATCATCGCAGCACTTGGCATGTTGCTTGGCTTGTGGTTTCCTCTTTTTGCATTTGTGAGTGCTGCAGGACTGGCGCTTTTGATGTTTTTGGGTTTTTGCGTACGTCTTAAAATAGGAGACGGTTTTTTCAAGTCCTTTCCTTCTTTCTTTTACTGTGTCCTGAATGCTTTCCTCGCGTGGCAGTTTTTTGATTTCTTTTAGATTGACCACCAAGCACCAACGCCACGACTAGTCAAGAATGTTTCGAAAGGTCAGGTTGATGCGTGGGGTTTTGATTTTTTTGCGTTTGGGCAAGCTGTGAAGCCAGTATTTTTGGGTGCCTTCTTTCATGACCAAGAGGCTTCCGCTTTCCAGTAGCAAGGTTTTTTTTTGTTGGTTTTCCTTGTGTTTAAAGCAAAAGTCACGAGATGCACCAAGGCTCAGCGAGGCAATCTGTCCTTTAGGGTCCAATTCTTTTTCGTCGTCTGCGTGCCAAGACATGCCCTCGCTGCCATCCTGGTACAAGTTGAGTAGGCAAGAATTAAAAGTCGTTCCGCATTCTTTTTCCACCCTTTTTTTAAGGGCTTTTAAGGAGGCGGTCCAGGGACGGGGCTGTTTGGTTTTTTGAGAGTAGGTATACGTCAATCCCGGATCTCCATACCAGGCAACTTTGCGGGCAGTTCGAATCAGTTTGCCAAAGAGAATGACCTCGTCTTGTTGCCAAGGAATTTCTAGTAGGAGGGATGTGAAGTAGCTTTGGATTTCGGCATCACTCAGAATTTTTCCGTGGTAATTGGCCACCCCGTTGCAGGGCAAGACATTCTCAATTTGTTGGTTGTTGAAGAGATCCATAAAACAGCTTTTTTAAAAACAGCGCCCTGTCAATACGGGTTTTACAAAGACATCAGGCGTGCGACATATTTGCCAATCACGTCAAATTCCAAATTGACCACGGTACCGATTTGAAAACGGTGAAAGTTCGTGTGTTCGTAGGTGTAGGGAATGATGGCCACGCTGAACTCGTTTTTTTTCGAATTCACAACAGTCAAGCTCGTACCGTTGATGGTGATGGATCCTTTTTCGATGGTCACATTTTTGGGAGCAGCATCGTAGGCAAACGAAAAGACCCAGCTGCCATTTTCGTTTTCGATACGGGTACAAGAGGCCGTTTGGTCCACATGTCCTTGTACGATGTGTCCGTCTAGGCGGGCACCCAATTTCATGGCCCTTTCCAAGTTCACCACATCGCCTAGCTTCCAAGTTCCTACATTGGTTTTTTCCAAGGTTTCTTTAATCGCAGTCACCGTATAATTGTCTTCTTCAAGTGCTACGACGGTGAGGCAAACGCCATTGTGTGAGACACTTTGATCCACCTGTAGTTCGGATGTAAAATCACAAGACACGGTGATGTGAAGATTCTCTTTTTCTACACGTAAGTTTTGAATGCTGCCGAGTTTTTCTACGATGCCTGTAAACATAAGATTGTCAATTTAATTGATTACTTTTGGAGTCACAAAAATAAGCATAATAAAGTACTTGCATGGACAAAGAAGTAAAAATAAAAGTAGGGATTTCTGTTGGAGATTTGAATGGGATTGGCTTGGAAGTCATCATCAAAACATTTTCAGACAAGCGGATTTTTGAGTTTTGCACGCCTGTTTTGTTTGCTTCTTCCAAAGTGTTTTCGGAACATAAAAAAGCCTTGAATTCAGAGATTCAGGCACAGGGCATCACTTCTTTGGATGCTGTCATTCACGGAAAGCTCAATGTCATGAACATCTGGAAAGAGGACGTTGCTATTGATTTTGGCAGTCCTACTAAGGCATCTGGCGCTTTTGCCCTTCAGTCTTTAGAGGCAGCGACCACTGCTTTGAAAAACAACGAAGTAGATGTTTTGGTAACGGCTCCGATCAGCAAAGACAACATACAGTCGGAGACCTTTGCGTTTCCTGGGCATACCGAATACTTGGAGTCACAATTGGATGGAGAGAGTTTGATGATTTTGATGACAGATTCCTTGCGATTGGGCTTGGTGACAGGGCATATCCCTGTTTCCAAAGTTTCTGAGACCATCACCAAAGAATTGATACATCAGAAAGTAGACATCATGAACCGTACTTTGGTACAGGATTTTGGAATCCCCAAACCTAAAATAGCGGTGTTGGGATTGAATCCGCACTGTGGTGACCACGGAGTCATTGGTTCTGAAGACGATGCCGTCATCCAGCCGGCCTTGTTGGAATTGCAAGACCAAGGACAATTGGTTTACGGTCCTTATGCGGCAGATGGCTTTTTTGGGTCTCAAAACTACTTGAAGTTTGACGGAGTTTTGGCCATGTACCACGACCAAGGCCTGGTTGCTTTTAAGTCCATTGCTTTTGGAGAAGGGGTCAATTTTACCGCTGGCTTGTCTCATATCCGTACCTCTCCAGACCACGGAACGGCTTTTGAGATTGCTGGAAAAAACCAAGCAGATGCTGCTTCTTTTGCGGAAGCAATGCACACAGCTTTGGCCATTTTTAAAACACGTACCCAGTACAATGCCTTGGCTGCAAATAAGCTAAAGGCAAAAAAAAGAAAGTAAAGTATAAATTTTAACTTCTTTTTTAGAAAATAGAATGAAATTTTATATCTTTGCACGCTCAAATTGATGTTCAAGATGAAAGAGTTGAAGGAGTTCCGAATTGCTTTTGTAGGCTTGAAAGAAGGAAGACACGATTTCGAATATCAAATTGACACAAAGTTCTTTGATGCGTTTCAATACGATGAGTTTTTTGAAACAGACTTAAAAGTGAAGTTGGCTTTTGTAAAAAAGCCTACGATGTTGGAGTTGGATTTTTCAGTAAGAGGCACGGTAAACGTTCCTTGTGATCAGACTGGAGAGCCTTTTGACTTGGGCCTACAAGGAGATTTGTCCTTGCTGGTCAAGTTTGGTGAAAACGAATACGAAGACACCGAAGAAATTCTCTACATCTCTCATTCGGCCTATGAAATTAACGTGGCCCAGTATGTGTACGAGATGGTCGTTTTGTCTGTTCCGATCAAAAGAATCCATCCCCAAGTATTGGATGGAACATCAACATCCGATGCGTTGCAAAGATTGGAAACGTTCAAATTAAAAAAGAATACAAAAGAAATCAAAAATACAGTGGACCCCAGGTGGGGAAAATTGCAAGAGTTATTAATAGATAAAAAGCAGCACAATGGCACATCCAAAAAGAAAGATATCTAAACAAAGAAGAGACAAAAGAAGAACACATTACAAGGCATCTGTACCTCAGATCGCTGTGGATGCAACTACAGGTGAGGCACACTTGTACCACAGAGCTCACTGGCACGAAGGAAAATTGTATTACAAAGGACAAATTGTCATCGATTCTGAAGTAACAGAAGCGTAGTAATTTTTTCAACACATATATAAAAACCCTAGGTTTCCTAAGGGTTTTTTTCTTTTACAGCGCAATTTGACTCGTTTTTGTGTTTCCATGTGAAATAAATTTCATTACTTTGAACTTTGATTTTTTCAAAAAGAAAGCCGCTATAAAAGGCCTTTAAATTTTGCGATTATGATTAAAAAAACTGCAGCGATTACAGCAGTAGGTAAATATGTTCCAGACTACGCCCTCACGAATAAAGAGCTAGAAAAATTGGTAGATACAAACGACGAGTGGATCTACACAAGAACTGGAATCAAAGAGAGAAGAATTCTCAAAGACTCGGACAAAGGCACCTCTTACTTAGCCATCAAAGCCGCAGAAGACCTGATTGAAAAAAAAGGCTTGGATCCTTCCGAAATTGACATGGTCCTGGTAGGAACCGCAACCCCTGATATGAACGTGGCCTCTACAGCCGTATACGTAGCCTCTCAAATCGGTGCAGTCAATGCATTTGGATACGACTTGCAAGCAGCCTGTTCCAGTTTTTTGTATGCGATGTCTACAGCAGCAGCTTATATTGAATCGGGTAGGTATCGAAAAGTCTTGGTCATCGGAGCAGATAAAATGTCTTCCATCGTAGATTATACCGACCGAACTACGTGTATTATTTTTGGTGACGGCGCTGGAGCGGCGCTTTTTGAGCCCAACGAAGAAGGTTTGGGATTGCAAGACGAATACCTCAGAAGCGACGGTGTGGGAAGAGAGTTTTTACGCATTGAAGCAGGCGGATCTTTGTTGCCTACCTCAGAAGACACCTTGAAAAACAGACAGCATTACATACAACAAGAAGGAAAAACGGTATTCAAATACGCCGTTTCTAATATGGCAGATGCCAGTGAAAAATTGCTTCAACGCAACAACTTAACCAACGAAGACATCGATTGGTTGGCCCCACACCAAGCAAACAAACGCATTATTGAGGCCACTGCGAGAAGAATCAATTTAGACAAGGACAAAGTGATGATCAACATTCAGAACTACGGCAACACAACCTCTGCCACCTTGCCTCTGTTGTTAGCGGATTACGAACACAAATTAAAAAAAGGAGATTCCATAGTATTTGCTGCTTTTGGCGGCGGATTTACCTGGGGGGCCATTTATTTGAAATGGGCCTACAATTCATAAAAGAGCTAATTAATTAATATTTACACACAAGATCATGGATTTAAAAGACATTCAAAATTTGATAAAATTTGTAGCCAAATCAGGTGCAAGTGAGGTGAAATTAGAAATGGAAGACATCAAGATTACTGTAAAGACAGGATCGGGCAAAGAGGAGACGACAATCATTCAACAGGCTCCAATGGCAACCAACCAGATCCCTGTTATTTCTCAAGTAGCAACTGTTCAGGATGAAGTTGTTCCTGCCAAAGCTGCCGAAGAAAAGAAAGAGAGTGCGGATGACAAGTATTTGACCATCACCTCCCCGATAATTGGAACTTTCTACAGAAAGCCATCTCCTGACAAATCTGTATTTGTCGAGATAGGAGACACAGTTGGCGAAGATTCTGTTGTTTGTGTCATCGAAGCGATGAAATTGTTCAACGAAATTGAGTCTGAGGTTTCGGGTAAGATTGTAAAAATATTGGTCGAAGATTCTTCGCCTGTTGAATTTGGTCAACCTTTGTTTTTAGTTGACCCTTCCTAAGGAGACTTTTTAGTTAAAGACGGCCGGTTTTTACGTTTTCACTTTCAAATGAAATTTGTTCGTAGGAGCGCTCGTCAAAAACAAAAATCAATAAAATCGAGAACGCATATGTTTAAGAAAATATTAATAGCCAATAGAGGAGAAATCGCATTGCGCGTCATACGTACGTGTAAGGAGATGGGAATCAAAACAGTTGCAGTATACTCAACTGCAGATGCAGAAAGTTTGCATGTCAAATTTGCTGACGAAGCGGTTTGCATCGGCCCCCCATCGAGTGCAGACTCCTACTTGAAGATGTCCAATATTTTGGCTGCTGCCGAAATCACAAATGCCGATGCCATTCATCCTGGCTACGGCTTTTTGTCTGAAAACTCTAAATTTTCCAAACTCTGTGAAGAACACAGTGTAAAATTCATCGGTGCCAGTGCAGAAATGATCGATCGAATGGGAGACAAGGCCAATGCCAAGGCCACCATGATCGAAGCAGGTGTGCCTTGTGTTCCTGGTAGTGAAGGAGTCATTGCAGACTTTGAAGAATGTGAAAAGTTGGCAACCGAAGCAGGGTATCCTGTCATGTTGAAAGCTTCTGCCGGAGGTGGAGGAAAAGGAATGCGTGCCGTTTGGGAAGCTGAAGCCTTGAAAGAAGCATGGGATTCTGCCCGTCACGAGTCCAAAGCAGCTTTTGGAAATGACGACATGTATTTGGAAAAATTGATCCAAGAACCACGTCACATCGAGATACAAATTGTGGGGGATTCTTTTGGAAAAGCCTGTCACCTATCAGAAAGAGATTGTTCCGTACAAAGACGTCATCAAAAATTGACAGAAGAAACACCTTCTCCATTTATGACGGACAAATTGCGCGCTCAAATGGGGAAAGCTGCCGTAAAAGCAGCGGAATTCATCAAATACGAAGGCGCGGGAACCGTTGAGTTTTTGGTAGACAAAGACCGGAATTTCTATTTTATGGAAATGAATACACGCATCCAAGTAGAACATCCGATTACGGAACAGGTCGTCGATTTTGACTTGATCCGCGAACAGATCTTGGTCGCTTCGGGCGTTCCAATCTTAGGGAAAAATTACTTGCCAAAGCTGCATTCCATCGAATGCCGTATCAACGCAGAAGACCCTTACAAAGGGTTCCGACCTGCGCCGGGTAAGATCACCACTTTTCACGCTCCTGGAGGTCATGGAGTGCGATTGGATACCCACGTATATGCAGGGTATACCATCCCACCAAATTACGATTCGATGATTGCCAAATTGATCACAACTGCGCAAACGCGAGAAGAGGCCATCAACAAAATGAAGCGTGCGCTGGATGAATTTGTCATCGAGGGAGTCAACACAACCATTCCTTTCCACAGGCAATTGATGGACCATCCCGATTATGTGAACGGAAGCTATACGACTAAATTTATGGAAGATTTTGAAATGGACAGTTGATTCATTCGTCCAAACCATCTACAAAAGAGACCTTTCTACAGGGTCTCTTTTTTTTGAGTAGTACTTTTTTGGCGTTCAGAAGTCTGATTTTTAAGAGTTTGACGGATTTTATTTCAATTAGATTGGAAGGAATTTTTTCTTCTCAAAGCGGCGATTTTGTGTCAAATAAACCTTGGTTTTTTTTTTAATAACCAACAATTTTTTGTTACTTGCTGTCCACTAAGAACACCTAAATTGGAGAGGTGGCCGAGTGGCTTAAGGCGCACGCTTGGAAAGCGTGTTTACAAGAAATTGTAACGGGGGTTCGAATCCCTTTCTCTCCGCAGTGTTGTTTTGGTACAAATCTTAATTTTAAACGCTTAATTCTATTAATTATTTAATTACATCCCGATGAAAAAAGTATTTACAATCCTTGCAATTACAGGTTTATTGTTTTTTGGATCAACACAAAACAGCTACGCGACTCAAGAGACAGCAGTAGCGACAGAGCAAGCGGCACCAGAACAAACAGCTGATGTTGCTTCAGAACAAGTAGCGGAAGCAGCACCTGAGCAAGCAGCTCCAGAAGTTGCAGAAGTTGCAGAGGAAACGTTTCACCAAGTCTTGAAACAACGTTTTATAGAAGGAGGTCCTTTCTTTATGGGGATTGTATTGGTGGCTTTGATTTTAGGTTTGGCGATTGCTATTGAAAGAATCATTTATTTAAATATGGCAACAACCAACACAAAGAAATTGGTTGAAAGCGTAGACGAAGCGTTGACTTCTGGAGGTGTAGAGGCTGCAAAAGAAGTTTGCAGAAACACCAAAGGGCCTGTTGCTTCTATCTTTTACCAAGGATTGGATAGAGCAGACGAAGGAATCGATGCCGCTGAAAAAGCAGTTGTTGGTTACGGAGGAGTTCAAATGGGACTTTTAGAAAAAAACATTTCATGGTTGTCTCTTTTTATTGCTTTGGCTCCAATGCTCGGGTTTATGGGAACTGTAATCGGAATGATTGGTGCCTTTGACTCGATCCAAGCAGCGGGAGATATTTCTCCAACAGTGGTAGCAGGAGGGATCAAGGTCGCCTTGTTGACAACTGTTTTTGGTTTGGTAGTAGCCATCATACTTCAAGTGTTTTACAACTACATCATCTCCAAAGTTGATGGTATTGTAAACGAAATGGAAGACGCTTCCATCTCATTAATCGACCTTTTGGTGAAATTCAAAAAATAAGAAGATTTATGAATGCAACTATTTTAAAAGTATTAAAAATATTGATCGCCTTGATTGCTGCAGTTGCGGCTTCATTTTTGATTGCGATCATTGCGACAGGTGACGATGCCATCGTAGAAGGAAAAGGTACTTTAGGGATTGTAGGACCTTTGGTTTCCTTTGCGACAATACTCTTGTATCTCGTTGCTGGAACTGCGGTCGTATTTTCAATCTTGAGTCTTTTGAAAAAGCCGGAGGCTTTGAAAAAAACACTGATGAGCATTGGCGTATTGTTGGTTTTACTTGCTGTTTCTTATGGCTTGGCTTCTGATGCAGCTGTAACAGACGTCACAGGACAAGTTTTGGAAGGTGGAGAATCAGGAGCACCTTCGAAATGGGTGAGCACTGGAATTTGGTACACCGTGTTGTTGGGAGTTGCTGCGGTGATTTCTATACTCGCAGGTGGTGCCAAAAAAATCATTAAATAACAACAACCTATGGCTAGAAGAGAAAACTCCGAAATTAATGCAGGGTCAATGGCTGACATCGCCTTTTTGTTGCTGATTTTTTTCTTGGTAACAACGACGATGGATGTTGATTCTGGTATTTCTCGTAAATTATCTGAAAAACCTCCTTTAGATTACAAACCGCCGATCATCAAAATGAAAAACATTTTGGAAATCAACATCAACCGCAACGATCAGTTGTTGGTGGAAGATGAGGTGATGGAACTCGAAGATATCAAACAAACGACCATAGATTTCCTTGACAACGGAGGTGGAATTGGTAAAACAGTCGATGATGTCGTTGGATCTCCCTGCGATTATTGCAATGGGAAAAAAGCTGAAAACTCTTCAGACCATCCCAACAAAGCCATTATTTCGGTTCAAAGTGACCGAGGAACTTCTTACGGGATGTACATTACCGTTCAAAATGAATTGCTGTCCGCTTACACCGAATTGCGAAACATCTATGCCAAAACACAAATCACAGGAAAATACGCTGGAAGAACCTATGAGGAGTTGTTGCTTTTGGATGCGAAGGACAACGATGCGTTGAAAGCGGTGATCAATGAAATCAAAGACGCCTATCCTCAGATCATCTCTGATGCAGAACCTACTAAATAAATAACACATGTCTAAATTTGCAAAAAAGAAAAAAGGATTGCCTGCTGTCAATACAGCTGCCTTGCCTGATATTGTATTTATGTTGTTGTTTTTCTTTATGGTAACCACAACGATGCGTGAAACTGATTTGAAAATCAAAGCGCCAAAATTGCCCAATGCAACGGAAGTAAAAAAATTAGAGCACAAGAGTTTGGTCAGTACCATTTATGTCGGAAAAGCAAAACCAGCAGACCGTGCCAAATACGGGTCTGGTGATAAAATTCAACTCAATGATAAAATTGCGGATGTCAAAGACATTCCCAGCTTTATTTATTCCGAGCAAGAAAAACACAATCCCGAAGAGATTCCTTACATGACCACATCCATCAAAGCAGATGTCAAATGCAATGTGGGAACCATTCATGACATACGAGTGGAATTGAGAGACATCAATTCACTCAAAGTAAGTTATTCTACCCGAAAAGGGAATTTGGAAGAAAACACAAAATAATTTCCGTTTTAAGGATTTATAAAAAGACATCTGAACAAGCAGGTGTCTTTTTTTTTACCTTTGCAGGAAGTTTTGCAGCTGCCAACTTTACATTTTGATTTATGAACTTCCTTAAAACAGCCGTTTTTTTCTCCGCGTTCGCTTTTTTTTCTAGTGCTGTATGCAGCCAAGAAACACTTTTGCCTACAAACGAGAATTACTTGGAAGATCAATTGTATTTTGGACTCACATACAACACCTTGCTCTACAAGCCTGAGGGGGTTTTCCAAAACGGTCTTTCCTACGGTACCCAATTTGGCTTTGTCAAAGACCTCCCTTTCAATAAGAAACGCTCCATTGGGGCAGGGATAGGAGTTGGTTTTGCACACACGACCTTCAATCAAAATTTGCGTTTACAGAAAGCTTCAGGCAGCTACCAGTTCCAAATTTCTGACGCGTACAATAGCAATCGTTATATTTTCAACAGCCTTGAATTTCCACTTGAATTTAGATGGCGAACCTCTACCTTAGAAAAATACAAGTTTTGGAGAGTGTATACAGGACTGACACTTTCTTATGTGCTCAATTTCAAAGCCCAACATGTGTTGGATGCGAAACAAGTAACTGTCACAAACACCGATATGGTAGAAAGATTTCAATATGCCTTGTCCTTATCTGCAGGTTATGGAACTTGGAACTTTTATGCAAGTTATGCTTTGCGTCCTCTTTTCAAAGAAGCGCATATGGAAAGCACAGGAGCCCCTCTAAATTTTCAATCACTCCGAATAGGTCTGATGTTTTATATGCTTTGAAACGCTCATTTCTCCCCGCTAGTGATTGTTTAAAAGGTTTGGGTGTGTTTATGTATTTCAGCTTGTATCGTTGCTTACAAACTAGAAGAATAAGTTGGTGTGTGCAAGTAACTGCGAACAGATGCCTGCCAAAAATCCGATGTACACTTCCTGTGTATTGTGTGCTTTTAGGTGCAACCTCGCTTGTCCTGCAAGTCCGGAAGCTACAAAGGAACAGGCCACGAGCAACAATTGGTTTTGAAGCTGGTTCAGACTTGTCAACACTATCAAAGCGACGAATGTTCCCATTCCAATCATATGAATGCTAATTTTGAACTTGCGGTTGGTCACGACATACGCAAGAGAAATGGCCAAAGAACAGCCGATAAAAAGACGCGCGAGCGGAAGAAGCACAGGAGCTTTTCCAAGATAAGTTCCAAGCAAATAAAACAGGGCGATCGAGACAATAAAAGGAACTTTTCTCTCGCTGCCATTTGGGAGGTCAAAACTCTTTATTTTATTCCTTTTTTTTAACACAGTTAGCAAGGCCAAAGGAAGCACAAAAGTACAGAGAAAGACAAGAGTTGTGACTTTCAATTTAAATTCCGGCAGCAATGTGTGGGCTTGTGTATAGAAAAAATACTGGACACCTACTACAGGAAGCAGGATGGGGTGCAACAAAAGCGATACCAGCTTGTAAAACCTTTTCTCATTCATGCCTTTGGAACTTTGATGCCATATGGGCTTTGCTTTCAATTCAAATTTCTTTTCGAAGACGAGCGACGGGAAGGTCTAATTGTTCCCGGTACTTGGCAACAGTCCTTCTTGCGATTGGGTAGCCTTCTTCTTTGAGTTTTACAGTCAGTTTGTCGTCTGTCAAGGGTTTCTTCTTGTCCTCCTGAGCGATTAAATTTTTCAAAATGGTTTTGATTTCTTTTGTAGACACGTCTTCTCCTTGGTCATTTTTCATCGACTCTGAAAAGAATTCTTTGATCAGTACAGTTCCATAAGGAGTGGACACATACTTGCTGTTTGCCACTCTGGAAACCGTAGAAATGTCCATGTCAATCTGTTCTGCGATGTCTTTGAGAATCATCGGTTTCAATTTTCGGTCATCACCGGATAGGAAAAACGCTCGTTGGTATTCCATGATGCAATTCATGGTGACCAAAAGAGTTTGTTGCCGTTGTCTAATGGCGTCAATAAACCATTTTGCAGCATCTAACTTTTGCTTGATAAACAAAACAGCATCTTTTTGACTTTTGCTTTTTTCTTTGCTTTCCTGGTAGCCTTTTAACATGTTGTTGTACGCTCTTGAAATGTGTAATTCGGGGGCATTTCGAGCGTTCAAAGAAAGTTCCAATGCACCTTCTACAATTCGGATGGTAAAATCGGGTACGATCTGTTCAGCAATCTTGTTGGTTCCGGCAAAAGCTCCTCCCGGTTTCGGGTTTAGTTTTTCGATTTCGTGGATGGCTTCTTTGAGTGTGTTTTCATCAATGCCCAATTTGTGCATCAGTTTTTCAAAGTGTTTTTTTACAAAGTGGTCAAAACTATTTTTTAGAATTTCGATGGCCAAAGTACGGCTGTATTTTTCTTTTTTATGCTGCAATTGGAGGAGTAGGCACTCTTTCAAATCGCGGGCACCTACGCCAATGGGATCCATTTTTTGAATGACCTCTTTCAAAACACTCAAAACTTCTTCTTCGCTGGTATAGGTGTTTTGAGTAAATGCCAAGTCGTCAACAAGATCTAATATTTCTCTTCTGATGTAGCCACTTTCATCGATGCTTCCTACCAAAAATTCTGCGATGGTGAGTTCGGTTTCATTCAAGGTGAATGTGTCGAGTTGGCTCTTGAGTACCTGGTGAAAAGTGACCCCACCTGCATAGGGAATCTGATTGTCATCGTCGTCACTGCTATAATTGTTTGTTTGCAATTTGTACTGTGGGATTTCATCATCGCTCAGGTACTCGTCGATATTGATGTCCTCCATTTCAATACTTTCGTTTTCTGAGGAATCAAAATCTTCCTCATTGGAGTCCGTATTGTATTCGTCTGCTGCTTCTTTCTCAAAATCCAAGGCTGGGTTCTCCTCGATTTCTTGCTTTAAACGCTGTTCGAAGGCCTGTGTTGGCAATTGAATCAGTTTCATCAACTGTATCTGCTGAGGAGATAGTTTGTGAAGTAATTTGAGATGAAGGTTTTGTTTGATCATGATACACAAAAATAGGAATTCTTTTTAAGAAGCGCCTTGTTCATTAGATGCTGTATTGCGTTTCAAAAAGCTCAAAAGGAGGCGTTCAAAGGAGTTCTTGGGAATGGAATGACATCCCTTATGTTGCTCATGCCCGTCACAAATAAGACCAGCCTTTCGAAACCAAGTCCAAAGCCACTGTGAACTGCAGTCCCGTATTTTCGCGTGTCCAAATACCACCACAATTCTTTTTCGTCGATGTCTAGTGCTTTGATTTTTTCTTTTAAGACTTCCAGCCGTTCTTCTCGTTGAGATCCTCCGACCATTTCACCGATTCCCGGAAACAAAACGTCCATTGCTCGCACGGTCTTACCGTCCTCGTTTAGGCGCATGTAAAAAGCCTTGATAGCTGCCGGATAATCAAAGAGAATTACAGGAGATTTGAAGTGTTTTTCGACCAAGTAGCGCTCGTGCTCACTTTGCAAATCGACCCCCCATTCTACAATAGGGTATTTGAACTTTTTCTTTTTGTTGGCTTTGCAATTTCGCAAGATTTCAAAAGCCTCCGTATAGCTGATGCGTTTGAATTCATTTTCCAAAACAAATTTTAGTTTTTCTGTCAAGGTCATTTCACTTCGTTCTGCAGCAGGTTTTGCTTTTTCTTCTTGCAACAGGCGCTGCTCTAAAAATTCCAAATCTTTACGGCAGTTTTCTAAAATGTATTTTAGGGTGTATTTGATAAAACTCTCTGACAAGTCCATGTTGTCGTTCAGATCGTTGAAGGCAACTTCAGGTTCTACCATCCAAAATTCGGCAAGGTGTCGGGAAGTGTTGGAGTTTTCAGCCCGAAATGTAGGACCAAAGGTATAGACTTTTCCCAAGGCCATGGCGTAGGTTTCCGCTTCCAATTGCCCCGAGACCGTCAAGTGGGTTTCTTTTCCAAAAAAATCTTTGGAAAAATCAATGCTGCCGTCCTCTTTTCTTGGTGGTGTATTTTTGTTGAGTGCTGAGACGCCAAACATTTCGCCAGCTCCCTCTGCATCTGACCCCGTAATGATCGGGGTGTGCACGTGGTTGAAGCCGTTTTCTTGAAAGTATTGATGAATGGCAAAAGAAAGGGCAGAGCGGACTCTCATAACAGCAGCAAAGGTGTTCGTTCGGATGCGGAGGTGGGCATTTTCACGTAAAAATTCCAAACTGTGTCTTTTGGGTTGAATCGGATATTCTTCTGGATTGGAGTCTCCTAGAATTTGCAGGTGTTCGATTTGAATTTCTACGTTTTGTCCTTTTCCTTGACTCTCTACCAAGGTGCCTTCTACAGAGAGCGATGCGCCAGTTGCAATTCTTTTGAGCACTGCTTCCTCGGTGTTTTCAAAGTTCAAAACACATTGGATATTATTCAGTGTAGAACCGTCATTGATGGAGATAAAACGGTTGGCTCTAAACGTTCGAACCCAACCCTTGAGCAGTACTTTTTGGGAGGTTTTTTCTCCTTTCAGCAATTCAAGAACACTTGTTTTTTTCATAAAAAAGAAAAGTTGGTATTCACAAAGATAAGGTTTCAAAAACAAGTCTGAAAATCTGTAGTTGCTATTTTTTTAGGGTAAAAAACCCTCGTTTTTTGTCCTGTATTTTGTTTGAATTTGTTTTCTATTTACAAGAAGAGTTTTGATATTTCTTAATTTATCTCTAATTTTAGTTTGCTATTTAAAAGAGTTTCACTTTGAAAGAGGACAAGTACTTGTGGTTGGTTGCAGCACTCGTTTTTTTTGTGATCGGAATGGAATACCTGTTTTCCCGTTCTCAAAGGAAGAATATTTTTCGTTTTGAAAATACCATTTCGAACTTATTGATGGGTGTTTTTGATCGGATTGCGAGTTTGTTTATGCTTCCTTTGATCTATTTCTACTACGATTTTTTACACCTTCATTTTTCTCTTGTGGAGGTCCCCAATACATGGGGGTGGTTTGTTGTTGCGGTCTTGCTTTCCGATTTTATATGGTATTTTTACCACCGCTCTGGGCACCGAATCAACTTGTTTTGGGGTGCGCACATCATTCACCACCAAAGTGAGGATTACAATTATTCTGTGGCTTTGAATTTGACGCCTTTCCAAGTGGTAATTCGCGTGTTGTTTTGGTCCTTGATGCCCGTGTTGGGCTTTTTGCCAGAAATTGTATTGGCAACTCATTTGTTCATTGGTTTGTACCAGTTCTTATTGCACACGACTTTGATTCCAAAATTGGGCCCTATTGAAAAGTTATTTGTCACCCCCTCTCACCACAGAGTTCACCACGGAAGCAATCCCGAATACCTCGACAAAAATTACGGAGGGATTCTGATTGTCTGGGACCGAATTTTTGGCACCTTTCAAGAGGAAAAGGCCCAAGTGGTTTTTGGAATTACCAAAGACATCAACTCAAGAGATTTCTTGACTTCTGTTTTTCATTACTATCAAAATTTGATCTTTCAGGCCAAGCAGCTGTCCTCGTGGAAGCAAAAAATTCAATTGATGTTCAAAGGTCCTGATTGGGTCCCCAAAGCAGGTCCCTTGAAATTGCTGCCTCTTTATATAGACAAAGGGACTTATGCCTACCAGCATTTTTCGAAATTAAAAAAATGCTACATTGTTTTCAACACGGCAGCCGTATTCCTTGTCTTGATTTTCTTTGCGTATTTTATGGCTTTTTTTTCGGTACTAGAAATGTTGTTGGTCGCTGTTTTTACCCTTCTTACTTTGGTAGTCGTCGGGCGCTTGTTGGTCAACAATACAACCTATTTCCTCGAGTCGGTTCGAATTTCTTTGGTTTTCATCGGCCTTTTTTTGTTTTTTTTGCGACCGTAGGAACTTTGCCGGAGCAGTGTTCCTCTTTTTTTGAAATCAAAAAAACTCCTTTTTAAGACTCACCGTGCGCTTGCCACTTTCAAATAGAAATAAGGTTTACTCTTCCTCTTTTTTGGGAAGGATTTGCATTTTGGGTTTTTTAAAGGTTTTTTTGTTGGCGATTCTTCGCTCCAGCGAGAGGAGCAGGGCAGGAAGGAGCAATAGGTTGGAGACCATCGCAAAGAGCAAGGTCACCGAAATCAAGCCTCCCAAGGCTTTGGTGCCTCCAAAACTAGAAATGATAAAAACCAGAAATCCAAAAAACAAGACGATAGAAGTGTAAAACATACTGACGCCAGTTTCTCTCAACGCGTTGTAGACTGAAGTTCTAACTTTCCATTTGTTAGCCATCAATTCTTGCCGGTATTTGGCCAGAAAGTGGATGGTGTCGTCTACAGAAATCCCAAAGGCAATGCTAAAGACCAAGATGGTGGAGGGCTTGATCGGGATTCCCAGATACCCCATCAATCCAGCGGTGACAAGCAAGGGAAGTAGGTTGGGAATCAAGGAGACAAAAATCATTCGTAGGGAACGGAACATCCATCCCATAAACAAGGAAATCAAAAGGATTGCCAAGGATAGAGAAATGACCAAATTGTTGATCAGGTAGGTCGTTCCTCTGAGAAAAACCAATGCTTTTCCAGTGAGGGTGACTTCAAATTTTTCGGAGGGAAATTCTTTGTCTATAACGGCTTGCAGTCGTTCTTGAATCCGTTCCATTTTATCAGTTCCGACATCTTTCATATAGGTAGTGATTCGCGCATACCTGCCCGTTGAATCCACAATGTTCTCAAGCGTATTTGTGCTTTCAGGCGTGTTTTTTAGGTATGCCAACAAAAAGTTTTTTTCTTGTGATGTAGGCAGCTGGTAGTACTTGGGATTTCCGTTGTAAAAAGCTTGTTTGGCATATTTCACCAACTTATTTACAGAAATAGCCGGTGACAAATCGGGAATCAAATCAATGGCTTCGGTTAGTTTTTCAATTTTTTTTAGGGTGGACAATTTGAGTACGCCGTTTTTCTTTTTTGTGTCGATAAGAATTTCCAAAGGCATGATGCCGCCAAATTCTTTTTCAAAGAACAAAATGTCTTGAAAAAACAATTTGTCTTTGGGCATGTCTTCGATGATGCTTCCAGAAACTCGAATTTTGTATACCCCGATGATGCTGACAATGATCACCAACAATGTGCTGGTATAAATTGCTATTTTTTGGTTCCGAACCATGCGCACCATCCAATTGACCGTTTTGGACATCCATTTTCTCTCTAAGTGGGTCAGGTGTTTTTCTTTGGGCAGTGGCATAAAACTATACAGACTCGGAATGATCAAAATTGAAAGCACAAATATGGCCATGATATTGATCGATGCGATGATTCCAAATTCATTTAGCAGCTGACTGTTTGTAAACACAAAAGTGGCAAATCCAGCAGCAGTTGTGATGTTCGTCATCAAAGTTGCATTTCCTACTTTGGAGATCACACGCTGCAAAGATTTGGTTTTGTTTCCGTGTTTTTTGACCTCTTGTTGGTATTTGTTGATGATAAAAATGGCGTTGGGAACACCGATGACAATAATCAGAGGAGGGATCAAAGCGGTGAGAATAGTAATCTCATATCGAAATAGTCCAATAAACCCAAAAGCCCAAATGACTCCGATACTCACCACCAACAATGTGATAAAAGTGGCTCTGTAAGATTTGAAAAACAAAAAGAAAATAAAAGCAGTTACGAACAAGGCAAGCCCCACAAACATACCCATTTCCGCTTTGATATTTTGGGAATTCAAGGTCCTTACATACGGCATTCCAGAAATGTGAACGTCGATGTTGTTGTCTCTTTCAAATTTTTCAATGATGGGGTTCAGCTTGTCAAAAATAAAATCCTTTCGAATTTTTGTGTTGACAATTTTGTCATCGAGGTACAATGCTGTTTGTACGGTTTGGGTTTTTTTGTTAAACAACAGGTTGTTGTAGAAGGGGTAATTGTCAAAGAGATGTGTTTTGAATTTTTCAATCTCTTTTGGAGTCTTGAAGCTTTTCTCAACAAGAGGAACCAGTTTAAAGCCCTTGTTTTTCTTGTCTTTTTTCAAGGCTTTGAGGTTGCCAATTGAGATTGAAAAATCGATTTCAGAAAAAAGCTCTAAGTCTTTTGCCAATTGGTTCCAGTTGTTGAATTTTTCAGGGGTGAAAAGGGCTGGGTCCTTGACGGCCAAAACAATCAGGGTTCCTTCTTCCCCGAAAACATTTAAAAAACGGGAATAATTCAAGTTTTCTGGATGGTCTTCTGGAAGCAGGTTGGCTTCTGTATAGGAGAATTTGATGTGCTTTGTTTGGCTTCCTAAAAACACTGTAATGACAGCAATTGTCAGGAGTATAAAGAGTTGGTTTTTTAAAATAAATCGAGAGATTCTCGTCCAGAAATTCATGAAAATTATTTTGTGCAAAGTTAAGGAATCCTTTTCTTTAAATAGGGAGATGTTTCGGAATAGTTTCTGTGTTGAAAATTGCTTTTTGTTATTTGTACAAATGGCTGAGGTCAATGGTTTTGAAAGGCTTTCCAAAAGGCGAAGTCCCTTTTTTTGGTGTTCAGGAGTTTTTTTCAGGAAAGTCTTTGGTGGTATTTTTGGTGTTTTTCAACATGAGATATGTCATTAATTTGTACTATATTTAAGTGTAATCAAACAAAATTGCTATGGGAAGTTGCAAAAAATGTATCGTCAAAGAATTTACTGCGTTTCAAACCTTGTCCAGTGTGGAGTTGGAAGAAGTATCTCACCACAAAAATGAGATGTGTTTTAAGAGAGGTGACGTCATTTTTAGAGAAGGAAGTATTCTCAATGGCGTTTTTTGTGTCAAACGAGGGAAGTGTAAATTGACAAAACTGAGCCCGAATGGAAAAAATCAAATTGTTAAATTTATCAAAGATGGTGACATGTTGGGTCACCGATCGGTTTTGAGTGAAGAGCCAGTCAACCTTTCTGTTGTAGCATTAGAAGAAGTTCGGGTGTGTTTCATTCCCAAATCGGATGTTGTCAAATCCATCCATGCCAACAAGCACTTTTCAAAAAGCATGTTCAAATTGATTTGTCACGAATTAAAAGATGTCCATTCAAAATTGACAAACATGGCTCAAAAAACAGTTCGAGAGCGTTTGGCAGATACCCTGTTGTTTCTCGACGAAACTTTTGGAGAAGATGCACAAGGATACCTGAACATCCGATTGTCGCGTGAAGAAATTGCCAATGCCATCGGAACATCCACAGAATCGGCCATCCGTTCGCTTTCTGAGATGAACAAAGAGCAGTTGGTTTCCTTGTTTGGAAAAAAAATAAAACTTTTGAAGAAAAAGCGTTTGAAAACAATCGGGTTGAGATTTTGAGTAGTGGCTTATTTTTTTTTGGGGTTTTTCCATTGAGATTCCTTGTCTTCGCCATAGGTCTTCAATGTGTGCAGGTCTTTGAATGCTACCAACTCGTTTTGAAAAGCATACACAACCAATCCCGCCATATTTTTTGCGCCGGTTTTCAACAAGAGGTTGTTTCTGTGTCCTTCGATTGTTCGGTGGCTTAGAAATAAGTCTTCGGATATTTCAGCAGTTGTTTTTTGTTGGCAAATCAACTCGATGACTTGCAGTTCTCGAATGCTTAGGATGCTGCTCACCGCTTCTTTAAGCACAACAGTTTGAAAGGTTGCATGCACTTCTCTCATAAATGACAAATAGTCTTTGTTGTAATAAAAATCTTCCGAAACAACTGCTTGCAAACAAGTGGAGAGTTCTGTTTTTGAAGTGCTTTTTAAGAGGTAGGCATCTCCCATAAAGACATGCATATTTGTCCCCATTGCATCTTTAAATTCTTCACAGACAAGTATGATTTTTATACTGGGATAGTGCTCTCGCAACCGAATTGTGATTTCTTTGGATTTGATGTGCACGGCACCTATCGTGATCAATACAATGTCAGGAGTTTCATTTGAAGTCCGAAGGTGTTCAAAAAAGGCACTTTTGTTGGAGACAATTTTGCGAAGTGCAAAACGCTCATTTGATTTCAACATCAAAGCAATCTTTTGTTCGTATTTGGAGTCGTTGGAGATCAATACAACCGCCTTTTTTTCTTGTTTCATAGCAATGCCTCTTTTTCGCAATATGATATTACGACTAAATAATGGAGATTCTATAAAACACTGAAAATTCAGGTAATTATACCTAATTGATTTTGTGTGATTACTTCCAAAAAAAATCCCCGCTTAAATTTGATAAGAGGGGATTTGTAAAATAAGGGTACAAAGATCAGGCAGAATTTCTACTTGCATTTGTGTTTCCAAACAAAGAACGGGTCACAATTTTTTCAAAAGTTTCCAGTCGCTTTGGGTCTTTGGTTGCTGATTTATGGATGTTTTGAACTTCTTTCAAAGCATACTGTTGAATGGTCAATAGGGGCAGTACAATGGAGTCACGAACGGCGATGGACGCTTTGCCATCGGGGTAATTCTCCATCAGTTCTTCGTGACCCGTCAATTGCAACAGCATCTTTTTACTCAACAAGTACTCTTCGTGTATGATTTCCCAAAAAGGGCCAAATTCTTTGTCTTTGGCCATGTAAGAAGTCAACTCAAAGAAAGATTTTGTCAATGACATCACACTGTTTTCGAGAAGGGTTTTGAAAAAATTGGAGCGTTTGTAAAAAGCCTGTACTTTTTCAAAATCTCCGGCGTCTTCGTACTTTTTCAAAGCAGTTCCCACACCAAAAAATCCAGGAACATTTTGTTTCAACTGAGACCAGCTTCCCACAAAAGGAATGGCTCTCAAATCACCAAAGTTCAATCCGGCAGCTTTGGACCTTTTGGAAGGTCGGGATCCGATGTTCGCCTTTCCGTAGTATTTCAAGGTACTCATGCGTTCCAAGTACGGAATAAACATCGGGTGGTTTTTGAAATTGGAATAGGCCTCGTAGCTCGTTTCGGCGAGATCCGTCATCACAGTTCTGTCTTCGTCGTTCATGGCCCCGTTTTTAGGGTCCTCAAAAATTTTGTTTGTAATGCCCGCACCTAACAATTGTTCGATGTTGTACTGAGATGAGTCCAAGTTTCCAAAATTGGAACTGATGGTCTGTCCTTGGATGGTCAATTGAATTTCTTGGTTTTCAATTTGGGGTCCTAAGGAAGCGTAAAATTTAGAAGTTTTTCCTCCTCCACGGGCAGGAGGGCCTCCTCGTCCGTCAAAGAAAATGACTTTGATGCCGAATTCGCGTGAGACCTCACTGAGTTCTTCTTTGGCCTTGTAAATACCCCAATTGGCCATCAAATATCCGCCGTCTTTGGTTCCGTCCGAAAAGCCCAACATGATATTTTGTTTGTCGCCACGGCTTGTTACATGAGCTCGGTATTCAGGAATCTGATACAATTGACGCATTACTTGAGGTGCAATTTCCAAATCGTCAATCGTCTCAAAAAGTGGGGCGACATCGACGTTCAGGCCTTCTTCAAAGCCTGATAAATTCAGCATGGCAAACGTTTCCATGACATTCAAAGCAGTTTGGTTGTTGCTAATAATGTACCTGTTAGCCCCTCTGCTTCCGTTTTCTTTTTGAATGGTTTTGATCGCTTGAATGGATCCCAAGGTTTTGACGACCATGTCTTCAGACAAATCGTCTGGATTGATGTTTCCTTTGATCTTGGCCAAAACCTCGATTTGTTCATTGGAAGTCAATTCCAGGTAATTGGCGGGGAAGGTTTGGTCCCCTTTTTCCTGCAATTCTTTCACCATATTTGTAAACACTTCGTGGTGCACACGGCTGTCTTGACGGATGTCCATGGTGGCAAAGTGAAATCCAAACAGTTTTACTTTGTTGATAAAACCATCTACCTCTTCCACAAACAGACTGTTGTGTTGTTCTTGGATGGTTTGCTTGATTTCAATGAGTTTTTCCAACAGCTCCTCCTGAGTGATCTGAAGGGGAGCATCCATGGAAATACAACTTTCGTACAAACGTGCTTCAATGTCTGAAATGATATTGAAAACACCGGAGAAAGAAAGTCTTCGCTTGATTTTTCGCGCATCTCGGTAGTAGTTTTTAAGCACCGATTGACGCAATTTTCGCGCTACCTTTAGAGTGGTCTCTGTCGTGACAAAAGGGTTTCCATCGCGATCTCCACAAGGCCAAAAACCGAGGTTGATGATTTCATTGTCTATAGAGGCCCCATCAAAAATATGAGATTGAATGTAGTCGTAAATTTTACTTACAGAGTTGTAAAAAACATTTTCCAAATACCAGATCAAACTGATTGCCTCGTCGTAAGGAGTTGGTTTTTTATCAGCAAAAAAAGTGGTCTTCCCCAATTGTGAAAGCAACTTCCTGATCAAAGACAAGTCGTCCAACTTGATGGCATTTTGCAAGTCTGTTAAAATGGTCAAGACCGTTCCTGGATAAAACTGTGTCGGGTGTGCAGTCAATACCAAACGCACTTTGAAATCTTCCAAGTACTTTTGCAAATCGTCTTTAAGGCGTTTGGAATTCGCTTCTTCTTTGATGTTTCTCATGGTGCCAATCCCATCCATATTGTTGATGACGGGAAAAGCAGCATCTTCAATGGCATCAAACAACACCACTTGTCTTTCTATGTATTGTATGAATTTGAATAAGAAGGAGATGCGGTCTTCTTCTTTGCAATTGGATTTGTATTTGTCGAAAAATCCATCCACAATTTCGGTGGGTGTTTTTTTCTCTTCAAAACCTTCAATACAAGTTTGGTTGAACAAGGGCAAAAGGGTTCCCGTTTTGCTGACAGTGTCAAAAGGTAAGGTCATAAAGACACTGTTGTAAACTTGGTATTTAGCGAGGACGTTGTCGTTAAATCTTGATAATTTGGTCTGTTTAGACATGCTTTTTTAAATTTTTTGTGCAAGATACGAAAGCCCGTTTGATTTTAAGGAGATATGTGTCAAATTAAACAAACAATTAGGAATCACATAAAAAAACAACAAGATCAGAATTGATAGGTTTTTAGAGGGGTCACACAATAGTCCAAAGAAACGTCTTCAGGCAATACATCTTTGATCTGCGCTTCGGATTCAAAGATAGAAAGTCCAATTTTCAATGCCGTTGTTTTTTTTAAAAAACGATCGTAAAACCCTTTGCCATATCCGACCCGATTGCCCATTGTGTCAAATGCCAACAAGGGGACGAATACCACTTCAATTTTAGCGAGCGGCACTTCGATGCCATCCAAAGGTTCTGGAATGCCGTACTTGTTTTTTTGAATCCGCGTGTTTTCAGTCAATAAGAGGTGCGACATTTCAAACGAATTGAAATCGGATTTGGGAAGGATTACCTCTTTGTTTTTGGCAAAAAGGATGTTTAAAAGAGGTTCGGTACACACTTCTTTTTGACTGTCAATACTCAAGTACAAATGAAAGTACGTCTTGTTCCAGATGTTTAGTTCTAGCAGTCTTTGGGCAATTTCAAAGCTTTGTTCTTCGAGTTGCTCCTGTGTCAATTGCGCGCGCAACGATTTGTATTTCTGACGAATGTCTTTTTTAAGCATGTCTGTCGGTTGTTTTACAAATTAAAGCAATTATTCCTTGTGAATGGGACTTTGAGTTGAAATCCTGTAAAATTCAAATGGAGCACTCTTTTCCAAAGTGCGTTTCGACTTTATTCCCTATTTTAGCCTACATGTCTGAGGCTTTAAAAATTCAAATCAAAACCTTGCCCAATTCTCCCGGGGTATACCAATACTACGATAAAAACGAGGTCTTGTTGTACATTGGAAAAGCAAAAAACCTTAAAAAAAGAGTGGCTTCTTATTTTGTCAAAACGATTGACAATGCAAAAACACGGGTATTGGTCAGTAAAATCCGTTTTGTAAAACACATCGTCGTAGATACAGAGACAGACGCGTTGTTGTTGGAGAACAATTTGATTAAAAAATACCAACCCAAATACAATGTAATGCTCAAGGACGACAAGACCTATCCTTGGATTTGCATTAAAAAGGAACGTTTCCCTCGTGTTTTTTTAACGCGCAAAGTCCTCAAAGACGGATCCGATTATTTCGGTCCTTACCCTTCGAGTCGGGCAGCTCGTGCCCTCCTGGAGATGCTCAAAGAAATCTATCCCTTGCGCAGCTGCACCTATGATTTGTCTTCACAAAATATTTCCAATTCCAAATTCAAAGTCTGTTTGGATTTCCACATTGGCACTTGCAAAGGCCCTTGTGAAGCTTTGCAAACCGAATCCGATTACAACCTTGAGATCAAAGCAATCAAGAACATTGTCAAGGGGAACTTCAAATCCGCCACAGAATTTTTTCAAAAACGCATGTTTGAGTTTTCAGAAAAAATGGAATTTGAAGAAGCCCAAAAAATCAAAGACAAACTGGATTTGCTGGTCAATTACCAATCCAAATCGACTGTAGTGAGTCCTTCCATAGACAATGTAGATGTTTTTTCGATAGTTTCGGATGAGAGTTTTGCCTATGTCAATTTTTTTAAGATTGCCAATGGCTCCATCATTCAATCCCATACCACTGAAATCAAAAAAAAGTTGCAAGAAACCGATGAGGAATTGTTGGTTTTGGCCATCGTAGAACTGCGCCAGCGTTTTCATTCCATTTCCAAAGAAATTTACCTGCCTTTTCACGTACATCTTGGAACAGGACTCAAAGTGACCGTTCCCAAGTTGGGGGACAAAAAACGAATTGTCGAATTGTCGCAACGCAATGCAAAATACTACCGTCAAGATCGTTTCAAACAAATTCAAATTGTCGATCCGGACCGCCATGTCAAACGAATTATGGCCCAAATGCAAAAAGACTTGCGATTGCCTCAAGAACCGAGACATATCGAGTGTTTTGACAATTCGAATATTCAGGGGTCAGACCCCGTGGCTGCTTGTGTTGTTTTTAAGGACGGCAAACCCAGTAAAAAAGACTACCGAAATTTCAACATCAAGACCGTAGTAGGACCCGACGATTTTGCGTCCATGGAAGAAGTGGTGTACAGACGCTACAAACGCCTGTTAGAAACCGGAGAATCTCTGCCTCAACTCATCGTCGTAGACGGAGGAAAAGGACAGCTGTCCGCTGCTTTGAAAAGTCTTGACCTCCTAAAGTTGAGAGGTAAAATTGCAATTATTGGAATTGCCAAAAGATTGGAAGAAATTTATTACCCCGGTGACCCCATTCCCTTGTACCTTGACAAAACTTCGGAAACCCTAAAAATCATTCAATTTTTGAGAAACGAAGCCCACCGCTTTGGAATCACCCACCACAGAAACCGAAGGAGCAAAGGTGCCATTCAAAGCGAATTGGAGCAAATACCAGGCATTGGGAAACAGACCATTGGTATTCTTTTGCAGTCCTTTAAGTCTGTAAAAAGAATCAAGGAAGCCAATTTGGAACGTTTGACTGCCGTGGTGGGGCGTTCCAAAGCACAAAAGATTTTTGGGGCTTTTCACTCCTAGAAGAATCACAAAAAGAACAGCGTTACTTTGCCGATGTTTGTTATCTTTGATACGATTCATGCAAAAACGACACGACATATTAATTGGGCTGTGCACCTGTCTTTTACTCTTTGCCGCTACGCATGTTTTTGCGCAGCAAAACACCAATACACCGAGGCCCAAAGTAGGGTTGGTTTTGAGTGGTGGCGGGGCCAAAGGGTTTGCCCATATTGGTGTTTTAAAAGTTTTGGAAGCATCCGGAGTCGCTGTTGATTACATTGCAGGAACCAGTATGGGGGCCGTGATTGGCGGTTTGTATGCATCCGGCTATTCAGCCTCGGAAATTGATTCAATCTTTAACGCAATTGATTTCAATCAGTTGTTGCGTGACCAACTTCCTCGCAATCAAACTGCCTTTTTTGAGAAGCAATTTGGAGAAAAGCACTTGCTCACCTTTCCGATTCAAAATGACAAAGTGAGTTTGCCCAAAGCTTTGGCAACTGGCCAAAGTGTCTACAACCGTTTGAGCACCTTGTTTTCCCATGTAGCTGGCATCACTGATTTCAGCAAGCTCCCCATTCCCTTTTTTTGTGTAGCAACCGATTTGGAAACGGGCAAGCCTCATTATTTAAACCAAGGTTATCTACCAGCAGCCGTTCGGGCGAGTGCTTCGCTGCCTTCTTTGCTTGAACCCATGGAAATCGATAGTGTCTCCTATATAGACGGTGGGGTTTCTGATAATTTTCCCGTAGAGGAAATGCGCAAAAGAGGCGTACAGCTTCTCATTGGAGTAGACGTTCAAAAACAGTTGAGTCCAAAAGAAAACCTCAATTCCGTATTGGAAATTTTGAATCAGATCATCAATTATCCGATGCATGCAACCGGCCATGAAAAGAAACCAAACATCGATCTGTTGCTTCGACCTGACCTAAGTGATTTTACGGTGTCCTCCTTTTCGAATGTTGCAGAAATTGTTCAGTTGGGGCATGATGCGGCAGCTCAAAATCAGGAGGCCTTCGATCGAATTGCGGCTATTCAAAAGACAGGCAAACGAAAAAAACAAACTTCTCAGTTTTCAAAAGTCGGAAACGTAAAAGTCACCAAGTTTGGGATGAACCCCTTGAAAAATTATTCAAGGGCCTATGTTTTAGGAAAACTGAAACTGGAAGAGGGAGATTCCCTTACCTATGACCAATTGGATGCAAGGATAGGGGGCTTGTCGTCGTCCAAAGACTTTGGATTGATCCAATACAAATTTGAGAGCCAGGAAGGCCAGGGGCATAAATTGAATCTGACCTTGAAGGAAAATGCGGTTTCCTCTTTTTTAAAAGTAGGATTGCATTACGATCCTTTGTACAAATCCGCTTTGTTGGTGAACTACACAAAAAAATATTTGATTCAAAAAAATGACATTTTTGCTGTGGATTTTATTTTTGGTGACCAACCTCGTGTACAGCTAAATTATTTTGTCGACAATGGCTTTTACACCAGTTATGGAGTCAGTTCTCGATTCAACAAATTGACGACTTCGGTTGCTTATTCTGGAGCAGAGGTAAACAGCATCAACAAAAGTTATGTCGATTTTACCACTCTCTTGTACTTGCAAACCACCTTCAATAAAAAGTTCGCTACGGGATTTGGATTGGAGCATAAGTATTTAGAGTTGTTTACAAAAGCCTTGGCAACATCAGCTGAAAATCAAACCACCTTTTTCGAAAAAAGCAGCTATCTAAATGCCTTGGCCTATATCAAATTGGATAGCTACGACCGAAAATTTTCCCCTAAAAATGGCTTTTTGGTAGATGGGGAATTCAAAGGGTACTTGAGTTCAACAGACTACAATGCAAATTTCAATTCGTTTTCTCAATTCAAATTGCAGTTGGCTGCTGCCAAGACGGTATACCAAAAGTTGACAATACACCTTTCAACAGAAGGAGGTGTGACCATCGGAAACAATACTTCAGGGCAATTTCTGTATTCTTTGGGAGGCTATGCTGACAATATGATCAACAACTACATTCCTTTTTACGGGTATGATTTTGAAGATTTGCAAAGTAATTCCTATTTAAAAACCACCTTGGAACTGCGCTATGAATTTGTCAAAAAACACTCCATCGCCTTTATTTCTAACTACGCAAATACTGCCGAAGACTTATTTCGGAAGGGGGCACTCTTTAAAGATGCGCAATCGGGCTATGCGCTTGCGTATGGATACGATACCGAAATTGGTCCGATTAGACTCATTCGCTCTTGGAGCCCAGATACCGGCAACCAACGCTTGTATTTCAGTTTGGGCTTTTGGTTTTAACTTCTTTCCAATGTTACCTTAATGTTAAATTAATGTTTACAAATAGTTGCACAGTTCGTTCATTTTGCATATTTTTGTACTAGAAAGTTACCCCAATAAAATACGCAATACCATGAAATACACATTCACGATCCTTTTGTTTTGTCTGATTTTTGTTTCAAATGCACAGCCTCGTTATGCAGAAAACAAGACAAAACCCGTTTTTGAAAAAGAAGGAGATCTTGTAAAGATCACCAAGTATTACGATACGGGCGAAATCAAAGAACAAGGATTTTACGATGCTGAACAAAAACTAACAGGCAAGTGGCTGTTGTTTGACAAAGCCGGAAAGAAGACCACAATTGCTCATTATTACAAAGGGCAAAAAGTTGGCAAGTGGTTTGTTTGGAAGGAAGAACGTTTGTTGGAGTTGGATTTTGAAAATTCTAAAATTGCCAGTGTCAGCGAATGGAAAGACCAAAGTACCATTGCCGACAATTAAACGTATAATGACAACATACATTTTAAATTCGATTGTTTCATAAAAAAACACCAACGGAATATATACCGTTGGTGTTTTTTTTGTTTTGTAAGATATTGCAGTTTTTAAAGAGTCAAAAGCATTCTGAAAACCTAAGTTGTTACCTGTTTTGATTTTAATAAATTCGTACCTTTGTGACACTTTACCAAAAAAAAAAGCATGAAGAAACTTCAAATGGTTGACCTGAAAAGTCAATACGAAAAAATCAAAACCCAAATCGATGCTGCTGTCATCGATGTCATTCAATCGACTGCCTTTGTCAACGGGCCTGAAGTTCACAATTTTCAAAAAGAGTTGGAAGCCTATCTTGGAGTCAAGCACGTAATTCCTTGTGCAAATGGAACCGATGCGCTTCAAATAGCGATGATGGGCCTGGGTTTGCAACCTGGAGACGAAGTGATCACCACAGATTTCACCTTTGCTGCAACTGTTGAGGTGATTGCCTTGTTGCGATTGACACCTGTTTTGGTAGATGTGGATTTAAACAATATGAACATCTCTATGGAACGCATCAAAAAAGCAATCACATCCAAGACAAAAGCAATTGTTCCCGTTCACCTGTTTGGACGAGCGGTAAATATGGATGCTTTGATGGAGGTAGCAGAAGAGCACAACTTATTTGTCATAGAGGACAATGCACAAGGCATTGGCGGAACCTATACTTCTAAAAAGGGCAAACAGAAATTGGGAACCATTGGAGATGTCGGAACGACTTCTTTTTTCCCGTCCAAAAACTTGGGTTGTTATGGAGATGGTGGTGCAATCTTTACCAACAACGATGCTTTGGCACATACCATTAGAGGGATCGTAAACCACGGGATGTACGAAAGATACCACCACGATGTGGTTGGGGTCAATTCCAGATTGGACAGTGTACAAGCAGCTGTTTTAAGAGTGAAACTGCCTCTTTTAGACGGATACAACCTCAAGCGTCAAGAAGCAGCACGTACTTATTCAAATGCCTTTACAGGACATAAAAATATTGTGGCACCTCATATTTGTGACACTTGCGATTGCCATGTTTTTCATCAATATGTGTTGCGCATCGTCGATGCAGACCGAGATGCCTTAATGGCGCATTTGCAAGAAAAGCAAATACCTTGTGCTATTTATTACCCAATTCCTTTGCACAAACAAAAAGCCTATGCGGACAGTCGTTACAGGGAAGAAGATTTTCCGATAACCAATCAATTGAGCGATGAGGTCATCGCATTGCCCATGCATACAGAGTTGGAGAAAGAACAGCAAGAATTTATCATCCAAACAATCTTAGAATTTATGAATTAAAAAACAATGGCTATGAAAAAGATATTGGTAACTGGAGGTCTCGGTTTTATCGGATCTCACACTGTAGTTGAATTGCAAAATGAAGGGTACGAAGTTGTGATCATCGACAATTTGTCCAATACGACGATTTCGGTTTTGGACAGCATCGTTTCCATTACCGGAATCACACCCACCTTTGCAAACATAGATTTGCGAAATCAAAAGGCTGTGGGGGATTTTTTTGACAACCACACCATTGACGGTGTCATCCATTTTGCGGCTTTCAAGGCTGTTGGGGAAAGTGTAGGCAGTCCCTTGAGTTATTATCAAAACAACCTTAATACCTTGATCTATCTCCTGCAGGAACTGACTGTCAGAAAAATTGACAATTTTATATTCAGCTCCTCTTGTACGGTATACGGACAAGCAGACAGCTTGCCAATTACAGAAAAGGAACCCGTAAAACCCGCAGAATCTCCTTACGGATATTCCAAACAAGCGGGTGAAATCATTCTTAGAGACAGCTGCAAAGCCTCCGAATTGAATGCCATTTCCCTGCGTTATTTCAATCCGATAGGAGCACATCCAAGTATCAAAATTGGAGAATTGCCTTTGGGAGTTCCACAAAATTTGATTCCTTACATCACACAAACAGCGGCGGGTCTTCGCGGAGAACTGTCTGTTTTCGGAGACGATTATCCTACGAAAGACGGAACGGCAGTAAGAGATTATATCCACGTGGTCGATTTGGCCAAAGCACACATTTCTGCATTGGCGCGTTTGATGCACAAAGAAAACAAATCAAACTACGAGTTTTTCAATGTAGGCTCCGGAACAGGGTCTTCCGTATTGGAAGTCATCAAAGCTTTTGAAAAAGCTTCTGGAAAACCGTTGCGCTATAAAATCGTTGGAAGACGAGAAGGAGATGTCACAGCAGCTTATGCGGATACGACACTTGCAAACAAAGAACTGAAATGGAAAACAACATTGTCTCTGGACGATGCATTGGCCTCTGCCTGGAAATGGCAATTGGCACAAGAAAAATAACAAGTGTTTTGATACGAAAAAAGCCCGAAAAAATATTTCGGGCTTTTTTTATGTTTGCGAGTCTTTATATTGCCGCGCCACTTCTGGCTACAGATCGGTCAATCTTAGCCATCAGCCCTTGCAATACTTTTCCTGGCCCTACTTCTGTAAATTCTGTTCCACCATCTGCGATCATCTGCTGAATGGATTGTGTCCAACGAACGGGAGCTGTCAATTGAGCCATCAAGTTTTTTTGAATTTCCTCAGGAGAGGTCACCGCTTTGGCCACGACATTTTGATAGACTGGGCAGATCGGTTTTGCAAATGCTGTCGCTTCGATTGCTTTGGCCAATTTTTCTCTTGCAGGTTCCATCATCGGAGAGTGAAATCCACCACCCACGGGCAATACCAAAGCTCTACGAGCTCCTCTTTCTAAAAGAAGTGAACAGGCACTTTCAATGGCGTTGACTTCTCCAGAAATGACCAATTGTCCCGGACAATTGTAGTTGGCTGCAACCACCACGCCATCGATGCTGGCACACACTTCTTCGACAAGGGTGTTCTCCAAGCCCAATACTGCTGCCATCGTAGAAGGAGCGAGTTCGCAAGCTTTTTGCATGGCCATCGCTCTTTTAGAAACCAAATTCAAACCGTCTTCAAATGTCAAAACCTCACTGGCCACCAAGGCAGACAATTCTCCCAAGGAATGTCCAGCAACCATTTCGGGTTGGAAATCGTTTCCCAGTACTTTTGCCAAAATCACCGAGTGAAGAAAGACCGCAGGTTGGGTGACTTTTGTCTCTTTCAATTGGGCTTCCGTTCCGTGAAATAGAATTTCAGTAATGTCAAATCCCAAGATTTCATTGGCTTGATCGAACAGTTGTTTTGCCAAAGGTGAATTTTCATACAAATCAAGTCCCATTCCTGGAAATTGAGCACCTTGACCTGGAAAAATATACGCTTTCATAAGTGTTTGTTTTCGAATTTGATTGCAAAAATAACATTGTTTCTTTAAAATAGCCGCTATTTTTCCATTTTAATAAAGCGACTCTTTTGAAGAGTTTGGACAGTTTTTACTAATTTCGTTCCTAAAATACAGCCCATGAATCGAAAAGACCAAGCCCATGCCTCTAAAATTTACATGATTTTAGCGGCTTTGTTCATTACCTCTCTGGTGGTTTCCAACTTGATTTTTCAGAAATTTTTCTATTGGAACCCTTGGGGCTTATTTCGCTTTGAAATATCTGTAGGGATCCTTCCGTATCCCATTACATTTTTGATCACAGACATCATCTCAGAGATCTATGGAAAGAAAAAAGCCAACCAAGTGGTTGTTACAGGTATTTTTGCTTCCTTATTTTCAATTTTAATCATTTTCGTTGCTGCCAAAACTTCTGCAATTGACAGTTCTCCTGTCAGCGATGTTGTATTTCAAAATGTCTTCGGTTTGTCTCCCTTGGCTGTGCTGGCATCCATGCTGGCTTATTTGATGGCGCAATTGATAGACATCCGTGTGTTTCACTTTTTTAAAAGAGCAACCCATGGCAAGCACCTTTGGTTGCGCAACAATTTCTCGACTTTTAGCTCTCAGTTTGTAGATACTTTTGCAGTCATTCTTCTGCTCTGTGTGTTTGAAGTCTTGCCATGGACGCTTTTTGGCAACTTATTGCTTAGTGGGTTTTTATTCAAGGTTCTCATAGCCGCCATCGATACACCTTTTTTTTACCTCTTCGTTTGTTATTTCAGAAAACGTTTTCATTTGAAAGTAGGGGAAGAAATCAAAGAACTCCATTTTTGAGGCATCCTTGGTTGTGTCTAAAATTCTTTTCGGGATGCTTACTTGCTTGTTTTGCAAATAGGAACAACTCTTTTTTTTCGGTGGGGTTAAATGTTGGTTGGTCCTAAGGTTTTTTCAAATAACCCCTTGACAACGTGATGAAAGTTCTATCTTTGCACTGCGATATGTTGTCCTAAGAGCGAAATCGTTTCGAAGGCAGGCATCTGTAAAACAAGGAGTAAAGACTTGTTTTTGAAAAACCCATAAACCAGAATTTCACATCACTCATTGCCCATATGTCGTTTCCAGATTCCAACCAGTTGCTTTATACATTAGGTTTTTTACTCTTGCTTGTCTACATCGTTTCTTTGGTGTTAATTTTTATGTTTGCCTTGGCCCAATTGAATTTGTTGTTCAATTTTAGAAGGTTTAAGAAAAGCAAAGACAATTCAGTTACTTTTGATTTTTCCGATCCAAATCAGATTCCCTTTGTTACCATTCAACTTCCTGTCTACAACGAGCTTTATGTGATGGAGCGACTCCTTGACAACATTGTAAAGCTAGACTATCCCTCTGACAAATTAGAGTTCCAAGTTTTGGACGATTCTACGGACGAAAGTGTGGCGACGACAGCATTGCAGATCGAACGTCTGCAAAAAGAAGGCCACAACATTCACCACCTCTGCAGAACCAACCGAGTCGGTTACAAAGCGGGTGCTTTGAAAGAAGGACTTGAAGTGGCCAAAGGAACATTCATTGCTATTTTTGACGCTGATTTTTTACCCGAATCAGATTGGTTGCAAAAAACAGTCCCTTATTTTAAAAATCCTCAAATAGGTGTGGTTCAAACCCGTTGGGGACACCTCAACAGAGATCATTCTTTGCTCACCCAAATTCAGGCCTTTGCGTTGGATGCGCATTTTACTTTAGAGCAAGTAGGAAGAAACAGCCGTGGGCATTTTATCAATTTCAACGGAACGGCAGGCTTGTGGAGAAAAACCTGTATTCTCGATGCCGGCAACTGGGAGGGAGATACCTTGACCGAAGACCTGGATTTGAGTTATCGAGCACAACTCAAAAATTGGAAATTCAAATACCTGTTGGATGTCGAAACTCCTGCGGAACTTCCCGTGGTCATCAGTGCTGCAAGATCCCAACAGTTTCGATGGAACAAAGGAGGGGCTGAGAATTTTAGAAAAATGTTTCGAAGAATTGTCGCCTCGGATTCGATGCAACTAAAGTCAAAACTCCATGCAATTCTCCATTTGCTAAATAGCTCCATGTTTTTGAATGTGTTTATTGTCGGTATTTTGAGCATTCCGATGTTGTATTTAAAAAATTATTACGAAGACCTGAAATTGTATTTTATTGCAATGAGTTTTTTCACTGTCAGCACGCTGATCTTTTTTGTCTGTTATTGGAACATGTACAAAGAAATCAAAGGAGGAGATGCAAAAGCATTTGTACAATATTTGGTGTTGTTTTTTAAATTCTTTTCCATTGCAATGGGTTTTTCGCTACACAATTCGATCGCGGTCACAGAGGGACACCGAGGGAAGAGAAGTGCATTTGTCCGCACACCAAAATTCAACATGCGTTCTTTAAAAGACTCCTGGCAAAAAAACAAATACCTTCAAAAAAAATTGCCCAAGAGTGTTTATTTTGAAGGCATGTTGACCTTGTATTTTGGTTTTGGTCTGTTGAGTGCTTTTTTGGTCGCTTATGTCGGAAACAACAAAAAAAATCCTTCTGAGCACTTTGATTTTGGACTGTTTCCTTTTCATTTGATGTTGTTTTTTGGGTTTGGGTATGTTTTTGTCAAATCGATTCGAAGCAATGGCTAAGTTCTTGGAATGTCGAGGTTTGTGTTGGGCTTTTTCCAGATCCTTTATTCGTCCTCAGAAGCAATAAGGAGATGGAGTTTTAGATTTTTTTTGGAATCGTTTTTTTAGTGCTATCTTAGCAAGAGTTTGACAAGAAATATTTTTTAAAAGCAAAATAAAGTTATTTTTGTAGCGGGTTTCCCCCTTAATTTTTTCTCATGAAAAAAATCACGATCAAAGACATTGCGGCCAAGTTTGACGTTTCTATTTCAACGGTTTCCAAAGCCCTGAACGATAGTTATGAGATCAGTGACAAAACCAAAGAGAAAATAAAAAAATACGCCAAGAAGAAAAAATACAAGCCCAACTTCAATGCTTTGAGTTTGAAAAACAGGCGAACCAAAACAATTGGCATCATGATTCCCAACATGTTGAATTATTTCTTCGCCCAGGTTTTTAAAGGCGTTGAAAAAACAGCCAATTTGAATGGCTATAAGGTTATTACCTGTATTTCCAACGAATCCTATCAAAAAGAAGTGGAGACCATGGAAACCTTGTCCAATGGAAGCATAGATGGTTTTATTGTTTCGATGGCAGAAGAAACTGAAATAAAAAACGACTTTTCACATTTCACCACTTCTATAGAACAAGGAACTCCCATTGTGATGTTTGATCGGGTTGCCAAAAATGTGAGTTGTGACAAGGTCATCGCCGATGATTTTCAAGCGGCTTTTAAAACGGTAAAACACCTCAGCAATACCGGATGTACGAACATCGCTTTTGTCTCAACGATTAGCAATTTAAGTGTCGGAAAAGAACGTTACACGGGATACTTGAAAGGTTTGGAACAAGCGGAAATGCCTATTAAAGAGTCGTTGATCCTCAACATTCAAGAAAATAATTACAAAAGATTTGAAGCACTCATCACGCCTCTTTTCGAAAACAATTCGGAAATTGACAGCGTTATTGCGACCAGTGAGCAAGCAGCCATTGCGGCCATGAAAATAGCCCACAAAAGAGGCTATAAAATACCTGAGAATTTTTCAGTCATCGGTTTTTCCAATGGGATTCTTTCCCGGCACTCCAATCCCAAACTGACAACGGTGAGTCAGCACGGTGAAATCATGGGAGAAACGGCAGCACAATTGCTGATCGACAAACTAGATAGCAAAATAGAAAACCAAAGTAGCAATACCAAAGTCATCCAAACAGATTTGGTTGAACGAAACTCCACAAAAACCTTCTTGAAATTGACCAAATAGCTATTTGGAATAAAGGCTGCTTTTTTAGTAAAAACAACACAGCAAATCTTTCTAATAGTGAATTTACAACGAACCGACAAAGGGGAGTTGGTTTTTAAATGATTCTTGTTGATGGTTTAGATTAGAAACGGCGCCTTCGTACAGCTATATTCTTTTCTTGTAATTCTTCCAATACTGCATCACAATCAAAGAGCAAATAACGGAAGATGCAGCCCCTTCAACAGCGATGGCAAAAATTACTTCCGCCAAGCTCAATTGATTTCCCCAGACCAAAGAATTTTCCATGAGTTGCAGGAGTTCTGAGTCGATAAAACCAATATAAACAATCAAAGAAATGACTGTCATTCCAACAGCGATTAAAGACGTGGCAATGCCCTGTCCAAAATTGGACAGATAATCGCTGTTTTTATTGTTAAGGATGATTTCTTTGACAGTGGCATTTACTCCCCAGATTACAAATAAAAAGTTCAGTGATCGGAGTTCTACAATCTCATCCAAGCCAAATATTTTCATGATAAAAAAATAGACAACAATTAAAACATAGGTTTTGAAAGCATTGTAGAGAATGATTTTTTTTGGATCCATGGTTCTTTATTTTTGGTGGTTCAGTTAGTTTTGTCAAGATACAAAAAAACGAGAACCTTTTAAAGTACGGAGATACATGCTCACTTCTTTCCTTTTTTTAGGAGGGGTTTTAAGCGGAGGCTGTTTGCAATTAAGATTTGTCATACAGGGATTCGGACATGCGGTGATTGGGTTCTTGATTCGAGCGTGCCGCATTTAAATCCAGTTTTGTGTCATTAAAATTTACCTCATGGATGGTTTTTAGCACCTTTGAGTTTTTTTGTTTTGCAAAAAAATTGTTTCTATTCCTGTTGTCGATCTTGCTAATTTTTCCATTCAATTTTCAAATGCATTCCTTCCAATGAGTGTTGTATTTTACAAAAAAGGGTTCGGTTCTTATAGTTATTTAAGAATCGAATAAATATTGTATTTTCACAACATGAAAGTCAACTATTTCATCTTTTTTTTGATGGCATTTCTCACTGTTTCCTGTGATTTTTTAAAAGAGAAGTTGCAGGAAGATTTGAGAAGTCAACTGGACACCGTCATCGATTACCACCATGTCGACGCCCTGCCTGCATTTTCTTTTTGCAAAGATCTTCTGGATGCTGAAGAACAAAAGAACTGTTTTCGAAATCGTTTGTACCAGGAGCTTTCTGAGAATTTACGTACACACACCTTTGCAGTTTCCGACACATTGTCCGAGACCGTTCGCGTGCGTCTCCGAATCGATTCATCGGGCACCTCTAAATTGTTGTCGATCGCTTCTTCAGAAAGGGTCAAAAAGGAACTTCCAGTATTGGACAGCTTGTTGCGACAAAGTATTTCGAATTTACCGGTGGTGTTTCCCGCCATAAAAAGAGGGATTCCAGTAGCGACGGTACACGAAGTTCCAATCTTTCTTCACTTGGACTAACCAAAAAAACAGAGTTTTTTGTTAAGGAGACGCTCAATTCAAAAGTTTCCAAATGGCATCTTTCAGTTCGACCAAACCTATTTGGGCGACTGATGAAATAAACAGTGTCGCAATTCCCTTTGGCAGTTCTTTTTGAATTTCTTCCTTTAGTTCTTCGTCCAATAAATCACATTTAGTAATGGCCAACAACCTTTCTTTGTCCAGCAATTCGGGATTGTGTTTTTTCAACTCGTTTAGCAAAATTTGATAGGCCTCTTGGATGTCATCAGCATCTGCAGGGATTAAAAAAAGCAGGGCTGCATTTCGTTCGATATGTCTTAAAAATCGGTGTCCCAATCCTTTTCCTTCGGATGCACCTTCGATGATTCCTGGGATGTCCGCCATCACAAAACTCTGGTGATTTCTGTAGTCTACAATGCCCAAGTTGGGTTTCAATGTGGTAAATGCATAATCTGCAATTTTGGGTTTGGCAGCTGTTACAGCCGCGAGGAGGGTAGATTTTCCTGCATTTGGAAATCCGACCAATCCGACGTCAGCAAGCAATTTCAATTCTATTTGAAACCATCCATCTACTCCATCCATTCCAGGTTGTGCATAACGAGGTGTTTGGTTAGTAGACGATTTAAAGTGCCAGTTGCCCAAACCACCTTTCCCGCCTTCTACGAGAATTTTTTCTTCTCCATGCGCAGTAATCTCAAAAAGAATTTCTTGCGTTTCAGCATCTCTGACGATGGTTCCTAAAGGGACTTCTAGGTATTTGTCTGCACCGTCTTTTCCAGTACTTCTACTTTTACTTCCGTAGCCTCCTGGTTCTGCCCGAGAGTGTTTTAAAAACCGAAGGTGGTGTAAAGTCCACATTCCCTTGTCACCTCTTAAGATGACATGTCCGCCTCGGCCTCCATCTCCACCATCAGGCCCTCCTTTGGTGATGAACTTTTCCCGGTGAAGGTGCGTAGATCCACCGCCTCCGTTTCCAGAAGCTGCGTATATTTTAATGTAGTCAATAAAGTTTCCTTCTGTCATGTCATTTCAACTTTTGAAACCGTCTTTTACAAGCGGAGATCATTTGTTTTTTGGAGAACTGTCTTTGGGAAAACCCGGTCTACAAGGTCTCAAATACGGCATTGATTTTTTCAGAAATGCTCGCTATAGAGCCCACACCGTGGATGCCATAATACTTGTTTTGTTTGGAGAAATAATCTTTTAAAATCGCTGTCTTTGTGTTGTATTCCTGAAAGCGGTTTCGGATTTTAGCCTCGTCTTGATCGTCTGAACGGCCACTGATTTCTCCTCTTTTTAAGAGGCGCTCCACCAACACATCTTCTTCCACCTCCAAAGCAATCATTCCATTGATGCTCGCTTCTTTCTTTTCCAAAAAGACGTCCAAGGCAACTGCCTGTGATTCGGTTCTTGGAAATCCGTCAAAAATAAACCCGTTGGCAGCAGGGTTTTTTTCTACCTCTGCTTCCAACATGTCGATGGTCACGGCATCGGGGACCAAACTTCCTTGGTCGATGTAAGACTTTGCCAAAAGACCCAATTCCGTTTTGTTTTTGATGTTAAAGCGAAAGACATCTCCTGTAGAAATGTGTACCAAGTTGAATTTGTCCTTGAGGATTTCTGCTTGTGTTCCTTTTCCAGCGCCTGGAGGGCCAAACAATACTATATTTTTCATGTTGTGTTAATTTGATAGTTTGTATATCTCGGGCAGGTTTCTTCCCTGTCCATCATAATCCATTCCGTATCCGACAATAAACTCATCGGGAATCTCCATGCCGACATAGTCGATGTGCAATTCTTTTTTAAAAACCGAAGGTTTGAAAAAAAGCGTTGCCATTTTTAATTTTTTCAAGGGTGCATCGTCCAAGATGTCATAAATCTTTTGGAGTGTTGCCCCCGTATCAATGATGTCCTCTAAGACCACCACCGTTCTGTCTGTAAGGTCTTCGTAGATGCCAAGCAATTGACGTACCTTGCCCGTAGAGACCGTTTTGTCATAAGAGGCGAGTTTGATAAAAGAAACTTCACAAGTAGTCCCATATGCGCGCATCAAATCACCTGCAAAAATAAACGAACCATTTAAGATGCCGATAAATAAAGGAGTTTCATTTTTCAAATCCTCCCTTATTTTTTTAGCAAGCGTTTGAACGGCAATTGCAATGCGCTCTTTGTCGATGTAAAGTTCGAATTGTCGGTCTTTTATTTTTACGGTTTTCATCTGTTTGAACTTAGGATCCTGTGCCTTGTTAGTCAGAATACAAAACCGTCCCCAAAGCGATTTTGAAGACGGTTTACTTTCACGTGTCGAACGTGATTATTTGATATCTTTCAATTTTTCAGAAGTGTCGTACATGATTGGTGATGCGATGAATAGGGAAGAGTACGTCCCTACCAAGACCCCAACAATCAAGGCGAACATAAATCCACGGATGGAATCTCCACCGAAGATAAAGATAGCCAACAAAACGATTAATGTTGTCAAAGAAGTATTGATGGTTCTTCCCAAAGTACTACTCAAAGCGCTGTTGACTACATCGCTGTATTTCCATTTTTCGTGCAATTTTGTGAATTCTCGAATTCGGTCAAAAATAACCACTGTATCGTTCAAGGAATATCCGACCACCGTCAAGATAGCTGCGATAAAGGATTGTCCAATTTCCATGTCAAAAGGCATCACCTTGTACGCGATGGAAAAGAGGGACAATACAATCAATACATCGTGGAATACTGCAATGACAGCTCCCAAACTGTACTGCCATTTTTTAAATCGCATCAAGATGTACAAAAAGACAATCAAGAGCGATCCGATGATGGCCCACTGTGCAGCTGATTTGATATCATCTGCAATGGTTGGTTCTACTTTAATGGCGTTGAATACCCCGATTTTTTGTCCGTCAAAACCACCGTTGAATTCATCCAGTGTAGTCCCTTCAGGTAAAAAGGCTTTGACACCTTCGAACAAGGCCGTTTGTACTTGTTCGTCTACTTGTTGTCCTTCCTCGTCAATTCTATACTTGGTCGTAATTTTGAGTTGGTTGCTGGCGCCATAAGTTTTTACTTCTGGAGAACTTTCAAATACTTTTTTCAAGCTTTCTGCTACTTCAGTAGAGTTGACAACTTGGTCAAAGCGCACAACATACGAACGCCCGCCGACAAAGTCAACACCGTAGTTCAATCCATTGGTCAACAAAGAACCGATACCTAGAGCAAGGATGACAGCAGAAATGGCGTAAGACATTTTGCGCTTCTTCAAAAAGTCGATGTTGATTTTTGTAAACCATTGTTTTGTTATTCCGGTGTTAAAGGTCAAGGTTTGTCCTTTTCCAGAATAGGCATCGATTAAAATACGTGTGATGAAAATCGCAGTAAACAAAGATGTGGCGATTCCAATCATCAAAGTAGATGCAAATCCTTTTACAGGTCCTGTTCCAAAGACAAACAAGATAAATCCTGTCAATAGCGTAGTGATATTGGCATCTAAAATAGAAGACAAGGCGTTGTTAAAACCGTCACTGATGCCTTCTTTCAACGCTTTTCCTTTTGCCAGTTCTTCTTTGATTCGTTCAAAGATCAGTACGTTGGCATCCACCGACATTCCGATGGTCAATACGATTCCCGCAATTCCAGGCAAGGTCAATACAGCACCAAAGGCAGACAAGATTCCAAAAATAAAGAGGATGTTTACCACCAAAGCTACGTTGGCAAAAAGCCCTGCTTTTCCGTAGTAAAAGACCATCCAGATCAAGACCAAAATCAAGGCGAGGACAAAGGATTCAATACCGCTGTCTATGGCTTCTTGACCCAATGAAGGCCCTACAATTTCAGATTGGATGATGTGAGCAGCAGCGGGCAATTTCCCGGCTTTCAATACATTTGCCAAATCTTGTGCTTCCAACACGCTGAAGTTTCCAGAGATCGAAGTTCTTCCTCCTGTAATCGCTGTGTTCACTCTCGGTGCCGTATACACATAGTCGTCCAAAACCACCGCGACAAAATTGCCTACATTTTCGGAAGTCATTTTTGCCCATAATTTAGACCCTCTGGAGTTCATGGTCATGCTTACCTCAGGACTCGTGCCCAATTGGTCGTATTCTTGAGAGGCATTGATGATCACATCGCCTTGAATCGGCGCTTCGTCTTTTCGGTTGGACTTGATCGCGTAGAGGTTGATGACCTCTGTGTCTTTGATCGGTTTGGCATCCCATAGGAATTTGACATGTTTCAAATTTGCAGGGAGCAAAGCCTTTACTTCTTCTAAGGAAAGATATGCATTTACCTTGGCAGTATCGATGACCGATGCAGAGCCAATGGTAGAGCTGATTTCATTTTGGTTTCTTGGAATTCTCGGATACAGAACGTTGAACAAACTGTTTGTCTGAGCCGTTTCTGTAGAGTCTTGTACTTCGCCCAACAAATCTTCGATTTCACTAGCCGCTTCGTCTTTGGAGTCTGCAACTGTCACATTTTCTTCTTTGAAAAGTTCTGTAACTTTTGCATTTGCAGCGTATAGAAACTGCGCAACTTCTTGGTTCGTATACACTTCCCAAAACTGAAGTTCTGCCGTGGATTGCAAGAGTTTTTTGACACGTTCGATGTCTTTGGCTCCTGGCAATTCAATCAAAATTCTCCCAGAATTTCCAATTCTTTGAATGTTGGGTTGAGTAACGCCAAATTTGTCAATTCGACTTCTCAACACTTCAAAGGCAGTATTGATAGAACTGCTAATTTCTTCTTGAAGTGCTTGTTTGGTTTCTTCTTCTGTTTTTTGAAAATTGATTTTTTCTCTCAGCGACTTGTTCCCAAAGATATCAGGAGCATTTAGTTTGGAAGTTCCGTTGCTGATTTTTTCAAAAGCTTGGAAAAACAATTCTAAATAGGGTTCTGTGCTATTTTTTTGAGCAGCACTCGCTTCTTGAAGTGCTTTGATAAAAGCTTCGTTTTTAGAGTTATTGGACAGTCCAATCAAGATGTCTTTTACGGATACCTGTAGGGTCGCGTTGATGCCTCCCTTTAAATCCAATCCAAGATTGATTTCTTTGTCTTTGATATCGTTGTAGCTAAAGCTTAGGCCAAACTTGTCAAATACAGCGACATTCGCAACAGAGTCCAAATACTTTCTTTCAAATTTTGCCAAGGCACGGCCGTCATTTTCTTCTGCATTTGCAAGAGCGTACTCTTTTGCGTCATTTTCTACACCACCAGCAATCCAAGTAAATGAAAGTTGGTACAAACTCACCAATCCAAAAAGAATTGCGAATAATTTTATAAGTCCTTTGTTTTGCATTTTCTAAAATTTTATAAACGTGCAAATATAGTATTTCAATTAAGAAAAGACAATTTTTTATCGTTAATATCTGCAAAAGGACTAGAAGGGACTTCGCGCCGTGTTCCCCAACCCTTCAAAAGGGTTTTAGGATGCACACCACTGCTTTTAAAACCTCTCTTTCGAAAGGCATTTGTAAAGATGTTTGAACAACTCAATTCGTTTTGGGAACGCTTTTTTTAGGCGAAGGCTCCCTGTTTTACAAACAGGGAGCCCTTTCCTAGATGCAATAAAAGTTATTTGACCAATCGCCTCGTTTGGATGCCTTGTGAATTTATGAGTTGTACTGTGTACAGCCCGGATGCCCATGTTGAAATGTCGACAGGGGTGCCGGATGTGTATTCTCTTTCGAGTAGGAGGCTGCCCCTAGGGTCGTAACT
>Ga0209119_1000121_pt1 | contig 78450 bp, 52 predicted proteins | sample COG_03_FD_184747 | JGI IMG/M metagenome (GOLD analysis project Ga0209119, IMG submission 184747) | Pelagic Microbial community sample from North Sea - COGITO 998_met_03 (SPAdes) (version 2) | ecosystem: Environmental > Aquatic > Marine > Neritic zone/Coastal water | place: Helgoland, sampling...
GGGAAAGAAATCCAGCTTGATCAAATACAGAGGCGATTTGTTGTACAGTTTGGAAGAAGGCTTGTTTGCTTATGACTACTACCAAGAATCCTTCGTAAAAGACAGCATTTTAACGAAAGCTTTGTTAAAAGACGAAACCTTTATCTCTGGAAAATTGATTGTGACAAAAAACAAAAGGCTGTGGGGTTTTACAGATAAAAACATCGTTTATTTGCAGCCCGGAAAACTAAACAAACTACCACAAACTACAAAAATTGCAATGCTTGCTACGATAAGAGGTAATTATTCAGGCTATGAAAACCTCTCCCACTTGAAAGAGAATACCTACCTGATAGGCACCTCAAACGGCTATTTGATTTTAGATACCGACGGCCTCCAAACAAAAGACTACAACATACAAATAAATTCCATCGCAAAAGGGAACCTGGGAGGAGAAAAAACAAATACCTCCCTTAAAGAAAACGCATTTGAATACACCGACAACAACTTGGATTTTCATTTCAGCGTCCCTGTTTATGAAAAATACAGTGAGGTCAAATACCGTTACAAATTAGAAGGTTTGCATCAAAAATGGAGTGATTGGACAAATGAACCAAAGGCGTCTTTTACAAATTTACCCTTTGGAGAATACACCTTTTCAGTAGTAGCTAAAATAGCGAACAAAGAAACTTCTAACACAGCCTCTTTCACATTTAAAATTGGCCGCCCTTGGTACCTGTCCAATCTTATGATTGTATGTTACAGCCTCCTTTTTATGAGCATTGTTCTAACAGTTCACACCGTCAATAAAAACTACTACAGAAAGCAAGAAGAAAACCTTATCAAAAAGAAGCAGGGCGAGTTTGAAAAAACACAACTAGAGAACGAAAAGGTTATCATGAAACTTAAAAATGACAAACTGAGAGACGATATCGAAAGTAAAAACAGGGAATTGGCCGCCTCTACAATGAGCATTATTAAAAAGAATGAATTCTTGAATACCATCAAAAAAGAATTGACCGAATTGAAGGACAATGAAATGATCAAACCCGTGATAAAAATCATTGACAAAAACTTGAATGTCAACAGCGACTGGGAATTATTTCAAGAGGCCTTCAACAATGCAGACAAAGACTTTTTAAAGAAGGTAAAAGAAAGGCATCCATCCCTCACACCAAATGACTTAAGACTTTGTGCTTACCTGCGTTTGAATTTGTCCTCAAAGGAAATTGCTCCCTTGCTCAACATTTCACATAAAAGTGTTGAAATAAAAAGGTACCGCCTTCGAAAAAAGATGGAATTGGGAACAAAGGTGAATTTAATCCACCATATACTCGACATTTAGAAAACCTGTTGTTGTTAATGTTCGCTTAACATTTGCTGTACGAAGCCTTACTAATTAAAGTATCAAAGAATTGAACTTATCCTGAATTAAAACCTTGTATCCTTTGTTTTTAAGGGGTTTCCATGTGGAAAAGAGCACTTTGCCTTGAGCAAACTAAATGTAGTGCTGATGTACAGTTTTTATTTTAGTTAGTATTCTCGAACCTTCTTAATTTAGAAAACTGATTGAAACGCAAAAAAAGCAGCCCTAAATCCACAAAATCATCAAAACTATGAAAAACTGATACAGATTCACGTCTGTGCAAAAAAAAATTAACCAAAAGTAAGTTCAAAAAAAACAAACCTAAACTAGAAAAAATGAAAATCAGACTTTTACTCTTTTTGTTTGTGAGTTCTACATTGACAATGTACTCTCAGCAAAACCAAGTTTCCGGAACCGTACTTTCCTCCGAAGACAACCTCCCAATTGTTGGGGCAAACGTCCTATTAAAAGGTCAAAATTCAGGAACTTCCACCGATTTTGATGGGAATTATCAAATCTCAGCTGAAAAAGGAGCTGTTCTTGTATTTAGCTACATCGGATTTGAAACGCAAGAAGTAATCCTTGCCGGCCAAAAATCAATACAAATCGTCTTGGAGCCCAACACTGCGGCCTTGGAAGAAATCGTTGTAGTAGGTTATGGAACCCAACGAAAAAAGGAAGTTACAGGTGCCGTAGCTGTAGTAGGATCCGAAGCTATCGAAAAATTAAACCCTCAACGTGTGGAACAAGCCTTACAAGGGCAAGTAGCAGGTGTGAACATCACATCCTCTTCTGGATCTCCAGGTAGTGGAGCCAATATTCGAATTCGTGGTATTTCCACCAATGGAGATAGTAGACCGCTAATACTCGTAGATGGAAACGTTATTGAAGACCTTTCTGCAATCAACCCAAATGATATTAAAAGTGTCAACGTATTGAAAGATGCCACAGCGGGTATCTACGGGGTACGTGCTGCCAATGGAGTTATCTTGATTGTTACAAAATCTGGACGTAAAGATAGTCCATTGAAATTTACAGTAGATTCTTTTTACGGTTTCCAACAAACAGCTAGCTATTTAGACTTGATGAAGCCTTACGACTTTGCGCAATATGTAAACGACGCCTCTGGAAAAACAAAATTTACGGTATACCCAGAGACTGGAACAGACTGGCAAAAAGAAGTTTTTCAAACAGCTCCAATGCTCAGCACCAATGTTAGCGCAAGCGGGGGTACAGAAAAGTCTGCTTACTCTTTTGGAGTATCTTACTTAGACCAAGAAGGAATCGTAGGACTGGACAAATCAGGATACAGTCGTTTGACGTCAAGATTGAGTTATCAATACGACCTTACAGATGACTTGAAACTTTCGACAACCGCCATTTATACCCACTCTGAGAAAAACAACCTCCCAGAAAATGGAATTGGTGCGGTATTGTACAATGCAGTCAACTTAAACCCTGACCTAGCAGTGTATGATGAAAATGGAGATTACTCATTGGTGAAAGACATCAAACAAATTGAAATCATCAATCCATTGGCTCAAATTGAAAATACACACAACAAAAGTATCGTAGACAAAATCAGTGCTACTTTTGGTGTAGACTACACGTTCCTTGAAAACTTCAAGGTTAGCTCAAAATTTCAAATGAACCACGCCGTTGTCTTAGACGATACATTTTTACCAAATGCGTATTACGGACCTGGCAAAGGAAATAACAGAAGTACGAATGAAGTTATTGACTTTGGTGCTGTATATGACGATTATACATGGGATAATTACATCACATACACCAATACGTTTAACGAAGACCACAACTTAAACGTATTATTAGGAACTTCTATATTTAACACCGAAGGTCTTTATTACGGGGCAATTGGTAGACAATTAAAAGACGGAAGTAATTCTGTAGCAGATGCAACAATCGAAAACACAGAGGGCATTGGATCTCCACGTTTTCAACCAGAATCTATCGCCTTGGGAGCAAACGTATTCCAATCAAGATTGGCTTCTATCTTTGCAAGATTTCAATACAACTACCAAGGGAAGTACTTGCTTTCTGGAGTTGTTCGTAGAGATGGGTCTTCAAAATTTGGACCTGAAAATAAGTTCGGTTACTTCCCATCAGGGTCTATTGGTTGGAATGTCTCTGAAGAAGATTTCTTGCAAAACAGTTCATGGTTGAGCTCTTTGAAACTAAGAGCAAGTTACGGTATCATCGGGAATGACCGAATCAGAGACTTTGTTTTCTTGTCAAGATTGAACGGAGAAGCTGTTTACTCTTCCAATGACGAAGTAGAAGAAGCAGACTTGCTGAGAGGTGTTGCTGAAGGAGGACTTTCAAATCCAGAAGTGCGTTGGGAAAAACAAAAAACAGCAAATATTGGATTGGATGCCGCATTCTTAGACAACAGAATCAATATTACTGTAGATGCCTATACAAAAGAAACTGAAGATTTGTTGATCGCTCCTCAAGTTTCAGGTGTTTTAGGGGCATCTGCTCCAGGTTCTAGTGCGCCATTTGTAAATGCAGGTACTGTTCAAAACAAAGGTTTGGAATTCAGAATCGCCTACGCAGACAATATTGGAGAAGACTTTAAATTCAACACAAGCTTTAACATCAGTACCAACGAAAATGAAGTATTGTTTGTAGAAAGTGAAAACGGATTTCAACAAGGTGGTGAGTACGGTGTTGGACTCGGAATCATTACCTCTCGAATGGAAGCAGGACATCCTATCGGTTATTTTTACGGATATGAAACGGACGGCCTATACCAAAACCAAGCAGAAATTGATGCTTTGGACGCTTTGGCTTTCGATGAAGATGGAGAAAGTATCAGCTACCATTCAGGAGCGGAACCTGGTGACCTTAAATTCGTGGACACCAACGGAGATGGAAAAATTACAGAGGAAGACAAAACCAATATCGGTGATCCAATCGCAGACATGACAATGGGATTCAACTTAGGATTCAATTACAAAAACATTGACTTTAGTGCTTCTGCTTTTGCTTCCCTCGGAGGTGACATGGTACGAGACTATGAACGTAAAGACACTTATGCGAACAGAGGAACTTATATGCTAGACAGATGGACAGGTGAAGGAACGAGCAACACAGTTCCAAGAGCAACATCAGGTAAATCAATCAATACCGATGAATTTTCAGACTTTCTTGTAGAAGATGCTTCTTTCTTACGTATCCAAAATATTCAAGTAGGATATACTTTTGATCAAAGTACGATTGCAAAAATTGGTATGGAAAAAGTAAGAGTTTACATCTCAGCAAATAATGTACATACATTCACAAACTACCAAGGGTATGATCCTTCTGCTTCTTCAGGAAGCCCTATTGGAGCCGGAATTGACAAAGGATTTTATCCAGTAGCAGCTACTTATATGTTAGGTCTTAACTTAAAATTTTAAATAAAAAAACATGAAAAATATATTCAAAATAACAAGTCTATTTATTGCATTCGCCGCATTGACAACGGCTTGTGATGACTATGTTGAAGTGGAGCCTATCGGTCCAGTATCAGACAATTACTTTAATTCACAAGAAGAGTACGAAAGTGCACTGATTGGAGCTTATGACATGTTGCAAACCACTTTTTGGAACGTGCTTACAGGAATGATTGCATCTGATGATATCGTTGCAGGAGGAGATTCTAGTAATTATGACCAGCCTACATTACAAGATATCGATCAAATGGTGCATACTCAGTCCTCAAATAATCAAATTCGTGACATTTGGAACCTTATGTATGCTGGAATGAACAGAGCCAATTACATTTTAGAATTCCAAAACAAACTCGATTTTGATGGAAAAGAAAATATCATTGCACAGGCCTACTTTTTAAGAGCCTATTACGCTTTTGAATTGGCAAAATGGTATGGGAACATTCCTTTATTGACGGAAACACGCGGTGAAACAACTCGCATCGCCAACAAACGTGTTTTGTTTGGAGATCAATACGAGATTAACAGAGCTAAGGACGTTGCGGCTGTATATACTTTGATTGAAGAAGACCTAAAAGAGGCCATTCCTAATTTGCCTGTGACGCAAGACATGGATTACAAAGTAACCAAAGGAGCTGCACAAGCTTTGTTAGGAAAAATCTACTTGTACCACGGAACATTTGACAACACCAAATTTTCAGCGGCTGCCACTGAATTGGATGCCGTAATCAATAGCGGTGCGTATAGCTTGGCTCAAGGAGCAGATTTCCAAAAAATTTGGGATCTCGACGGCGAAAATGGATCAGGGTCTATATTTGAGGTTCAATACACAAGTGTAGAAGGAGCCGGATGGGGTTGTATCATTTGTAGCGAAGGGAATTACATTCCGAAATTCACCGCGCCAAGATCTCCATACAACGGAAACAAATACATCGCTGGATGGGGCTTTAGTTTGCCAACTCAAATGCTTGTTGACGCTTTCAAAGACGGAGACGCAAGAAAAGAGCTGTCAATTTTAGATATGGCTGGTGAAAACTATTCAGAGAGTAGAGGAAATACAGGATACTTCAATAAAAAATACTTGGGGACCAAAGCAAATGATGCTACGAGAACGGGATCTGATCCTTTGAACTACACAAACAACTACAGAGCGATTCGTTATGCAGATGTGCTGTTGATGTCAGCGGAGGCACACGCGCAGAGTGGAGGTACCAAAGCTGCTGATTACCTAAACGAAGTAAGAGCACGTGCATTTGGAAACAATTCCGAAGATTACACAGCTGCAGAAGGAGATCTTTTAGAAGCTATTTATAAGGAAAGAAGAGTAGAATTGTCTGGAGAAGGTCATCGATTCTTTGATTTGGTAAGAACCAACAAAGCGGAAGCTGCATTTGACACTTTCAATGCTTGGGTAGCTACCCAAGATGAAGAAATCGGTCACATGCCTGTTCAATATACAGTCAGCAAAAATGAAATTTTCCCAATTCCATTGGTAGAATTGGAATTGGCAAACGCGGTTGACACTTGGGGACAAAACGGAGGATATTAAGAAACAAAGTTCTCGCGAAAAACTTTTAGAGTAACAATTAAACAAAAACAAATATTAACCAATTATTTAAAACCAAAAAAAATGACAAATTTATTTAAAAGAGGAATGTATGTCCTTTTAGGATTGAGTATGACTGTTGCATGTAGCAGCGACGATGACAACGGCGGGGGTACAGACCCTGTTGGAGGAACAATCACAGGGGTTGATTTTACAATTGCAGAATTGAACGGTGATGGAAATGAAGTTGGAGTGACGCCTACCTCTACTGGTGGTACTTTGTACTCTGTAGATTTCGGAGATCCTGCAGCTGCAAACGACGAAGATGTAATTGCAACTAGCGGACCTGAAGTAAGCTATACCTATGCCAAGGAATCAGCAACGTATACAATTACAGTAACGGCTTCAGCTTCCAATGCTTCAGACGTAGTGGCTACTAAAGACCACACCGTAACAATTGAAAGCAATGGTGGAGCACCTGCAATTGCAGGAACTTGGAAAATTGCACCAATTGCAGGCGCATTGGGTGTTGGTCCGGCTCAAGGAGACATCTCTTGGTGGTCTCTTGACGAGCAAGGAGTTACAGATAGAGCATGTTACCTAGATGACGAATTCGTGTTTGGAGCAGACGGTTCTTTCGCGAATGTGATGGGGGGATCTACTTGGGTTGAAACATGGCAAGGAGCCGCAGAAGACGGTTGTGGTACACCTGTGTATCCACATGACGGTTCTGCTACTGACTACACGTATTCTTACGATGCAGATGCAGGAACAATTACTGTAAATGGAGTTGGAGCACACCTTGGAATTTCTAAAGTATACAACGAAGGAGAAATGACTTCTGTTTCTGAAGCTGCAGGAATCGAAAGCATCACCTATACAGTTGTAGAAATTTCTGGAGATGGAAATACGATGACATTGGACATTCAATTCCAGCCAGGTGGTGGCTATTGGACGTACGTTCTACAAAGAGGCGAATCTGACAACGGCGGAGGCGACAACGGCGGAGGCGACAACGGCGGAGGCGGTGATGCTTCTGCATTGGAAGGTTCTTGGAGCATCGCTGCTGAGGCAGGTGCTTTGGGTGTTGGTCCGGCTCAAGGAGACATCTCTTGGTGGTCTCTTGACGAGCAAGGAGTTACAGATAGAGCATGTTACCTAGATGACGAATTCGTGTTTGGAGCAGACGGTTCTTTCGCGAATGTGATGGGAGGAGATACTTGGGTTGAAACATGGCAAGGAGCCGCAGAAGACGGTTGTGCTACACCTGTGTATCCACATGACGGTTCTGCTACTGACTACACGTATGATTACGATGCAGATGCAGGAACAATTTCTGTAAACGGAGTTGGAGCACACCTTGGAATTTCTAAAGTATACAACGAAGGAGAAATGACTTCTGTTTCTGAAGCTGCAGGAATCGAAAGCATTACCTACACTATCGTAGAAATGGAAGCTACAAGAATGACAGTAGAAATCCAATTCCAACCAGGTGGTGGCTATTGGACGTATGTGTTGACTAAAAACTAGTCAAAATCTAAAAAAAGTAATTTTATCAAACAACCCTCTTCTTATGAGGAGGGTTGTTTTTTATCAAACGGTGAGCTCTGCACCCTTTCCATTGAGCGCTTGCTTTGAGCAAGTACAGTATCTTAAAAATTAAAGGATACCCACACACGAAACAAAATTACTGTGTGGGTATCCTTTATTAAAAATCAAAAAAATGCAAAACATTTCTAAATTATTATTTTTCATTTCAGTTCTTAATTTTGTCGCTTGTGGATCTGACAGCGATGGAGGTCCAAAAGTTGTCACTCCTAGTGACCCACATTGTCCTGGCACTGTTTCTGAAGCAGCGCCCCTTGGCAGCAACGATGTATTGGTCTGGGCAGATGAATTTGAAGCCAATGGCTTCCCCTGCACTCAAAACTGGACTGCAGAAGAAGGAACCGGAGAATGGGGATGGGGAAATGGAGAAAAACAATTCTACTTGAGAGGCAATGCCAATGCTGAAAATGGTATTTTATCCATCACTGCAAGAGAAGAACAATTCCAAGACTCTGACTATACCTCAGCACGTATCATTACCAAAAACAAATTTGACTTTACACACGGTCGTGTTGAAGTACGCGCAAAATTACCTGCTGCCAAAGGAACCTGGCCGGCTATCTGGATGCTAGGAAGTGATTACTTAACCAATACCTGGCCAAGATGTGGAGAGATTGACATCATGGAACAAAAAGGTCAGTATAAAAATACCGTTCTAGGAACCACACATTGGTATGCCAATGGAAATGCCAGTTACAGCAGAAATAAAAGCCTACCTACGAGCACCACTGAATTTCATGTGTACGCAATGGAATGGACGACTACACAAATCAAAATGTTTGTAGACGATCAGCATTACTATACAATAACACTGAATGACACCATGCCTTTTGACAGTGATTTTTTCATCATTCTAAATGTAGCCGTAGGAGGGACTTTAGGAGGAACAAACATTGAAGCAGGTTTGGAATCTAGCATGGAAGTAGATTATGTAAGGGTCTACCAATAAAAGAATTGATGTGATCAAGCGCCAGGGACCTATTTGCAATCGGTACAAACTTTGGCTCCATTAAAAAAAGTGAAATACTGCGTGTGTTTTCTGATGCACAACAAAAAAGAGGAAAACAATGGAATTCACATTTGCAATTTTGGGATTTGTCTTCGGAATAATTGGCTTTGCCCTGGCAATTGTTTGTTTGGTCAAAATGCAAAAGCTGGAAACATCCCTGAAAGAAAAAGGAATTTTTAAGGAAAATTTCAAGGAAGAGTAAATCACTGTTTAAAAATACCGAAAATGAAAACCCGTCACATAAAACAAACAACACTGCTCTGCGCACTCTTTGCAAATACCTTGTTGTTTTTGGGATTCTCACAAAGTGTGGCCCCAGAAACTGCCAAACGAAAACAAGAGCTGTCCAATACGATTTACGCCACAGCGCACGGCACAAACCTCAAACTTTCTGAAACAGGGAGCGTGACTTTCAAGGCTTACAAACAACCCTTGGAGACAGATATTTGCATTGTGGTCGATCCTACAAAGCAATTTCAATCCTTGTTGGGAATCGGTGCTGCCTTGACAGACGCAGCTGCGGAAACCTATGCAAAACTTCCGAAAGCTGCGCAAAAAGAAGTCTTAGAAGCCTATTTTGACCAAGAAAAAGGCATTGGGTACAGCTTGGGACGCACCTCCATTCACAGCTGCGATTTCGGAACAGGCAGTTTTACCTATATCGAAGAAGGGGATGCAGCCTTGGAAACCTTCTCCATCGATCACGACCAAAAATACCGATTGCCCTTTATCAAAACTGCCATCGCTGCAGCAGGAGGCAGTCTTACTTTTTATGTGAGCCCTTGGTCCCCTCCCGCATTTATGAAGACCAACAACAACATGCTCCGAGGAGGAAAACTGAAAAAAGAATACTACCAACCCTGGGCCAATTACTACGCAAAATTTATCAAGGCCTATGAAAAGGAAGGCATCCCAATATGGGGCTTGACCATTCAAAACGAGCCCATGGCAGTGCAACGTTGGGAATCGTGCATTTACACCGCAGAAGAAGAACGTGATTTTCTCAAATACAACTTGGGGCCTACCTTGGAAAAAGAAGGTCTTGGTGCTAAAAAAATTGTGGTGTGGGACCACAACCGCGATTTGCTCTTCCAAAGAGCAAACACCATTTTCAACGACCCAGAAGCGTCCAAATACGCATGGGGTTCTGGCTTTCATTGGTACGAAGATTGGAAAGACGGACAGCCGATGTTCAATAGCGTACAAGCGGTAAACGAAGCCTATCCCGACAAAAAACTTCTCTTTACAGAGGGCTGCAACGAGGGCTACAATTTGGATAGAATTCGAAACGAAGACCCCAAATTGGCAGAGCGTTATGGGAAATCAATGATCAACGACTTCAACAACGGAACAGTAGGTTGGACAGATTGGAACATTTTATTGGACCAAACAGGAGGTCCTAACCACGTAGGAAACCTTTGCTTTGCCCCTGTGCACGGAGACACCAACACAGGAGAATTGACCTTTACACATTCCTACTACTACATCGGTCATTTTTCAAAATTTATCCGTCCTGAAGCCAAACGCATCTCGAGCATTTCTAGTGGAAATCAATTGCTTTCTACTGCCTTTGTGAATCCAGATGGCAGCACAGCCATCGTGGTCATGAATCAAGGAGATACAGCCCGCAACTACAGCATTCAATTGGATGGAAAAACAGCGCAACACAATGCCTTACCGCATTCCATTCAAACCATAGTCATCAACTAAAAACAACCTATACCCATGTCAAAAAAAGTAATTTTTATCGCCTTTGTCGTCTCCCTTGGAGGATTTTTATTTGGATTTGATGCTGGAATCATCTCCGGTGTCATGTCTTATGTTGGACCTGAGTTTGATTTGAACGATGTCCAATCCGGTTGGGTGGTTAGCTCCCCTTCCTTTGCTGCTATGATTGCCATGCTGGTCTCAGGAAGACTGAGTGATGTGGTTGGACGTAAAAAAATATTGATCCTCGTGGCATTCTTATATGCCGTATCCGCTTTGTTTTCTGCTTATGCCCTTTCCTATGAAATGCTGTACATCGCTCGTATGATCGGTGGGTTGGCATTTGGAGCAGCACTCATCCTCGCTCCTACCTACATCGCTGAGATCTCGACCGCTGAAAACCGTGGTAAGCTAGTTTCAATTCAACAATTGAACATCGTACTTGGTTTTTTTGCTGCCTTTTTAAGCAACAATTATTTGAACGAATTGAATACCTCTGGCGAATCGTTTTTAAGCGATGAAAATGTGTGGAGATGGATGTTGGGCTTGGAATTGATCCCTGCAGTGCTCTACTTCTTCTTTCTGTTCTTTGTCCCTAGAAGTCCCCGTTGGTTGTATTCCCAAAACAAAGTAGCAGAAGCCAAAGAAGTGCTCGAACAAATTCATGGGGAAGGAACCGCTGCAATAGAGATCAAATCCATTGAAGAAAATGTAAAAGAAGCAGATCAAAAGGAAAAAGTAGCGCTTTTGGAATTATTAAAACCCTCCCTTCGATTGATTTTGATCATTGGACTGGTCCTCGGAGTATTGCAACAAATCACGGGAATCAATGCCGTTTATTTCTACGCAACCTCTATTTTCAAGCAAACGGGAATGGGAACCAATGCGGCCTTCGAATCCGGTGTTTTGATGAGCCTGATTACAGTGGTTTTTACTTTTATCGCCATCTTTTTGATCGACCGCGTGGGAAGAAGGCCTTTGCTGCTCTTCGGAATTGCAGGGATTGCCATAAGCCTGTCGATTTGTGGCTATGGATTCCAACAAGCGACTTACGAACTAAGTTCGGAGGAAGTTGCGCAATTTAAAGATTTTGACGCCACTGCACTCAACCCCTATGTAGGCAAGCAATACACCGATGATTTGACTTTTAAAAATGACATGAAAGAGGCGCTAGGCTCCCAAACATACGGAAAGAATGAAGGAGACATCTTAGAAGCTGCCACGACCATGAATGCGACATTGGTACTCGTAGGAATCTTAGGATTTATCGCTTGTTTCGCCTTTTCATTAGGCCCTGTAATGTGGGTCATGCTATCGGAAATGTACCCCAATAAATACCGAGGCCTCGCCATTGGAGTGATTGGATTTGTCAATTCCTTTGCCAGTTGGGTCATTCAACAAATCTTCCCTTGGGAACTCTCCAATTTAGGAAATGCGATGAGTTTTTATATTTTTGGGATGATTGCGGCTGTCGGATTTTTTGCCCTCCTAAAAATCCTTCCGGAAACAAAAGGAAAATCTTTGGAACAAATTGAACAAGAACTCGTTCGAGACTGAGAAAAAAGGTGAAAACATACAGTAAAACAATACATAGAACCCGAATAAAAATGAAACGAATTCTCATCATCCTTCTCTGCGCATATTGCATACAGAGCTGTAAAAAAGGAAACGCACAAAAAACCATGAATCCCATTCCCAACCAACCCGCAAAAGTTGAACTGATTCAAGAAAACGGCAAATTTCAACTGCTCGTAAACAAAGCCCCTTTCTACATCAAAGGAGCGGGATTGGAGTTTGGTGACATCCCATCTTTGGCCAAACACCAAGCCAACTCTTTTCGAACTTGGCGTACGGAAAACGGTCAAAAAAGCGGCAAAGAAGTCTTGGACGAAGCCTATAAAAATGGCTTGATGGTCACTATGGGAATCGAAGTAGAAAGAGAACGTCATGGCTTTGACTACGACAATGCGGAAGAAGTAAACAAACAACTGCAACGCATTCGCAAAGAAGTCCTCGACCTGAAAGACCATCCTGCCCTATTGATCTGGGCCATCGGAAATGAATTGAACCACCATTCTAAAAACCCAAAAGTATGGAATGCTGTCAATGAAATTTCGAAAATGATTCACGAAGTAGACCCCAATCACTTGACAACAACCACTTTGGCGGGCATCGCAAAAAAAGAGATTGACCTGATCAAAGAAAGAGCAAACGACATAGACATTCTCTCTGTACAGATGTATGGAGACTTGCCAAACCTTCCCATCTTGATCCGTGATTTTGGATGGACAGGTGCCTACATGGTAACCGAGTGGGGTGCCACTGGCCACTGGGAAGTACCCACCACAAAATGGGGCGCTCCTGTTGAAGAAAACAGTACGGTAAAAGCCGGCAATTATATGAAACGCTACAAAGGTGGGATTGAAGCGGACACACAACAATGCATCGGCTCCTATGTATTCCTTTGGGGAAACAAACAAGAACGAACCCCTACTTGGTACGGTGTCTTCTTGGAAGATGGGCAAGAGACCGAGTCCGTAGATGTCATGCATTATATCTGGAACAAAAAATGGCCAAAAAACAGAACCCCTCAAATCGCATCCTTTGCCCTTGAAAACAAAACTGCCTATGAAAGTGTCACTTTGATTTCTGGTCAAAACTCCCAAGCATTGGCTGTCATCAACGACTATGAAAAAGATGCACTTTCTTACAAGTGGGAAATCTTGTCAGAAAGCGAAGCCAAACAAGAAGGAGGCGATCATGAAGAACGCCCCAAAAGCATCAAAGGTCTTTTCCAAAATGCCGAAGGGGGCGTGTTGGAATTTACAGCGCCTACTCCCGGTCATTACCGCCTGTTTGTATACGCTGATGACGGGCAAGGTCATGCCGCAACTGCAAACATTCCCTTTAAAGTAAAGTAATAAAAAACACGTATTATATAAAAAACACAAACCTCTTTAAAACATTCGTTTTTACAGGGGTTTTTACAAAATACAAACAGATAAAAATGAGCCAAAAACCCATCTACATCGGCGAAAAAAAAGCCTCTTTCTCAAACAAAGAAGTCAAAGGAAGCTTGGGGTCTCTTGAAGGAGAAACCTATTACAAAATAACGAACAACGACAGCATGAGGCCTTTCTTTATGAGTCTTGTCAGCAATTCCAACCATTGGATGTTTGTCGCGAGCAATGGAGGGCTTACTGCAGGAAGAAAAGACAGCAACAACGCGTTGTTTCCTTACTATACAGATGACAAAATTACGGAGTCCTTTGAAATTACGGGCTCTAAAACCCTCTTGCAAATTCACAAAGCTGACAAAACCTTTTTGTGGGAACCTTTTTCCGACAACTATGCAGGGGTTTACAAAACTCAGCGCAACCTGTACAAAAATAGCTGGGGCAACAAATTGATTTTTGAGGAAGTCAACGAAGATTTGGGACTTACCTTTCGCTACCAATGGTCGAGCAGCGATCGTTTTGGTTTTGTTAAAAAAGCCACTTTGTGCAACGACCAAAAAGAAGCGGTTCAAGTTAGTATTTTGGACGGCTTGCAAAACCTACTTCCCTACGGATTGAATTCTGACATGCAAAACAACCGTTCCAACTTGGTGGACGCCTATAAAAAAAGTGAACTTTTGGAAGCCTCTGGACTGGGAATCTACAGTTTGAGTTCTGTCATCGTAGACCGCGCAGAACCCAGTGAAGCACTCAAAGCAAACATCGCCTGGTCCGTAGGATTGGAAACGCCTTCTTATTTGATTTGCTCAAAACAAATCCAACAATTTCGAGAAGGAAAAGAACTCGAAAAAGAAACTGAAATAAGAGCAGAAAAAAGTGCATATTTTGTAAACGCCACCCTCGATCTAGCCGCTGGTAGTGAAAAAACATGGATGCTCGTCGCCAATGTCAACCAAGGTCCTTCTGATGTGGTCGCCATCGCGGCACTTATCAACTCAGAAAACAACCTTTTTGACACCGTTTTGGAAGACGTCGCTGAAGGAACTAGAGAATTGATTGAACTGAATGCAACGGCAGACGGGATCCAATTGACAGCCGACCCACTTCGCGACACACGTCATTTTGCAAACGTGCTTTTCAACAACATGAGAGGCGGTATTTTTGATCACAATTACCAAATCGAACAAGCCTACTTTACAAAATACATTCGGCAAGCAAACCTCGAAGCCTATACAAGAAACCAGACCTTGTTAGAAGGACTTCCAGAGACACTCCCTTTTTCAAAATTGAAAACCTTGGCCGTAGAAAGTAAGGATTCCGACTTTGAACGGCTGACCATGGAGTATTTGCCCTTGAAATTTAGTCGTCGACACGGAGATCCAAGCAGGCCTTGGAACAAATTTTCCATCAACACCAAAAGTGAAATTGACGGGTCGAAAATACTCGACTACGAAGGCAACTGGAGGGATATTTTTCAAAACTGGGAAACCTTGGCACACGCCTATCCTGAGTTCATTGAAAACATGATCCACAAATTTTTAAACGCCACTACTTTCGAAGGATACAACCCTTATCGTGTCACAAAAGATGGGTTTGATTGGGAAACCATTGAACCAGACGATGCTTGGTCGTTTATCGGATATTGGGGAGACCACCAAATTGTCTACCTCCTAAAATTCTTGGAATTTATAGAAAACCACCAGCCGGACCGATTGGCAGAACTATTTGACAAAGACCTTTTTGTCTATGCAAACGTGCCTTACAAAATCAAAAGCTATGCAGAGACACTGAAAGACCCCAAAGACACGATCTCTTTTGACGATGCACTGGACCAAACCATCCGAAATAGAAAAGAAGAATTGGGCGCAGATGGCGCTTTGTTGCGCGCGCAAAACGACACCATTTACAAAGTGAATGGAATCGAAAAACTACTGGCAACAGTCCTCTCTAAAATTTCCAATTTCATTCCAGAAGGAGGCATTTGGATGAACACACAAAGGCCCGAATGGAACGATGCCAACAATGCGCTTGTTGGAAACGGTGTTTCCATGGTGACGCTTTACTACTTGAGACGTTTCCTGAAATTCTTTGAGAAAACCGCTGCACAAGGACTCGGAAAAGAGCTGGCGCTTTCTTCCGAATTGGCTGAATTTTTCAAGGAAATACACCACACCTTTGAACAGTTTCGTGGAAAACTCGACGGAAAAATAACAGATCGTGAACGCAAACAGATTCTCGACGGACTCGGGAAAGCCGGAAGCACATACAGAACAACCATCTACAACTCGAATTTTAGTGGCGACAAAACACAGCTGCCAAAAAGTGAACTCCTACAGTTCTTAAAGCTCGCATTGGACTTTTTGGACCACACCATTGCCGCAAACAAAAGAGCTGACAACTTGTACCATTCTTACAATTTGATGTCGCTTACAAACGATGAAGAAATCCGTATTTCAAACCTCCCAGAGATGTTAGAAGGACAAGTTGCCATCTTGGGATCCAATTGCATTTCTTCCGAAAAAAGTTTGGCGCTTTTGGATGCCTTAAAAGCAAGTGCTTTGTATCGAAAAGACCAATACAGCTATGTGTTGTACCCGGACAAACAATTGCCCATTTACATCCATAAAAACACCATTCCCGCAAAAGACGTGGAAGACTCCGCTTTGTTAAGCCAGCTTGTAAAAGAGGGAAATACACAAATCTTGGAACAAGACCTACAAGGCGTCTACCATTTCAATGGCAACTTCAACAACGCCAACAGTTTGAAAGAAGCCTTGGAAAAACTTCCAGAGCACTTTCAAAAATTGGTAAAAACAGACAGTGCCCAGGTATTCAACACCTTTGAAAACTTGTTTGATCACAAATCCTTCACGGGAAGATCGGGGACCTTTTTTGGTTATGAAGGATTGGGCTCCATCTATTGGCACATGGTTTCAAAACTATTGTTGGCCACGCAAGAGACTGCACTGACTGCGATCCACGCAAAAGAAAGCAAAGACGTTGTTGACGGCTTGGTACAGCACTATTTCGAAATCAACGACGGAATTGGCGTTCACAAATCTCCAGAATTGTACGGAGCCTTCCCGACCGATCCTTATTCGCATACCCCAGCAGGTAAAGGTGCTCAACAACCCGGAATGACCGGACAAGTAAAAGAAGATGTCTTGAGTCGATTTGGAGAATTGGGCATTGCTGTCAAAGAAGGAAAATTAGGATTCAACATTCAACTCTTAAAAGAAGAAGCGTTTTTGAAAACTTCCGAAGTGTTCCGTTACATCGATGTTCACAAAGAAGCCAAAAAAATCTCGTTGAAGCCCAACTCACTTTGTTTTACCTACTGTCAAATTCCAATTGTTTTTCAATTGGCAGACAAAGAAGGCATCGAAGTGCAACAAAGATCGGCATCCGTTGTCAAATTTGACAGCCTTCAACTCGACAAAGAAACGAGCAACAACCTCTTCGAAAGAAATGGTAAAATTGAACAACTCGTAGTTTCCATCAACAAATCATCCCTTCGATAAATGAAAAAGGCAATCCTTCTCTTTTGCAGTGTGTTCCTTCTGTGGAATTGTGCACCGACGACAGTTGAGCATCAACAAGCAGCGGGTTTGGATCCGGAAACAGAAGTGAAAATCGCCGAAATATTAAAACAGATGACGCTGCGAGAAAAAGCAGGGCAAATGTTGAATATTGGATTGCCAACGATTTTAAAAGGAGACTATTGGTCGGAAAGAGACCGTGCCGAATTTGACCCTGTAAAATTTAGAAAATTCATACAAAAAGTCGGCGTGGGGTCCATTCACAATACCCCAGGCTATTTGGCAGATCCCAATGCTTGGTTTCAAATCGTAAAAACAATACAGGATTCGGCCATGCTGAAAACGCGTTTGGGAATTCCCGTATTGTATGGGATAGACAACATACACGGAGCCAATTATATCAAAGGATCTGTGCTCTTACCCCAACAGATTGCCCTTGCGGCAACTTGGAACCGAGCACTGTGTGAAAGAAGTGCTGAAATCACGTCTTATGAGTCGCGAGCAGCCTCTTTGCCTTGGAATTTCAACCCGAACATCGACATCGCTGCAAACCCACTTTGGGGTCGTATCGCTGAGAGTTTTGGCGAAGATCCTTACTTGGTCGCTGAAATGGGCGCTGCCTATACAAAAGGATCGCATGGAACTTCCTTGAAAAACCCGAAACAAACAGCCGTTTGTTTGAAACATTTTATCGGTTACGGTGCCGGTAAAAACGGAAAAGACAGGGCCAATGCACTGATCCCAGAAAACAGTCTGAGACAGTATTTTTTGCCTCCTTTTGAAAAGGCCATTGCCGCCGGGGCGAAAGGTGTCATGATCAGCTCCAACGCCGTCAACGGGATTCCTTGCCACATCAACAAAACCTACATCACCGACATCCTCAAAGGAGAACTCCAATTTCAGGGTGTGGTCATTTCCGATTTCAGCGATGTAGAATTTTTGGTCAAAGCCCATCACAGTGCTGAAAATTTACGAGAAGCGACAAAATTGGCGGTCAACGCAGGTTTGGATTTATTGATGAACCCCTACGATGCGAAGGTCGTTGATCACATCGTAGACTTGGCCAACAACAAGGAAATTTCCATGGCGCGCATTGACGATGCCGTCACACGTGTCCTGCGCCTTAAATTTGACTTGAATTTGTTTGAAGTTCCTTACAGCTCTCCAAAGGAATACCCTGAATTTGCCAGTCAAAAACACAGCGAGGAAAACTATCAAATGGCAAGTGAAGCCATTACTCTTTTAAAGAACAACGAAAATGTGCTTCCTTTAGACGCTTCGAAAAAAGTGTTGGTCACGGGCTATGCTGCTCACTCCATCAACATGTTAAACGGCGCTTGGTCCAGAACCTTTTTGGGAAGAGACACCCGATACAACGACCCGACCAAACTCACGATTTTAGACGCCATCCAAAAAGAAGTTGGCAAGGCAAATCTCAACTACGTCGCAGGAACTAATTACACAGAGGACCTCAACACTTCAACAGCCGTAAAGATGGCAAAAGAGGCGGATTGTATCGTGGTCTGTTTGGGAGAAATTCCAGCCACTGAAAAACCCTCAGACATCAATGAATTGGCATTGCCAAAAGCCCAACAAGAATTGGTCAAAAAACTCGCCGTATACAACAAGCCCCTCGTGCTTGTCTTGGTGCAAGGAAGACCTAGAATTATCAGAGAAATCGAACCGCTCGCAGATGCTGTGGTGATGGCCTATCTTCCCGGAGACGAAGGAGGTCGTGCTCTTTCAGACATTTTGTACGGCAAGACCAACCCAAGTGGAAAATTGCCCTATACTTACCCAAAATATTCTGGAAATGCGCTTCCCTATTTTCACAAAAAGACAGACATAAGAGATGTCAACTGGGCTTTTGACGGTTTTTATCCGCAATACGAGTTTGGGCAGGGGCTTTCCTATACTTCCTTTGCGTATTCAGAGGTGCGTACTGACAAGGACAGCCTGTCAAGTTCAGAAACAATCAACTTTGAAGTAAATGTTCAAAATACAGGAAACCGAGCAGGAAAAGAAGTCGTTCAGCTTTTCCTCAAAGACCTCATCGCTACGGTCTCTCCAGATGTTAAAAGACTGGTCCGGTTTGAAAAAATAAACCTGCAACCTGGCGAAACCCAAACTGTATCCTTTCAATTGCAAGCCAAAGACTTTGCCTCTATTGGATTGGAAAACAAGTGGCTCGTCGAACCTGGAAGTTTTCAACTGACTGTGGGTGGACACCCTAAAAAAAGAATCCAAAAAGAGGTTTTTATAAAAAATTAAAACCCACCTGTAGATAAAAGTCACAGCTGATTTTTTGTTGTTTTTTACAATGATCGTTGCAAAGTTAAAAACTCAAAAATCCTCCCATAAAAGGAGTAACTTGAACCCGCAAACAAACGAATAAAAACACCCTACTTGCTCTTTGTCAATGGAATTGATGAATGCGATGGAAATGGCCTAAAAATCAAAACATACGGCCCCTGTAAAACTTAGCAATAGCTCAGATGCAAGGGACTAAAAACCTTAAAAATCAGATGAAATCCTCCAATCCAAAAATAGCATTCCTAAGTATCCTCTTCCTTTTGGGAATTCTCGGTTCCTGTACCAAAGATTCCGAAATCAGCATCGATACACCAACAACAAAACCTTTGATCCGTTCTTTTTCCTTCTTGGCAAGCAACAACGAACAATTGACTGAAGATGTCTATTTAGATATTAAAGGAAAAACCATAGAAGGGGTACTGCCTTCGTCAAACAATGCGGAAAACTTAATCGCTACTTTTATCTTCGATGGAGCAGCGGTTTACGTTAATGACACCGAACAAGTCAGTGGGCTTAGCCAAAACAACTTCAACGTACCTATCAACTATACGGTTAGGACAGACGATGGCGAAAGTAAATCCTATCGAGTAACGCTTATCAATAAAATAGATGAGCCTGAAGTTGGCGAGATCTCCACAACTTATATCAATACGAATGACGGTTCTCCTATTGTCAGCAAAGAAAATTACCAAGAAGGAAGCATTTCGATCTCCGGCATCTCTCAAGAAGAAGAAGAAGAAGATCTGAGCGATGCCCTCATGAAAATTCGTGGTAGAGGCAACTCTACATGGGGCTTGCACGATAAAAAATCATACCAATTGAACATGGCAGAAAAGACCCGTATGTATGGAATGAAATCGGACAAAAGATGGATTTTTCTCGCAGAACATTCGGACAAAACACTGATGCGTAATAAGATTGCTTTTGAAATGGGATACATTAGCAAGCTAGATTGGACGCCGCAAAGTGTCTATTCCGAAGTGCACCTCAACAATGAGTTCCTAGGAGGCTACCACGTTTGCCAAAAAATAGAACAAGGAAACAACCGTGTCGATGTTGGAGAGACAGGTTATCTTTTGGAAATCGATCAATTCGACAGATTGGATTTTGATGATGTGTATTTTGAAACTGATGAGTTTTTAATCAACATCAAAGCGCCAAAACTAAATTATGGAAGCACCGAATACAACTACATCAAAGAGTGGATAACTGAATTTGAAAACGTGCTAAAATCAAGCACTTTTTCCAACCCAACCCAAGGCTATCAAAAATACATTGATGTGGATAGTTTTGTCGATTGGTATTTGATCAATGAAATTACAAAAAATCAAGATGCTCGAAATTACTCGAGTATTTACCTCAATGTGATTCCTGGTGAAAAAATAAAAATGGGGCCTCTTTGGGATTTTGACTTGGCCTTTGGGAATGTAAATTATTCCGAATGTGAATATCCAGAAGGTTTTTGGGTCAAAGACAATGCTTGGTACCGCAGGCTTTTTCAAGACCCTAATTTTGTAAACAAAGTAAAAACACGCTTTGCCTATTTCCGTTCTCAGCAAGCATTCCTGCTTCAAAGAATTGACTTCTACGCGAGCTACTTAGACGAACTACAACAAAAGAACGATGCGCGGTGGAATGTGATCGGAAACTTTCTATGGCCAAACCCCGTTGCCTTTGAAACCTACGAAGAAGAGGTGGCCTACCTGAAATCTTGGTATAACCAAAGAATGGACTGGTTGGAAAATGCCATTGGAAATTTATAGTAGCACAAAATAAAATTAAGAAAATCTTTTTTCTTAAACTCCCGAAAAAACAGGTTATTCTAAAAAACTGTAGAGGTTTTATTGAGGTTTTTATTCCAAAAATTGAACTGAAATAGACGTTCTTTACTTTGGGATATGCATGCATCAATCTATCTTTGTGTCCCATAATTTTAAACTTAAACCCCCCTAAATGAATCCAATCTTAAAACTTGTCTTCAGCCTGGTATTCTTCTTGTGTGTTTTCGAAGGGCAAGCACAATCCATCCTTATCACAGGAAAAACTGTAGACAAAGAAGGCGCTCCTTTGCCTGGCGTTTCTATTGTCGTCAAAGGAAGCTCGAACGGAACCTCGAGTTCTTTTGATGGAGACTATGCTCTAACCGTGAATTCAAAAGAAGACATTCTTCAATTCTCCTACCTTGGATTTGACACAGAAGAGCTTATTGTGTCAAACAATACCGTCATCAACATGGTGTTGACGGAGTCTCAAGAATCTTTGGAAGAAGTTCAAATTGTCGCCTTTCAAAAACAAAAAAAATCAAGTGTTATCGCTTCGATCAACACAATCAAACCATCTGAACTCAAACAACCCTCGAGCAATCTGACCGCCGCCCTTGCAGGAAGGCTGGCAGGGGTTATCTCCTACCAACGATCTGGAGAGCCCGGACAGGACAATGCCGAATTTTTTATCCGAGGGGTAACTTCCTTTGGTTATAAAAACAGCCCCTTGATCATGATTGACGGTTTGGAAGTGACCTCCAATGACTTGGCGCGAATTGACCCAGAAAACATCAATAGTTTTTCCATTATGAAAGATGCAACTGCTACGGCTTTGTACGGAGCAAGAGGTGCAAACGGAGTCATCTTGGTCACCACCAAAGAGGGAAAGAAAGGAAAACCTAAAATTTCTGTCCGGATAGAAAACTCCTTTTCAGCACCCACAAAAATTAACCAGTTTTTAGGAGCTGTGGACTACATGGAATTGTACAACAGCGCCCTGAGAACACGTGACAACAATGCGCTGTTGCTCTATTCAAAAAACAAAATTGAAGGCACCCGAAACGGATTGGATTCTAACATCTACCCCAACGTTGATTGGTACAGCGAAATGTTCCGAGACTATGTCATGAACAAAAGAATCAATCTGAACGTCAGCGGTGGTGGAGACATTGCGCAGTACTACCTTTCGATCACACAGTCCAATGAAAAAGGCTTGTTGGAAGTTGACGCACTGAACAACTTTAACAACAACATCGACATCAACCGCTCCAACTTAAGAGCAAACATCAATATCAACCTCTCCAAAACGACCACTGCTAAGGTGAAATTTTACTCCTTGTACGAACGTTACAATGGTCCGGTAGACGATGCAGACGCCCTATTCGAAGGAGTCGTCAATGCCAACCCTGCCAACTTTCCAAAATATTATGACTTTGAGGATGCCGACCAATATTACAACCATACCTTGTTTGGCAACAAAGGGAATGGAGGTTTTTCTAACCCCTATGCCGACATGGTCAAAGGCTACAAAGATCGCTTTCGATCCACCATCTTGTCTCAATTTCAATTGGAACAAGACCTAAGTTTTGTCACAGAGGGATTAAAAGTCAGGGCAATGGCTTCCGTAAAATCTTACAGCTCCAACGAAAACACACGTAGCTTTACGCCTTTCTTTTACGGGGTGTATGAGTCAGAAACAGAAGAGGGTGTCTCAAATTTACTTTATCAAATTCAAGAAGGGACGGAATACCTGAACAATCCTCAAGTGAGCAATGAAGCCAATAGCAATTTTTACTACGAGTTTGTCACCCAGTACAGCCGTACGTTCAATAAAAAACACGATGTGGGTGCGCTTGTGGTATTCAACAGAACAGAAAAATTAAACACCATTGGGGGAGGGAATAGCGCCTATACCACTTTGCCTTCAAGGAACTTAGGACTTTCAGGAAGGTTTACATATGCCTATGACGACCGGTATTTTTCAGAATTTAACTTTGGGTTCAACGGAACCGAAAAATTTGCCAAAAACAACCGTTTTGGATTCTTCCCCTCTGCCGGATTTGGATGGAACGTATCCAACGAATCGTTTTTTGAAAAAATCAAACCCGTCGTTAGCTTACTGCGTTTAAAATACACCTACGGAATCGTTGGAAACGATGCCATTTCGGGTCCCGAAGACCGCTTCTTTTACCTTTCTGATGTCAACATCAGCGATGGAGGAAAAGGATATACCTTTGGAGAACAATTCAACAACTACTATCCTGGGTACTACATCGGTCGATACCCGAACGCTGAAGTTTCTTGGGAAATTGCAAAAAAAGCCAACTATGGGTTGGAACTGGGCTTGTTTAAAAAAGCAACCTTGCAGGTGGATTATTTTACAGAAGAACGCAGCAATATCTACATGTCTCGTGACTATGTGCCTGAAACTTTTGGTTCGACAGCTACCATAAAAAGCAATGTCGGTGAAGTACAATCCCATGGGGTTGACATCTCCTTAGACAGCAATTTTTCCTTTGCGAATGGATTTTGGTTGACCACAAGGGCAAACTTTACCTATGCTACAAACGAAATTCTCAAGAATGGGGAGCCTGTATATCCTTATGATTATATGAGCAAAAAAGGATACTCCGTAAACCAAGAATGGGGCTACCTCGCAGAACGCTTGTTTATCGACCAAGCAGACATCGACGCATCACCGAGCCAGTTCAACCAAGGCAACAGCTCTGAATTGGGCTACCTAGCAGGAGACATCAAATACACGGATGTGAATGAAGATGGAAAAGTGGACGAATTGGACAGGGTTCCAATCGGGCAGCCCACCATTCCGGAAATCGTTTATGGCTTCGGAGCTTCCATGGGCTATAAAAACTTTGACATGTCCTTTTTTTTCCAAGGAGTTGCCAAACAATCTTTCTTTATTGACCCAAACAAAATTGCTCCTTTTGTCGATCAAGGGAATGCCTTGAGTGTCATTGCAAACAACCATTGGTCTGACAAAAACCCAGATCCGAATGCCTTTTGGCCTCGCTTGTCAACCAGTCCTGTCGCAAACAATGAAGAGAGATCTACTTGGTGGTTGCGAGATGCGGATTTCTTACGCCTTAAAAGTTTGGAAATCGGTTATTCCTTGCCAGAAAATCTTATGAAAAAAGCCCATTTGCAATCTACACGTATCTACCTCAGTGGCTTGAATTTGTTTGCGTTGAGCAAATTCAAATTATGGGATCCAGAAATGGGAGACAATGGATTGGGGTACCCAACACAAAGAGTGGTGAATTTAGGCTTACAAATAAAATTATAAAATACAATTCTTATGAGTTTTTCAAAACAACTATTCGCAATCGTTCTCACTACTGCTTCCTTCCTGTCGAGTTGTGGTGATTATTTGGACATTGTGCCTGACAAAACACAAGAAGTTGATTTGCTTTTTGAGCGCAAGGAAGCGGCCTACAAAGCTTTGGCTACCTGCTACAACCACCTGCCCACCAACGACGCCTTTTACGGAAGTTTTGTAATGGCATCCGATGAGTTGGCCATCCCTTCGGTACAGCAAACGGAAGGGACCGACTTGATGAAAGGAAACCAATCCGCCTCGGATCCCATCATGGGATATTGGTCCGGATACGGTGCTACTGGACAAGGACAAAGCTCCCTTTGGGAAGGCATTCGAAGTTGCAACATCCTCATTGACAACATTGATTTGGTCAAAGACATGACAACTGTTGAAAAAGAAATGTGGAAAGCAGAAGCACAAGTACTCAAAGCACAATTCCACTTTTTATTGCTACGCAACTACGGCCCCATCCCTATTGTGGATGTGAATTTGCCCATTTCAGCGAGCGAAGAAGAAGTAAAAGTTCTGAGGAATACGACTGATGCGTGTTTTGACTACATCGTCAATACCCTTAACACTGCAATAAAAAGCCTTCCTCTCAAAGTCAGTTCTAGCAACGATTTTGGAAGAATCGATCAGGTGATTGCTACTTCTATCAAATCAAAAGTATTGCTATATGCAGCCAGTCCCCTCTTCAATGGAAATTCTGATTATGAGAATTTTGTAGATGCCAAAGGCAACAAACTGTTCAATACCACAACAGATCCTAAGAAATGGGAAAAAGCAATGGACGCCTCCAAAGAAGCGCTCGATTTGGCAATTGCAACGGGCTTTTCTTTGTATACCTTTAGCGATTCAGCTCCTGAATTTGACGCAGAAGACATGCAAGCTACAGAAGTAAAATCGCTGTACAACTACCGGTATATGATTGCCGAAAGATGGAACAGTGAACTTATCTGGGGAGCTTCAAACCCTGTGAACAGCTGGTGGCAATTTCAAGCGTCTTTACTGATGAAAAAGCCCGGTTCCTCTTCCGTAGAAGCGGCCTGGCAGTGGGTGTCTCCTACCTTGCGCATGGCAGAATTGTACTATACAAAAAATGGGTTGCCAATCTCTGAAGACCTGTCTTTTGATTACAACAATCGCTATGAAGTAACGACCATTCCTGCCTCTGAAAAATTCCATGCCCAAGAAGGAGAAAGGACGGCAAAACTCCACCTCGGAAGAGAACCTCGATTTTATGCTTCCCTTGGATTTGACAGAGGGATCAACCGTACCTGGGGAGAAAAGTGGAATTTGAAAATGAAAAGTGGAGAAATTCACGGTAGAAAAGGATTTAGCAACGATTATTTGGCCACCGGATACAGCCTGAAAAAAATGGTACATCCCGACTCTCAAGGAGATGCCTACAACAAACTCATCAGCTATGCTTGGCCGACGATTCGTTTGGGGGAATTGTACCTCAACTACGCAGAAGCTGCGAACGAATACAACGGACCAAGTCAAGAAGTGTATGATGCGCTCAATGCGATTCGATCCCGATCGGGGGTCAACAACGTAGAAGATGCGTGGTCCAACCTCGCACTGACAAGAAGTCTAAACAAACACTTGGACAAAAAAGGATTGAAAGAAATCATCCAACAAGAACGGATGATTGAATTGGCTTTTGAAGGCCATCGGTACCACGATCTCAGACGATGGAAAATAGCAGAAAACCATTTAAATACGCCTGTAAAAGGATGGCGAGTCAATGAAAGTGACGAAGCCAATTATTACCAAATACAAGAAGTTGGGCAACGCATTTTTGAAAGCCCAAGAGATTACTTTCACCCTATAAAAATCTTAGAATTGACCATCAACAACAATTTGGTTCAAAATCCAGATTGGTAATTCAAAACGAAAACCCATTCTTATGAAAACACCAAAAAAATACAGCCTACTACTTCTTATAGGACTTCTATTTGTGCTCCCCTCTTGTACTGAGGACAGTGGGACAGATACAACAGCTCCGGGACCCGTTCAAGTCAAAGCCATTATTCCTCAAAATGGAGGTGCAAAAATCGTTTATACACTTCCTGACGACAATGACATTCTTTATGTAAAAGCAGCTTATAAAAATGCACAGGGAGAGGATGTCTTTAACGTTGCAAGCGCAAGCAAAGACACCATCGAGGTAGGCGGATTTGTAGACACAAGCCCCCAAAAAGTAAAGCTATCGGTCGTCGACGATAGCGGCAACCAATCCAAAAGTGAGGAAGTTACGTTAGAACCCTTGGAGTCTTTTATCTTCCTTGTGAGCAACAGCATTCAATTGCAAGCCGATTTGGGAGGTGTTGAGGTACAATGGGACAATGACAATGAGAAAACAGTTTTTGTCTACCTGTACTACAACGACGGTGTCGAAGAAGGGCAACGCATTCTTTCTTCCAATTCCAAAAACGAAAAACGAACGGTAAGAGGTTTGCAAGCAATCCCCTATGACTTTTCTGTAGTCGTAGAAGACTTTGATGGAAACAAAACTGAAAAAGTATTTGTGAGCAGTCTCACTCCTAAATTTGAAGAAAAAATAGACAAATCTACTTGGACAGTCGTTTCACAATTATCTGTAAATGGCAATGCCTGGGAAGGAAGCACTGTGAATTTTTGGGACGACGTGATCGACACCAAAGAAATCAATACCGACAACAGCTATTTTATGATCAATCGCGATGACAATGGAGGCGCCCTCAATTGGCCTCTAGACATTGTTATTGACCTCAACAAAAAAGTTAAAATCAACCGTTTCAAATTGTGGCAAAGAGCTTTTTGGTACGGAGGTGTCGAAGGAGTTCCTTATTATTACCAAGGGGAAAATATAAGAGCTTTTGATATTTACATCAGTAAGGACAGACAAGAATGGACCCTCGCTGGCAGTTTTGACATCGGAGACCCAAAAGACCCCAACACAGGAAACATCTCAGATGAGAAGTTACAAGAGGCCGAAGATGGACACGATTTTGAATTTGAAAAGACAACAACTCCTTTTCGCTATTTAAAACTGAGCATCACCTCCAATTACGGAAGTGAACAATACGTCAACGGTTCAGAAATCACCTTGTACGGACTTGACAACATGCTCGAAGAGTAACCGGTAGAAAACAACAACGTAACATTCATGTCTCAAACTCGTAAAAACATCCTCTTTGGTTTGTCAGTGGCCTTTCTTATCTTACTCCTTTTGGTTGCTCCCGAAAGCTATGGACAAAAAAAAGAGAACACGCCCGTTTCCAAAATAACTGCAAAAGTAGACTCCCTGCTCACCTTGATGACCTTGGAAGAAAAAATAGGGCAGATGAACCAGTACAATGGTTTTTGGAATGCGACAGGTCCCGTTCCAAAAAACAAAAACAGTGCTGAGAAGTACCGGGATTTGGAAACGGGACTCGTCGGGTCTATGTTGAATGTAAGAGGTGTTGCACAAGTGAAAGCAATCCAAAAAATTGCGGTCGAAAAAACACGCTTGGGCATCCCATTGCTCATCGGTTTTGACTTGATTCACGGTTACAAAACTATCAGTCCCATTCCCTTGGCCGAATCTGCAAGTTGGGATTTAGAAGCCATCGAAAAATCTGCAGCTCTCGCTGCTTTGGAAGCCTCCGCGGCAGGCATCAACTGGACCTTTGCCCCAATGGTAGACATCTCTCGTGACCCCCGATGGGGACGGGTGATGGAGGGTGCGGGTGAAGATCCTTATCTGGGAAGTCGGATTGCGGAAGCACGCGTCATTGGATTTCAAGGAGAGTCCCTTTCTGACGTTCATACAATTGCTGCATGCGCCAAACATTTTGCGGGCTACAGTTTTGCGGAAGCCGGAAAAGATTACAATACCGTAGATGTAGGAACCTCTACCTTGTACAATACCATTTTTCCGCCCTTTATCGCTGCAAAAAATGCGGGTGTCAAAACCTTTATGAATGCTTTCAATGAGTTGAATGGCATCCCGTCAACAGGAAATTCCTTTTTGCAAAGAACCCTGTTAAAAGACCGATGGGGGTTTGAAGGTTTTGTTGTTTCGGATTGGCTCTCTATCACAGAAATGGTGAGCCACGGCTATGCCAAGAACGACAAAGAAGCCGCTTTGAAAGCCCTCCTGGCGGGATCGGACATGGACATGGAATCCCACGCCTACCGCAATCACTTGGCGGCACTTGTAAAAGAAGGAAAAATCGAAGAACGTTTGATTGACGATGCAGCAAGAAGAATTCTTAGACTAAAATTCGAATTGGGCCTTTTTGAGGATCCCTACAAATACTGTGATGTCGAGCGGGAAAAAGCGGTCATTGGAACACAACAAAACAACGAAAGAGTCCTCGACATGGCAAAAAAGTCAATTGTCTTGTTGAAAAACAAAAAGAAAATTTTGCCTTTGGACAAAGAAGGGCTAAACATTGCTCTCATTGGTGTACTCGCTGCAGACAAGACAAGTCCTTTGGGGAATTGGTGCATTGCAGCAGAAGAGCAATCCGCCGTTTCTGTCATGGAAGGACTTGAAAAATACACGAAAAACAAAATCACCTACTCTCCTGGGGTTGCTCTTGACTTGGACGAAAATAAGGCAGACACGGATCGATTGGGAATCCAAAATGCGGTGCAAATGGCAAAAGGAAAAGACATCGTCGTGCTAGTCTTGGGAGAGCACGGGCTGCATTCTGGAGAAGACAAAAGCCGCGCTACTCTCGACCTTCCGGGCAGGCAACAAGAATTGTTAGAAGCTGTCTACAAGGTCAATCAAAACATTGTTCTCGTCTTGCTAAACGGACGCCCATTAGCGCTCAATTGGGCAGAAAAAAAGATTCCCGCCATCGTTGAAGCTTGGCATTTGGGAACCCAAAGTGGCAATGCCATCGCTCAAGTCCTCTACGGAGACTACAATCCCAGTGGAAAACTCCCAATGACCTTTCCCAAGAGTGTCGGACAAATTCCAATTTACTACAACTACAAAAACACGGGACGCGCTTGGTCTCAAAAGTACACCGATGAAAGCAACGATCCGCTCTACGTCTTTGGACACGGATTGAGCTATACAAATTTTTCTTACAGCGCGCTTGAATTGACAGCCCCTGAATTTGACAGCAAGGGTTCGATTGAAGTTTCTTTTGTTATAAAAAACACAGGAAACTACACGGGAAAAGAAGTAGCACAGTTGTATCTCCGAGACCTTGTTGCAAGTGTCACTAGACCTGTAAAAGAATTGAAAGGATTTGAACTGGTGTCGCTGCAGCCTGGAGAATCCAAAAAAGTGCGTTTTGTCATTGATTCCAAAACCCTTGAATTCTATTCCGCCCGTGAAAATTGGGAAAGCGAAGCAGGGACTTTCAAGGTCTTTGTTGGCGGAAGTTCAAAAACACAATTAGAAACTGAATTTTTGTTTAATAAATAAAAAATGTCGAACAAAAAAAACATCTTATCAATCAATATTTTCAGCTTATTGCTGTTGTTCAATGTCTGCACTCTAGTAGGCCAAGGGCTGCGTGCTGACGGGAAAAAAATAGTAGACAAAAATGGAAACGAGGTTCTTTTGAGAGGAATGGGTCTTGGAGGCTGGATGCTTCAAGAAGGGTACATGATGCAATCCGCAGGTATTGAAGGAGCCGGAACACAATTTGGATTTAGAAACAAAATTACCGAACTCATTGGAGAAACCAAGACCGCCGAATTTTACGATGCCTGGCTCGAAAATTACGTAAGCAAAACGGATATTGATTCCTTGGCAAGTTGGGGTTTTAACAGTGTTCGTGTTCCTTTGCACTACAACTTGTTTACCCTTCCTATTGAGCAAGAACCTATCTTAGGAACTCAAACTTGGTTGACAAAAGGCTTTGAAATGCTCGATGAATTGTTGGTTTGGTGTGAAGCCAACCAAATGTATTTGATTTTGGATTTACACGCGGCACCAGGGGGCCAAGGAAAAAACGCAGATATTTCTGACTACGACGAAACAAAACCTTCCTTGTGGGAAAGTGAAGACAACAAAATAAAAACAGTTGCCCTTTGGAGAAAACTTGCTGAACGCTATCGAGACAAAGAATGGATCGGTGGCTACGACCTGCTCAACGAAACCAATTGGCCTATGGACAACAACAATCCTTTGAGGGACTTGTCCATCCGAATCACCAATGCCATTCGAGAAGTGGACACAAATCACATCATTTATATCGAAGGGAATGGTTTTGCAAACGATTTTACAAACATGACCCCTCCCTGGGACGACAACCTCGTTTATAGCTTTCACAAATATTGGTCTTACAATGACCAAGGTTCCATCCAATGGGTGTTGGATTTGAGAAACCAGTACAACGTCCCCCTTTGGTGCGGTGAATCTGGAGAGAATTCCAATGTTTGGTTTCGGGATGCGATTCGACTGTTTGAAGACAACAACATCGGTTGGTCTTGGTGGCCCGTAAAAAGATTGGAGACAATTGTTTCTCCTTTTTCAGCGCCCATCAATAGCGGATATCGAAGCATTCTCAATTATTGGAAAGGCGAGGGGAGCAGGCCTTCCGAGACAGCTGCCTACAATGCCCTTATGCAACTCGCTGAAAACACTCTCGCTTCCAACAACAGCTACCACAAAGATGTGGTAGATGCCATGTTTCGTCAAGTGTATTCGGACAAAACCCTTCCCTTTGCAGCACACTCGATTCCTGGGGTGATCCATATGTCTGATTTCGATTTGGGAACCCTGAACCATGCCTATTACGACACAGGTGCTGCCAATTACGACCTCAGTACTGGAGCCTACGTCGCTTGGAATACCGGATGGGCCTATCGAAACGATGGTGTGGATCTCCAACCCAATACAGATGTTTCTTATAGCAACGGTTACCACATCTCCCATACTGAAAAAGGAGAATGGATGAAGTATACCGTAACCGTTGAAGAGACGGGGGTATACCAAGTCAAAGCGCGTGTTGCAACAAGTAGCAGCGGTGGAAAATTTCACCTCTCGCTTGATGGAAATGACATCACATCTACGGAGTACGTATCGAATACCGGAGGGTTTGCTTCGTTTGCAAACAAAACCATTCATGGAGTCTTTCTTGAAGAAGGAGTTCGGGAATTGACCTTCCACATAGACGGAGAAATCGCGTTTAACATTAGCCGATTGCAATTTGTGAAAACAGGTGAAGTCTCAACAATTCCATTCAAATTGATGAATGCCTATGCCGGTACTGACGAACAATCGATTGAGCTAATTTTCAACCAAGGGCTCGCTATAGAAAGTCTCTCTGAAAATTCAAAAGAAGATTTTCAGGTCAAAATCAATGGGCTGTTGGCTACCGTCGTTTCCCTTATTTCCAATTCTGAAAACCCCAAATCCTTAAGCATCGCTTTGAGTAGTCCGCTGCTGTATACAGATGAAATAGAAGTTTCCTATTCTGGAGAGGGACTCACCTCTCAAACAGACAAACCGCTCGATTCGTTTGTTAATTTCACCGCGACTAATAATTTGCCCAAAAGAAATGTCATTCCTGGAAAAATAGAAGCGGAAAACTACACAGAAATGGAGGGGCTTTCTACCGAAGAATGTACGGATATCGGGGGTGGGTTGAACATCAGCTATACGGACAATGGAGATTCTGCAGACTACCCTATTTTTGTTCGAAAAAGTGGGAAGTATAAAGTGAATGCAAGAATTGCTTCGGCATGGGATTCTGGACGTATCGGAATCTATTTGGTTGAAAACAACAGCACGACATTTTTAAAATCCATCAATACAACTGTGACTGGTGATTGGCAACAATGGGAGACCGTTTCAACTTCACTAACCTTAGAAAGTGGATTGCATCTCCTGAGATTTCGTGTCCTTTCTTCAGGCTTCAACTTGAATTGGTTGGAATTTGAGTTTTTAGACGATGATGGAGACGGCATCCCAAACAGTGAAGACCAATGTCCCAATACGAGTGCAGGAGCGGAAGTAGATTTGGTGGGGTGTGACTTGTTTGCTGTAGCTCCTTCCAACTACAGCATAGCTGTCAAAGATGCGACTTGCAATGGGAGCAACAACGGACGTATTTCCATTGAATTTGCCGACAAATCTTTCCCCTATCGCGTGCAGTTGGGAAACGGAGCGCTGCTTTCACACACGCCTGAAAGCAGCGCTAATATGTTGTTTGAAAACCTGAGTCCTGACCTCTACACGGCTTGTATCTCCATTGAGGGAATTGCAGGATACAAAACGTGTTTTGATCTTCAAGTACAAGAACCCAGTGCCTTCATTGCGCGTTCCCAAATGGGCACGAAAGACAATTCCATTTCCTTGTACCTAAGCGGCGCTGATCGTTATGTGATTGAAATTAACAAACACACATACACCACCGACCAAAACTTTTTTAACACTCAATTAAGTGGGGGATTGAATACCGTAAAAGTGTCTACAGACTTGCAGTGTCAAGGGACGTATTACGAAGAAATTGAAGTTTCAGAAGCCGTTGTCTTCAATCCAAACCCTTTTGAGAACAAAGCACAGCTCTTTGTCCCTGGAACTGACAAAAAGAGAACGTTGGTCATTTATAACATGGTCGGCAAACTCGTCTTTCAAAAGGAACTCTCTTTGGAAGGCAACCGAAATGCCATGCTGGACTTAAAGGACTTGGCAAAAGGAGTCTATTTAGCGGTTATCAAAGGAGCGTCGGGTCGTCAAACTTTTAAAATCATAAAGCAATGAGAAAAATAGCAAAAACCGGAATTGTTGGCTCTTTTTGGCTCCTAGTTTTGTCCTGTGGAGGAGACAGTGAATCCACAAACCCCTTGGCTTTAACTCCAAAAAATCCTGTTTTGGCAAAACCATTGAATGCAGCAACCTGCTTTGAAGGCACTTCCCTATCTGAAACAATAAGCCGTGTTGATTTTCAATGGAGTGCCGATGAAAATTCAGAATCCTACGAGCTTACGATTGTGAACCTAAACACCAACCTCGTAGTGACCAAACTACTCGGAATTGAAACGAATACGATCCGTGAACCCCTGACAAAAGGAATCCCTTACGCATGGACTGTAACGGCAAAATCCTCCAAAACCGAGGAAACTGGAGAAAGCGATCTTTGGACCTTTTTCTTAGCAAGTGATGGGATTGTGAACTACGCGCCCTTTCCGGCTGCTCTTCTCACTCCCAAATCAGGTGAGACTCTTCGGTTCTCCGGAACAGCTTCAACTTTTAGCTGGACAGGAAGTGACCCTGATTCAGATAGCGTTTTGACATACACCCTTTATTTAGATCGCATCGATGGAATGCAAAATCCTTCTGAAGAGCTGTCAAACTTGACAGCACAGAGTGTCGATGTCACATTGGAACCCAATGCCAATTATTTTTGGAGAATCAAAACCAGCGATGGATCCAACAGTAGTTACTCAAGTATTTATCGCTTTAAGACAGAATAAAAGGCATTTCCTTTTCAATGCCGATCAATGGAGGTAAAATACAAACGACGTGTAAAAATGCTATCTTTGAAAAACTGCTGTTTGATCAAATGAACTGAAAAATGATTCGAAAAGGATTCGTTGTTTTTTTTCTTAGCCTTGTGTTCCCCCTCTTCGGACAGTTTTCCGGGGTGCCTTATATTGAAAACTTTGCAAAAGAAAACTTTCAGTCAAAAGTTTGGGACATTGCTCAAGGAATCAATGGAGAGCTGTATTTAGCAACCCCAAAAGGGTTGACGGTGTTTGACGGGATTCGATGGAAAAACCATTCTGCCGGTTTTGAATCAGACTTGCGTTCCGTCTACATTGATGATGCAGAGCGAATCTATACTTCTGGCCACGGCGGTTTTGGATATTGGTCAAAAAATGACAAGGGAATACTGGAGTACACCCGCTTGTTTTTCAAACCTGTAACTGAAAGGTCTCCTTTGATGCCTGTTTTCTCAAAAATCATCGAGCTTGACGGCAATATTTTATTCCAATCTTTTCAAAAAATTCATCTCTACGACCCTCTTACCGAAGTTTTTACAATTATTGGCGCTTCCAAAGAGTTTGAAATCTTGTTTGTTTCGAAAGAAAGAGCGTTTGTCGTGGACAACGGCAAAGGCCTTTTTGAACTCAAAGAAAATTTACTGCACCCAATTGCAGGTACAACTCAGTTTCAAAAAGACATTGTAGGCGTCTTTCTGGAGGAAAATGAAGAGCTCCTGATCGTCACTAAGAAAAGAGGTGTTTGGTCTTATAAAGATGGGAAAACTGTGAAAAAAAAATGGAACAGCAACAACTCATTTGAGGCATCCTTGATCAATGATGCTGTCAAAACAAAAAAAGACAATTACGTTTTTGCTAGCCAGAGAAACGGGGTATACCTGGTTTCCAAACAAGGTGAAATTTTGTTGCACTTAGACAAAAATTCAGGCTTGCAAAACAACAGCATCCTCAGTGCTTTCTCCGACAACAACCAAAACATTTGGCTCGGGTTTGAAAACAGCCTCAGCTATTTGAATGCCAACAGTAACAGCCGCTTGTTGAATGACACTAAAAGTGAATTTGGAAATGTTTATACAAGCCTTCAGAAAGATTCCATTTTTTACTTGGGAACGAACCAAGGGGTTTTTCGAAAAAAACGAAACGATCGCCTAAAAAGCCCAGAACGCATTCCTGGAGATGAAAAACAAATCTGGTCTATTGAAGACATCGACGGTTCTATTTTAGTCGCGCATGACACTGGTGTTTCTAAAGTTGTTGGGAATCGTTTGGAAACTGTAAACACTGAAAATGGAGCTTGGATTTTTAAAAAACACCCTCAAAAAGAGGACCTGCTATACGTCGGCTATTATTCCGGTATTTGCTTGTTCAAGCGCATCGAAAACGAATGGGTGTTTCAACACAAAATAGAAGGTTTTGGCGAATCTTCGAGATTTATTGAGTTCGATCAGTTTGGGCAATTGTGGGTGGCACATCCCCAAAAAGGATATTACCGATTGGTCTTGACCCCTAATGGAGAACAGGCCAAAGAGATTTCATTTTACGGAGAACAAAACCAAAATGTAATGCCCTATGCTTATTTTTGCAAAATCGACAACAACCTTGTCTTTTTCAACCCGCTTGGTTTTTTTGAATACGATCCCATCGAAAATAATTTTATACCCGTCAAATATGCGAGTCAGATGTTCAAAGGGCTCAAAAAAACGATCAACATCAAACAATACGGAAACATCTTTTGGTTTTCTACAGAAACCTCTTTGGGCTATGTGTATCGCAATGGCAACAAGTTCAAACGGGTAGAAGAAGTCTTTGCACCGATACGAAAAAAGTATTATTTAAACGATTTCAATAAATTTACAAAGCTCAATGACTCCCTCTATGCAGTTGGAATGAACGAAGGATTGCTCTTTCATAAAATCGTTGAAAAGCCTGAAGACAAGAAAAAAATCGATCCTCCTTTGCTTCAATCACTTCACCTGATTGGAGCACAAGACACTATTACTGCCAGTATTGGTCAAAAAGCAACATTGAATGTTCCCTATAAAAATAACTTCTTAAAATTCACCTTAGCCACCCCCAAAGCCCCTGTAGGAACCCCTTGGGAGATTCAATACAAATTGGAAGGTCTTGACAATAGATGGGCTCCCTGGAAAGCCCTTACGGAATTGAATTTCCCAGGACTTGCTTCTAAAAAATACACACTGCTATTGAGGGCAAAAGACCGAGATGACAACATTTCTCTCACAACATCCACGTCTTTTTATGTGGCTTCTCCTTGGTATTTAAATGAGGTTGCCATTTTGGCCTATGTGCTAATTTTCATTGTTTTCAACGGGTGTTTTAGGGCCTACTTTAAAAGGAAAAATGTCAAACACATCGCTCTTCTTAAAGAACAAGAACGGGCAAAAAGAGTCCGTGAAAGAGAAACATACGCCTTGGAGAAATTAAAGACCGAAAAACAAATGCTCGTTTTAAAGGAAAAAAATCTCAGTCTTGAAATTGAAAATAAAAATGCAGAATTGGCTTCCTTGACGTTGAAAAGATTGCAACGAAATGAATTGATCTCTGCGCTCAAAAAAAATGTAAAAGAGCTAAAAAATTCCACTCAAGATGTAGAATTGAACTCACAAATCAAAAAATTGCTCAAGAAAACAGACAACCTACTCGTAGACAAAGAAGATTGGCTGTCTTTTGAACTGCACTTTCGAAATGCCCATGAAAATTTCTTTAAAAACATCCGCGAAAAACACAAAGATTTGTCATCAAACGAATACAAATTGAGCGCCTATTTAAAAATCAATCTTTCCTCAAAAGAAATTGCTTCCTTGATGCACATTTCTACGAGAAGTGTTGAACAAAACCGATACCGTTTGCGACAAAAATTGAATCTCGACAAGGAGGAAAATTTGGTGCGCTACATTCAGTCGTTTTAAAAATTTATTTTGTGTTTTGTTTGCTTTCCCCTGAATGGCATTTCGCCATTGCTACGCGAATTTCTCAGTCCCTTAAAGCTTGCCTTATTGCTGCCGGGTCTTTAAAAGAAGGTATAGATTAGAACAACTGCTTGGATAAACTCCTCAAAAAAGACGATTTTACACTTGTTTTTCTAATGGAATACCTACATTTTAATGACGATTCAAAAAGTATCAAATGATTTGTAGGGGTTTTTTAGAGGTATTTGTTGCCTCTAAACAGGTGGTTTTTCTTTATTTTAGCATTGCAAAGAATATAAAACCTCCCGTTGCCAAAAGTTCGGGCTTACAACCAAAAAAATGAACAAAAACTTCCTTTTAGCCCTGTTCTTGTTTACAGGAATTGTGTACGGACAAGAAACCCTACACGTAGATTTTGAAACTGTGAATGCGGACATTGTTTTCAACAGTTGGAACAGCTCTTCTACTTTTTCTAAAATTGAAAATCCAAATTCATCAGGGATCAACACCTCTAGCCATGTTGGACAGTTTACTTCAGGAAATGACAATGGAATTGGCATCGGTGTCATCGGATCAACAGAAATATTTCAAACACCCTTCGACCTGAGCAACATCAATTATTTTAAAATGAAAGTATGGTCCGAAGAAGTGATCGATGTAACCTTTCATTTGGAAAACAATCCGGACTGGGGAAATAATTTTGAAGTAACCCAAGGTGTCTTTGAAGGACAGCTGAATCAATGGGTGGAACTGACCTTCGATTTCAGTGACTTCTCAAATGCAAACATGAACAATATTGTCCTCAAAATTAGCGGTGCAAATACGACTGAAGGAGATGTGTACTATTTTGACGACATTGTCGGGTCTCCCTTGTATCCTCCAAATACGAGTACAAACCCAGCTTCAGGTGCCACAGGTATTTCTGTTGGATCAAATCTTAAAATTTCAACCAATTCAAAGTTCAAAAACACCGACGGTTCTGAACTTTCCGACCTTTCAGGGGCTGTTTCCTTGAAAATCGGAGGTGCTGATGGAACTGACGTTCCCTTTACTGCAAGCATCAACGATGCTAAAAATGTCATCACCCTTGACCCAAGTTCACCATTAGAAAATGCGACTACCTACTGGTATGGAATCATTGACAATGCCTTGGCTTATGAAAATAGAACAGAAATCATCGGAGCCAATGCTGTTTTTACAAGCAAGGAAGCAAGCGTTGGTCCTGTTGAAGAAATGCTCTTTGACTTTGACCAAAGCAATGCAGCCGTTGAATTTTCAGCTTGGGACGGGAACTCTCAATTTGAAAAGATCGCCAATCCAGACCCGACAGGGATCAACACTTCTGAAAACGTAGCTCAGTTTACTGCAGGAGACGGCGCGGGTGGTGGTGGTGGTTGGAGCCCTCTAGGTGCTGATATTCCATCGGGTGCTGTGGATTTTACAGAAACCCCATTTGTACGTGTAAAAATTTGGACGGCAAACCCAATCACGCTCACGTTTAAATTTGAAAACAATCCAACTTGGCAGGACCAAGCAGAGTTCTCTTATACCCTCCGTGAAGACGAACTAAACCAATGGACTGAAGTTGTGTATAATTTTGGCAGTGTCACACTGACAAATCAAAATAAAATCAATCTTTATTTTGATGGAGCGAGAAACCATACGACTGCAGGAACCGTTTATTACTTTGACGAGATCAAAGTAAGCGATGTTGCACCTGCTGCAACGTTCACAACCAATCCTACTTCCGGAGCTACTGAAATCCCTTTGGGAAGTAACTTACAAATCAACACCAACCTTGCCTTTCGAGATTTGGACGGCATAGAAATTACAGATTTCACAGAAAAAGTGGCCTTGAAAACAAACGATGCCAATGGTGCCGACGTCTCTTTTACAGCAAGCATCAATGAAAGTAAAAACAGCATCACCCTTGATCCAACTGAAAATTTGAGTAGCGCCACAACCTATTGGTTTGGAATTTTAGACGGAACACTTGAAACCTCTGAAAAAGAAGCAATTACCAGTGTAAATGCTACATTTACCACCAAGGCCGCTGTCGTTGGAGATGTGGTGGAAACACTGTTTGATTTTGACACGACAAATACAGCTGTTGGATTTGAAAGTTGGGGAGGTACAGGTTTTGCTAAAATTGCAAACCCAGATGCGACAGGAATCAATACTTCTAATTTTGTAGGGGAATACACACACGCAGGAAATGATTCTGGATTGGAAAACAGTCTTGTCGGTGGGAATACACCTCTGACAGCTTTGGACTTCTCAGAAACTCCTTATATCCGAGTAAAAGTATGGGTGGACAAACCCGTGAGTGTCATGGTGAGAATTCAAAATTATCCAGATTATGGCAAAGGTTTTGAACAAAGCATTGAGGTTACAGAAGTCAGCCAATGGGTGCAACTAATTTACAACTTCAGTTCTGTCACTGCTTCAAATTACGACCGTGCTCAGATCTATTTTGACAGAACCGGGTCGGGAGAATCATTAGCTGGTGATACGTATTATTTTGACGATTACGAAAAAACCAACATTGCGCCTGTGGCGACATTTACAACCAATCCTGTTTCGGGAACTGCTGACTTTGCCGTAGGGCGTACTTTAGAAATCAGCACCAACCTTGACTTCAGAAATTTGGACGATTCGGACATCACAGACTTGACAGGAAAAGTAGCTTTGAAAACAAACAATGCCAATGGAACTTCCATTCCCTTTACCGCTGCTATCAACGAGACCAAAAACACCATCACCCTTGATCCTGAGACATATCTGGAAGGTGAAACTACCTATTGGTTTGGAATTGTCGATGGAACTATTGAAACTTCCAACAATACAGTTGTTACTGGAGTCAGTGCGATGTTTACAACCAAAGTAGCCGTAGAACAGACGCTTGTAGACTATGAGACTTTTGAGGGAGGAACTAATTTTGACACTTGGCTCGGAGATGAATGTGACTTCGATACAGCCTTTTCCAATCCGTTCCAAGACGGAAACAACTCCTCTGCTACGGTATTCAAATACAGCGATACAGGCGGACAATATGCAAATGTGCGTTTTGATCTTGAAGAAAGTTTGGACCTCAGTACCAATAGCTCATTTAGTTTGATGGTTTATGTGCCTTCTGAAGGCATTAGCGGAGCGCAAACCAATCAAATCTCATTAAAACTTCAAGACGGGAATGCAGCAAGCCCGTGGGAAACACAAACTCAAATTGACAAACCTGTGGTCTTGGACCAATGGCAAGAAATTACCTTTGATTTTGCGAATGACCCTTATGTCAACTGGATTAGTATCAACACCGATCCTGAAGACAGGACCGATTTGAACAGAGTTGTCCTTCAGATGAATGGTGAAAACAACACCGACCAAGTAACCGCATATATAGACAACATCAAAGGGCCTAAAGTGTCGGATTCAGGAACGGGGAACACTGACTTTTCAGTTCCTGCAAACAACTTTCGAATTGCCGTCACAGGTGAGACTTGTTTGGACAAGGGCAATGGGAAAATTGGAATTATCGCGATTGAAAACAACACCTATAATGCGACTATCGACGACAATACCTATCCATTTGTAGACAATGCTTTGACAATTGAAAACTTAGCAAGCGGTTCCTATACGATGTGTATTTCGGTTGCAAATCAAGATTTTGAAAGCTGTTTTGCAATTGAGGTTGCCCAAGGAGAAACGCTAAAGGCCGCTGCAAAAATCATCGTGAACAAAATTCAAGTTGAAATTGAGCAAGGTACGGCTCCTTATACCGTCTATCTCAATGAAAAAGTAGTCTTAGAAACCTATGACAGTGCTTTGGAAATCGAAGGGATTCACTATGGAGATCGTCTTGAAATCAAAACAGGCATTGCCTGTGAAGGATCTTTTACAAAAACAGTTGCAACCATCGGAACAGTCACTGCCCTACCGAATCCAACAAATGGCAGCTTTGAAATCGGATTGGCAACAGAAGAAAAAGAAGTGGTCGTTTCGATTTACAATTTAAAATCCAAATTGCTAAGTCGCAAGCCGTACCCTGTTAATTCAGGAAAAATTCAATTGAATCTTGAAGGTGCCCCTAGCGGATTGTACCTGGTAAAAGTAAATGCAGAAGAAACTATCACTTTAAAAATCGTAAAACACTAAAGCCATGAAAAAATACATCTATATACTATTTGTAACTTTTACACTCGGATCCTGTAGCGGAGGGACTTCTGATGAGGGTCCAGAAGACACAAATCTAAACCCAACAACTCCGGGACTCATCTCTCCGACAAACAACTTGCTTTGTGTTGATGCTACTTTGAATTTTAGTTGGAATGCTGCCACTGATGCCGATGGAAATGCCATCAACTACTTGCTTGAAATTGCAACTGACAATCAATTTGCAAACATCGTAAAAATGCGAAATAACATCACTGCAACCTCAACACAATTTTCGTTGGAAACAGGAACTAGCTATTATTGGCGTGTGAAAGCGATGGATGAAGAAGATGGAGCGAGTGATTACTCTTCTGTCTACCAATTTTATACAGAAGGTGTCGGCTTGGTCAATCACATTCCTTTCCTGCCTGCACTGATCGGTCCAGAAATGGAAGCAACTGTTTCTGAAAGCTCAGTAACTTTGGAATGGACTGCTAGTGATGTAGACAATGACACACTCATGTATGACCTCTATTTTGGAACGACTGAAACACCGGAATTGGTTTCAGAAAACCAAAGTGAAACAACTTATGTCTCTACCGTTAGCAGCGCGTCAAATTACTACTGGAAAGTGGTTGTAAAAGATGGAAAAGGAGGTGCATCCATCGGCCCAGTTTGGCGTTTTTCTGTAAACTAAAGAGAAGAAGTACAAGGCGCATTCTTTTTTTAAATCAAACCTATTGGAAGAGGTAGTTAAGAAATTAACTGCCTATTTTTTAGACCACTCCTTGTGCCAACATGGCATCGGCAACTTTGACAAAACCTGCGATATTGGCTCCTTTTACATAATCTACATATCCGTCTTTATCCGTGCCATACTGAACACAAACCTCATGGATATCTGCCATAATTTCTTGTAATTTTTCATCTACTTCAATTCGTGACCAATGAAAGCGCAGCGAATTTTGAGTCATTTCCAACCCTGAAGTGGCCACTCCACCTGCATTGGATGCCTTGCCAGGCGCAAACAAAATTTTGGCTTTGTGAAACTCGTGTATCGCCTCTGGTGTCGACGGCATGTTGGCACCTTCACTGACGCAAATACAACCGTTTTTTAAGAGTTGCTTGGCGTCTTCCCCATCCAATTCGTTTTGCGTGGCACAGGGCATGGCGATGTCACAAGCAACCGCCCAAGGTCGTTTTCCTTTTTGAAAGCTAGCCCTTGGATATTCTTCCAAATATTCTGAAATGCGCCCTCTTTTCTCGTTTTTCAACTCCATCACAAATGCAAGTTTTGCTGCATCGATACCATCGGGGTCAAAGAGTGTGCCTGAGGAATCCGAAAGCGTCACTACTTTGGCACCTAACTGGATCGCTTTTTCAGTAGCAAATTGTGCGACATTTCCCGAGCCTGAAACGCAGACTGTTTTTCCTTCAAAAGATTTGTTCTGTGTCTTCAACATGTTTTCAGCAAAATACACCGTCCCATAACCGGTGGCCTCAGGACGAATCAGAGAACCTCCCCAAGTCAAGCCTTTGCCGGTGATGACTCCTGTAAATTCGTTGCGAAGCTTCTTGTATTTCCCAAACAAAAATCCAATCTCTCTCGCCCCTACACCGATGTCTCCTGCAGGAATGTCTTTGTTGGGCCCGATATGACGAAACAACTCGCTCATAAAGGCATGGCAAAAACGCATGATCTCATCGTCTGATTTCCCTTTCGGATCAAAGTCTGAGCCTCCTTTTGCTCCTCCCATCGGAAGAGTCGTCAGTGCGTTCTTAAAGACCTGCTCAAAGGCCAAAAATTTCAAAATGCTCAAATTTACAGACTTGTGAAAACGCAGTCCCCCCTTGTAAGGGCCAATGGCAGAATTCATCTGTATGCGAAAACCTCTGTTTACATGGATTTCACCTGCATCGTCTACCCAAGAAACTCGAAACATCAATACCCGTTCGGGCTCAACCATGCGCAATAAAATATTTTTCCCAAAATAAATGTCGTGGTCTACAATGTAAGGGATGACCGCATCTGCAACTTCTTGAACGGCTTGTAAAAATTCTGGTTCGTTGGTGTTTCGTGACTTTACCAAGTCCATGAACTCGTCGATGATTTTTTTCATACTTTGATAGGGCTTTATAGATTGCACTTGTTCTTACGAATATAACAAAAATAATACCCATAATTTGTGTAATTTACACTGTGGTTTCGATTGCACCCAGAGCCATTGCTGCATTCGCTTAAAAATCTTTATTTTTATTCCTTGAAAAAAAATCAGTCACGACACATTTGGGCGCTTTTGATCTTGTTGAGCCTTCTTTTGATGGCTCCTCGGACAACTGACCCTGTTCAAGGCAGGCATGCTTGGGCAATGGCAGATCATTTTGCCCTCTCTTTAGGGTTTTTAGACAATGGTTTTGACTTTTTTCATCCACAAACCTATTGCTTGAATCCACAATTTGCTCCTGAAAAAGCCAGAAAAAAATCAACTGCTTATTGGAGTGTTTTTCCCAAATCTCCCAAAGGAATTACCGCCGTGGATTTCCCCATACACGCTTATATTGTTGCAGGGCTTATGAAGTTGTTGGATACGCGAAGTCCTGCTATCTATCGAATGTACATGCTCTTGTTGAGCCTTGTTGGTTTGTTTTACCTCTTTAAAACAATTCTTTTAGCTACCCGCTCTTTTGCAAAAGGACTCTTTGTCATTCTATTTGTCTTATTAGCTCCTACTTATGGCTATTATGCCGTCGGATTTTTACCGAGTGCTGCAGCACTTGCGCTCCTTTTTATCGCTGCTTACCATTTTACAAACTACTTAAAAACAAACCGTTTCCAATCGTATCTTTTCGCTTTGTTACTGATCACTCTTGCAGCATTGACAAGACTCCCTTTTCTGATATATCTTCTCGGACTTTTTTGCAGTTATGGCTTCAAGGCTGTTTGGCAAAAAAAAGGCTTTGTAAAAGAGCTTGTAGGTGCAAGTATCGGTATTGGAGCCGTCCTTTTGTATTTTGTGTACAACAAAGTTGTTCTTTCCGCCAATTATGGTTCCAATTTTTTAAATTACCCTTTGCCCCCGACCTCTTTAAAAGACTTTTCAGAGGTGCTTTGTGGGACTTTGTACTACGAAAGCTGGAGGTACCTAACCCTCGTTCACTACCTATTTTTAGGGTTGCTAGTAGTATTCGTCCTAAAAAATCGCGTTCAGATCTCAATCCCTCAAAAACACCAATTTGCAATCGGTTTCCTTGGAATCGTCACCCTAGGGATGAGCTGTTATGCCTTGCTGATGGGGCGTCAATTTGTAGCTCATGATTATTACATCTTGGATACTTTTTTTCCAATACTCGTATTTTGGTTGGTGTCATTTGCATCGTGGGAGAAAAAAGTAAAACTTCAAAACCGTAAAAAACAGCTTCTTTTGATGGGGGTTCTTGCGTTTGCACTGAACCGGCTTGTGTTTGCATACGGCTATGAGGCTCGCGAAACATCGCCTCTTGAAAAAACGCGGAGAAACTTTGAAAACAGTCACGAAATCTTAGACAGCTTACAGGTGTCCAAACACGCAAAAATACTACTACTCGATGCCTACAGTCCCAATTTGGCTTTTATTGGCATGCAACGCAGTGGCTTTTGTGTCATGCAGCCTTCCTCTGAGAACCTTCAACGCGCATTGTCTTGGCAATACGACTACATCGTCACTCAAAATTTTTCGTACCGCGAAAAGGTGTTGCAAAATTGCCCTGAATTCGAAGAAGGAACAACCGTCTATTTTTCAAATGACAAATTTACTATTCACTTAAAAAAATAGTACAGGTCTTTTTCTTTTTTTAAATTTGCTTTTTAATTTTCCATCCCATGCTAGACAAAGTAAAAGAACTGATTGGCGAGGCAAAAGCCTTTCAAGCAAATACACAGGAAGAAGTAGAAGCTTTTCGAATTCAATACTTAGGTAGCAAAGGAATTTTAAAAGAGCTGTTCAACGAATTTAAAACCGTTGACAACAGCTTGAAAAAAGACCTAGGCCAAGCCTTGAACCAATTGCGTGCAACTGCAACAGACAAAGTCAGTCAGCTCAAAGACGCTATGGAAAACACTGTCAAGAGCAAAAGCCACTATGGAGATTTGACTCGTCCTGCAGAACCGATCGAATTGGGAGCAAGACATCCCATCTCTGTTGTGAGAAATCAAATCATTGAGATCTTTGATCGCATCGGCTTTACGGTTTCGGAAGGGCCCGAAATTGAAGACGACTGGCATAATTTTACAGCACTCAACTTGCCTGAATACCACCCCGCAAGAGACATGCAGGACACTTTTTTTATTGAAAAAAATCCGGATTTGCTCTTGAGAACGCATACCTCTTCGGTACAGACACGCTATATGGAAAACCACAACCCTCCGATTCGTACTTTGTCGCCTGGACGTGTGTTTAGAAACGAAGACATCTCAGCGCGTGCCCACTGTATTTTTCACCAAGTTGAAGGGCTCTACATCGATACGGAAGTTTCTTTTGCCGATCTCAAACAGACACTTTTGTACTTTACCAAAGAGATGTTTGGAAAATCAAAAATACGTTTGCGCCCGTCTTATTTCCCCTTTACAGAACCCAGTGCTGAAGTAGACATCTACTGGGGTCTTGAAACAGAAACAGACTACAAAATTACCAAAGGAACTGGATGGTTGGAAATTATGGGCTGTGGCATGGTGGACCCCAATGTTTTGAAAAATGCCAACATCGACCCAGAGACCTACAGCGGCTATGCCTTTGGAATGGGAATCGAACGGATTGCCATGTTGCTGTATCAGATTCCTGACATTCGAATGTTTTATGAAAACGATGTTCGCTTTTTAGAACAATTCAAAGCTGTTTTGTAAACTTCCTTTTTTCAAAATCCCCATCAAGTCCTCTCATATGAAAAAAGACATTGCCATTCCAAAAGTGACTGACGTCTATATGGCCATTGTAAAAGAGTACAATGAAGATTTCCAATCGGAAGACTGGAATGCCTACATCATCAACAACAAAGAGGTGGATTTGGAGATGTTTTTGATTGTTTCAAAAGGAGACGAAGAAACGACGGCCTTGGAAACGTCAAAAATGCGCCATAAAATTGAGCGATTGCCCGCCAAATCCTTTGCAAAAGTTGAATACATCAATCCTGCAATCCTGCGTTTGAACAACCGTTTTGAAGTGACCTTTTTTGAAGGAAATCAACTCTATGACAAAACTTACTTGTTCAAAAAAGGGACAGTAAAAGAGGGCGCATTGAGAAGAATTCCTTTGCTTGAAAAGGACGGTGTACTCATCAAATAATTCCTGTACAAATCAACGGTTTTGATCCCTAGTCCAAAATGTCCGCCAATAATTTGAATTGTTTTTTGGGACTTCTTTTCAAATAAACAATGTTGTATACCGTATCGATAATGGGGGTCTTTGCTTTGTTTGCTTTGTTGCTCTCATAAGCGCTTTTTAGCGCGTAATAGCCTTCTGCTACCATGCTCATTTCAAACATCGCTGCTTTGACCGTATAGCCCTTGCCCAACATGTTTCCAAACATCCGGTTTCTGCTAAATGTAGAATAGCCCGTAACCAACAAATCTCCCAGATAAGCAGAGTTGTTGATGTTGCGCTTCATTTTGTGCACTTTTTTGATAGAGCGCTTCATCTCACGAATGGAATTGGACATCAAGACAGCTTGAAAATTGTCTCCATAACCCAAGCCATGTGCAATTCCGGCGGCAATGGCGTAAATGTTTTTCAACATCGCAGCATATTCGGTTCCGATGATGTCATCCGAAACCTTGCATTTGATATAATCTCCTGACAAAAACTCACTTAACAGCACAGCTTTCGATTCGTCCTGACAAGCAATGGTCAAATAGGACAGCCGTTCCAACGCTACTTCCTCTGCATGACAAGGTCCTGTAATGACACCGATGTTTTCAAAAGGAACACCAAAGGCTTTGTGAAGATGCTCTCCGATGATCAATCCCGTTTCAGGAACAATCCCCTTGATGGCAGAAAAAATAATTTTCTCCTTAAAATCAATCGTTGCCTTGGAAATTTCGTCGTGAAAATAAGCAGAGGGTATCGCAAAAATCAATAGGTCCGCATAGGCAACCATCTCGTCGACGTCACAACTTAAAAAAAGTTGATTGTTGTTGAATTCAGCAGAAGTCAAGTAATTGGGATTGTGGCTGTGCTCTTTTATATAGTCAATCGCTGTCTCGGATCGCATGTACCAGCCAACTGTTGGCAAATTTTCACACAACATTTTAACGATTGCTGTCGCCCAACTTCCCCCTCCAAAAACGGCTACTTTTAATGGTGTATTCATGAATGTTCGATTCCTTTTTGTTCTGCCAAAAATAGCAATTAATCTGCAACAAACGAATCTATTTCAATTTATCCCAAAATGTTGTTCCAAAAATGGTTGGCAAGACGCCTGTGGAGAATCAGCCCTTTCTTCTCTATTCTACATGCAGAATTGTTATCTTTGGAAACACCTTAAACAAGCGTCTTGAGTACCGCAAAAAGTTTTATTAAAAATACCCTTGTATACGGCATCGCTGCAGTACTCCCAAAAGCCATCAATGTATTGTTGGTTCGGTTGCACACGGGAACGCTGAGTACAAGCGAATACAGTGTCAACACCTCTTTTTATGTGTGGGCGGCCTATTTTAACATCGCACTTACCTACGGAATGGAAACCGCCTTTTTTCGTTTTTTCAACACAGAAAAAGAAAAGGGAAAAGTGGTAACTACCGCTTTTATAAGCCTTTTCACTACCTCGCTACTCGCCTTGGCAACGCTCTTGTTTTTTAAAAATTCTCTTGCAGCGCTTCTCGGGTTTTCAAACTCCTTTTATTTTTCACTCCTCATATGGATTTCTATTTTGGACACCTTGGTCGTCATTCCTTTTGCCTATTTGCGTGTCGTTGGAAAATCCAAAAAATACACTTTGCTACGCGTAATCAACATCTTGATCTACACGTTTTTCAACCTCCTCTTCTTGTGGGCATTGCCAAAAATTTCTGAAATCAATTCTTCTTTTTCAGAGAGTATTGGGAACGTTTACCGAGCCGATTTTAAAGAAGGATATATTTTTGTAGCCAACCTCATTGCAAGTGCTGCCACCTTTTTAATGGTCTTGCCACTCCTATTTAAATTTCAATTTTCTTTTGACAAAAAGATTCTTAAAAAAATGCTTTCTTATAGCTGGCCTATCTTTATTGCTGGGTTGGCCTATACCACCAATGAAAATTTAGACAAACTTTTGCTGGAAGATTGGCTGGGGAAAAGTGTGATGGGTGCTTATGCAGGTGCTTATAAAATTGGTGTCATCATGTCTCTTTTCGTCATGGCTTTTCGTTTGGGCGCCGAACCGTTTTTCTTCAACCACGCACAAGACAAAAACGCTCCAAAAACCTATGCCTTGATTTTAAAATGGTTCGTGATTTTGGGGGTTTTCTTTGTCGTCATCATCGTCGGTTATTTAGACGTGGTTGCGCAAATTTTCCTCGGCGACAAAGCCTACTACCAAGCCTTATCAATCGTTCCTGTCATTTTGATGGCCAACTTGTTTTTGGGGATCTACAACAACCTGTCCATCTGGTACAAACTCACAGACAGAACCCACTACGGAATGTACATTTCTTTGTGGGGCGCTGCAACAACTGTTCTATTGTTGGGGCTTTTGATTCCCCAAATTGGATTTATGGGTGCTGCTTGGGCAACGCTTGCGGCTTATGGAAGCATGTTGTTGCTTTCTTACTGCATCGGACAAAAACACTATGCCGTTCCCTATGATTTGAAAAACTGCGTTTTTTACTTGGTTTTAGGAGCCGGAATGAGCGGTTTGTCTTTTCTAAAATTTAGAGGTAACTTTACAGTAAGTGCTCTTTTTATCTTATTGTTCTTATTCATTGTCTATGGAAAAGAAAAAGAAGAACTAAAAAAAATAAAGCGCTGATGCGTTAACTGCCAAAAAACAACAAACGCGTTTCATTCACATTAAAAATTGAGCCCCATGAAAATCAACATCATCAACAAATCAAAACACTTCCTCCCGCATTACGAAACTCTTGCTTCTGCAGGGATGGACTTGAGGGCCAATCTCGATGAAGTCATAATACTCAAACCCATGCAAAGAGCAATCGTCAAAACAGGCCTTTTTATCGCCTTGCCTGTTGGAACAGAGGCCCAAGTAAGACCCAGAAGCGGTCTGGCAGCGAAAAATGGGGTGACGGTCCTGAACAGTCCTGGTACCATCGATGCGGATTATAGAGGTGAGATTGGGGTCATCTTGATCAATCTGTCCTTAAAAAATTTTACGATAAATGACGGAGAACGCATCGCGCAATTGGTCATTGCAAAACACGAACGTGCCGAATGGCGGGAAGTCACCGAATTGGACAACACCGAAAGAGGCGCTGGAGGTTTTGGAAGTACAGGTGTTTAGCACAAAAAGGAAATCCCCCTATTCAATTACAAATCAAAACCAATTTTGACGTCCAATTTGTGAGCGATGATCTTATTGAGCTGCGCCTTCAATTCAGGAATTTTTACGTCTTTCAGCGCATCGTTGGAAAAAGCGTACATCAACAAGGCTTTGGCTTCCTTTTTAGGAATTCCTCGTTGTTGCATGTAAAACAAGGCGCTTTCGTCCAATTGGCCGATGGTACAACCGTGCGAACATTTTACATCGTCTGCAAAAATCTCCAATTGAGGCTTGGTGTTTACCGAAGCTTTGTCTCCGACAATAATGTTGTTGTTCTGCTGAAAAGCATTGATTTTTTGAGCAGCTTGTTCCACGATTACCTTGCCGTTGAACACCCCAGTCGCACGGTCGTCATAAATGCCTTTGTACATTTCATGAGATTCGCAATTAGGTGCCTTGTGTTTGACCAAAGTATGGTTGTCGACATGTTGCTTTTCATTCAAAATAGAAATGCCGTTGAGGTGAGACACACAGTGCGTTCCTTCCTGGTAAAATTCCAAATTGTTACGTGTCAAATTCCCGCCAAAAGAAAAGGTGTGTACGGAAGCGACACTGTCTCTTTCTTGAGAGACGAAGGTGCTGTCAATCAAAGAAGCAGAAGCCCGATCGTTTTGCATTTTATAAACATCCACAATCCCTCTGGTCTTTACAAAAATCTCAGTGACTGAATTGGTCAAGGTATTGTTTTCTGTCAGACTTTGGTGGCGTTCAACGATTTGTACATGTGCATTTTCCCCAACAATGACCAAATTTCGAGGTTGGATCAAAAGCTCTTTTTCGGTTCCCGTTGAAAAGTTTACAATTTGAATTGGTTTGGGAACTACAGTATTTTTGGGAATCTGAATGTACGCTCCTTCATTTGAAAAGGCGGTATTCAAATCCGAAAGACTGTTTTTTTTGTTAGCCAATTGGTTGAAATACGCATCAATGACCATTTTGTATTTAGGCTTTTCCAAAGCTGCAGACATCACACAAACGTCCAATCCGTCATGCGTGGTTTCCGAAAGAAAAGAACTAAAAACACCGTCGATAAAAATCAAATTGTAACAATCTGTTTCATTGAGCAAGAATTTTTTTACCTGTTCGTATGCCAACGTGGGAATTGCCTTTGGAAACACATTGTAATCGTGTTTCAAAACAGCATTCAAACTGGTGTATTTCCATTCTTCGTCTTTTTTAGTCGGAAAACCTTTGCTCTCAAAGGCACCAAAAGCTTCGGTACGAATATCGTGAACCTTCGATGTGGTGTCGATATCTACTTTGTTTTCAAAAGCCAAAAATGAGGAGGCCAATTTTTCTTTTAATTCCATTGTATAAGGTTGTAAAGTCTCGGAAAATTCCCAAAAATGAGAAGTGAAATCCGAAAATCTAAATTTATGCTTTCAGTTCTTCTTTGATCCAATCGTATCCTTTTTCTTCCAATTCCAAGGCCAGTTCTTTGCTGCCTGATTTGACAATTTTACCGTCGTACAATACATGGACAAAATCGGGAACGATATACTCTAAAAGTCTTTGGTAATGGGTGATTACAATCACCGCATTGTCATTGGATTTCAATTTGTTAACCCCGTTGGCAACGATGCGAAGTGCGTCGATATCCAACCCCGAATCGGTTTCGTCCAAAATCGCCAATTTGGGTTCCATCATGGCCATTTGGAAAATCTCATTTCTTTTTTTCTCTCCTCCCGAAAAGCCTTCGTTCAAAGAGCGAGAAAGAAATTTTCGATCAATCTCCAACAATTCGGACTTCTCGCGAATCATTTTCAACAAGTCTTTGGCAGGCATTTCTTCCAACCCTTTGGCCTTGCGTGTCTCATTGATGGATGACTTGATAAAGTTGGTTACGGTAACTCCAGGGATTTCAACCGGATATTGAAAAGATAAAAACACGCCTTCGTGTGCTCTTTCTTCGGGTGCCAATTCGCTGATATCTTTTTCGTTCAATGCGATGTTCCCTTCCGTCACTTCGTATTCTTCTTTCCCAGCAATCACAGATGCCAACGTACTTTTTCCGGCTCCGTTAGGGCCCATAATGGCATGAACTTCTCCTGCATTTACCTGGATGTTCAATCCTTTTAGAATTTCCTTGTCTTCTATTCTGGCGTGTAAATTCTCTATTTTTAACATTTCCTTCTTTTTAAGATGTGTGCTTGTTCGTGTTGGAAGCTATGAATGGGCTTCAAGCGGGCGTCTTTAAAATTAATTTTACCCTACAGAACCTTCCAAGCTGATTTCTAATAATTTTTGTGCTTCTACAGCAAATTCCATCGGCAATTTGTTGAGCACGTCTTTGCTAAAGCCATTGACAATGAGTGCGATTGCTTTTTCGGTATCGATGCCTCGTTGGTTGCAATAAAACAGCTGGTCTTCTCCAATTTTACTCGTCGTTGCTTCGTGTTCTATCTGAGCAGTCGTGTTCTTTGCTTCTATGTATGGAAAGGTATGTGCTCCGCATTGGTCGCCCATCAACAAAGAATCGCATTGAGAGAAATTCCGTGCATTTTCTGCCCTGCTGTTGATTTGCACCAAGCCTCGGTAACTGTTTTGAGATTTCCCAGCGGAGATGCCTTTGGAGATGATGGTGCTTTTGGTGTTTTTTCCCAAGTGAATCATTTTGGTCCCCGTATCTGCTTGTTGAAAATTGTTGGTCACCGCGATGGAATAAAACTCTCCTACAGAATTGTTTCCTTTCAATACGCACGAAGGATATTTCCAAGTCACAGCAGAACCGGTCTCTACCTGCGTCCAAGAGATTTTTGCATTGGTCTCGCAAATCCCTCTTTTGGTTACAAAATTAAAAACCCCTCCCTTGCCATCTTTGTCTCCAGGAAACCAGTTTTGAACCGTGGAATATTTGATCTCTGCATCGTCCATCGCAATCAATTCAACCACCGCTGCGTGCAGCTGGTTTTCATCTCGAGCAGGTGCAGTACACCCTTCCAAATAACTCACATAACTGCTTTCGTCAGCAATGACCAAAGTCCGTTCAAATTGTCCTGTTCCTCCCTCGTTGATTCGAAAATACGTGGACAATTCCATCGGACATTTGACTCCTTTGGGAATGTAACAAAACGAACCGTCCGTAAAAACAGCGGAGTTCAAGGCCGCATAAAAATTGTCTGTTTTGGGAACGACTGTCCCCATGTATTTTTTAACCAATTCAGGGTGCTCCTGAATGGCTTCAGAAATGGGACAGAAAATAATGCCTTTTTCTGCCAAGGTCTTTTTAAAAGTGGTGGCTACCGACACAGAATCAACAACGATGTCTACAGCAACCCCTTGCAATTTTTTCTGCTCGTCAATGGAAATTCCCAATTTTTTGTACATTTCCAGCAATTCTGCATCTACATCGTCCAAACTCTTGTTTGGGTCTGCTTTTTTGGGTGCAGAATAGTAACTGATGGCTTGAAAATCGGGTTTTTCATAACGGACATTCGCCCACTCCGGTTCTTTCATTTCTTGCCAGATTCGAAAAGCGTCCAAACGCCAATCGGTCATCCATTGGGGCTCGTTTTTCTTTTGAGAAATGGCGCGAACGATGTCTTCGTTGAGGCCTTTTGGAAAGGTATCCGATTCAATGTCTGTATAAAACCCGTACTCGTATTCTTGAGTTTCGAGTTCTTTTTTTAAATCGTCTTCTGTGTATTTCATGGATCCACATTTAAGTCAAGCTGTTCGCAAGGAAAAATTGCCCTTTTGCTTGTCTTGTTTAAATCTTATGTTCTTCTTTTTTGCAACGCTCTTTGGGTTTTTGAATCGTCTCTTTTTACAGTGAAAAAGATTCCCCACAACCACAGGTTCTGTTCGCGTTGGGATTATTAAAAACAAAACCCGTTCCGTTCAGCCCGCCAGAATACTCCAAAGTGGTCCCAATCAGGTACAAAAAACTCTTCTTGTCAACGATGATTTTCACCCCATTGTCTTCAAAAACCTTGTCCTCTTCCTGGCTGTTTTTGTCAAAATCCAAATCGTAAGACAAGCCCGAACAGCCGCCACTTTTCACCCCAACTCGAACAAAATCTTTGCCGGGATCAAAGCCGTCTTCCGACATCAATTCGATGACTTTTTTCTTTGCGATGTCTGAAACTTTTATCATAGTGCAATTGCTTAACTCATATACTGTCTGCAAAGATACGATTTGTAAACTGTATTTAGAACAAATCCAAGTTGAATTAATTTATCCTTTGATAGAATCCTTTTATCCAAAAGCGAGATATTTTTCTAAAAATAAATCCAAAAGTCAAAAAAAAGATGGAATTTTGCAATTCTTAAAAGCAAGTCCTATGTTAGAAGACAAAGCCCCCAACAAAACAAGCCTCTCCGAATTGGGCGAATTTGGCCTGATTCGCCACTTGACCGAAACTTTTAAAATTGGTCAAAAATCCACCGTGAAAGGCGTAGGAGACGATGCCGCAATTTTGGACCACAAAGGCCAAAAAACCCTTGTGACAACAGACTTGTTGGTGGAAGGGATTCACTTCAACTTGGCCTACATGCCACTAAAACACCTCGGCTACAAAGCAGTCATGGCCAACCTTTCAGATATCTATGCCATGAATGGAACTGCCACTCAAATCACAGTTTCCATCGCAGTCTCAAACCGTTTTACGCTAGAAGCTTTGGAAGAACTGTACGCCGGCATCCAACTGGCTTGTGAAACCTACAAAGTAGATTTGGTAGGAGGAGACACCAGCTCTTCCCAAACAGGACTGCTGCTCAGTATTACGGCTATTGGAACTGCCAAAGAAGAAGAACTTGCCTACAGAAGTGGCGCGAAAGAAAACGATTTGTTGGTGGTTACTGGTGATTTGGGTGCAGCATATCTAGGGTTACAAGTCTTGGAGCGAGAGCGCCAAGTGTTTGAGGTAAATCCCAATGCACAACCAGACCTAGAGGCTTATACCTATTTGGTAGAACGCCAATTGAAACCCGAAGCACGCAAAGACATCGCTCCATTGCTCCGAGAATTGAAGGTCAAGCCTACGAGTATGATTGACATCTCTGACGGACTTTCCTCAGAAGTGATCCACTTGTGCAAAAGTTCAGACCTCGGTTGCAATGTCTACGAAGACAAACTGCCTTTGGACCCTCAAGTCATCTCCACTTCGGAAGAATTCCAAATGGACAGTACCGTGGTGGCTCTGAACGGAGGAGAAGACTACGAGCTTTTGTTTACGGTGGCGCAAACCGATTTTGAAAAAATCAAAGGAAATCCCAATTTCTCTATCATCGGACACATGACTCCCAAAAACGACGGCATTCATTTGGTCACCAGAGCCCATCAAAAAATGGAACTCACCGCACAAGGATGGGATGCACTTTTGAAAAAACAATAGCAATTTCGACTTGGAGATTCGGGTTTCGTGATTCTAGGTTCGAAGTTGGTTGAACATCCCCAGCATTCAAAATAGCTGTTTTTTGTCTTTTTTTTAGAAAAACGGCCCCAATAAAAAGGTTTCTGTATCTTTAAAGCATTTAGACATTCCCTCAATCCCATCATATGAAAAACACAATTTTAGCAACAGGCGGCACCGGATATGTAGGCGCCTGGGTAGTCAAAGGACTGCTTGAAAAAGGGCATACTGTGCGCTTGACAGTTCGCGATAAAACCAAAAAAGAAAACTACCGGTTTCTATCAAAAATTGCTGAGGATTCAATCGGATCCTTGGAAATATGGGAAGCCGAGTTGTTAAAAAAAGGAAGCTTTGACAAAGCAGCAAAGGGCTGTGATCGCATTGTACATATGGCCTCTCCTTTTCGACTGAATGTCAAAAATGCCCAAAGTGATTTGGTCGATCCAGCGGTCAAAGGAACCCTCAATGTGCTGCAAGCAGCCAACCGTTCCAACTCCGTAAAAAAAGTAGTGCTGACTTCGAGCATCGTCGCGGTATTTGGAGACAATGCCGATCAAAAAAAACTAGGTCTTACCGCCTTTACAGAGGCCCACTTTAACAACTCTAGCACACTAAAGCACCAGCCCTATTCTTTTTCAAAAGTGCAAGCAGAAAAAAGTGCTTGGGAGCTCGCCAACCAACAAAGCGATTGGCAGTTGGTCGTGATGAACCCCGCTTTTGTCATGGGGCCCTCACTCACTCAAAATTCACAGTCGGAAAGCTTGAAAATCATGTCTGAAATCTTGTCGGGAAAGTACCGATCAGGAGCTCCTGAATTGTACCTGGGCTATGTAGATGTTCGCGATGTCGCAAAGGCCCATGTCTTCGGTCTCGAAAACGAAACCAAAGGAAGACACATTTTATCCGGGCGTGTTACAGACATGCTCTCTTTTATCCAACTCGTCAAAGAACACAGCCAGCACAAAAATAAATTGCCCAACACATTTGCTCCGAAATGGCTGCTGGGCATCGTCGGTTTTTATTTTGGAATTACCCGAAAATTTGTCACTAACAACGTGGGCATTCCGATTGACATCGACGCCTCCAAAAGCAAAGAAAAATTAAATTTGAACTACCTCCCCTTGGAACAGACTGTGAAAGATATGGTGCTGCAAATGGAAGTTGATTGACCCCTACAAAGACATGCCACACCTCCTTCAAAACAAAACCCTAAAAATTGTCGTAGACCTCCCCTTGGAAAACTACCGCCTTGCTCGCTTTGATTGGACAGGAAAAATTGTGTCTGTAAAATTTGACGGCACCGAAGTTTCAGGCCGAGAAAAAGCAGGCGATAAAAACCATGTACAACTTGGAAAAGGCTTTTACAACGAGTTTGGGATTGTCAGGCCTGTCGGGTTTGAAGCAACGGAAATAGGAGGATGGTTTCATAAAATAGGAGTCGGTTTGTTAAAAAAAGAGGACGGCCAAGCCTATGCTTTTGACAAAGCCTACAAAATAAAGCCGGCTGTCTTCAAAATCCACAAAGAAGCACAAAAAATAACAATCCGTTGTACGCCGCCTTCGGTCAACGGCTATGCTTATGTCTTGCACAAAAATATACGCTTGTTGGAAAGTGGATTTCAGCTTCAGACACGGCTAGAAAATACGGGAGAAAAAACAATTGCCACCGACGAATACAACCATAATTTTCTGGCCATTGACTCCCAGTTTACCAAAGAAAATTACCGCTTGAAGTTCCCTTTCGATTTGGACCCCAACAACTTTGAACAAAGCATCAATCCTGAAAACAGGCTCTGTTTTGACCAAAAGGACATGGCTTTGAATGCGCCTGTCAGAGAGCCTTTCTTTTTCAGCGACCTGAGTGGCGGTAAAACCTTTCCCGCAAGTTGGGAACTGACCAACCAAAATCGAAATTTTAAAATTCGAGAAGAGGCGAGTTTTCAGACAAACAAAGTAAATGTATGGGGATGGGAACAGGTCTTGAGTCCTGAACTGTTTTGCGAAGTCCTTGTCAAGCCAGGACAATCCATGGAGTGGTCCCGGACTTACAACCTGTCGAAGCTCCGTTAAAAAAACCAAGTCTAAAAAATGTAGCTGTATTTCTAGGCCTTTTCGGCATCCAATCCACCTAACACTCTGTTGGAACCGGAACTAAACTTTGGTCCCAAAAACAGAATGAGAATCTCTTGCCCCTACCCTTCTAATTTTGTTGACAATTCAAACCACCGACCTTCCTTGTCTTCGATCTCTTGAATGATTTTTTGCAGCGCTAGAGACCGTTCGTTGATTTGATCTTCCGGTATTTCTCCTTTGGAAAATTGCGCCTCTATGGATTCTTTTTGACTTTCCAACTTGGCAATGTCACTTTCTAAAGTACCGTATTCTCTTTTTTCTTGGTAACTCAACTGCACCTTTTGCACTGATTTTTCTGCGGATTTTTTTTCGACTGGGCGTTCTCCCGTCTTTACAGCAGTAGCTTCAGTGGGTTTGGAATCTTCATAGGTCCTGAAATCCGAATAATTTCCCGGAAAATTTTCTACCGTACCCGCTCCGCGAAAAACGAACAAAGAGTCGACAATTTTATCCATAAAATAACGGTCATGAGATACGACTATGAGGTTTCCTGGAAAATCCAACAAGAAATTCTCCAAGACGTTTAGGGTGACAATGTCCAAATCATTGGTGGGCTCATCCAAAATCAAGAAATTTGGATTTTGGATCAATACGGCACAGAGGTACAAGCGTTTTTGCTCGCCACCACTCAACTTCTCCACAAAATCATATTGGCGTTTTCTAGAAAACAAAAAACGCTCTAACAGTTGCCCCGCAGAAATCTTGTTGCCTTTGGCCAAGGGAATGTAATCCCCAAATTCTTTGACCACGTCGATGACCTTTTGACCTTCTTTGGCTTGGATTCCATTTTGGGTGTAATAACCGTATTTAACGGTCTCTCCCAAAATCACTTTCCCCTGATCTACAGGTGATTTTTGGGTTATGATATTTAAGAAACTTGATTTCCCTGTTCCGTTTTTTCCGATTACCCCAATCCGTTCCCCCCGTTTGAACACGTAGTCAAAACCCTCGAGGATTTTCAAATCGTCAAATGCTTTGTAAACTTTGTGCAGCTCGAGAATTTTACTCCCCAAACGCTCCATGTTGATTTCCAACTGTACCTTGTGTTCACTCCGTCGGTTTTGGGCTTTCTCTTTGATTTTGTAGAAATCGTCAATCCGAGATTTGGATTTTGTCGTTCTTGCTTTGGGCTGACGTCGCATCCAATCCAGTTCTTTTTTAAACAGGTTTTTGGCCTTTTCTTGAACCACTTGCTCCAAGGCCACTCGCTCTTCTTTCTTTTGAAGGTAATAGGAATAACTCCCTTTATAGCGGTAGAGTTGCCCGCTGTCCAATTCGATGATTTCTGTACACACCCGTTCCAAAAAGTACCGGTCATGTGTGACCATAAACAGGGTCATTTTTTCTTTTTTAAAGAAAGCTTCCAGCCATTCAATCATTTCCAAGTCCAAGTGATTGGTTGGCTCGTCCAAAATCAACAAATCGGGTTTGTTGATCAAAACAGTGGCCAATCCCAAGCGTTTTTTTTGCCCTCCGGAAAGCTGCCCCACTTTTTGACTGAGGTCATCAAATTTCAATTTGGACAAAATCTGCTTGTACTGCGTTTCAAAATCCCACGCATCGTATTGGTCCATCAGTTCAAAAGCACGTTGGTAGGCATCGGCGTCCTCTGGATTTTCAAGTGCTGCTTCGTATTGTTTGATGACTCTAAGGGTTGGGTTGTCAGAGGCAAAAACAACCTCTTCAATGGTCAATTCCGCGTCCAAATGGTCGTCTTGTGCCAAATAACCGATGTGGATGTCTTTTCTGCGAACTACCTGACCAGTATCGGAACTGTCTCTTCCAGAAATGATGTTCAGAATGGATGTTTTTCCGGTCCCATTTTTGGCGACAAAGGCCACTTTTTGATCTTTGCTGATTCCAAAAGAGAGGTTTTCAAACAAAACGCGCTCTCCATAAGACTTGGAGATATTTTCTACAGATAGGTAATTCATTCGGATGCTATTGAGTGCTCAAAGATACAGAGACTTCAAGGAATATTTGGGCTTTCCAAGAAAAAAGGACTGCGCAGAAACTAAGCCTGTAAAATGGAACTTGTGTTTTTGTTTGAAGGTCACAACCGTTTCAAATTTTTCATGTAATTTTAAAGGCGCTTTCCAAACAACACTTGCGTCAAAAACAGAACCTATATCCATGCCAACTGCTCCTGTGCTTTCTGTCAAAAACCTTCACATCTCTTTTGTGTCAAAAGCAAAAACAAATCCTGTGGTTCAAAACCTTTCTCTTGAGTTGCACCCAAATGAAATTTTGGGAATTGTCGGAGAATCGGGAAGTGGGAAATCGGTTTCTTCCTTGGCAGTTTTGGGCTTGCTCCCTAAAAAAGAGGTCTTGTTGGAAGGGAGCATCACTTATGAAAACCAAGAACTCCTTCGTCTTTCAGAAAAAGAGTTCCGCAAGCTAAGAGGCAGCGACATCTCTCTTATTTTTCAAGAACCGATGAGCGCCTTGAATCCGAGCATGACCTGTGGGCTTCAAGTACAAGAGGTCTTATTGCAACACACAAAAATGTCCAAAAAAGAAGCCAAAGCAGCAGTCCTTGGGTTGTTTGAAAAAGTAAAACTCCCAAGAGCGGCAGCAATGTACAACCAATACCCGCATCAGATTTCCGGAGGGCAAAAACAACGGGTCATGATCGCCATGGCGATTGCCTGCAAACCAAAAATCCTCATTGCCGACGAACCAACTACAGCCCTGGACGTGACTGTTCAAAAAGAAATCATCAAACTCTTGAAAGAGCTGCAAGTAGAAACAGGAATGAGCATTCTTTTTATCTCACACGACCTCTCTTTGGTGGCTGAGATTTGCGATCGTGTTGCCGTCATGTACCAGGGAAAATTGGTGGAACAAGGAGCGGCTGATAAGCTGTTTGCGAATCCTGAGCACAATTATACAAAAGCACTCATCGCCTCAAAACCTCGGATTTATGAACGGTTAAAAAAACTACCTACTGTCAAAGATTTCATTGAAAACACCGTCAATCCAGCCCTGTACACGGAAGAAGAAAGACGGAAATTCCACCAGGTCATGTACGCCAAAAAACCGCTGTTGGTAATCAAAGACTTGAAGAAGTATTTTGTGAGAAGCCGTTCTTTTTGGTTTCAAAAACAGGAACCCGTCAAGGCCGTAGACAACGTATCTTTTCAACTTTACGAAGGAGAAACACTCGGGTTGGTCGGGGAGTCGGGTTGTGGAAAATCTACTTTGGGCCGAACGCTGTTGCAATTGGAAAAAGCGACTTCAGGGAAAATGTTTTACAAAGGAAAGGACTTGACCCTCCTCAAAACCAAAGAACTCAAAGCGCTCCGCAAAGACATTCAAATCATCTTTCAAGACCCCTATTCTTCTTTGAACCCACGAATCCCTGTCGGAAAAGCCCTGATGGAGCCCCTGAAGGTTCACGGCATTTTAAAATCCCCCGCCGAACGCAAAAAAAGGGTCTTGTCGCTTTTGGAAAAAGTTGGCTTGCTGCCCGAACACTTTGATCGGTATCCTCATGAATTTTCAGGAGGTCAACGACAGCGGATTGGAATTGCCAGAACCATCGCCCTTCAGCCCAAATTGATTGTCTGCGATGAATCTGTCTCTGCCTTGGACGTTTCCGTTCAGGCACAAGTATTGAACTTGTTAAACGAACTCAAAACAGCATTTGGCTTTACCTATATTTTTATTTCACACGATTTGTCTGTGGTCAAGTACATGTCCGACCAGCTGCTGGTTATGAACAAAGGAAAAATCGAAGAAATAGGCGATGCAGATTCGATTTATACAAAGCCATCCTCTGTTTATACCGAAAAGTTGATCGCATCTATTCCCCGAGGAAAGCAACTGCTGTAACATCCATTTAGAACCCACAAAAGAGCGTTTGAGTTGATGTATAAAATTGTATCTTGCCCCTTAATTTCTTCTTCTAAAGACTGCAGGCATTCCATGAGCATCAAAATCTTATATTTCGTTACAGCCTTGACCCTCGTCTCTTGTGGTGCTCGAAAAGAAGTTACAGAACGAACAGTTCTGATGGAAAGCTCCGCCAGAAAAATTCTCAAAAACCACCAAAAAAACAAATTTGACAAACAAACACTGAGCGCCGATCTCAAGTTGAACTTCGCAAAGAAAAACAGCAGCCGAAACGTCTCTGTAAAATTGCGAATTCAAACAGGAAAAATGCTTTGGCTAAGTGGTTCTTTCTTTGGATTGCCCATTCTCAAAGCTACCATTACACCGAACCACGTTCGGTACTACAACAAATTGAACAAAACCTATTACGAAGGTGATTTTTCTTCGTTGAGCAAGCTGCTCGGTACGGCAGTGTCTTTTGAAATGCTTCAAAACTTGCTCTTAGGAGATGCCATCGTTCCTGTAAGAAGCAGGCATTTCAGTGCTAAAATAGCCAATCAATCCTACCTTTTGCATCCCAAAAACTCAAAACACCCCCTGCGTTTTTGGATCCATCCTTTTTATTACAAAATCGAAAAACAGGAAGTCCGAAATACCGACAAAGAACAAGTGCTGACAATTGCCTATAAAAACTACAAAAACATTGAAAATACAAGGGTTCCTGGAAGCATTGAACTCTGGGTACAAGACAAGACTGAACGAGCACAAATCGACATTGACTTCCGATCGGTTTCCGTAGACAAAAAACTCTCCTTTCCCTACAAAGTCCCAAAAGGATATCAAAAAATTGACGACTGATGGAAAAAAGATCCGCCTTGCAAAAACGCCCCAAAAAAAGATGTAAAAGCATTTCTTTCGCGCGTATTCTCTTTTGTATTTGTCTCTTGTTTGCATCCTTTTCAGCAAATTCCCAGTCCAAAAAACAAAAGGCACTGGAAGCGAAAAGAACACGCCTTCAAAAAGAAATCAAAAAGGTAAACACCCTGCTGTTTGACACTCAGAAAAAAGAAAAAAACCTGTTGCAGCAGGCAAAGGATTTGAAGCAAAAAATAAAAGTTCGCTCCCAACTCATCAAAACCTTAGACCAAGAAAAAAACCTGTTGGACTCGAAAATCAACGCCAATAGCCTTCGGATTCAAAACCTAAACGAAGCTTTGACACTTCTAAAAAAAGAGTATGGCGACATGGTCTACAAATCTTTCAAAAGCAAATCCTTGCAGAGCAGAATGTTGTTTGTCCTCTCTTCAAAAGATTTTCACCAAGCGTCTAAAAGAATCCAATACATGCGACAATACCGGGCGTTTCGCAAAAAGCAAGGAACAGAGATTGCCGTCAAAACAACTCAAATCGAAGCGCTAAACAGCAAACTTTTGGTCCAAAAAATACAAAAAGAAAACTTGGCTTCGGAACACCGAGAAGAACAACTCAAAATCGAAGTAGAAAAAGAGGAACAAGAAAATTTGATCAGCAAGGTCAAATCCCAAGAAAAAACCTACGTGGCGCAAATCAAAAAGAAACAACGAGAAGAACGCAGCATTGATCGAGAAATTGAAAGGCTGATCCGAGCGGCCATCGCAGCTTCTAAAAAGAAAGCAAAGAGCAGTGCCAAAGGGTTCTCACTGACTCCAGAAGCCAAACTTTTGGCTTCTAAATTTGCCTTCAACAAAGGCAAGCTTCCCTGGCCAGTGGTCAATGCCTTGGTGGTTCGAAACTTTGGAAAAATCCCTCACGAAACACTCCGTGGCATCACCATTCAAAGCAATGGCATTCATATTGCAACCAACAAAGGAGCCGATGCAAAAGCGGTCTTCGAAGGAACTGTGCTTGCCATTCAAGTAGGTTCCAGCGGCTTGAAAACCGTCATGATCCAACACGGGAATTACATTACGCTCTATAGCAATTTGGAAACGTTGGCTGTTCAAAAAGGAGAACGCATTTCTTTGAAACAACCGTTGGGAAAAATTCATACAGACAAGGTAACCGGAAAAACCATTTTAAAATTCCAAATCTGGAAGGACGTGCAGAAAGAAAACCCCAAATCGTGGCTGTTGCGATTGTAATGACAGTCGATTGGCAGCAATTATACAAACAAAGATTTTAACTCGGTAGCGTCTGCAGCTTTTAGCTTTCCCGAAAGGACCAAACTCAATTGGCGTCTGCGCAAAGCCGCTTCAAAGCGTTCTTTTTCCAAGTCTGTTTCTGGAAAGAGCTTCGGGACTGTTATCTTTTCTCCGTCAGCGCCCAAAGCGACAAAGGTGTAGATTCCTTCATTGACTTTTGTTTTGTGTCCTGAAAAGCGGTCTTCAATCCAGACATCTGCATAAATTTCCATAGAGGTTCCGAAAGCCCTCGACACTTTGGCCGCTATGGTCACTGTACTGCCAATGGGAACGGTTTTGTTAAAAGCCACGTGATTGACCGCTACTGTAACGGCGATTTGTGCCGAATGCCTTTGCGCTGCAATGCAACACACACGATCCATTCGAGACAGCAACTCCCCACCAAACATGCCGTTCAAAGCATTGGTGTCGCTTGGCAAAACCAAGTCTGTAGAAATACTGAGAGATTCTTTTGCTGTTTTTGTTTTCATACAAAGTCATTTTAAACAAGGCCTTTTCGAATTGGCCTCGTTAGCCAAGTTACAAAAATATCTTTCTGAGCAGCTCTCAGAACTTACTTTTTGTGTTTTGGTGAGCACGGACGCCAAATGCCGCCTTTTGAGCCTTAACATCTGTGCTCACCAAAACACAAAAAGCCTATCTTTACAAATGCCCGACTTGAGTAGGTCGTTTAAATAATTGACCTTTTTTAAGCAGTCAAGAGTGGGTCAATAAACGATTTAAAGACAAAAAATAAGATGCAAAACCGATTGACTGTCTCCTTGTTACAAACAAATCCTGCTTGGAAAGACACAGGCAAAAACCTGCTCGATATCGAAAACAAACTGCTTGAAATTTCTTCGGAAACAGACTTGGTGTTGCTGCCAGAAATGTTTGCAACGGGCTTTGTCACCGACCCAGCCGATGTGGCAGAAACCATGGAGGGAATGACGGTGCACTGGTTGCAAAAAATGGCAAAAACAAAACAAGTCGCTCTTGCGGGCAGTCTGCCAATCAAGGTAGCAAACCACTGTTTCAATCGCTTTGTCTTTGCAGCTCCCTCTGGAAAAATTTCCTTTTACGACAAAAGACACCTATTTGCCTTCGCAGGAGAAGACCAACACTACACTCCTGGCGCCGCGCCGCTCGCCATTACCTACAAAGGATGGAAGCTCGCTCCTTTTGTCTGCTACGATTTGCGGTTCCCTGTGTGGTCTCGCAACACAAATGCCTACGACGTGTGCCTCTACGTAGCCAATTGGCCCTCGGTTCGCATCGATGCGTGGAATGCCCTTCTAAAAGCAAGAGCCATCGAAAACACGAGCTATTGCATCGGTGTCAATCGCGTGGGAAAAGACGGTGCCAACCTGATGTATTCCGGCCATAGCCAAGTCCTTGGCCCCCTTGGAGAAATCCTTCAAAAAGCTCCAGAAGAAAAGGAAGCCCTTTTGACCGTCGAGCTCCGCAAGGACCATTTGGTCAAAACACGCAAAGAATTTCCCTTTTTGGCAGACCGCGATATTTTTCAAATAGAATGACCTGTTTTTGCGAAGCTCCAGCACCCTTTAAATCCCTAAATATCTTCAGAGATTCAATATCTTTGCCCTGCAATTCAAACACCAAAAGATGTATGTACTAAAAAATGATTGTCTGCACGTTCGCATCAAAAAAACAGGAGCAGAACTGAGCAGTATTGTTGGAAATGGAAAGGAATACCTTTGGGAGGGAAATCCTGCCTATTGGGCTGGACAAGCGCCGATTTTATTTCCGTTTGTCGGAAAGCTAAAAAACGATACCTACCGCTACAAAGGACAACACTATTCTTTGCCGCAACACGGTTTTTTTAGAAGAAGTGAAGACATCACACTGCTTGAACAAAGCGACACACGGCTCCTCTTTTCATTGAAAAGCAATCCGAAGACACGTTCGGTATTTCCTTTTGAATTTGAGTTCCAAACTGCTTACGAATTGCAAGGCACAAAAATCAACATCCGGCACGAAGTCCTCAATTTAGGAAACGACAAACTCTGGTTTTCTTTGGGAGAACACCCTGCATTTTGCTGTTCGCTAACAGACAAAAAAGCAAAACACGACCAGTGTTTTTTGGAATTTGAAGAAAAAGAAACGGCAAGTACTTCTCTCTTGACAAAAGAAGGATTGATCGGGCCAGAAGAAAAAGAGATTTTAAAGGAAAGCCAGTTCTTGGAGTTGCCTGAAACGATTTTTGATGCAGATGCCTTGGTCTTTCAAAAAATGAATTCAAAAAAAGTGACTTTGCACAATCGAAAGGAAGGAAAGTTGGTCACGCTTGCCTACCGTGACTTTCCGTATTTGGGCATTTGGAGCAAGCCGATGGCGCCTTATGTTTGTATCGAACCTTGGCTAGGCATTGCGGACCCGTATGACTCTGAGCAGAACTTGGAAAATAAAAAAGGCATTCTTTCTTTGGAAACTGGAAAAAGCTTTCGAGCGAGTTACAGCATAGAAGTTCATTTGAAGGAATGAACTTTTGTGGTGTTTTTTAACTAAAAAAAGGCTGTCTTTGCAAGACAGCCTTTTGAGTTATGTAGTCAAAGGATTCATCCATTTGAAATCGTATGCGGTATCGGGAACGACAATTCTGTTGGCAATGCGTCTCATTCGATCTGGCAAGCGCATCAAGTAGGTTCTCGCTTTGTCTGCTTCGTCTGTCAATCCCGTAAAGGTGTCAATCGCCCAGGCTTTGTTCAGCTTTTCCAAAATATCAATATAGTCAAAGGCAGAATAGACGCCTGACCGTTGTGCGACATCCGAAAACTTGTCAAACAAGGAAGCTTTGGCTTGAAAAGATTCTCTCAAGTACATGGCAGGCATTTCGATTTTATATTTCATCATGTCGCAAAAAGCCAACATCATTTCACTGGGGTCTATTGCAAAAATTTGACGGACAAATTCTACATACGCCAAATGGTGTCGCATTTCGTCTCCAGCGATAATTTTAGACATTTTTGCCAAGCCTTTCATCCCTGCTTTTCGGGCGATTTTAGCCACATTGTTATGAGACACGTAAGTTGCTAGTTCTTGAAAACTCGTGTAGACAAAGGTTTTGTAAGGGTCTCTTGCGGTCCCAATATCAAAACCATCTGCCACAAGGTGCTGGGTGGTAATCTCTACTTCCCGCATGTTTACACGTCCAGAAAGGTAGATGTATTTGTTCAACACGTCTCCGTGCCTGTTTTCTTCTGCGGTCCATCTTCGGATCCAGCTTGACCATCCGTTGCCACCACCCTCTCCGTGTTGGTCGACACCGTCCAAGTCCAACAACCAAGATTCATAGGTAGGCAAGGCTTCTTCTGTGATCATGTCTCCGACAAGGGAAATCCAAAAATCGTTGTCCAATTCTTTGGAGAGCTCACGAATCTCAGCTACTTCGTCCATAAAAGTATCGGATTGGGGATTGGGCAAAAAATCTGTGGGTTGCCAAATTTCTTCTGGCGGAATCAAAAACTTTCCAAAGGTCGTTTCTATGTTTTTTTCAAGTGATAGCATCACTTCTTTTCGTACGTTGTGTAAAGACATCTTTTTCAATTTTGCTTTTCGATAGGTAAAGTTACTGCGTTTTTTATGGTTGCTTCCACATTTTGAAACAAATCTGCAAATTTCATAGAATTAACCGCCACAGGCGCATGTACTTGCATTTGAAGTGTTTCTCCTATGTTCAAGGGGAATAGGCCCTTTGAGACCAATTTCCAAGAGTTGTTGATCGTAATGGGAACGAGGTAAGCTGAGGGGGTGTTTTTGATCATTATTTTGAGTCCATTTTCTGAAAATCGTTTTGGAACCCCGTCTTTGCTTCGTGTTCCTTCTGGGAAGATGACCCCTGCCCAGTTATTTTTTTCAAGTTTTTTGCCAAATCTTGCCAAAGCGGATAAGGATTGTTTGGCATCTTTGCGATCGATCAATACAGAACCGCCGTGTTTGAGGTTGAAAGATACACTTGGAATGCCTTTTCCCAATTCAATCTTTGAAACAAACTTGGGATGTGTCTGGCGCAAATACCAAGAAATGGGTGTAATATCATGTGCGCTTTGGTGATTGGACACCAGCAACAACGGAACGTTTTCGGGCAAGGTGTGTGGCATGGAAACTTCAATTTTTGTTCCCAAAATTGAGAGACACCAAAGCAAAACTCGGTTCAAAAGATCGACTGTCTTTTTGTGTGTTGTGTATCCAAAAAGGCGCAAGGTCAACCATTGCAAAGGGTGAAAAACAACCAAAGTCATTCCAAAACAGAGGTAATACACCACCGATAGAGGATAGGAAAGAAGTGTTTTAAATCGCTGCATAAAGCCCACGTAAAGTGTTATTTTATAGCCACTGATTCCAAGGGATTCTGGAAAGAATTACCAACAGTGCAATTCCGTAAAAAAGCACAAACATTTTGAATTTCCCTTGAGCAGTTGTTTGTTTTTTGTGTTTGGACCAGCCGATGGTGATCAAAACAATTCCGAGCAACATGGAAATCGGGTGTTCTACTGCCAACAGGCGTGTAGGTGCTTCCTTCATAATTGCCCCCATTCCTTCGCTTTTCAAGGCTTTGTAAATTGGCGACATAAAGTACCACGCCAAACCGATCAGCAATTGAATGTGGGTAAAAATCAGTGCAAACAGCCCGAGACGCAAATCTTTGGCTTTGAATTCTTTTTTTGAGGCGAGGCCGATGACCGCATTGGCAACAGCAAGGATCAAAACAGCTAAGACCAAATAAGCCCAATACGAATGGAGTTGTTTCATTTTTTTTGTTTTACGTACAAATGTAAGTCAAAATCCTCAATTAAGCCTTGTTCAGTTCCTAAGCGCATGTTAATTTTTAGACAAACGTAAGTGGGATGTGGACTTCTTGATTTATCATAACCCTAAAAACAGGGGGTCTTTTTGCTGCGGTATCACTTGACAATTTGGGATAGCTTTCATTCTTGCTGTTGCCAATGCAGTCCCCGAGAATTTGTACACGTAAATCAACAGCTGTTTCAGAAATTGGGTGCGCCCGTTATGTTGTCATTTGAGCGTATATCTTTTTTGCCAAAACTTTCCCCAATTCTACCCCCCACTGGTCGTAACTGTAAATGTTCCAAAGGACTCCTTGAACAAAAATCTTGTGTTCGTACATGGAAATCAATTCCCCCAAAGAATGCGGCGTCAACTTGTCAATTAAGAGGGTGGTACTGGGCTTATTTCCTTCAAACACTTTGAATGGAGCGATCTTTTCAACGGTGGCCGCATCCCCGGTCATTTCTTCCAAGACCTCTTCTTTTGTTTTTCCGTTGCACAAAGCTTCTGCCTGTCCATAGAGATTGGCCATCAGCTTGTTATGGTGTTCTTCTTTTCCGTGTAAAGAGGTTTTGTACCCGATAAAGTCACAAGGAATCAATTTGGTTCCTTGGTGTACCAATTGCATAAAAGCGTGTTGCATGTTGGTCCCTGTGCTTCCCCAAACAATGGTTCCCGTTTGGTAGCTTATCTTTTCACCGTTGCGATCGACACTTTTTCCATTGCTCTCCATAATGGCTTGTTGCAAGTAAGGAGTCAATTTTTCCAAGTATTGAGAATAAGGCAAAATGGCTTCTGTTTCAGCTTGGTAAAAATTGTTGTACCAAACGCTCAACAAAGCCAAAACGACGGGAATGTTTTCTTCAAAAGGAGTTGTTTCAAAATGAGCATCCATTTTAGAAGCGCCTTCCAAAAGGTTTTTAAAATTGTCAAATCCTACCGCGAGACTGATGGACAGTCCGACGGCGCTCCACAATGAAAATCTTCCGCCCACCCAGTTCCACATCGTAAAGACGTTTGCAGGATCGATGCCAAAAGCTCCGACGGCTTCTAAGTTGGTAGAGACTGCGACAAAGTGCTGGGCGATGTCCGCTTCTGTGGCAGTTTCCAGAAACCATTCCTTGATGGTCAAGGCATTGGAAATCGTTTCTTGTGTGGTGAAAGTTTTGGAAACAATCAAAAAGAGGGTGGTCTCCGGATTCAAATTTTTGATGACCTCTGTGACATGGTCTCCGTCTACGTTGGAAACAAAATGAACGTCCAAAGGTGTTTTGTAGTATTTCAAGGATTCAACGACCATTTGTGGTCCCAAATCAGAACCTCCGATACCGATGTTGACCACGTCGGTAATGGCTTTGCCAGTATGTCCTTTCCATTCTCCAGAAATCACTTTGTGGGTAAACGTTTCTATTTGAGCCAAGGTAGCTTGTACGTCTTCAACCACATTTTCTCCATCGACAAGGATTTTTTTGTCAGCAGCAGCACGAAGTGCTGTATGCAAGACTTCTCTTCCTTCGGTCGCATTGATTTTGTCTCCGCCAAAATAACTGGAAATGGCGCCCTTCAAATCGACTTCATTTGCCAACTCGATCAATAGAGAAAGTGTCGTTGCGTCGATACGGTTTTTTGAGAAATCGACATCAAAATCGTTGAATTGAATGCGAAAGTCTTCTTTTCGCTGTGGGTTTTCAGCAAACAGGCCTTTTAAGTGTAGGTCTTTTGTCTCTTGGTAATGGGCTTGTAGTTTTTTCCAAGCTGCTGTTTTCGATGGGTTTGTATTTTTAAGTGTCATGTTGCTGTTTTCTGATGATTAATTGTGTTCTATTTCTTTTAAAGTGATGGCGTCCAACGAATCTTTGATGGATTCGACGAATTCCAAATAATAGGGTTTGATTTCTTTTTTCATGGCCTTGGCCGCCGGAAGTTTTTGTTTGAGAGGATCTACCTGAACCCCGTTCTTCCAAAACCGGTAACAGACATGAGGGCCTGACGTGTTTCCTGTCATTCCTACAGTTCCTATGATTTGACCTTGTTTGACGTATTGCCCTACTTTTACTTTGCGCTTTTTCATGTGCAAGTACTGGGTGGTATAGGTAGAATTGTGACGGATTTTTACGTAGTTCCCATTGGCACCTTTGCGACGGGACTCGATGACTCGGCCATTCGCAGTACTCATGATAGGGCTTCCAACAGGCGCTGCAAAATCCGTTCCTTTGTGTGCTTTGACGCGTCCGTAATAGGCTATTTTTCGCTTGAGGTTGTAGCGAGATGAAATCCTGCTAAATTTCAAAGGGGCTTTTAAAAAGGCTCTTCGCAGGTGGTTGGCATTTTCATCGTAGTACTCCTGGATGCCTGTAATGGAATCTGAGACATATTGAAAGGCATAAAAAGGCTTCTTGGCATGTTCAAAATAGGCCGCTTTAATGGAACCGATCCCTGCAGGAATGGTGTCTTCTATATATTTTTGTTCGTAAATAACTTTGAAGCGGTCGTTTTTTTGAAGTCGAAAAAAATCAATTGTCCAGGCGTAAATTTCCGAAAGGTCGTTTGCGACAATGGCATTGACTCCTTGTTTGTCCAAAGCTTCAGAAAGGGAACTGGTGATGACTCCAGATGCATTTTTAAGTACTTTGCTGATGGGTCGCTTGCCCTTGAAAGCTCTGATGAGGGAGTCCTTGAAATCGATGACCGTGTAGTTGATGGGGTCGTGTTGGTAAATAAAGACCTGCGCTTTTTCGGTGCTGTCTTTTTTTGCCAAAATGGTATAGGGCTTGCCTGCTCTTAGACGCCTTACGTTGAAGGTTTTTTTTACTTTTTTTGAAATTTGAAATATTTGTGGGAGCCAGATGTGGTGTCGGTCCAAGATTTCTCCGAAGCTTTCCCCATGGGAGACAGTGTCGTGAGTGACTTTGAAATCGTTTAGTTTGTATCCAAATTTGTAAACAATTTTTGGAGGAGCTTGTTTGTTTTGAGCGTCCTTTTCTTTTTGTCCCTCTCCACAGGACAGAAAAACGAGTGAAAGGAAGAATATGTGCAATATCTGTCTCAAAAGAATCGGAAATTGGTCCGCGCCAAATTTACAACAAATCTCATAAAATAATGGGAAAAGGATGGGACAATCCTTTGTATTGTTTCAAATCTACTTTGATGGATCCTACCTTCAAAGAGGCTTTGATTCGGATGGGAATCTTATTTTTGTCCGATGAAATCCAAAGAGTCAAGCTTTCCTTTTCTTTAAAGACCCTTCCCGACTGTACAGAGGGCCTCATTTTGTAACAAGCAACCTTTCCGAATTTTGTTGAAATGACTTCTTTTCCTAGATAAATGAGTTTGAAAGGATAGGTTTCTGAATCAAAGAAAAGGTCCAAATGCAGACTTTCTCCTATTTGGAGTTGCTCCACATCGCTGTTGCGAAGTAGGTAGAAGGACGAAAGCAAATCTTGAACTTTTGAAATAGTGACTTCCTGTATGGTTTTTTTCTTGTGATCTTCGACCTTCGCGATTTTCTCTTCTGGATAAAAATAAATGTCTCTTCGGATTTTGTATCCGCCCTCATTGACCCTTCTTTTAAAGTGTTTGGGGTGTCTCGATTCTTTGTCTACAAATGATTCGTACGTGTCTCTGACCTTGAAAAATAAATTTGTAATTCCAACAGTCCACCCTTTGCCTACAAAGTGAAAGAGTTCGTTTTGTTCGTCAGCTGCCTCGTCAACTTTTAGTGTGGCATAACCCGCATTGACAAAGCCGTAGTGAATGCGGTATTTCAACCATTCTCCAGACTGAAACGCCTCTTTGTCTCGCTGAGAAAAGACGGTCATGCTGCAGATCAACATCAAAAAGAAAATTCTTTTTTTCATAAAATTTTTGACTATTACACCAACTTTACAAGTTTAAAACAAAATTCAAAACAGTGCCTGTTTTGTTCGTTAAGTTTTTGTGAAAGGTGAAAATCCGATTCGCTCGATGGGGAGAAGGTTTTTGAAAACAAATCCTCTTGCTTCTTTTGAGGAAAGGCCTCTCAGAGAATGCTGCTCAAATCGATGACTTTTTCGATTTGAGGCGCGTGTTTTTTGATGGAGGCTTCGACGCCATTTCTCAGGGTCATTTGATTGATAGAACAACCCACACAAGCCCCTTCCAATTTTACTTTTACAACATTTTCTTCGATGGAGACCAAGGAAATGTCCCCGCCATCCGCTAACAAAAAAGGGCGAATTTCGTCCAATGCTTTTTGTACCGTCAGTGTCAAATTTTGTGTGTCCATAGGCTGTATTTTTCAATTTGAACGCAGCTTTCGCTTGCAAACCGTTTTGTCAACGAGAGCAACCACTCATCGTCGTTATTTTTACGACTTCCGTTTCTGGCAAATCTTTGTTGCGCTTCAACAGTTCCGAAAGCATGTTTTTGGTGAGACTTGAAAACGCGGTTTCCAACAGGGTGTTTTCCTGCAGAGCGACAGGTCGCCCAACGTCTCCTGATTCCCGAATTCCTTGTACCAAAGGCACTTCTCCCAAGAATGCAGCCTCGATGTCTTGGGAGAGGTTTTTTGCGCCGTCCTGTCCAAAGATATAGTATTTATTGTTAGGTAATTCTTCAGGGCTAAAATAGCTCATGTTTTCGACGATTCCCAAAACGGGAACGTTGATGTTTTTTTGTTGGAACATGGCCACTCCTTTTTTGGCATCTGCCAAAGCGATGTTTTGAGGCGTACTGACCACAACAGCTCCTGTAATGGGGAGTGCCTGAACAATGGAGAGGTGGATGTCTCCCGTCCCTGGAGGCAGGTCAATCAACAAAAAGTCCAAAGTCCCCCAAGCTGCGTCAAAAATCATTTGATTCAACGCTTTGGAAGCCATCGGTCCACGCCAAATAACTGCTTCGTTTGGGTTGGTAAAAAAGCCCAAGGACAAAATTTTAACCCCGTAATTTTCGACAGGCTTCATTTTGGATCGTCCGTCCTCTTGGACAGAAATTGGTTTTTCTTGTGCTACGTCAAACATCAAGTGCATGGAAGGACCGTATACATCCGCGTCTAAAATCCCCACTTTAAAGCCCATTTTGGATAGGGAGACTGCTGTATTGGCCGTGATGGTAGATTTCCCTACTCCTCCTTTTCCAGAGGCAATGGCGATGATGTTTTGAATGCCAGGAAGTTTTTTTTCTTGAACGGGGTCTGGTTTTTTTTCTGCGGCAATCGTAGAAACGTTTACTTTGACCTGTAACTTTTCCGAAACCTGTTCGCGAATTGCTTTTGAAATCTCCGTTTCTATTTTCTTTTTTGCTTGTAGAGTCGGATTGCTGATCGAAACATCTACCACTACCTCATCTCCAAATACAACCACGTTTTTTACGTTGTTGTTTGCTACCAAACTCTTCCCTTCTCCGGGAGCGGTGAGGGTTTCCAATGCTTTGTATATATCTTGCTTGTGCGTGCTCATTTTCTTCTTTGTGTGTTGTAGGCTACAAAGATACTGTGAAAACTTCACATATACATCCCTAGGCAATGCGAATTCAAAGCAGGCAAGCCAACGCGAATTTTGCTTTAAGGACGGCTGTGCGCTAAAGCCGTATTTGGATCCCAAAAAACAAGGTCAAACCCTTGAATTTGGTTGTCCTCTACTTCAATGCCTTCACTTTCCAAAAGCTGCTGCATCAGGTTTGTTCCTTGGAAATGGTGTTTGCCTGTGAGCAGTCCTTTTCTGTTGACCACTCGATGGGCTGGAATGGCCGCATTGCCATGAGAGGCATTCATAGCCCAGCCTACCATCCTCGCTGAGCGAGCGGTTCCTAAATACCGCGCAATGGCACCGTAACTTGTGACCCGCCCAAAGGGTATCTGCTTGGCAACTTCATAACAGCGTTCAAAAAAACGATCTTCTGGCATGATGCTTTTTATGTTAAAAGTACTAAAAAAATACATCCTCTAGACATGCAAAAAAACAGCTTGTTGAAGGGTTAAAAAACAGGATCCGAAAAGACACACTCTTCTTCAGTCAGCAAGGGTTCGTTGTTGAACCTCAAAAACAATTGGGCAACTGCTAGGGTGTCTTTTTCGCAATAGGCAGCGATTCGTTTTAAGTCTTTTTCGCGGTAATAGACTCCAGCAACTTGACTGCCGTCGATGTCCTCTTTGGGGGAAGGAATTCCAAGCAACATCGTTAAAAGTTTTAAAGAAGTGTAGTTTTTGTAATCCCCAAACTTCCACAATTCCATGGTGTCTAAATGGGGTATTTGCCAGGGCTTCTTCCCAAAAAGTTTCAATTTTAAAGGCAATGCTATCTGATGGACAATCATCCGTCGTGCGATGTAAGGAAAGTCAAATTCTTTGGCATTGTGTCCGCACAAGAGGTGTTTGGGGTGGTTGAAATGACGGTCCAAAAGATTTTTAAACTCTTGTAACAACTGCCCTTCGTCATCCCCAAAAAAAGATTTGATCCGAAAAGAACGCTCTTTTCCCAAGGGGGCAAAATAGCCCACCGAAATGCAAACAATTTTACCGAATTCGGCCCAGATTCCCGCCCTCTGGTAGAATTCTTCGGGAGTGATCTCCGGCTCGCCTTGTGCCTTCGCCTTGCGTTGGTTGGCTGTTTTTTCGGCAAAAAGTTCTTTTTGCAAGTCCGAAAGATCACCGTAAAATTGGTGTTCCGGGACGGTTTCAATGTCTAAAAACAAAATGTGCTCTTTGGAAACGGAAAGATTCATCTTTGGAGTTTTAATGAAAGGTACGTAAAAACAAAGAGAAAAACCCTTTGATTTACCGGGTGTATACCCCTAAAAAAAAGCGCCCAAAATATTTTGGACGCTTTTTTGAAAAGTTGTTTGCTTTGTTTTTATTCCAAAACTTCGGAGGAGCTTTGGTTGGCCGCGTAATACTCATTGAGCAAGCTCATCGAAGCGGTCAATAAATCTTTTGTCTCCAACAAGAGTCCGAAGTACAAGGTCGTGTTTTTTGGACTGGACTCTTCTGTACGGGTGCGTTCTACTTGTTTTTGAATTTTTTCGGAAAGCATGTCAAAAACGGTTTGGTCGTTCAGAATCTCTCCGATCTGTTCAAACGATCGGGAGTCGAAAGCTGCTTGAATCTGACTGAAATAGGTGTCCAATGCCTGTTCTACCTGAACCAGTTCTTTGAGCTGACTCGTTTTCAATCCTTTGTGGTTGTTGTTGACGTGTTTGTTGGTCGCTCTTACGATGAACTCCAAAGACTGGGTGATGTCTTGCAAATAACTCAAGATGTTGATGTAAAAACTACTGGCGTTCACACTGGAATCGTCTAGGTTTTTGATAAAATAGAAAATATTGTCTCGCAATTCGTCTACTTCATCTGAAAGTTTTTCAATGTTCTTTTTGCATTTTTTAAGCAAGTTGAGGTCTTGTTTTCCCAATCCTTTGACCGCATTGCCATAGATTTTGTTTCCTCTTTTGATTACAGAAGCAATGTTGTCGGCACTTTCTTCAATGACTCCTTGGATGGAGGTGCTCTCGGCAAGGCTCAACTGGTCTTCTGCTTTTACTTGTTTGCTTTTGCTTTTGTGTTTCAAATAGCTGCGAAGGATCAATCCAAAGGCAAGGACCAACAAAAGGGGAAACATCAGTTTCAAATTTAAATTCAACAAGTAGGCAACCAATCCAGCAGCAGAAAAGGCACAAAAAGCGGTAAAAAACCAACCGCCAATTACATTCAATACCCCCGCAACACGGTAGACGGCACTTTCTGCTCCCCAAGCTCTGTCTGCCAAAGAAGTTCCCATCGCGACCATAAAAGTTACATAAGTCGTGGACAAAGGCAGTTGCCAAGAGGTGGCAATGGAGATCAATACGGCTGCAACCATTAAGTTGACCGCTGCTCTGACCAAATCAAAGGCAGGCAATTCGTGTACTTTTTCTTTGGACATCACTACGGTGGGTCTTTGGAATTGTTTGTCGATTTTTGCTTGCCATGCAGTGGGCAATAGAAAAGCGGATGCTTGAGACAAGCCCATCGCTATGCGCACAAATTCACGCGACAAAAAATTGGGTTGGAAGCGCTCTTTGGTTTCTCCCTGACTGGACAAGTCCAAAGAGGTTTTGACGACACCTTTGGCCTTGCTTGAAAACCACAAGGTCAAAACCATGATCATCCCCGCACCAAACAACAACCAGTTGTTGGTCGGAACCTTATCTCCTGCCAACATTTCCATGGAAAATTCTGTGGCCAATTGACCCGATTCCACAAAGGCGCTATACGCATTGTAAGCGGCCATAGGGACCCCGATAAAATTGACCAAGTCATTTCCTGAAAAGGCCAATGCCAAAGCAAAGGTTCCGACCAGAATAATCAATTTGTATATGTTTGTTTTCGCAAAGGAAATCAAAGCATAGGATAACAGAGACCAAAAAATAGAGCTTACAATAACGATTCTGAGCACTTGAGTTTCCAAAAAATTTTTCATGGTACCTCCACCTAAAATCTCAAATGATTTGTTTGCATAAGAAGTTCCTTTCAATCCTTTCATAAAGATAAAATAGGTGATGGCTGTCAAGGCGAGCCCACCAAACAATGCGCCTACCCAAATGGCTTTCTTTTCAAAATCGTAGGACAGCAACAAGCGAGAGAACCACTGCACCAGGCCTCCAATGGAGAATGCAAAGACTACCGAGAGTAAAATTCCGAGAATGATTTCGAGTGCCTTTTCTGTGTTGATGTAATGAAGTACTTCGGCAATGCCATGGCCGTCTTGGCTGTATATTTTAATCAATGCCATGGCTACCGCAGCGCCAAGCAATTCAAAAACAATGGAAACCGTGGTGGAAGTAGGCAAACCCAAGGTATTGAAAAAGTCAAGCAAGAGAATGTCAGTGATCATCACCGCCATAAAGATAATCATGATTTCATTGAAGTAGAATTCGCCTGGGTTGAAAATTCCTTTGCGGGCTACTTCCATCATGCCGCTTGAAAAGATAGCACCAACAGCGACTCCTAAACTCGCAACAATCATGATGGTTTTAAAAGAAACTGCCTTGGATCCAATGGCGGAATTCAAAAAATTGACCGCATCGTTGCTCACGCCTACTATCAAATCAGTGATTGCCAGAATTACGAGGGCTGCAATCATCAACAAATAAATGTTGTCCATAGGGTTCTTTGTTTAAGTCAGTTTGGGTTTGACGTTGCGAATTTATAAAATAGATTCGTGTGCGTCAAATATACGGCTCCTTTTATTGTGGTTTGTGATTTTGACGTTGCCAAATAGTTAGGATTGATTTGTAAATTCTTGTTGTTCAAGAGTCGCAAGAGCTTTGATGATCTGTTCACCCAGGCAAGACCAAAGGCCGGTAGCTCCTTTCTTTGTCTTGTACAAGCCTTTAGTAAACAATCCCAAATAGAAAAAAAGGCGGATTCTTGCGAATCTGCCTTTTTTTTTATCGATGGTTCAAGAGCTCGACTACAATGTAGCATCCTTCCAAGACCATCCTGATGCATCTACAGATGCAGCTGCGTCATAAGCTTCCGTCGTAGAAGCGTCTTGTCCGTCAATTTGCACATTCGACAAATCTCCTCCGTCTTTCATGTCAATATTCTTGTCATATCCATCTAAAGACAAACCTGTAATGGTTCCTCCAGATTGCTTTTTGAATTGCAAGGCTGTTCCTCCAACAGTAGAAACCGCTGTTAGATTGATAAATTTTGGATTGTTGTTGTCCTTGTCTCCTTCCAAAGCGGTAGAGAATCCTGCAATCGTATGCTTGATGTAGACATTTTCAACAGTTCCGTTCCATCCTTCTGTCCAATCGATAGAATCGTCCTCGTTATTTTCAAGGTAGATGTTTTTTACAGATACTGTTCCCCCAAAGAACTCTACACCGTCATCAGCTCCATTAATTACTGAAACATTTTCAATAACCGTTCCCGATCCTACTGCATAAAGAGAGATACCATTGTATTGAGATTCTGTATTGATTTGAGCACCTGTTCCTTTCATTACCAAATATTCGATAGATCCTGAATTGTCTGCATCTTCCGTACCTCCATAAATGAATCCACCTACTTCTGCTTCTGCATCTATTCCGGCAGTGGTGGTTGCTTTTCCACAAATTGTCAATCCTCCCCAATCACCAGCTTCTGCTGAAGCTGAAGACATTACTACTGGTTCAGAATCTGTACCCTGGATGTCTATTTGAGCTCCTTTTAAAACCGCAATGTATACATCTGCTCCTCCGGCTACGGCTTTGATTTGAGTCCCTGCTGGAATGGTCAATTTCGCTCCAGATTCCACGATATAAGAAGAAGTCAATAAGTAAGACTTCGTCGCGTCCAAAGTTACATCAGACGTTATGTTCCCCGCCAAAATCACATCTCCTGTAAGATCTGTATTGATCCATGCCCAAGATGTTGGGTCTACTGTTGGCGCTGCTGCATAAGATGCTTCTGGATCTGCATCTTGTCCGTCAATTTGTACATTGGTCAACTCTCCTCCGTCTTTCATGTCAATGTTCTTTGCATAACCCGCCAAAGACAAACCTGTAATGATTCCTCCTGATTGCTTTTTGAATTGCAAGGCTGTTCCTCCA